>Ga0172379_10001949_pt1 | contig 38502 bp, 37 predicted proteins | sample GrowelOW334metaG_FD_119756 | JGI IMG/M metagenome (GOLD analysis project Ga0172379, IMG submission 119756) | Groundwater microbial communities from an aquifer near a municipal landfill in Southern Ontario, Canada - Groundwater well OW334 metaG | ecosystem: Environmental > Aquatic > Deep... | reverse complement strand
GGTGCCGCGGTCGCAGCGACCGAAGCTGACAACGTCTGGACCGCGACCTACGTCATCGCGGCCGGCGCCATCGACGACGCGAACAACAACGTGAGCGTGACTGTCACAGATGATGCAGGCAACGCCACCACGCAGGCCGACACCACCAACGCCACGGTGGACGACCAGGCCCCGACCGTCACAGACGGAGCCATCTCCATCTCGGGCGCGACCGGCACGGGCGGTGCGTTCAAGATCGGGAACACGGTGACCGCCACCTGGAGCAATGTGACCGACGCCAACGCGGATGAAGCGACTGTCACGGTCAACTTCTCCCAGTTCGGCGGCGGCGCTGCCGTGGCCGCAACCGAAGCTGACAACGTCTGGACCGCGACCTACGTCATCGTCGCGGGTGCCATCGACGACGCGAACAACAACGTGAGCGTCACAGTGACGGATAACGCGGGCAATGTGACTACCACGTCGGATACGACGAACGCTACGGTGGACAATATTCGTCCAACAATTTTTGAGGCGTTTGCGACGGATCAAAATGATGATGGAATTCTAGATCAGGTCACGCTTAACTTCTCTGAGGTTCTTGCGAACGTTGATCCGGCTGCTGCATATGGGTTTGACGTGACGTCTGCTGATGATCACGGTACTTGTTCTGGCGAGTTGATTAATCCGGATGGATCGCACGATGATCTTGATTTGACATTTACTTGCACGGATGAGTCAACAGAGGTTGGAGACCTAACCATTACCTTCACTTCCAGTTCAAGTATTGCTGACGATGCTGGGAATGCAGTTTCCTCCATTGTCCTTACAGACGAGGTCGGAGCAGGTCCAGCCATCGAGGATGTCGCAATTCCAGTTCTTCTTACCCAGAGTCCAGACGAGGACGAGTCGAACGTTCATTCGGACGAGGATATTGTTCTGACGTTTTCAGAACCCATGGATGACTCGTCTTTTGCAGAGGATGCAGAGTTTACTGTGACGCCTGATGATACGGACTGGACTTCAGAATTCTCATCATTGGATTCCGTGATTACATTAAGCCACTCGAATGACTTCTTGTGTAACACGACATACACAATCACGCTCATTGACGAAGTCATTAATAGTGCCAATGTCGACGACTTTAATTTCCTCGGCGCTGAGTGGTCGTTCACCACACGTTCCTGCACCACGCATACCGGCGGCGGTGGCGGTTCGTCGAGCACGGCCGCGGTCGTGAATCTTACGAGTCCGGATACTGGCGATACGCTTGATGGAGGCGATACGGTCGCGTTGACCTGGTCCACGTCCGGATCCGGTATCGACACGGTCGCCCTCGCCTATTCGACGGATGGGGTTTCGTACCATCAGATCGCGTACGGCCTTAGCAAATCGCTCGGCACCTATTCTTGGACTGTGCCGAACGAGGAAGCATCCGGCGCGTCCCTGAAGATCACGGCGTACGATACCGGCAAGGGAACGCTTGATACGGATACAGTCGATGTCAATTTCGCCTACTCCGAGACAGCGGCCGATGAGGCTGCGGCCGAGGATGCGGCGATGGGTTCGACCGAAGGCACGGAGACTGATTCGCTCGGACGCCATATTGCGGACGGTTCCGGTTCGTACGGAGCCTCGCCGCTGAACGGGGCGAATGAGGAAATCTCCGATGTAGTGGCAGGCCAGTTCATCCGTTCGTACGGATTCTCGTCCATTTACTACGTGGACGCGGACATGACACGCCACGTGTTCTGGGACACCAACACCTTCTTTACCTGGGCCGACTCATGGGACAACGTGGTCTGGGTAACGGACGCGACGCTCCCGACGCTTACGTTCGGCTCCGCAATGCTCCCGAAGCCTGGCGTGGCTCTCGTAAAGGTGCAGAGCGATCCGAAGGTGTATGCAGTCGGAGAGGATAGCTCAGGCAACGCCACATTGCGTTGGGTGCCGAGCGAGGAAGTCGCTCTCGCGCTCTACGGCGAGGACTGGGCCGATTACGTGATCGACATTGACGCGACCATCTACTCGAAGTTTGCGGCGGGTGAGGATATGACCGCCGACGACGACGTGGATACGGGCGTCATGAAGACGCGCATGGAGCTCGCGGAACTCGCGAAATAGGATAAACGGCGATTAGAAAGAGGTTCGAAACCAAGCGCCGGTCCGATGTCGGGCCGGCGTTTTGGTTGTGCTATACTGTCCGTATGATGTTGGAGGAATTGTTTTTCGAGATTGGCGCCATCTTCGTGGTCGCGGCAGGGCTTGCGATGCTTGTTTCGCGCATGCGACTACCGCTCGTGATCGCCTACATCGTCACGGGCATTCTGGTCGGCCCTTGTTTTTTCGCGCTGGCACAATCGCCTGAGGCGTTCGACGCGTTTTCAAAGATCGGAGTCGCATTTCTCTTGTTTACGGTCGGGCTTGGGCTTAACTGGCGCAACGTGCGCGACGTGGGCGGCATCGCGCTTGCGACCGGCGTGGGGCAGGTAGTGGTCACCTCGCTCGTCGGGTTCGCGATTGGTCGGCTCGTAGGTCTCGATGCGGTCGCGAGTTTGTACGTGGCAGTGGCGTTTTCATTTTCGAGCACCATCATCATCGTGAAGCTGTTGTCGGACAAGGATGAGCTCGATACGCTTTATGGCCGTATCAGCATCGGGTTCTTGCTGGTTCAGGACTTCATAGCCATGTTCATCCTCCTTGCTCTTGGTGCGCTGGGTGGTGGGGCAAGCGTGCCGGACGTCGTGACCCAGACGTTGGTCAAGATTGCTCTCCTCATCCCGATCCTCTGGTTTGCATCCGCGTATCTCATCCCGCGAATCGTCGCGTTCGCAGCCAAGTCGCAGGAACTTTTGCTTGTCTTTTCGATTGCCTGGTGCTTTTTCGTGGCCGGAATTTTGGCCTGGCTCGGGTTCGGCGTGGAAATGGGCGCCCTGGTCGCCGGCATCACCTTGTCCGGCACCGTGTTCGAACGCGAGATCAACGCGCGCATCCGTCCGCTGCGCGACTTCTTTTTACTCATTTTCTTCGTTGTCCTCGGGACCCGGCTGAGCATCTCGTCACTAAGCGCCACGATCGTTCCAACCCTGGTTTTTTCGGCCTACGTGCTCGTGGGTAATCCCATTTTGGCCATGCTGGTGATGCGCGCGCTCGGCTACCATCCGCGAACAGGATTTTTGTCCGGCACCACGGTCGCGCAAATCTCAGAGTTTTCCTTCATCGTGATCGCGGCCGGCATTACCCTCGGCCACCTCGACCAGAGCGTCATGACTCTCGCGACTTCGGTCGGGCTCATTACGATTGCGGTTTCCTCCTTGCTCATCCATCACAATGATCAGATATACGAGTTGTGCCGGCCGCTCTTCCGCTGGCTCGAGCCCAAACGCATGATTGCGCACGAGCTCCCGGCGTCTCGCCCGCGCGCCAAAGCCTACCTGTTCGGCCTCCATCACATTGGTGCGGCCGCGCTCGAGGCGTTTCAAGACCTGCGCCTGCCGTTTAGTGTGGTCGACTTTGACCCGACAGTCATACGCGAGCTCGAAGACGTCGGCATCCCGTGCGCGTACGGCGACGCGGGGGACGATGGGTTCCTCGAGGAACTCGGCATTGAGCGCGCGAGCTTCATCGTCTCGACGATCCCGGAGGCAAGTGTGAGCCTGGAGATTCTCGGATACCTACGTTCAAGAACGTACAAGGGAACCGCCATTGTGTCCGCGCGCTCGGCTGAGGAAGCCGAGAAATGCTACGCGGCCGGAGCCACGTACGTGGTGATTCCCACCATGTTGGGAGGAGAAAAGCTGCGCGAGCTGTTGACGGAGAAAAGGACACGCAAGGCGTCCTGGGAGCGGCTTGCAAGGAAACCGCTTGGACAGGAGGCCTGAATTTCGGATATTATCTCGACATATGACGGAAGGATTACAAGGTCCTGATCGCGATGCCCAGATACGGGCAATCGAGGCAGCAAACGCCATGCGTATGGCGGATTTGGAATGGGTAAGGGGAGGAAAGGGCCGTGCAATCGTCGGAGGGCGGCGCATCGAGGATCTCGTTTCATCATTTTCGCAAGAACGTCCCGTGACTGCCGAGGCAAATCGTGGCAATACCGACAAGAGTCGCGGGAGTGAATTGGTGCGGCTAATGCCGGGCGGCAAGAACGACAGAATCGTCTTTCAGCTGAAAAACGATGTGGAGCAAATTGGCGGGCAACTCGAGGGAGTTCGGTCCAGGATCCGTGGCGCGGAGGTGACACATGATTTGGAAGGCAAGGCGAAATGGAGGGAGGTGGAAGCTCAGCTTTTGCGTTTGCAGGCGGAGAAAAACGCCATTCTTGACCAGGCTCGGCAGCAAAAAGCCGCATAAAAAAGAAGCGCCGGATGGCGCAGGAGCGGGTCAGGTCAAGGACTTAGCCCGTTTTTCGTTGCGGCGGGTCAGCATGTGGCCCGTGAGGTATCCGGCGGCCGCGCCGGGGACCAAGAAGACCAGGGCAGGGACTGGGTAGGACGTGAGAATGAGCGTGGCCGTGGCCGCGATCCAGCCCGCGATGATGCCGAGAAGGGTCAGGACGACCACGTACGGATTCTTGTGTTCAACCGCAGTTCGGAACGCGAGCATCATCCAGACCCCCGGGATCAGAATATCGCCGGTCCCGATAGAGAGGAGGATCTTGGATCCGGCCGACAGAGCATCTGGAATCAGCACGGCCATGTTGGCGGTAGCGTCATCCGTCGCGCATTTCAGGCGCAGCATGAAGCCCGTGATCCAGACGTTCGTGAGGTCATAGAGGAACAGCCCCGCTGAACAGATTGCGAGCCGGCTGAAACGCAGATTTCGCAGCATGAGCATGACACCAGCCAGGGTAACTATGGCCGTGACGTCCTGGACAATCCAGATTTCAGGCCAGAAAACCAGTGCGGTCATGGTTCCGGCGCTCACGGCGATTCCGACCGCATGCAGGACCAGCCGTTTCTTTGGGTTCAGGATGTACCCGAACAGGATCCAGGCCATGAGCGCGTGGTTTACCCTTTCACCCCAGGCATATATGTCGGGGAAGTGGCTGATGGTCAGGGTAAACAGCAAGAGGAAGCCGGTCATGAGAAGAGCGATTCCAAGAACCCTGCTCAAGTTGGCTTGCCACCTGGCGGCTTTTTTCTCCGGGGCCCGGTCAGATTTCTTTGAGCCCAGAAAGAAGACACTCGCCTCGTTGACCAGGCTTGAGACGGAGAGGAAGCCTACCAGCAGATAGTAGGATGGGATGAGAACGAACACGAACACGATTACCGGAAGCAGTGTTGCCATGGCTGGTTCCTCCTTGCTGTGCCGGGCGCGGATCGTACCCTGGGTTTAGCTTTCCGTCAATCGTCATCGCGTTCGCGGACAAAGAAAAAGAAGGCCTTTCAGCCTTCGAGGTTGAAGTCGGCCGGCACCACGGCGCGGAGCTGCTCGCGCATGGCGTTGGCGAGCTTGGGATTGGTGCCGTCCTTGGCCCTCTGGATCTGGTCCGTGAAGGACATCCAGAGCTCATCCCAACCGGCAGCCAGAGCGCCGGGAACGAAGTTCATGTGCTGTGGGTTCGTGAAGGTTCTGAGGAACCCCAGGAACCTCAAGCGTCTCTCGAGCCAGTCCCTGTAGCTCGCGGGCCTGGCGGGATGCGCTTCGACGAGGTTGACCCTCACCCCCTCGTCGAGCCAGGAGAGGATGTTGTCGCACGTGGTTCCAGGCGTCGGGCCCACGTCCGCGCAGCAGAGGACCCTTTCCCACTTGGTTCGCGGGCCGAACTGGGGGATCCCGAAGACGCTTGCGAGGGTGAGGTTCCCGATGAACAGCCGCATCCCCCTCTGGAAGTTCCAGGCCTTGAGGAGGGTATCGACGATGATCGCGGTCACAGCCTCGGTCGCGATGACCAGCCCGAGTTCCTTCATCGGTACGCCCCTGGGGGCCATGGACCGGAAGGTAGAACCCGGGTTCGCCACGTCGTGTCCAGCCGCTGCGATCTGCATGGCCTGGGCCACGGCCTCCGGGGTCCCCTTGGGCAGCAGCGTCTGCACGTTTGCGAGCACCGCCTTGAAGTGGTCGCCGTTGTGGTAGGCCGGCATGTAGGGTTTGACCGAGGCCACGGCGACGATCATGAGCTCGTCCAGGAGTCGCTGGAACTTCTCGTCCTCGATCGGTTCGAGGAGATCGTTTCCGTCGTTCCAGGTCAGGTCGGTGGGAAGTGGGAGGATGTCCTCGGGGAAGGCCTTCTTTGGATCCGGCAAAAAGTCGGACCACAGGCTGAATTGTCTCATCTCGATGCCTCCGTCTTGCAGTGTTCAATGTGACACCCCCGACCGTCGGGGGGGCAGCTATGAACGCAGCGACCTTATCGAATTTTCCGGATTTGTCAAGGAATTTGTGGAGAATTTTATAGATTCATTGCTGTTTTCAGAGATATTTTGCTTGACAGTGGGGGGTTAGCACTCGTACAATGCGAGTGCTAATTTTGCGTATGCAGCTTGAACCGCGGCAGGAGGCAATTCTCAAATGCATCGTGGACGAATATGTCCGGCTTGCGGAGCCGGTTGGTTCGAAGTTGGTTGCGGACCGGTACGGCCAGGCATCGCCGGCGACCATCCGCAACGACATGGCCGCGCTTGAGGAGTCCGGGTACATTGTTCAGCCCCACACATCCGCCGGCCGGGTTCCGACCGAAAAGGCCTACGTCTATTATCTCCAGCGCTTCGTCGAAGGACAGCGTGAGGCCGGGAAACCGGACACGCGCGTGCGCGAGGCCTTCAGGGACGTAGAAAACGGTGGGGATGGAATCCGTGATTTGGCCAGGACGCTTGTGGACTTGTCGGGCGAGATGGCGCTCGTGGCCGTGGATCCGTGCAGCGGCTATTACTGCGGGGTCGCGAATCTGCTCGACAAGCCGGACTTCGGCGACATTGGCGTGGTGCGCGAGCTCTCCCGTTTCCTCGACCGGTTCGACGAGGTGATGGGTGAGGTGTTCGACCGGGTGGCAAGCGAGCCGCAGGTGCTCATCGGAAGCGAGAATCCGTTTGGCAAGGACATGAGCGCCGTGATGGTGAAGTGCCGCTTGCCGAACGGCCGCATTGGCATCCTCGGTATCCTGGGCCCCATGCGCATGGATTACGGCCGTAACCTTGGTCTTATGGAGGATGTACGCGATATCCTGGATGAGTGACGAACGCCACTAAAGTGGCTGGGAAAATTTCCTAGGGATTTCTCCGGCGAAGCCGGATTTGGCTCTGCCGGAAGTCCTGTCTCGTCGAGACGCCACTTCCGGCAAAGCCGGATCCGCCTCTGGCGGAAAAGTGGCTTTGAAAAAACTTTTCCCAGGGACTTTAGTCCCGTCTGGTGGTTTTCCCAAGGACTTTTCCCGCGAAGCCAGATCCGGCTCTGCCGGAAGTAATAGGCGGGGTCTCCGTCGGAGCCGGACAGGCCCGCACCCCGCCGTGATATGTAGCTATGAGTGACGAGAAAGAAGAGGAAACAATGGACGAGCAAGCCGCGCCCGTGGACAAGTCTGCGGAATATCTCGCTGGCTGGAAGCGCGCGCTGGCTGATTACGACAACCTGAAAAAGGATCTTGGGCGCGAGCGCGGTGACATGCGCCTCGCGGCTGCGGCCGACGCGGTGATGCGTCTAGTCCCGGTGCTCGACAACTTCGACGCGGCCATGAAACACGTCCCGAACGCGGCGGGGTGCGGGGACCCCGCCTATCAGGGGTGGGTGACAGGCATCGGATATATCCGCACGCAGCTCGAAAACGCGCTCAAGGAAATGGGCGCCGAGCCCTACGGCAAAGTCGGCGACGCGTTCGACGCAAACCTCCACGACGCAGTCGGCGAGCGAGGCCAGACCGACGAGTCTCCCCTCCTTTCCAAGGAGGGGTCAGGGGTGGTTCTCCCGCGCATCGTCGAGCTCGTCGCGCGAGGGTGGAAAATCGGCGATAAAATCATTCGTCCCGCAAAAGTAATCGTGAACAAATAACCCATATGTCAAAGATTCTCGGAATTGACCTCGGTACCACGAATTCCTGCATGTCCATCATCGAAGGCGGGCAGCCGAAGGTGTTGGAAAATCGGGAGGGCGCGCGGACCACGCCGTCCGTGGTTGCCATGACGAAGTCGGGTGAGCGCGTGGTCGGCACGCCGGCCAAGCGGCAGGCGGTTACGAACGCGGAGAGCACGCTGTATTCGATCAAGCGCCTCATCGGCCGCCGCTTTGACGACCCAGAAGTGCAGCGCGACCTCAAGATGATGCCGTACAAGATCGTGAAGCGCGGCGATGGCATTGCGGTGGTCATGGCCGGGAAGGAATATACGCCGGAGGAAGTTTCCGCCATGGTTCTCGCGAAGCTGAAGTCCGATGCCGAGGAAAAGCTTGGCGAGAAGGTGACGCAGGCCGTGATTACGGTTCCGGCGTACTTCGACGACGCGCAGCGCAATGCGACCAAGGTCGCTGGGGAAATCGCCGGACTCGAGGTGTTGCGCATCATCAATGAGCCGACCGCGGCCGCGCTTGCCTATGGATTCGACAGAAAAAAGGGCGAGCAGATTATGGTGTACGACCTGGGCGGCGGCACGTTTGACGTGTCCGTGCTCGACGTGTCGTCCGACACCGTGGAGGTGAAGTCGACCAACGGCGACACGCACTTGGGCGGCGACGACTTCGACCGCCGCGTCATCGACTGGATCGTGGATGAATTCCGCAAGCAGGAGGGAATCGACCTTGGCAAGGATCCGCTCGCGCTCCAGCGCATCAAGGACGCGGCTGAGCGCGCGAAGATCGAATTGTCTACATCGCAGACTACGGAAATCAACCAGCCTTTCATCACTTCTGACGCCAACGGTCCGAAGCACCTTGCGCTCACGCTTTCTCGCGCCAAGCTCGAGGAGCTTGTGCACGACCTGGTCGAGAATACGCTTATACCAGTGCGTCGCGCGCTTGAGGACGCGAAGATGGACAAGGGCGCCATCAACGAGATTGTGATGGTTGGTGGCATGACCCGCATGCCGCTTGTCCAAAAGACAGTCGAGGATTTCTTTGGTAAGAAGCCGAACATCACCGTGAACCCCGATGAGGTCGTGGCCATTGGTGCGGCCGTGCAGGGCGGCGTGCTCCAGGGTGAGGTAAAGGACGTGCTCTTGCTCGACGTGACACCATTGTCGCTTGGTATTGAGACCATGGGCGGCGTTTCCACGCGCCTCATCGAGCGCAACACCACCATCCCGACGTCGAAGTCGCAGATTTTCTCAACCGCGGCTGATAATCAGAACACGGTCGAGATTCACGTACTTCAGGGCGAGCGCGAGATGGCCGCGGATAACAAGACGCTCGGCCGCTTCACGCTCTCGGGCATTCCCATGGCCCCGCGCGGCGTGCCGCAGGTGGAGGTGAAGTTCGACATTGACGCGAACGGCATCCTCAATGTGTCTGCGACCGATAAGGGTACGGGCAAGAGTCAGCAGATCACCATCACGGCCTCGACCGGCCTGTCGAAGGACGAGGTTGAGCGCATGAAGAAGGACGCGGAACTGCACGCCGAGGAGGACAAGAAGAAAAAGGAAATGATCGAGCACCGCAACCTCGCGGATACCATGATCTACACGGCCGAGAAAATGCTGAAGGATGCGGGCGACAAGGTTTCGGCCGACGAAAAGAAGGAAGTCGAGGACAAGATTGTGGCGCTCAAGGCCGTGAAGGACGGCGACGACCACGAGGCCATCAAGAAGGCCGCGGACGAGTTGTCGACCGTCGCGCAGAAGGTCGGCGCGAAGATGTACCAGGGACCGCAGGGCGCAGATGGGACACAGGGCTCGGATTGCCCGAAGAACGATGAGCCGATTGATACGAAGGCCGAAGAAAAGTAATGATCGTTACGGATTACGGATTTCTCAGGATTTACAGATCAGACACGAGTTTCTAATCCGTACATCCGAACGATCTGTAATCCGTGACGTCAAATCCTATGGATTCAACCACTCATTCCCCCCGCTCGCTCGACGAACAGGTTGTCGCGTATTTCGAGAACAACGAAGGTTGCGTCAAAACGACTGAGGCCGTCATTCCTCCACCGACCGGATGTTCGGAAACGGTCCAGACGCTCTACAGCATCGCGCAGTGGCATGTGTTTACGATCATCGTCGCGGCTTTATTTCTCGGGATGCTCGTCTCCCTCACCATGTCGATCTTTTCGAAGGGCGGGGGGCACTAGCGAAATCTATGGAGCCCTGTCCCCCTGAATATGGACTTTCCAAACGCCAAGACGTTTTTACGGATAAAATTGGTCGGTTGCCAAACCTTTTTAGACTGAAAATCCCTTTATTTTGAGCAAATTCTAGCCAAAAACCATTGACAAAACCTCCATTTTCTGCTATTATACAGCGTTGCCTTGGAGGAGGCGAAAGAAGACCCCGCACTCCTCAGTACCACCATGGTAATGTGCAGTGCGGGGTTTCACTTCCACCAACTGGCCGACCCCGGCCATTCTCCAACCGAGGCATAGAAAACAAATGCGTTCCACCCTGACCATCACCGCCCTCGTTCTCTCCGGTTGCTCCACGCTCGACCCCCTCGAGAAGAATCCCTTCGAAGAGGAGGTCGGCACCGACACTGCCGAGACCGTGGACACGGGCAACGAGATCGACACCGCCGACACGGCGAGCGAGGAAGAGGATCCCTGCGATCTCACCTTCCGCGCGTACGCAGAGGACGACCACTACGTGGACGTCACCGTCGGCGCGATGCCGCTCGTGACTGCCACCGGCGGGTCGACCACCATCAACTCGGCCACCTCGGTCTTCAGCACCACCTTCTCGGTCACGTCCAAGATGGGCTGCGGGTCGGTGGAAGTAACCGGCGTGCAGATCCTGATCGAGCGCGCGGACGGCGAGGAGATCCCGAAGACGGAGACCGACGAGAACGAGCTCGTGGACGTCACCACGGATGTGACCGAGTTCGCCCCGTCGGGTTGGTACGGTGCCGTCACCACGTCTGACACCGCGCCGACCATCGGCATGGACTGGAACAGTGTCTGGACCGGCGACGACATCGGCTCGTTCGAGTCCTACGTCCTCGGCCCGAATGACACCAGGGAATACGTGGTGTACCCCCATGTCCTCGACTTCGTCCCCGCGGGTGAGTACGTCATGACGTACGCGCTCACCTGGCGCGACATCGAGACCGGCACAGAGGTCTGGGCAGCGGACCTCGACCATGCCGACTGGCACATCACGGTCGAGTGACGCTCTGCTTCTAGAACCGCGCCGCCCAGCCCACTTCCACCCCCTCTCACCAAGGAGACTCTAGCGCACCCGCGCGGCAGGACACACTCGTCCGTCGCCTCCGGGTGCGTTTTGCTTTTCGAGCAGTGTTTGATTTCCGGGCGTTATCGTGGGAATATCACGGTCATCACGTTCCGACTCGCCGAGTCATAACGCATTATAAGTCGAGGCTGTCATATGTCGCTATTGCTCGAATGTCCATCATCAACCTGCTCGTACAAAATGGCATCGTACGATTCTGAATGCAACGAGTACCGTGTTTGGATTCCGAAAAATCGAAAGATGGGCGATCATCACTTTTTCGGACCGATTCGCGTCACGTGCGAACGATGCAAAACGTCGCACACGATACCGGCCCAACTCACCGAACCGTACTTGTGTTCACGGGATAGGTTGCAACTTGCCCGCCCGCTCGACAAGGGCGATGGTCGAGACGGCATTCTGGTACATTTACCCAGCGTTGAAAACGAACTTTTTTGCACCAATGCCAAAATGCAATGTCAGAGCGGAACATGTACGCAATGGGTTGACCTGAACGTCCTGCGGGATACCGGAATGGGCATGTCGTTCGAGGCGGGCTATCCCAGTTTGCCAAAATCTAAGGATCAGGTAAACTAACAATCAGACAGGATCCTTCCCATCAATATATTAAGTACGTCCCCGAACGATCGGCGACGTACGCGGGCGAAAAATCGACGCTACATATCGTAAGTAGGCACCATTGTGTCTACTGCGAGGGTAGCGTCGATTATTTTTTCACCAAACAAGGCCGTACACGCACCCCGTGTACGGCCTATTTGTGTGAAGAAAAAACAGAGCAGTGACAATCCAATCATCACGAACGCGACCGCCCAAGTATTGGCGCGGTATGTATTCGACGTGCTACGGAAAAATCCTGCCCTTGGTCGTCGGTTGATCGCGGAAGCGAAGGATGAGGACAAAACACGCAAAGGCCTCCTGGAGCCTCCCTAACGAAGCCCAGGAAACCGAGGTTGCGATGCGCGAAGTGATCCAGGACGAAGAAAGTCTGCTTATCACCGGTGACAGTGGTTCCGTGGCTACCCAGTTCGACGGCCTTGAGACCTGGATCACCACGAACATCACGGACGACAACAACGACGCGCTCGGTTTCCGAACCGACCTGCTCGAAGCTGAAGTTGCCCGTATCCTCAACAGCTACGGTACTCGTGCTACTGCCATTTATACCTCCTACGGTATGAAGCGTGCGATCAACCAGAGCCTTGCTGGTGACGTTCGTGTGAACCTTGATGCCACTAACCAAGTGGCTACCGGTGTCGACGTATCGTTCTACCAGTCCATGATTGGTAAACTCCCGATCGTCGCTACCCCAGCTATCGCGGACGACTCGTCTACGTATGCAGGTAACACCGTCGGTGATATCTACGTCGTGACGGAACGCACCCGCGGTCAAGATGTCCTCTATAGGCTCAAAAATAAGAAATTAGCAATTAGTTTATGCAAAAGAATGACGACATGCTCAAGAAGCCCCTAACGCGTGAATTTTTGGAAGAACACTATATCCGACTCGGAAAAACAGCCCCGCAAATCATGGAAGAGTTCGGACTGTCGGCGGGCAAGGTAAACAAGAGGCTTCAGCACTTCGGAATCCGTAAGCCGGCCGAACTGAAGTTGAAGAAGGGCAAGGCGGAGTTAAAGACGAAGGAAGCACTTGAGCGCATGTACTTTGACGAAGGTCTCTCTATCGCACAGATTGGGGAAAAGCTAGACATAACCACCGGGGCGGTGACCAAACTATTTCAGAGCCGCGGAATTAAAATTTCCGCCAAAATCCGTTTCGAACGCGTTCGGCGCAATGAGGAGCTGCGTCAGCAGAATCGACAGTTAAAACAACTGGCTCGTTACCTCAAAAAGGAAGCTGAACGGGTGCGTAATCGGAAGGGTGGGTACAAGTTTTCGGAGGAGACGAAGGATATAATGCGTATTACGCGCAGTCGCAAGGCATCGCTCGAAAAGCGGCGCACTCCCAACGAATTAACATTGCGCCAAACGCTACTTGATGTTGGCGCGGCATTTCGTGAGCAAGTCACCATAGAGATTTATCGAAATGGGATCAAGCTCATTGTGGCTTGCTGTGTTGACTTTCTTATCTTGGGCTACAAGGGACAGCGCCCGTACCGACCGACGATCATTATGGCCGATGGTGGTGTGCATAGCCTATTCCCAGAAAACATCAAGCGTGATGACAAGCAAAATGAAAATCTTCTGGCGGGAGAACTTGTTGTAGGGCGAATCTGCGACAAATGCGTGAATAAAACAAACGTTGAGAAACTTCTTCAGCTTGCGTTTTCGGTCAAGGCACCGTCGCTCATCCGTCTACACCGCCCCGAAGAGTACCGTCAGTACCACCCAAATAAATATGTTGGCAATAACGGGCAAACGCCTGTCCCGCAGCCTGAGCCGATGGTCTGTCAAGAACGTTCTCCCCATCAGTCAATGACCATGACTGTTATCGGTTCACCCGTCGATGGGGTGCGTGTTCAGCCAAAGCATTACGCGAAGTAAATAGGCCCGGAAATCCAGGGTTGATGAAAAACGATCAAACCACTACACTGTAGGGACAATTCAGCCTAAACCAGCTTCACGGCTGGCATGGCGCAAATAGCCACAACGACAAAGACGGTCTCCCGACCGGCACTTCGTCGTTGTGGTCCGCGCCCGAAAGGACGCGGGGTGGTTCCGAAAGGTTCCATCGCTCGGTTCGGGGGACCCTTTTTGTTTCCCCGAACACAAAACCACAACGACTATGAAAAAATGTCCATTCTGCGCCGAAGAGGTGCAAGACGCGGCGGTGAAGTGTAAGCACTGCCAGGCGAACTTGGCCGTCAAACCCGCTCACGTCGTGACGAGCACGGCACACCACACGGGAGGAGATCCGATAAAGTCAGTATTGAGATTTACGGGGTGGTCGTGCGTAGTGTTTGTGTACTTTCTTTTTCTTGTCTTCAGTCCATTCGTCGCAGCGATTATTTTGCTTTCCCTCATCTGGATGGTGAAAGCTGGGTCAAAACAAAAGCCATTGGAAAGATTGAAGGATTGGAAGTCCCACAGGATTCGGGTAATTTTTTCCGTATTCGCCATCATTTTTTCTGTGTCATCTCAGATTGACCTTGCACAGGAGGCGAGGCAGAAGGAGCTGATCGCGAGCACTCCGGTTCCCATTATCACCATTACGAGCGACACGGGAAACCAGGGGACGAATTTCAACTACGCCCTCACGTTCACCGCAAGTGATGCGACTAAGGTCACGGTAAACGATCAGGAGTATCAACCGGATACTGACGGTGCGTACGAAGTCGACGCGTATCTTGGTTCGGTGTCTACCGACTTTCACATCGTCGCGGCGAATGATTACAAGAAGGCCGAGCAGACCATAACCATTGAGCGCGACCGAACCGCCGAAGAACAAGCCGCCTATGACAAGGCGCAGGCGGATGCGGCAAGGGCGCGAGCGGAGGCCGAGGCGAAAGTCGCGGCGGAAGAACGGGCTTGGAACAACAGCAAGGCAGGACAGATTTGCGCCAAACACGATGACTGGACGAAGGACGAGTGTACGCGCATCGCCGACGGTAAGTATTGGGTGGGCATGGACATCGACATGCTCAAAGCTGAACGTGGCCTGCCAAACTCCGCCAACCCCTCAAATTATGGTTCGGGAACTCAGTGGCAGTGGTGCTGGTACGATTGGACGCCGATGTGCTTCTACGATTCCGACAACGATGGCCTCGTTGATTCGTATAACTAGGGAGAATATGGAAGAAACAAAACCTTGTCCATTCTGCGCCGAGGAGATCAAGATTGATGCCCTGCGGTGCAAACACTGCAAAACAGACTTGGCCGACACCACGGACGATCAACAGGTCGTGGCCATGAAAACCGGCAAAACCGTCCAGGAGACACGGTGCACCTGCCAGGCATGCGGCAACGTCTGGTTTTACGGCAAGCAGGACGTGAAGATGAACCAAGCGAACGCGATGGGCAATCTCGGCAAGTCCATGATGTGCTGTAGTGGATGCGTACCCGCCCTACTGATCCCGGACAAAAAAATCGTGAATCTTAACAAGTGTCCAAAATGTAACTCCGCCGCCGTCACTAAGGAGCAGGTCGCGTATGAGGTTTAGGGGATGGCTTCAGCTCCTTGCCGTCCTAGCTATCGGCATATATCAGCTCACGCTCTCGAAAGTTCTCCGTCGGTGGATCGCATGCCGATTCCACCCCACATGTTCTGAGTACGGAATCATGGCCGTTGAAAAGTACGGGTTTGTAGACGGCGTAAGGAAGACGTGGGCGCGTCTGCGTCGATGTCGTCCCGACAATCTTGAAACGTGCATTGACTACCCATAAGCAAAACCGGCGATCCCCGCCGGTTTTGTAGTACCGCGTAACCTCGTAAAATGCCGCGTAACGGCTTTGTGGTGCCTAAACCTACATTCTCTTCGGTGTCAGTGGCGCATCCCTTAAAAATCGTGTCAGTGAGCGGGATGCTCCCGATGTCCGCCCGTAATACGCCTGCTCACCAGTCCGCTTCGAACAATATGTCATAACGAGCCGATTCCTAGCGCGGGTCATTGATACATAGAGCAAACGGCGTTCGTCATCTTCCTTGGCTCCCTCGTTGCGTCCGGGAATCATTTCGTCCTCGACGGCTATGATGTAGCAGTAGTCAAACGTTAGTCCCTTTGCCTGGTGCATGGTTAGTATGTTCACCTTTCCATTTTCGGTTTCCTGTTCGATACCTTCACCGACCACGTTTAACCCGCTAAGCAAGTCGGCAATTTTTTCTGCGCCCAGGCTTTGAATGAGGGCATCAAAATGCGATTGTAGAAACGCGCGTTTGTCCTCGTCATCCACGAATTGAGTCATCACAACTTCCACCACCTCGCTGACGGGGGACTCTTTGCCCAAAGTGTCTAGCTTCTCCTTGGTGGAAGAATAATACGCACGGATCGGATCACCATAACGGGATTCAATGGCGGTAGTATCAGAAACGATGGTTTCTATCGCCTGACAAAAGTTTTTGCCGTTCGCAGCCGCGTAGTCCCAAACCGCCTTTATTGCCGTCGTTCCGACGCGGTTATGGGCAAGCTGGAACAACGAACGCCAGGCGAGACAGTCCGTAGGTTCCGCAACCAATCGAAGAGCGGACAATACAGTGCGGTAGTCCTTGTCTTCGTCGAGCGAGTCTTCCGTCGCCTTTGACACCTGAACGCCAGCGGCCTCAAACGCGGCGATGATCGGTTTTGACATCGCCCCATTTTTGTCGCTTCGCAAAAGAAGGACGATTTTTTCGGGAGCAGCGCCGCTATCAATGATCCCTTTTACTTCTGTGGCCAGCGTACTCGCCTCCTGAGCCTGATCCCTGAAGTTCATCAAAACGACTTCTCCTTGCCCTGCACCATCCCGGGCGCGTGTACCCTTAGGTAGGCGTTTCACGTCGAGATCGGCGATGAACTCGGCATGCTTCAGGATGTCCTGATCGCATCGGAAGCAAATTTCCAACGCCAGACGCTTACAGTCAGGGTACTGCTCGGGAAAATTGCGGATGCCGTATGGGTCAGCAAAACGGAAGCCGTAGATGCTTTGGTCATCGTCGCCGACCGCAAAAATCTCGGCCTCCCTTTCGGACAGGTGTCTAACGATGGCGAGGTCACAAGAGTTCAAATCCTGGAACTCGTCGATGAGCACGTGCCTGTAACCACGATCGAGTTTGAAGTCGCGATTTGCTTCGAGTTGTTTTTTGAGCTGGTAGACGAGTTCGGCACGCAACGTCTCGCCGTAGATTTCGCGGTGTTTCCGCCATGCGCCCAAAAAATGGGCATCAGGAAATTGCTTTTCCCAACCAGTCTCGTCGGCACGCAGCGTTTCCCAGTCGGTCGCCAGCTGCTGAATCAACTTTTGAACGTCGTCTATTTTTTCAAGGCCAAGAATCAGCTTTAGATCTTCCTGGATAATATTTCGTTCCTCCCAGTCGTCGGCAATACGCACCGGTCTCGGTAGGGTATCGACTCGCGAGCCATTCGTAAGAATTTGTTTCAACGCGAACGAGTGGAGTGTAGAAACGCAGGGAAGACCCTTGCCGTGCGGTTCCAGAGCCTTGCGGATCTCCTCGCGGAGTTGCGCTGCGGCAAGACGAGTAAACGTGAGAAGAAGAATCGACTCCGGCTCTACGCCGTGAAGGAGTACTAATGCCAATACGCGACGCGTGATCGTTTTCGTCTTTCCCGTTCCAGGCCCGGCGAGCAAACGGGCGTGAGAGCCATAATGGGCAATGGCAGCGATCTGGTCCGGTGTGGCGTCGCCGTAAACCTGGGCTGTAATTTTTTCCGTATTCATAGGCTAGTTCTTCAGGAGCTTTTCAATTTCCTCCTTGTTGTATTTTCGATGCCCGAACTCCCCAATCCTCACGGCCTTCAGCTTTCCCTCGTTGTCCCAACGCCTCAGCGTCTCGGGATGAACCCCCAACATTTCGGCGGCTTCGCGAATTGTGATTAGTTTGGCTTCTTGCGTCGGCATAATCCTTTGATGTTAAATCAACAATATTATATAATCCTCTACACAAGAAATCAACCCTGCATATGAGCGAAACACAAGCTGGCGCGGTCGGGGTGAAGCGCGGTGCGGTGTACATCCGCGAATCCACCCGAGAGCAAGACAAGGGATTTTCCCCGGAAAAACAGAAGGACGCCATCCGTGAGTATGCCGCGAAGAACGGCATCAAGATCGTCGCCATGTACAAGGACTTGATGTCCGGCAAGACGGCGGCTCGTCCACAATTCCAGCAAATGCTCACGGACGCGGAGGCCAAACAGTTTGACGTAGTGATGGTCTACCACACGTCGCGCTTCGCCCGTAACCGCGTGGACGCGTCGTCCCTCAAGAAACACCTTCGCAAGATCGGCGTTGATTTTGTTTCCGTTAGCCAGCCCACGTTCGGCGACCCGACCAGGCCGGAGTCCCAGCTCTCCGAGGGCATGCAGGAACTGTTTGACGAGCACCAGTCCAACGTCATCAGCTTTTGGGTACGTAGTGGACTTCAACAGAAGCGTAAAGAAGGATACGCTCTCGGCAATCCTCCGCTTGGCTATTGCAGAAAGCCCGGCAACTCCAAAGATTGGTTTATTGATCCGAAGGAAAAGGAGGTCGTGCTGGAGATGTTTGAGCTTTACGCAAGCGGTAACTACTCACTAACGGACACGGCCATCGAACTTAACAAGCGCGGTCATGCGGCCAAGACAGGTAACCCGTTCATGTATAGTGGTCTGCCTTCCATTCTCAAGAACAGGGTTTACATTGGCATACTTCCATCTGGTGATCCGAACCTCCCGAACGTGAAGGGAAACTATGAGGCCATCGTTCCCGCAGACCTCTTTAACAAAGTCCAAAAAGTATTTGAGGAACGACGTGGCAGGCATGGCCGTCCGCCGGCACCACACCGCTTTTATCTTCTCCAAGGCCTCTTGTTCTGTCACCGTTGCCGCAAGCACGACCGGGGCGAACCTGTGAAGCCAAACGGCGTAAAGTTGACACCGAGCATGCACGCCTCCGCGCACGTGTTGAAAAGCGGCGAGGAACGCCATCATTACACTTGCAAGTTTTACAAGGAAAACAGGTCGTGTAACCAAAAACCGGTCCCTTGCAAAACCATTGACGATCAAGTACTGGATTTCCTTGGGAGCATGGAGATGCCGGAGGAAATGGTGGACATCGTAGGCGAAATGATGGCGTCGATGTTCGATAATCATCAAGTCCACTTCGGCGACAAAGACCGTGGTAGACTTGCCTCGCTTCAGCGTAGGCTCGCAAAGCTCAAGACGATGTACCTCCACGACGACGACATGCCGGAGAAGGAATATCGAACCGAGGCCGACGCCCTCAAGGTCGAGATTTCGACCTTGGAACAGGCAGAAACGAACACGGACGTGCTACCGCTCAACCGTGAACAGATGATTTACGCCTCACGTGAGTTCGTCCGAAGGATTCCAAAACAGATTGCCAATCGCTCTCTCAGCCCTGACGAGCTCCGTGGTTGGATTCGCCAAGTCATCAAGCGGGTTTGGGTAAAAGGTAACAGAGTTGTTGAAATCGAACCGCACGACGAGTACAAACGGTTGTTTGCGGCCGTTCGGAAAGCCTATAGCCAACCCCCTTCGCTCCCATAAATTCACTCTGTGGCAAAAGATTACTATCACGTATTGGGCGTTTCGAAATCCGCGTCGCAGGATGATGTTAAGGCTGCCTTCCGCAAGCTTGCGCACCAGTACCATCCGGACAAGCCGACCGGCAACGAGGCCAAGTTTAAGGAGATCAACGAGGCGTATCAGATTGTCGGCGATCCTGAGAAGCGCAGGAAGTACGACCAGTTTGGGTCGGCTGCGTTCGAGGGGAATGCCGGATTTTCCGGAGGACATGGGTTCAATGGAGCTGGCTTTGATTTTTCAGGATTTCAAGGCGCGGGGTTTGAGGACCTGGGCGACATGTTCGGCGACATGTTCGGATTCGGGGGCGGGAGAAGCTCCGGATCGAGGAAGCGCAAGCCAAAGGGGTCGGATGTGCAGATTGACCTTGACCTTTCGTTCCGCGATTCCGTGTTCGGCGCGGATAAGGAGGTGACGCTTTCGAAGTTCGACGCGTGCGAGCGGTGCGGAGGGCTTGGCGCCGAGCCGGGAACCAAGATGAACGATTGTTCCGACTGCGGCGGGAAGGGTGTCAAAGTCGTGAGTCAGCGGACAATTCTCGGCACGTTTCAAACCAAGGTCGCGTGCCCGTCGTGCGAGGGCGAAGGCAAGATTCCGGAGAAGCGCTGCACGACCTGCCACGGCGACGGCGTGACGCGCGGCAAAAAGACGTTGGCGATCCATGTTCCGGCCGGCGTCGAGACGGGTAATGTCCTTCGCGTGCGCGGCGGCGGCGAGGCCGTGCGCGGCGGAACCGCGGGCGACCTGTTTGTCCGGCTCCACGTGAAGAACGACACGCGGTTCTCACGCGAAGGGTCGACGATTTACTCGACGCTTCGTGTCGGGTTTACCCAGGCTGCGCTCGGAGCATCAGTCGAGACCGAAACTGTGGACGGACCGACTACCGTGATCATCGAGGCGGGAACGCAGGGCGGAACCGAAATCCGCGTGCGCAACAAGGGTGTCGTAATTGGTGGCGGCTCCGACTTCGCCAAGGCTTCGTCGGACAGGCGCGGCGACCATGTGTTCGTGGTCGAAGTCGTGACGCCGACGAAGTTGTCGAGGGAACAGAAGAAGCTGCTCGAGGAACTTGATCTCAACGAACGCCACTAAAGTGGCTGTGAAAATATTTTCTTAGGGACTTTTCCGCCAGAGGCGGATCCGGCTCTGCCGGAAGTCCCGTCGTGTGTATGGCCCTTAAGTCTTGCGTGTGGAAAATCGATGATCCTTGATTCTCATAAATGAAAAGGACCCCTGCAGGACGAACCTGCAAGGGGACTTTTCTCGTGTACCGGTGACACGATAACACCAAGTGCTTGCATTGTTAACTCGTGTGTTCGAACTCATCTCAAAAATTGGAAAGGCGAGGCGCGGGCGGCTGACGCTGCCGCATGGGGTGGTGGAGACGCCGTGCTTTATGCCGATCGCCACGAAGGGCGCGGTGAAGACGCTCTCGAGCGAAGACGTTGCGTCGCTCGGCGCGTCGATTCTTTTGTCGAACACGTACCATTTGCTGCTCCGTCCTGGGCTTGAGGGAATCGAAAGGCTTGGCGGGCTGCACCACCTAATGGGATGGGACAAGCCGATCCTTACGGACTCGGGCGGCTACCAGGTGTTCAGCCTTTCCAAAATAAACAAGACCGAGGAGGATGGCGTGACGTTCCAGTCACACATCGACGGGAAGCGCATCCATTTGACGCCGGAGCTCTCGATGCAGATGCAGCGCGCGATCGGTTCCGACATCGTGATGCAGTTCGACGACGTTGCCGCCGGCGACTCGACGCGCGAGCGGTACGAGGATGCGATGGGGCGGAGCCTGCGCTGGGCCAAGCGCTGCCGCGACGCGTTCGACGCGATTGCGCCGCGTCATGGGGCCCCGGAGCTCCGGGCCACCCTGTCGTCCTCACTCGGTCCGGACAAAGCCGGCCTCTCGCTCCGGTCGACAGGGGACCTGGCCCTTCGCCCCCATGACGCTTCACTCTTTGGAATCGTCCAAGGCGGCACGCATGAGGACCTTCGCCAGCGGTCGTTGGAGGGGTTGGTGAATGTCGGCTTTGACGGATATGCCATTGGCGGGCTGTCGGTTGGGGAGAAGCGCGAGGACGCGTACCGGATTACGGAATTTGTCTGCGACCGGCTGCCGGAAGACAAGCCCCACTATTTTATGGGTGGGGGAATGCCCGAGGAAATCGTCCACTACGTTTCGGTGGGCGTGGACATGTTCGATTGCGTACTGCCCACGCGCAACGCGCGGCATGGGACATTGTTTGTCTGGACGCAGGATCCGTCTACGATTGACTTTGCGGCAAACCCAGTCGGCTTTTACAAAAAGCTCAACGTCACGGCCGAGGCGAGCCAATTCGACGAGTCGCCGGTGGATCCGTTCTGCGACTGTTCGACCTGCAAGACCGTGAGCCGCGCGTACCTGAGGCACCTATTTTCGGTCGGCGAGATGCTCGCCATGCGGCTTGCGACCATCCACAACCTGCGATTCTACCTTCGACTTATGGAAGAGATTCGTAAACAAATACACGCCTAGGGATCAAATGCCCTGGGTGTTTGTTTGTGCTACAATGGCATCGTATGTTGATGCGACTTGTCCTTGCGGATTTGGCCGACGGGTGCTTGGCACTGCCGGTTTGGTGGTATTCGCGCGGGCTTTCTATGATGTCGGATTGGGTGCGCCGAGTCGTGCGCGAGGCATCGGAGACGTTCGCGCTCGGGGTTTGGGTGCGCAATCTGTTTATCCCCATGTATGGGGAGACTGAGTGGAGCGGACGGGTCATTAGTTTTTTTGTCCGCGTCGCCATGATCGCCGTCCGCGGGCTCGCGGTTGCGCTCTGGTCTGTTCTCGCGTTGCTTGCGTTCGCGGTCTATCTTTTAGTTCTGCCCATCGGGTGCGCCGGAATCCTATATCACGGCCTTGGCCTGATTATCCGTTAGTCCCATGTCCTCCTTCATTCCCTCATCGGTTCCAAGGACTCCAGGCGTCGGCGCTGCCGTGAACGGAAAGGTTTTCGTTTGGTCTGAGGCGCTTGACGAGGCTTCGATCGCGGCGAAGAAAACGAAACGGTCCGCGAGGGATGCGGCAAGCGCCGTCATGCTGGTGTCGTCCGCGCTGTGTCTTATTTTGTCCGGATGGGCAATGTACCTGCTTCATGGAGCATCGCTATTGGCCGTACTGGTTCATCCGAGCGCGATCGGCTTACTCCTGTCGTTGTTCCTGCTACTTGGCGGGTTTGTGTTTCAGCGTCTGTGCGAGGTGACGGGCGCGCATCATCGGATTCCGGAGCGCGGGCATGAACAAACGGTTCCAACGGCCGAGGCGCCGGTGCCGGAAGGCGAACGAGCGAACGCGGGCGACTTCTTCCACGCGGACGCGATGCGAGCCGTCGAGGAAGCCTACGCGCTCGCGGTCCGATTCAATCACGCGTCGCTTCAGCCGCTCCACCTGTTTATCGCCTCATTTTCGTACGGCGACGTGCCTGTGATTTTTGGCAGACTCGACATCCGGTTTGACGACGTGCGCGAACCGCTCAACCGCCGTCTGCTCGCATTGGCGGTCGGATCCGGCCAGACGGTTGTCTCGTTGGAATCAGAGCAGACTCTTCTTTCCGCGTTTTTGAATGCCTATGGGCAGCGCCGTCCGTTGGTGTCGCCGGTCGAGATTTTTTTGGAATCCTATCGCCACGATCCGTTCGTCCAGGAATTGCTGTACGACCTGAAGGTCGACGAGACGCGGCTCACGAATGTCGTCGAATGGATCCGCATTTCCGACGTGCTGCGCGAGCGTTACGATCGGTTCCGCCATGCGGCCGCGTTAAAGCCTACCGGCCCCATGAACCGGGCCATGACCTCGGTTCCGACGCCTTCACTCGATGCGATCGGCGAGGATTTGACGGCCGAGGCCGTTGCGGGAAGTCTGCCGCTTCTGATCGGCCGCGAGCGCGAGATGGAGGAAATCTTCCGTGTGATCGAAGGCGGCGGCCGCAGCGTCGTGCTGGTCGGTCCAGAAGGGGTTGGGAAGACCGCGGTCATTTCAGGTATTGCCGAGCGGATGGTGCGCGAGGACGTCCCAAGCGTGCTCAAGGACAAGCGTTTGGTAAGCGTTGTCCTTCCCGCTCTCATGGGTGGCGTCAACCAGGCCGAGGCGCAGGCACGTCTGCTCGCCGCGCTTTCCGACGTCGCGAAGGCGCGCAATGTGGTTCTTGTTATTCAGAACATCGAGCAGATCTCCGAAGATTTGGCCCAGATACTCGCGGACGCCTTGTCGCGTCGTTTGACATTCGCGATCGTCACGACTACGCCGCAGGCATATGCGAACGTGGTCGAACATTCAGTGCTCGATCGCGTGCTTGAAAAAGTGAACGTGTCGGAGCCGGATACGAATACAGCGATCCACATCGTGGAATCAAAAGTCGGCACCATCGAATACGAGCAGAACGTGATCTTCACATACGACGCGGTCGAGCGTTCCGTCCTGCTATCCGACCGGTACGTGCACACAGCCTACCTACCAAAGAAGGCTGTCGAAGTTTGCCGGGAAGCTGCCTTGGTCGCCTTCAAGGACCGCGGCGCCAATGCGTTGGTTGGCACCGAGGACGTGGAGCGCGTGCTGTCGGACAAGACCGGCATTCCCATGGCGCAGGTGACGACCGACGAGAAGGAAAAGCTGCTGTCGCTTGAGGAAAAGATTCACGCGCGCGTGATTGGGCAGGACGAGGCCGTGAAGGCTGTGGCGTCCGCCTTGCGCCGGGCCCGCGCCGAGCTGCGGTCTGAAAACCGTCCGATCGCGACGTTCCTGTTTCTTGGGCCGTCAGGCGTGGGAAAGACCGCGCTTGCGAAGGCTGTGGCCGCCTCGTATTTCGGCGGGGAAGACGCCGCGATCCGATTCGACATGTCCGAGTACCAGGATCAGGCGAGCGTGTATCGGCTCATTGGCGCGCCAGGGGGCGAGGCAGGGCTTCTGACCGAGGCTGTGCGACGCAACCCGTTCGCACTCGTGCTGCTCGACGAGTTTGAGAAGGCGCATCCGAATATCCTCAACCTGTTCTTGCAGGTTTTCGACGATGGAAGGCTTACGGATTCTGCCGGGCGTACCGTGGATTTTACGAACGCGATCATTATCGTGACCTCAAATGCTGGCACTCAGTTTATCCAAGATGCGGCCGCGCAGGGAATGCCGACGGACCAGATCAAGACGCGTTTGCTTGAGGAGGAATTGCGCGGGAGCTATCGGACGGAGCTTCTGAACCGGTTCGACGGCATTATTGTGTTCAAGCCGTTGACCGAGGATGACGTGCAGCAGATCGCGTATCTCATGATCGGCCAGGTCGCGGAGCGGTTGGAAACGAAGGGCATCAAGTTTCGCGCGACCGACGAGGCCGTGGCCGACCTTGCGAAAAAGGGCTACGACCCGAAGTTTGGTGCGCGTCCGCTGCGGCGCATTATCCAGGAAGAAGTGGACAACGCCATCGCGACCGCGCTGCTCGAAGGCCGCGTGAGCCGGCGCGATACCGTGGTGCTGCAACCGGGTGGGCAGATTGAGATTGAAAAGGCCGAGGCGTTATGAGCGAAGCACAGGGGCTCGTGCTGACATTCGCGTTATTGGCCGGAGCCGCCGCATTCTTGATCGCGCTTGTCTTGACGCCGGTCGTTGCCAGGATCGCGACAAGGCTTGGCGTGGTCGATCGCCCGACGGGCGAGGGAAAAAAGATTCACGCGCGTTCGATCCCGTTGCTTGGCGGGGCCGCCATTTTCGTTTCGGTCGCGGCCGTTCTTTTGCACCTGCTTGCGACGACCGGCATGCTGACTGACGGGGAAATCACGCCGAGGCATTATGCCGGATTTTTGTTCGGCGGCCTCATCCTCATGGTCGGCGGCTTTCTGGACGATCGGTACAACCTGCGGGCGAAGTACCAGATCATCGCGCCGATCCTCGCGGCCGTGACCGTGATCACGTTCGGCGTCGAGGTCGACAAGCTCACGAATCCGTTCGGCGGCGTCATCGTCCTTGCGTGGTGGCAGTCGGACGCGCTCGTGTTCGTCTGGCTCATGACCGTCATGTATACGAGCAAGTTTTTGGATGGGCTCGACGGGCTTTCCGCCGGCGTGTCCGCGATCGGCGCCCTCATGGTGGCCGGCCTCGCGCTCACGACCGCTTATTTTCAGCCGGACGTCGCGGTGCTTGCCTCGATGTGTTTGGGCGCGATGATCGGATTTCTTGCATTCAACCTTAATCCGGCGTCCATTTTTCTCGGGGAAGGCGGCAGCACGTTCGTCGGCTTCACGATCGGAACGCTCGCGGTGATCTCCGGCGGAAAGCTCGCGACTGCGCTCCTTGTCATTGCGATCCCGATGATGGACGTGGCTTGGATCATCGTCCGCCGTTGGCGCACAGGTGGAATCAGCGCCATCTTCAAGGGCGACCGTAAACACCTGCATCACCGCCTGCTTGATCGCGGCTGGAGCCAGCGAAAGATCGTCGCGTCCTACTATCTCGTCGCCCTTGTCTTTGGACTTTCGGCCCTGTTCCTACAAAGCAGGCAGAAGCTGATCGCGCTCGGGGCCCTTGTGGCGTTCATGGTCGTGGTCGCGATCGTCTTATCGAAGCAGGACAAGCGGGTATGAGACAAGCTATGTATCGCGTCATCGGGACGTGCGCCGTTGTGGCTGTTGTCATTGGAACGCTTGGCGTTGCCGTATCAAAATACTTCGCAGCTGCGAAGTATTTTGATAGTCCTGTCACCGTGGTTTCTCGTGCCGCGATCGGGTTCCCAGACGAAACCACGGTCACCGCGGAGATTGCTGATTCGCCACAGGAACGCGCGACCGGCCTGTCAGAGCATGTGTATTTGCACGAGGATCACGGAATGCTGTTTTTGCTCGACGCGCCGTCGCAGCCGTCCTTTTGGATGAAGGACATGAAGTTTCCCATCGATATCGTCTGGATTTCCGGGGAAACAGTCGTGGACATGGACGAAAATGTCCAGGGACCGGGATCTGGGGTCAAGGATTCGGAATTGCCGAAGGTTTTGCCGGAGGTGCTAGTCGACAAAGTATTGGAGGTCAATGCCGGATTCGTCGCGGCGCATGGCATTTCCAAGGGCGATCACCTTGACATTCGGCTGCCATAAGGCTATTATTTTCCCGTAATTCCTAAGGATCGCAGGCAGGATCGCCTCGACATTCGTCGGGGGACGGATAAGCCGCGAGCGCAAGTATGTTCGCAGTCATCAAGACAGGCGGAAAGCAGTACGTGGTCCGAGAGGGACAGGAACTCCGAGTCGAGCTTCTCCCAACCGAGGCGGGCAAGCCGATCGCTTTCGACGCGCTCCTCGTCGCAGACGAGGACGGCAAGGACGTGAAGGTCGGCGCGCCGTTCGTCACGGGCGCGGTCGTCTCGGCCACGGTGGTCGAGCACGGCAAGGCCGACAAGGTGCTGGTCGTGAAGTATAAGCCAAAGGTCCGGTACCGCCGCCACGTCGGCCACCGCCAGCCGTTCACCAAACTCAAGATCGAAAAAATCTCCGCCTAGCGCGGAGATTTTCGTACGACGGTTGACACGAAGCCCAATTTTGCGTATGGTTTCCGCGCACTTCAACGGGAGGTCGTCGTCATGGGCAAGAAGAATCGGCATCACGATTCGCTGGTCAGGGCAATCAACAGGAACACCAGGGTATTGAATCGACTCAACCGCAAGCTGGAAAAGGTCGAACGCGAGATCATGGCTGCAGGAGAAAGGATCCCTGAGGCCTATCGCGATCTCATATCACTCGAGCAGTATCTCAACCACCAGGCGAGCCGTTCTACGGCGGATTTCCTACGGCTTGCCGTAGAGAATGGAGTGTACGACGAGTACATGAAGTTGCTCGAGGCCAAGGTCCTTCTCGAGCGGCAGATCCTCTGGCGGGCGTTGAGTTCCGGAACGGGAGGCGATGCAGGCTCGGATGTTCAGGATGGATCTCAGGTCACAATCGTCCACTGGGGGTTCTCACCCTCTTTTTTCTTTTTGCGTGTCGCATGGGTACGTGTCGGCACAGGGATCCCATCGCCGGACCCCGCCTCTCGCGAGAGGCGGGGCGGATCGAGAGGCCGGCGATAGTCCGGACCGAGTGAGGACAACGGGATGTCCAGACGCGTCATGCGACTAGGCCTCCCTTCGTCCCTTGAGCGCATCGCCGAGTGTGATTTCGTCCGCGTATTCGAGGCTGGCTCCGATCGGGAGGCCGCGGGCGAGGCGCGTGATGCGGCGGTTGAATGGGGAAAGTTGCTTTGACAGGTACAGCATGGTGCTCTCGCCCTGGAGGGTTGGGGAAAGCGCGAGGATCACTTCGCGGATCGACTCGTCCAAGCGGACGCGATCGACGAGCTCGCGGACCCTGAGCACGTCCGGGGTCATGCCGTCGATGGGGTTCAGGACTCCGCCGAGCACGTGGTAGCGGCCGCGATAGGCGTCCGTGCTCTCGATTGTCGAAATGTCGCGCGGCTCCTCGACCACGCAGACCACCGTCGCGTCGCGCTTTCCATCGCGGCAAATGTCGCAGGTCGACTCCTCGCAGTACGTGTAACAGGCGTCGCACGTTTTGATCTTATCCGCGAGCGTCACGATCGACCGCGCCATCACCTCCAAGTCGTGTCGCGGGAGCTTGAGCAGGTAATACACAAAGCGCAGGGCCGTTTTCGGCCCCACGCCCGGCAGCCGCGAAAACGCCGCGACGCAGTTTTGGATGGGTTCGGGAAATCTCCGCACAGGCTTCCGTCTACATCCCTAGATTCTTCATCATTTCCTGGATGCCCCCCATGTTCTTCATTTGCTCAGCCATGAGTTTTTGCAGGTTCTTGACCGCGTCATCATGGGCCTCGATGAGGGCCTCGATGAGCTTGACCTTGTCCGCCATGAGCTCGTCCGCGATCTCGATCGAGAGGATTTTCTGATTTCCATTCATGCGCAGCTTCACCTTGCCCCAGGCTGCCGATCCGTCGGCCACAATCTGGTCCATGGCGTGCTGCATCTGCTTAGCCTGGTCGCGGAGGTCCTTGATTGCTTTGATTTTTGAGAACATAGCGTGGCGGGACTGAAGTCCCTGGGAAAAAATATTCAAAGCCACTTTAGTGGCGTCATGATTTTATCACATCGACTCGACCGGCGGGGGAACGAATCCCATGTCTACGGGAGGCGGGACCGTTGGCATGGGCGGCGGGGGAGACATGCCGGGTCCGGACGGGGACCGTATGTCTAGGTTTCGGAACGAGGTGCGCGTGCGGTCGAAGAACAGACGGACCATGCCGGTGGGGCCGTTGCGGTGCTTGGCAATGTGGATTTCCGCGATGTTCTTTTCCTCGGGCGCGAGGTCTTCCTCGCGGTAGTTTCGGTCGCTTGCCTTGCGGTAGATGAAGAGCACTACGTCCGCGTCTTGCTCGATGGAACCGGAGTCGCGCAAGTGCGCGAGGCGCGGAATGGCTGGCTTGTTGAGCTCGACTGCGCGGGAAAGCTGCGCAAGCGCCAGGACTGGCACGCATAGCTCGCGGGCGATTTGCTTGAGACCACGTGAGATTTCGGAGACTTCCTGCACGCGGTTGTCATCGCCGCCAGACTTTTTATTGCGACCCTCCATGAGCTGGAGGTAGTCGATGATGATGAGCCCGAGCCCGTGCTCGGCCTGCATGCGCCTCGCCTTGGTGCGCAGTTCCATCACGGTGAGCGACGGTGAATCGTCGATGAAGATCGGGGCCTCGGACAGCACGCCGAGCGCATGGCCGATGCGTGGAAAGTCTTCGTCGCGGTCCGAGAGTCGGCCTGTGCGCATCTTCCACAGGTCGACGCCCGCCTCGGCGCAGATCATGCGGTCCACGAGCTGTTCCTTGGACATTTCAAGGGAAAAGACCGCGACCGGCGCCTTGGCCTTGAGCGCTACGTTCGCGGCAACGTTCATAGCAAGCGCAGTTTTTCCCACGGACGGGCGGGCCGCAAGGATGAGGAGGTCGGACTTCTGCAGGCCGGCGAGCAGGTCGTCGAGCTCCTTGAAGCCAGTCGGAACGCCGCGGAGCTTTCCGCGCTCGCGGTGCAGCTCGTCGATGCGGTCGAACGCGTCGGTGAGAACGCGCGAGATTGGGACGAACGCGTTCTTCGTGAGGTTCTGCGAGACGCCAAACAGGGTGCGTTCCGCCTCATCGAGCGTGAGGTCGATGTCGGACGCCTCCTCGTATCCGAGCGAGGTGATGCGCGATGCCGCGTCAATGAGCCGGCGTAGCGAGGCCTTTTTTTGAACGATCTGTGCGTAGTGGACGATGTGCGCCGAGGTCGGCACCGCGTTTGAAAGCTCGACAAGGTACGCGCGGCCGCCGACATGCTGGAGCTTGCCCTTTTCCTCGAGCCGGTTGCCGACAGTCAGGATGTCGATGGGCTCATGTCGTTCGTAGAGGTCGAGCATGGCGTCGAAAACGACGCGGTGCGAATCGCGGTAAAAGTCGTCGGCGTGCGTGACGTCGCCGATCTTAATCATGGCGTCCTGGTCGATGAGGATGGAACCAAGCAGTGATTGCTCGGCTTCGACGTTTTGCGGGGGGAGGCGATCAAGGGCCATAGTTCACGAATCTTACGGCTCAGAAGGCTCTCCGGCAAGCATGTTCTGTGCTATACTTGTGGACGAATGGTGCATGTAAAGGTTTCATTCGTTCGTGCGGTCGCGACCATGATTGGCTCCATCGTCGGAGTCGGAATTTTTGGTCTTCCGTACGTTTTTTCGCAGGTCGGATACGCTTCCGGACTCCTCGTTTTACTGTTCTTGTCCGCGATCATGACCGGCATGCTGTTTATGTATTCGGACGTGGTGCTGCACACGCCGGGCCAGCACCGTTTTGCCGGTAACGTGGAGACATATCTCGGGAAGGGTTGGTCGCGCGTTGCCACGGCTACACTGGCATTTGGATTTTGGGGGTCCATGCTCGCGTTTCTTGTGGCTGGGGGAAGACTGCTGGCCGTCCTCTTTGGCCTGGGTGGACCAACGGCCGAGACGATCCTCGGCCTGTGCATGGTCGCGGTCGTTGCCGTGCTTTCATACCGCGGGCTGCGATTTGTCGCCAGGTTCGAGGTGTGGATCCTCGGGATCCTCGCGTTCCTGTTCCTGTTCATCGTGCTCGCCTGCCTTCCTCACGTTGGATTGTCGAATTTGTCCCCGGCGGTTTTGGAGAAGGGCAGCCTCATTGCCCTCTACGGTGTGGTTTTTTTCGCCCTCACAGGCGGGATCAACGCCATTCCGGAAATGCACGCGCTTCTTGGAAAGCGCGGCGGATCCTTGTCATACGCCGTGTTCATAGGCATGGCTTGCGTCACGCTTTTGTACGTGTTGTTTACGTTTACCGTTGTCGGCGCGCTCGGAGACCGTGTGACCGAATTCGCCGTGGACGCGCTGGCTCCGCTCATTGGCGGATCGTTCCGCCTGGTCGGCGCCTCGCTTGCCGTTGTTTGCCTCTTGTCCGCGTTCATGATCAGTTCGATTGAGTTGCAAAATAGCCTGCGCCACGACAACCGAATGAAGCGCTTTCCGGCCTGGGCACTTGCGATCGGGGTTCCGGTCGTCCTGTATCTTGCCGGCATCCGGTCGTTCATCGGCATCCTTGGCTTCATCGGCGCCGTATTCACGGGCGTGAACGGCGTCCTGGTGGTCATGACTTACGAGCGCATGCGGTCGGCCAAGGTTTGCAGGGACCACACTTGTCTCGAGGTTCCATCCTGGCTCTCGTACGGGCTCATCATTTTCTATCTTCTCGGCATTGCCGCGACCTTCTATTCAATGACGTTTATCGTATGAACATCCATGAGTTTCCAGTCAAACGAGTCTTGGCCTTCTGGCTTCTCACATTTGCCTGCGCGTACGTGTCCAACCTGTTCCTGTATACGATTTATCAGATCACGCTTTCCTGGTGGGCGTTTGTCCTGCTTCAAGCCGCGACTCCTCTGTGCTATCTGCTGTTTGGCTGGCTCTATTTTCGGAGGGCTGTGTCGAACGACTGGGCCCATCGCATTGCCCTTGCTATGGTTTGGATCGCGTTGACGCTTCTCGCAACGGCTGTTCTCATGCAACCAGTATATGGATATCCCTGGACCATGGCCTTTACAGCCGGAATCCTGAAGGGACAGGCCATCAACGTGGCCGCAGTGTTTGTCGCAGCCTTGGTCGCAAAAAAGTAAGCCTGTTTCCGTTTTGAAATACCAGTATGTCTTCAGTCCCGGAACCTCCTGGGAATCAGACCGTTTCGGTTGAAAAAATTGGCGGCGGAGCGGAGTTTGATGAGAGGAAATTTGAAGGCGTAGAACGGGCTCGGCGTAACGTGGAAAAGGCCGTGCTGCTCGACGCCTATCTTGAACGGGAAAAGTATCCGACATACTTCGGCTTTTTGGATGAGTTTCAGATATGCGAGTCGTCCATGCCGGAGGCTCTTAGGGAACGCTTTCGGACGATTATCGACGAATGGACGCGGGACAGCGGTTTCGTGCGCAAGGCGCTTTGGTCCTTGGGGTTCGAGGCCAAACAGGAGATTGGCAACAATTCGGAAGCGGCAATCGCGAAGACCTTTTATGAAGGGGTTCTGAGGGGACAGGGCCGGTTGGAACTCGACGGATACGCCTCGCCGATTGGGTCGATCCAAGTTGTCGGAAAGGGCCCGTTTTTTACCGTGTATTTTTTTGACAAGCAGGATTACGCTGAGCTTTATCGCGCTGATTCCGGAGGAAGTTTTCATCGGTCCGAGCTCACAAAACTTGTTTATCAAGACCGCAATCTGATTCCGCCCATGCTGTTTGTGAACGGACCCCCAAGCAGTCCGAACGCGATTCTCATCGTGAGGCACGAGCGTCAGCATTTCATCAATCATCAGTGGATGAAGAAGGAGGTCCGCGCGGACGGCGATACAGGGCTTGCCGCAGCGAACGATGCGGTCAAAGATGAGATCATCGCTTATCTGCGCGACGGACACGAGCCGCTGGAGATAAAAAGCGTGTTGAATAACGATGCGTATCTGCCTCTGTTCACCGGAATGACAGACGAGGCTGGCCGTTCGCTCAAACGTTCTATCGAGGAGGTGTGCCTGGCCGCAAACGATGCGACGCTGTATTTTCCGACCATGGCATCGAGGACGCTCCTTGTGTTTCATCTCATTGATACGCCCCTTGAGCAAATGGCGGACCGCGTCCGAACGTTGATCGCCTTTGAGAAGACGAACGGGAATCCCGCGGCCAAGTTCGAGATTCCGGGACGTGAAACCGAATTCCTCATTCCGCCGGACGAGGACGCGGTTTGATTGAATACGAAAGACCGCGGCCGATTGTCGGCCGCGGTCTTCGATTATTCAACCATTGCGAGTTGGATTGGCTCAAGCTGCGTCAGGTCGATGGGCGCTTCCTGATTGATTTCAAGCGGCTGGTTCCAGAGGCGCTTGCCATTGCGCGCGGCTCGCGCGGCATAGCCGTTTGTTGCGTTGCATCCGTTGTGGCACTGAACCGCGTAGTTCACGTAGTCCGGGTAGCCGTTTCGCTCCAGATATTGGATGGTCCAGTTCGCGGAGCAGACAAGATCCTCGGCGCATGCGGTCGTGATGTTGTGGAGCGTATAGTGGATTTGGAAATAGCCGCGGGCCGCGCCATGGTCGCCAACCGCGTCAAAGACGTTGCTCGACTCATTCCACAGCATTCCAAGAAGGGTTTGGGCGCATTCCTGCCCATAGCCGTTCATCTCACAGACGGACAAGAGCACATCCTGAACCGTTGGTGCCGGCACGATTTCAACAGTCACGCCGGAGTATTCGCCGGAATCCGTCGCCTGGGACAATTCCGAATTTGACGTCCCTGATGTCGGCTGCCCTGTGACCAGGGCGACAAGCACCATTGCGGCAGAGGCCTGCTGGAGAAGAAAATCCATAGTTTTTGTGGTTCGCGGGTTAGCCGACCACTAGACCTGTTGCCAAATAATCTTATGCCTGCAAAACGTCATATTCGGCTGCAAGCCATTTTCGGAAACTTCGAAATAGCTGTGCTATTCCTTCAGTTTCCTCAAACGGCTTTCGCTCGAATCTGACGTTTTTCGTCTATAAGCTTATTTGGCAACAGGTCTACTTAACAAAACAACCGCGTCGTGCGGTCGGAGGCGCAGGATACCACAAAAAGCCGGTTTTGTCAAGAGGTTGATCGAGACAATTTAGCTTTGTTGAGCAAATTTTGTTCGGTCTTTGCTTGACATTCGGCCATTTTTAGCGCATGATCCTTTGTCCGGGACAATCCGTCTCGCGACCAATCAACCGGAGAACTCCAAAGGGGAGACGAGATGCCCGAAAGCATGGATACGAATGGGCTAAACGCCCTGATTCTGCAGAACATTGGGATGATCCGGAGGATCGTGCGCCTGGCCATCGCCGAAGCCGGCCTCCGCGTACGGAGGGAAGACGTCGAGGACCTGGTTCAGGACATCGTTGTCGATCTCAGTCAGGGCATGCCCGATTCGCAGAAGCCGCATCACCATCAGTGGCTTCATGAAACGGCAGTCCGGATCGCAGCCGACTTCATCGCCAGGTTGGGACGCGATGAGGAAGTCCGGTTCGATGGCATTCTGAATGTGGGCGGAACGTCGCAGGAAGACGACGAGACCGCCTGGGTCATGGACGTGATCGTGGACGACGTGGAGGTCTCCCCAATGGGTCGCTGGGCGAAGGGCGAGCCGGATACGGCCGCGTTCGTGGACGTGCCAGACCTCGACGGTTCGCGGCCGGACGAGATCGTCCGGTACCTCGAACTTCGTGGCAGGGTCGAAGGCATCCTCCAAGCAGCCCCTGCCAGGGTGCGCGATGCGTTCGACATGCTGGCGATCGACGGACTGACAATTCCGGAGATCGCCAAGTGCCAGCGCTGCCGGCAGGGCCACGTCGCGAACAGGCTGCGGATTGCGAGGTGGAGGCTCCGTCGCAGCCGTGTCATCCGGGACTGCCTCTAGGCGGCGAACCAGGCCAACGCAAAACCCCGTCCTTCTCTCGAAGGGCGGGGCTCTTTCTATCTTCTTCAGGACATCGCACACCACTTCCGCCAGAGGCGGATCCGCCTCTGGCGGAAAAGTGGCTTTGAAAATATTCCTAGGGACTTTAGTCCCGCTTGTTCTCGATATCGCCTTCGTCCTCGTCCTCGTCCTCGTCCTCGTCCTCGCCTTCATCCTCATCTTCATCCGGCTCCATGAGCGCGGCGAGGATCGCGTCCATCTTTTCGTTGAGCGCCTTGAGCTGCCGTTCGATCGCGGCCGCGTTGAATCCGGGTGCAGCCGGAGCCGTGCGCGGGGTGCTCCGGTAGGCCGGCTTGTCAAACGTCCTCGGCCGCTCCGCGCCATAGTCATTCTCCTGCTTTTGGAAGCAGTTGCGGCAGAAAATCGGCTTTTTGCCGTTTGGGATGAACGGCACCTCGCACGAGGCCCCGCATTCGCTGCAGGTTGCCGGGTGCATGGCTGGCCGCTCGTCGCCTGCGCCGCGTCTGAATCCGCCCGTTTTGCCGCCAAACGACGGCTTACCCTTATATCCGCCCCTGCTGCCGTCCTTTTTGTATCCTGCTCCCGTTCTGTTGAAGTATTTTTCCATAGCCGACGGGTTATACCATGATATCCGGGATTATGCCAGGGTTTCACGTTCCGGCCGGGCAGTGTCATACTAGAGGCATAAATCGTACCTCTCTGGCATGTGACGATATCCTTGTCGGTAAAAGGCCGCGGTCGTTCGGACGCGCAATCTCATCTCGTTTCGATCGAGTTTTCGGCAACGCATGACCCGGGAGAGACGCTTAAGGCGCTTGCGGCAAAGGAGTCTGGGCTCACGGAAAGCGAAGCGCGCCGTCGCTTGAAACGCTTCGGTCGCAACGAGGTCGCGCCCACGCAAACGCTCGCCTGGTACAAGATTCTCTATCGAAACGCGAAGGATCCGCTCACAATCCTTCTGTTCGCTCTTGGCGTGATTTCCGCCTTGACCGGAGACCTCAAGGCAACGACGCTCATCGTCGTCATGCTCGTCTTGAGCGTCGTGATGCGCTTTGTGCAGGAAATGCGCGCGGACAAGGCGGCGGAGCGGCTCAAGGCCATGGTGCGCACCACCGTGACGGTTCTGCGTGACGGCCACAAGCGCGACATGGGGCTTGAATTCCTGGTGCCCGGTGACATCGTGCATCTTTGCGCCGGGGACATGGTGCCGGCCGACGTACGTCTGCTTGCGTCGCGCGACTTGTACGTGAACCAGGCAAGCCTGACCGGGGAATCCATGCCCGCGGAAAAGCACGCGCCAGCGCTTTCCATCATGCCGAAGGAATTGCTCGACTTGCCGAACTTCTGCTTCATGGGCACCAACGTGAGCAGCGGAACAGCCACGGCCGTGGTTGTTGGGATCGGTGCTTCCACGAAATTTGGCGCCATCGCCCGTGCGGTCGCTGGCCAGGCTGAGGAACCGACGAGTTTTGACAAGGGCGTCGACCGGTATGCCTGGCTCATGATCCGGTTTGTAGCCGTGATGGTGCCGGCAGTATTCCTCATCAACGGCATTGCCAGGCACGACTGGGTGCAAGCGTTCCTGTTTGCGGTTGCCGTGGCCGTGGGCCTCACCCCGGAGCTGTTGCCCATGATCGTGACCGTGAATTTGTCCAAGGGTGCGCTCGACATGTCGCGCAAGAAAGTGATCGTCAAGCGGTTGAACGCGATCCAGGACTTCGGCGCCATGGACGTGCTGTGCACGGACAAGACAGGCACATTGACCGAAGGCCGCGTCACGCTCATCCGTCATGTGGATATGGAGGGAAACGAGGATGATCAGACTTTGGAATATGCGTATCTGAACAGTTTTTACCAGACAGGCCTTAACAATCTGCTGGATGAGGCCGTGGTCGGCCACGACGGCGTGAATGGCAAGGATCTTGTCGTGCGCTATGAAAAGATCGACGAGATTCCGTTCGACTTTCGTCGTCGGCGCATGTCCGTGGTCGTGAAGGAACCGGATGGGAAGCACCTGCTTATTTGCAAGGGCGCGGTCGAGGAAGTGCTTGCCGCGTGCGAGACTGTGGAGTATCGCGGAAATGGCGTGCCGGTCGGAGAATCCCATTTGGCACAGGCGGAGAAACTGGCCGCGGAAATGAACGCTGAGGGATTCCGGCTCATCGCGCTTGCGATTCGTAGGTTGCCGGCGACGAAAACCGTGTATTCGGCTGCGGACGAGTCAGGCATGACGCTGATCGGATTTCTCGCGTTTCTTGATCCGCCGAAGGAGTCGGCCGTGGGTGCCATTGCCGAGCTGGAACGGCATGGGATCGCGGTGAAGATTCTCACCGGGGACAACGACGCGGTCACACGCGCGATTTGCGTGCAGGTCGGGTATCCGGTCAACGGCATGTTGCTCGGGAGCGATATCGAGGGCATGGACGAGCTTCGTCTCGCGGAAGCCTGCGAACGCACGACGATTTTTTGCAAACTCGATCCGGCACACAAGGAGCGCGTTATTCGTGCGATCAAGTCAAAAGGGCACGTGGTCGGGTTTCTCGGTGACGGCATCAACGACGCGCCCGCGCTCAAGGCCGCAGACGTGGGCATTTCCGTGAGCGAGGCCGCGGACATCGCCAAGGAGTCGTCGGACATCATCCTGACCGAGCGCAGCCTGCTCGTGCTGCGCGACGGCGTGGTCGAGGGACGCCGCGCGTTCGGCAACATCGTGAAATACGTGAAGATGACTGGCAGTTCGAATTTCGGGAATATGTTCAGTGTGGTCGGGGGAAGTATGTTCCTCCCGTTCCTTCCTATGCTGCCGCTCCAGGTGATCGCGAACAATCTTTTGTACGACCTATCGCAGGCAAGCATCCCGACCGACGCGGTCGACGCCGAATATTTGCGAAAGCCCAGGCAATGGAACATCACGCGCATTCGGCAGTTCATCCTTTGGATTGGCCCGGTCAGCTCGCTCTTTGATTACGCGACCTACGCGCTCATGCTGTACGTCTTTCACTGCTGGGCTGATCCGGCCCTGTTCCACACCGGATGGTTCGTGGAGTCTCTCTTCACGCAGACTTTGATCATCCACGTTATCCGCACGAACAAGATCCCATTCCTCCAAAGCCGCGCCAGCGTCGCGCTCACCGCATCTACATTTTTCATCTGCGCCATTGCCGCCTGGCTGCCGTATTCGCCAGCGGCGCCCGCGCTCGGTTTCGTTCCTCTCCCTCTCGCGTATTGGGCGTATCTCGCCGTTTTCGTCGTGACGTATTTTGTTCTTGCGCAGGCGGTGAAGACGCTGTTTATCCGCAAATACGGCTGGGATTAGCGATCAAGTGACAAAGGAGTCATGGGATGGACGGTTGACGCACTGGTCTCTGTGTCATAAAATCACGCCGGTTCTTTCACCCCTCGGAGGCTTCATGGATTCCTATACCGGTGACGAGTTTCTCGAGAAGCTGAATCGTGCCTTGGCCTTAGCTGCCGGCAGAATGATCTGGGCCGATCGCGTCGATCTGGTCGTGGTCGGAGACTGTTCGCTCTACGACGATGGAGATCCAGTTCCTGCGTTCGGCGGGATCGTGGTTCCTTCTCGCTCCGCCAGGATCCTCGTGGTGTGCCGTTGCTGTGGGCAGTACACCGAAACCGATCGTGCACGGATTCGTGCGTGCTTCCAGGTTGAGTTTCCAAACTCCCTGGAGCTCGTCTTCCCGCAGCAGAAGCACGACTTGCTCAACGAGTCGCCGGTCGATCCGTCGAGTCCGGCCAGGGCACAGTCCCTTGCGGACGATCTCATCGCTGCTGGACTTCTTGTCCTCGAACGTTAGGGCCTCTGCCCGACACTCTTCTCGGCGCCCCATGCGGGTGCCTTTTTCGTTTGGTATACTAGACCTGTTGCCAAATAATCTTATGCCTGCAAAACGTCATATTCGGCTGCAAGCCATTTTCGGAAACTTCGAAATAGCTCTGCTATTCCTTCAGTTTCCTCAAACGTCTTTCGCTCGAATCTGACGTTTTTCGTCTATAAGC
>Ga0172379_10001948_pt1 | contig 38505 bp, 41 predicted proteins | sample GrowelOW334metaG_FD_119756 | JGI IMG/M metagenome (GOLD analysis project Ga0172379, IMG submission 119756) | Groundwater microbial communities from an aquifer near a municipal landfill in Southern Ontario, Canada - Groundwater well OW334 metaG | ecosystem: Environmental > Aquatic > Deep... | reverse complement strand
TTTATTTGATTTAATAAACAAAGAATAGTGAATAGTGAATAGCGGGAAATGCGGCTTCACCATTCACTATTCACTATTCGCTATTCTTCGTCATCATGAAAAATAAAATACTAACTGTCATCGTGATTTTAGCCGTCCTCTGGTCCGCCTACTTCCTCGGCGATGTTTTTTGGCAGGATCGCGGGGCGGGCGAAGTTGACCAGTCTTTTGTGATTAAGCCGGGTGAGGGCGTCGGTGAAATCAGTGCCAATCTGTCAGCTGTGGGTTTGATCAACAGCCAGTTTAATTTTAAAGTTTATCTCTTCCTCCTCCGCCGTAGCGGCAAGATTCAGGCCGGTGATTACCAGTTACGGCCAAGTTTAAGTTTGCGCGAGCTGGCCAATATTATCACTTACGGCTGGAGTAGTAACGAAAAAAGGTTAACTTTAGTGGAAGGTTTAACTAACCAGCAGTTCGGCGAATATTTAGTGGATAATTTATTTAGTTATGATGGCGCTAGCGGCTCGCGGGCCGGTTACCTGAAAGACTGGCAAACGGCGCTGACAAAAAAATATCAGTTTGATTTTTTGGATGTTTTGCCAGCTGGAGTTGATCTGGAGGGCTACCTTTTCCCGGACACTTATAATTTTTATAATAACAGCGACCCGGAAGCGGTGATAAATAAAATGCTCGCTAATTTTGGCAATAAAGTCACCCCGGATTTGTGGGCGAAAATAAAAGCGAGCGGCCACACGCTCCACGAAGTTTTGACCATGGCAAGTATTTTGGAGCGAGAAGTCAATGATACTGCTGACCGGCGAATAGTTGCCGATATTTTTTGGCGCCGGCTGAAAATCGGCATGGCTTTGCAGGCCGACTCAACCGTTAATTACCTCACCGGCAAAAAAACGCCGTCGATTTCCGCTAAAGATAAAAAAATTGATTCGCCTTATAATACTTATAAATACCGCGGACTACCGCCTGGGCCGATCAATAATCCCGGCCTGGACGCCATCATCGCCGCGACCGAGCCGACAGCGAATGATTATTGGTATTTTCTGACCACACCGGAGGGCGAAGTGATTTATAGTCAGACATTGGAAGAACATAATCGGGCGAAAGCGAAGTACTTGAAATAAAGTCAAAAGGCAAAAGTCAAAATTCAAAAGCACAAGTCAAAAGTAAAAAGTTCGCGGTTGTTGCTAAAAAAATATGAATTTAGAACAGATAAAACAAGAAGTAATGGCTCTGGCGGCGGCGCAAAATTTTGGTGTGCGACCAGAAGAAATTTTGGTGGCCGAAAAGGCGGTCTTGATTCACTCCGAGATTTCCGAAGTGTTTGAGGCAAGTCTGAAAAATCAAGTTGACGGCAAAGATGGCGTGGCCGAGGAACTGGCCGATGTTTTAATCAGGATTTTGCATTTAGGTGGTATCTACGAGGTTGATTTTTTGATTTTGCCTGAAACGCCGTCGGAGTTTATAACGGCTGGCGCGAATGAACAAATTTTACGGCTGCATTTATTGATCTCTCAAACATGGGAAGACTATCGGCGCGGCCGGTTGGCGGAGTTTAAAGAGAAGCTAGTTTTAGCCGCCGCTTATTTGATTGCCATGTCAGAAAAATTTAAAATTGATTTAAACGCGGCCGTGGCGGCAAAAATGAAACTGAATCAAAACCGCGACTGGCGAACCGAAGGCAAGCCTAATGAAAAGTTTATATTTAAAGCCTAATTTATGAATAAGAAAACCGTGGTAATCTCGCTCGGCGGTTCGGTGGTGGCGCCAGAGGAGGGGATAATTGATTATTTGTTTCTCAAAAAGTTTAAAGCGATTATCATCCGCCAGGTGAAAAAGGGCACGCGGTTTATTATTGTGGTCGGCGGCGGTAAGACGGCGCGGATCTATCAGGGCGCGGCTAAAAAGGTGGGCCAACTGGTGCCAGAGGATATTGATTGGATCGGCATCTATGCCACGCGGTTGAATGGGCATTTACTCCGGACAATTTTCCGGCAATACGCTCAGCCGAAAATTAATACTAAGCCGTTTAAGGTCGAAAGGTTTAATCGGCCAATTCTCATTGGCGCCGGTTGGCGCCCGGGATTTTCCACGGATTTTGACGCGGTCAAGCTGGCCATTGGTCATGGCGCGAGCGTTGTGATCAACCTTTCTAATATTGATTTCGTTTATAGCGCCGACCCACGAAAAGATAAGAATGCCAAGAAACTAGAAAAAATCAGCTGGTTGGATTTTTTAAAACTGGTTGGCAAGAAATGGACGCCGGGCGCCAATTTGCCGTTTGATCCGATTGCCAGCCGTCTGGCCGCCAAAAAACATTTGCCGGTTTTGATTATGGCCGGCCGCGATCTGAAAAATTTTGAAGGTTATCTTAATAGCGGTAAATTTAAGGGAACGGTTATTGGTTAGGTTGATAGGTCGTTAAGTTGTTAGGTGGAGACCTCGCTGTGGCGGGGTTTTTAAGTAAGTTTATGGCTTTATGGCTTTATGGCTTTATGGTTAGACTCTTTAACTTATCCAACCATAGAGCCATAAAACCATAAAACCATATTCAATCATTTTTAAGTTTGTTTTAAATAAAAATTTGGCCACGCGCGGTGACATTGATTAAAAATATATTCGTCCTTGACAGTGTAAAAGATAAATGATATACTACAGTTGTTTCAAAGTATAACTCTAGAAAATAGCTTAAATTAGCTATAAATTTGCTTGTTATATTACATCATATTTTATATAAATAAATAAACCATTAATATGGACACCGAGACTAAAACCACTAACATTAATTTCAACGAAGTCCTCACTCGTTTGTTTAGCTTGCTTTCAATTCGGGAAAAAGATGTTTTGTCCCGCCGGCATAGCTTGCTTAAAGGCCTAAAACGGAAAGAAACTCTGGAGAAAATCGGCCAGGACTATAAAGTCACTCGCGAACGGGTGCGGCAGATTGAACGGGACGGCCTTAAAAAAATGAAAGAAAAACTGGAACAATCTGGGGTTTTGGACAACCTCAACGAGATTGAGGCGACAATTAATAAATTTTTGCGGAAATACGGCGGCGCGATGCAAGAAGACCGGCTGTTGGACAGCTTGGTTGATTTCTATGGCCTTTCCTCCAAGGATCTCGCGGAAGAAGAAGTGTTGCAACACAAAAAGTCTCTCGCCTTTATTATTTCCCAGTTGCTCGCCAATAAATTTGAAAAAATAGAAAATCGCGATCATTTCCACGATTCTTGGAAGCTAAAAGAAACCCCTTGGGAGTTGGTGGAAGAAGTGATTGAAAAATTAGTGGCTCTGATCAATACTAACGGCCAGCCGGTGAAAGTTGATGAATTTTTCCGCCTGCTCAAAAATCAGGATTTTTACCGCGAGTTGAGCGAGAAAATCAGCAATCTGCCGGAAATGAAGCAAACAGGCTTAGATCTGGACGAAGCGGTTTCGTCTTATATCCATACCAGCAAGCGGATTAAGAAAAATCTTTTTGGTCAGGTGGGTATGAGCCACTGGAGCTCGATCACGCCGAAACGGATGGCTGACAAGATTTATTTGGTGATGAAAGAAGCCGGCAAGCCGCTCCATTTTACCGAGATTGCCGAACTGATTAATCAGACTAAATTTGACCACAAAAAAGCTTTACCGGCGACGATTCATAATGAATTGATTCTGGACAGCCGCTATGTCTTGATCGGCCGCGGCATTTACGCCCTGAAAGAATGGGGTTATGAAACCGGCACGGTCACCGAGGTGATTGCCAAGGTTTTGGCGCAGAAAAGCCCGCTTTCCAAAGACGAAATCGCGGTGGAAGTCGCCAAGCAACGGCTAGTTAAAAAAGCGACGATTAACTTGGCCTTGATGAATAAGGATAAATTCAAGAAGTTAGCCGATAAAAAATATACTTTAGCTAACAAAGAATAAAGGAAAAAGTGGCTGCTAGTCAGTGATAATTGGTGTTAGGCGCGACCAGTCGCGGCCGAGCCCAATCAATCATCGGCTAGGAGCCACTTTTAATTTGTCCAGAATCGCAAAATAGGTTATAATTTCTGGTGTCTCCACGCCTTAACGCGATAGGGTAATTTACTATAAAATACTTCATTTATGAACAAAAAACTCTACCTCGTCGTCGGAGTTGTGGTAATTTTTCTGCTAATGGGGGCTGGTTGCGCCAAGGATCCGGTAGCTCAAACGCCAGCGCTAGAAGGAATGGTAACTACCAATCAACCAGCGCCAGCGAAGTCAGAGCAACCAGCGGTGGCGCAAAAATCTGCGGAAACTGCCGCACCGCCCGCTCAACCAAAAAATATTGCCGTGGCGGCTGATTGCAGCGCGTTTCCGGATAAATTGAACGCTTGTTCAAAGTACAAATGTCAATTTGTTCATCTGTTAACCAAAGAAACACTGCAAAAAGAAGTTGCCGGTATCGTTAGTGGCAAATGTAAATATATAGAGCAAATGCCAAACGGCGGAAAAATGGAATGCAATTATACGGAAAGCGCGAGAAAGGTCGCCGCGGAATACTATAAAAATGTTGCAGCCGCCGAATCAACCGGGACAAGTGTTAGTTTGGATTTAGACGGGGGCGAACAAAAAGCAACTTATACCATTGACGGCCAAGAAGTGGAAAATCCGTTGCAAGTATTTTTAACTGACGGTACTTGTGTTATTTCTGGTTATTAATAAATTATAAATTTATGAAAACAGAAGAAATAAAAGCGGTCTTAGAGTCGCAAGAAAAAATAGTTTGGCAAGATGTGATTAGTCGGAAAGTTATGATTTTTCAGCTGGCAGTATCTTTGTTGATTGTGGTCGGATTATCATTTTTTGCTTTTGCGCAAGAAATTATCAGTTATAATTTAAATAATACTCCGAGAAGTATTGCCGGAGCCACGGTTGGTTTGATTATTCTAGTTGTTGGACTGCTACTTTCTTTGGTTGGTTTTTTCTCTAATTATGTAAAGGTTTATACTATTACCAATAAAAGAGTGCTGATCAAGTCTGGTTTAATTGGCACTGACTTTAACTCTATTTATTTTACGGAAGTCAAGACGGCGAATGTAAATGTAGGATTAATTGATAAAATATTTTCAATCGGAACAATAAATATTGATACTGGCAAGATCGAAACCAGTAATAGCGGCAATCATCAAAGTCGGACGCGAACCGCTTATGACAAACTCTTGCACATTAGTGAGCCCTATAAAGTCTATAAATATTTTCAGACGACATTAACCGGCAGACAAGAGAGTCTATATTCCGGCCGGGCTGACAAAGAAGAGAGCGGCCAGTAATTTATTTTTTGGTAATTATGAATATCGTGATTGACTTTGGCCAAGTGCCAACAACTAGCGTCTGGGCTTTTACCTGGTATTTTTTGGCGCATGGCGGTTGGCTGCTTTTTGTCTTGCCGATGATTTGGTACATGATTGAAGAATGGATTGCCAGTCGGCGGATCAAATACCGCAAGCGGTGGGAATGGGTGGTTTTGTCTTTGAGTTTGCCGCGGTTAAATTTGGCGGCGAAGGCGGGAGCGGGCGCCGCGGCCAAGCCGCCGCAAGCCGTGGAATATATTTTTACTTCTTTATCCGGCGCTTGGAAAAAAATTGACTGGATTGAGCGGTTTTTTGTCGGCAAGATCCAGCCGGAATTCAGTTTTGAGCTGATTTCCCGTGAAGGTTATTTGGAATACTTGATACGGGCGCCGCGGCCGTATCGCGACTTGGTGGAGGCGGCCATCTACGCCCAATATCCGGACGCCGAAATCGCCGAAGTGCCTGATTATACGGAAAAATATAAAGATTTACGCTGGCCGGATAATGATAATGGTTACGATATCTGGGGCACTTCTTTTAATCTCAGTAAAAAAGATTTTTTTCCGATCAAAACTTGGGAAAATCTGAAAGAGATTGATTCTGATCCCTTAAACAGTATTTTGGAAAATCTAGCGAAAATTAAAGCCGGCGAAGAATTTTGGTGGCAGATAATTGTTACGCCCTTAGAAAACAAATGGCAGAAAAAAGGTGTGGCGTTTGTCAAACACGCGACCGGCCTGACCGGTAGCGACGATTACTCCTCACTAACCGGCAGTATTTTGGGCTTTATCAGTTATATTACCGATGAGATTATTTATACTTTTCTCGCTCGGCCCGAGCCGGTGAAGCCGGGAGAAAAAACCGTCGGTTCCAATCTGACTGCCAAAGAATCCGCCGCGATTGAAAGTATTTTGGATAAAGTGGGTAAACTCGGTTTTCGCGTCACCATGCGCGCGGTTTATATCGCCCGCAAAGAAATTTTTAATAAAAATAAAGTCAAAGAGGGTTTCTTGGGCGCGCTCCATCAATACACCAATCTTTACGCCAATGGTTTGATCCAGAGTAAGTACACCAAAGTTTCAACCTCTCATTTATACTATTTCCCCCAGTATCGCGTGGATCATTATCGCAAGAATAATATTCTGCAGAAATACCGTGTGCGGAGCACCAGAAAGGGCAGCGAGTTTGGTACCGGTTTTATCTTGAATATCGGCGAACTGGCCTCGCTCTGGCATTTTCCGCTGGGGAATACCCGGACCTTGATGATCAAAAAATCCGAAGCGGTCAAAGCCGAAGCGCCGTTTTATTTGCCGGTGGCGCCGGGTGAAGCGTGGACGGCGGTACTCGGCGGTCGGGAAGACAAAAAAGGCGACCAGTCGGTCCAGCCGGAAGAAATTTCTCAGGAAGAAGAAAAAGGCCCGCCGGCTGATTTGCCGGTCGGCTAGTCGCTAATTAGTTAAATTTAGGTAGTTAATATATGAAGAAAATATTAATTGTGGGGTTAATTATCTTAGTTATTATAATTTTAATCGTGGTTCTTTTTCTAAACAATAAAAATAATTTATTGGTTGATGACAATTCAAGAGAGGCGGGATTTTGTTTTGATGGGAATGGCCGACAAATTAATTGTGAAAAATGTATAAAAGGAGGAGGGAAAATATTTGCACATTCTTTTGCTCAAACTTGTGAAATAAAAGCCAAAGATGCTAATAAGAAATGTGTCTATGATGATGAATGTATAAATTATGTTTGCGTCTATTCAAATAAAAGCGCTGAGCAAGGATATTGTGACGATTACAAAGGTGATAATGATGGAAAAGAGCAGTGCCATCATAAGAGAGGAGAAAATATAGGATGTGGTATTCAATTCATCTCATAGTTGATTGTTATATATAGCTAATATGCAAGATCCCAATGAAATAAATTTTTTTGCCAAGACTAACTTTCGCGATAACGAAAGGCGTTTTGGCATTCGCCTGGATGACCGGCGGCGGCACATGTATATTATCGGCAAGACCGGTATGGGCAAAACGACGCTCCTCGAAAACATGATTATTCAGGATATTAAGAATGGCCATGGCCTGGCGTTTATTGACCCGCACGGCGACAGCGCCGAAAAGATTTTGGAGTTTGTGCCGCCCAGCCGGATCAACGATGTTATCTATTTTAATCCGTCCGACATTGACTTTCCGGTAGCTTTCAATATCTTGGAAATCCGCGACCGCAACCAACGGCATGTGGTGGCATCCGGTTTGGTGGCGATTTTCAAAAAATTGTTTGCCGATTCTTGGGGCCCGCGGCTCGAATACCTTTTGCGGAACGCGATTTTGGCGTTGATTGACAACAGCGGCACCACGCTACTCGGTGTGATGCGGATTTTAGTGGACAAGGCTTACCGCAAAAAGATTATTGCCAATGTGGAGGATCCGGTGGTGCGGTCGTTTTGGGTGGATGAATTTTCCCGCTACACCGAAAAATTTGCCCAAGAAGCGATTGCCCCAATCCAAAACAAAGTCGGCCAATTTTTGTCCAATTATTTGATCCGCAATATCGTTGGCCAGGTTAAGTCTTCTTTTGATGTTCGGCAAGCGATGGACGAAGGCAAGATAATTGTCATGAATTTGTCCAAAGGCCGGATCGGCGAAGACACGGCGCAACTGCTCGGTTCAATGATGATTACCCAGATTCAGCTGGCGGCGATGACGCGCGTTAATATCCAGGAAGAAGAACGCCGAGATTTTTTTCTCTATGTTGACGAATTTCAAAATTTTGCGACTGAGAGTTTTGCCGGCATTTTGTCCGAAGCGAGAAAATATCGCTTGTGTTTGATTATTGCCCATCAATATGTCGATCAGCTGAGTCCGGAAGTGAAAGCGGCGGTTTTTGGCAATGTGGGCACGATGATGTCGTTTCGCGTGGGCGCGACCGATGCCTCGACTTTGGCGCCGGATTTTGCCCCGCGGTTTACCGCCGAGGATTTGGTTAACCTGACCAAGCATGAAATTTATTTGAAATTAATGATCAACGGCGTGGCGTCCGAGGCTTTTTCCGCCAATACCCTGCCGCCGCTGTTTGAACCCGAGGAAGACAATGTTTCCGAGAAAGTGATCCGGGTTTCCCGCGAACGGTATGGCCGGCCGCGCGAAGAAGTGGAAGACAAAATCATGCGCTGGAGCATGGGTGATACCGGCGAAGGCCCTGGCAATAGCGATGACGGAGAAGCCGAAGCGCCAGCGGCCAAAAAAGTTGAAATGGGGGAAATTGAGTTTAAAGGCAAAATGGTCAAGGCGGAAATCGCCGATCGCGCCATGCCGGACCGCAATATCCCTTGGATTTGCGACGGTTGCGGTAAAATTACCTACCTATCATTCACGCCGCGGAAGCCGGGTGTTTATTGTAAAAAATGCTTGAGAGATATAACAGCCGGCAAAGTTTTGCCACTCGCTAACCCGGCTAATCAGTCGGCGGCGCCAGCCGTTTCTGTCACGCCAGTAAGCAGCGAGATAAAGCCAACTACCGTTAAAGTTGAAGCTCCAAAAAGCGCGCCCACCGAACCGCGGTCGGGTTTTCGTTCTAACCGCACGCCAGCCGGCGCCGTTCGGCCGAACCAAGAAAAACCTCGACCCACAACTCCGCCAAAGCCGGCGAGTGGCGGGACTTCGATTAATCTACAGGATGTTTTAAACCAGTAATTATTGCTAGAATGACCAATATCCAAGCCCCAATGACCAATAACTCCCTGGTTCGGGTTTTAAACTTTTAACTTTTGAACTTGATTGGGATTTGAAAATTGGACATTGATTGGTCATTGGGATTTGGGCATTCTAATTAGTCTTGTGGTTTTAAATTTTTATGAACAAGAAATTCTACATCACCACTCCGATATATTATGTCAATGACAAGCCCCACATCGGCCACGCTTATACCACAATCGCGGCGGATGTTTTGGCGCGCTACCACCGGTTACGGGGTGAAGAGGTTTTCTTTTTGACCGGCACCGATGAGCATGGCACCAAAGTGGCGCAGGCGGCCGAGAAAGCCGGTTTGTCGCCGCAGGCGTTTGCCGACCAAAAGGCGGCCCAGTTTCAACTCGCTTGGGATAGCCTGAATATCTCTAATAACGATTTTATCCGCACGACCGAAAAACGGCATTATGACAGCGTGCGGATTTTTTTGAATCAGCTTTACGAAGGCAAAACGCCAAAGTTTAATCCGGCGATTTACCGCGGCGAGTACGAAGGGCTATACTGCGTGGGCTGTGAAAGCTATAAAACCGAAAGCGACCTGGTGGACGGCAAATGCCCGGACCATGGCACCGCGCCGCAATTGGTTAAAGAAAAAAATTGGTTTTTTCGCTTGTCCGACTTTGGCGCCGAGATTGAGAAGCGAATCAAAAAAGGCGAAGTGGTGATCGCTCCGGAAGCGAGAAAAAATGAAGTTCTGGGGCTGATTAAACAAGGGTTGAAAGATGTGGCGATGAGTCGCAATCTGGCTTGGGGTGTCAGCCTGCCGTTTGCGGAGAAAGAAGTCGCTTGGGTTTGGTTTGACGCCCTGCCCAATTACCTTTCGGCGCTGGGTTATCCGGACGGCGAGAATTTCAAAAAGTTTTGGCCGGCCGATGTCCAACTGATGGCGAAAGACATTTTGAAGTTTCACACCGTGATTTGGCTGGGTATGCTGATTGCCCTGGATTTGCCGCTCCCCAAAACAGTGTTTGCCCATGGATTTTTTACGATCGACGGCCAGAAAATGTCCAAAACGCTCGGCAATGTGATTGATCCGGTGGAGATGGTGGCGCTTTATGGCGCCGACGCGGCGAAGTTTTTCCTGCTTTCGGAAATCGCTTTCGGCTCCGACGGCGATGTTTCAGTTGCCAAATTTAAAGACCGTTATAACGCCTTTCTCGCTAATGGCCTCGGCAATGTGGTGGCGCGGGTGCTGACGCTGGTGGAGAAATACCATGAAAACATTAAAACATTAAAACATAAAAACGCAGAAAAATTAGTGAAAGAGGTGTGGCAGAATTATGATAAAGCGATGGGGGAATTGCAGTTTGACCGCGCCTTGAGCGAGATTTGGCGTCTGCTCGCTTGGTGCGACAGTTATATTGAAGAGAATAAGCCGTGGGAATTGGCTAAGAGCGATCCGCAGAAGCTCGGCGAAGTTTTGTATGTTTTGGCTGAAATTATCCGCCAAGTCGGTTGGCTTCTTTTGCCGCTTTTGCCGGAAACGGCCGAGAAGATTTTGACGGCGCTCGGTGTATTTACCACGGAAAAAGGCGAGGACTTTAGTAAACTAAAAAAATGGGGTCGGCTGAAAGATTTTTCCAAAGTTAAAAAGCCGGAGACGCTGTTTCCAAGGAAACAATAGGGGAATTTTTAATTTAAAATTTCTAATTTTTAATTAATTTTTAAGGCTTAATTCTTAATTTTTAAACCCAAAGCCTAGGTTAGCCGACAATTTAAAATTAGAAATTAAGAATTCATTAAAAATTTTAAATTAGAAATTAAAAATTATTTTATAATTTATGCTCACTTTCGACCTGGCTTTGCTTATCATCCTCGGCCTGTTCGCGCTTCTCGGCCTGATTTCCGGCTTTATTCAAGCGCTTGGCACACTCCTCGGCGTGCTCCTCGGCGCTTTTGTTGCCGGCCATTATTATCAGCTGGCGGCGGGTTGGGGCAGTTTCCTTTGGGGGGATGGCAACTGGGGCCGATTAATTTCATTTTTCTTGATTCTAATTATCGTCAGCCGCTTGGTCGGCTTGCTGTTTTATTTGGTTAACCGTATTTTTGAAATTATCAGTATTATCCCTTTTCTCAAAACCATCAATCGGCTGGTGGGCCTAGTCTTTGGCCTATTAGAAGGTTTGTGCGTCGTTAGTTTAACGGTTTATTTTCTCTCCCAATATCCGGTCAGCGCTTGGCTGACCGCGCAAATGGCCACTTCGGCCGTGGCGCCCTGGCTCCTTCTCGGCGTAAAAATCCTCTTGCCGCTCTTGCCCGGGGCGTTGAAGCAGGCAGAGCAGTTATTGTAAATAAGTATTCAGGGAACAGTATTCAGTATTCAGGGGTCCGTATTTGGTGTTTGTGGATATAGTCCCCTGAATACCGAATACTGACCCCTGAATACTATTGTTATGCCCGCTTGTAAAAACTGCCAATCCGCCTTCACCATCTACCCCGAGGACCGCGCATTCTACGGCCGGATTGGCGTGCCCGAACCAACCTTTTGTCCGCTTTGCCGCAACCAACGGCGGTTAGCCTGGCGCAATGAAAGGACTTTTTATCAGGGAAAGTCTGATCTGAGCGGTAAAACTATTTTGTCGGTTTATTCGCCGGACAAGAAGTTTCCAGTTTATGAACAGGCGGAGTGGTGGGGCGATGCTTGGGATCCTTTTAGTTATGGCCGGGAAATTGATTGGCAACGGCCAATGATGGAACAAATTCACGATTTATTTTTAGCTATGCCGCGTCCGGCGCTCTTTAACCGTAATTGTGTTAACTCTCATTATGGCAATCTTCAGGAAAGCGATTTAAATTGTTATTATGAAGTGGGTAGCGGCTGGTGCGAAGAAAGCCATTATGGCACCGTTAATATTCATTGTAGTAATATTTTAGATTCGCATTATGCCCATAAATGCGAGCTTTCTTATTATTTGATTAACTGTGAAAACTGTTATAACGGTGTTTACTGCCAGAATTGTCATGACTGCCTAGAAACTTATTTTTGTTATAACTGCCGTGGCTGTAGCAATTGTTTTGGTTGCGTGAATTTGCGTAATGCCAAATATCATTGGTTTAATGAGCCAATTAGCGAAGCAGATTTTAAAAATCGCCTTCAAGAATTAGGCAAATATTCTTTTTATCAGAAAGCCAAAGATGATTTTTTTGATTTTAAAAAGAAAAATATCCAGGCTCATGCCATACAGGTAAAATGTGAAAATTCTACTGGCGATTATTTGACCTATTGCCACGATGTAAAGAATTGTTCCGATTTAAAAGAAGCGACAAATTGCAAGTATTTTTATCGCGGTGAAAAAGTGACTGATTCTTATGATTGCGATAATAGCGGTTGGCCGGCCAGTTGGCTGTATGAAGTGCTGAGCGCTGATACTTCAGCGCATTGCATGTTTAATATTTTTAGCTGGGAAAATTCTTTTATTCAATATTGCTTCCAATGTTTCACCTCGCAAGATTTATTTGCCTGTTCGGGTTTGCGGGGTCAGAAATTTTGCATTTTGAATAAGCAATACAGCGAAGAAGAATACAAAAAACTTTTGCCAAAAGTTATCGCTAAGATGAAAGCTGATGGCGAATATGGTGAGTTTTTCCCGGTTGCCATGTCGCCTTATGCTTACAACGAGACCGTGGCGCAAGAATATTATCCTTTAACTCGCAAAGAAGTGCTGGCAAAAGGCTGGCGGTGGCAGGATAATTTACCTGGCACTTTTGGCAAAGAAACGGTCCAATGGGAAAATATCCCGGACGATATTAAAGACGCGCCAGCCGGTTTAGCCAAAGAAATTTTAGCTTGCCAAAATTGCCAGAAAAATTATAAACTCATACCGCAGGAAATCAGCTTTTACCAAAAACAAAATTTGCCCCTGCCGCGGTTATGTCCGCTTTGCCGGCACTTAGAAAGAATCAAACTGCGCAATCCGCGCCGGCTTTATCACCGGCAGTGCATGAGACCCGGCTGCGCAAACGAGTTTGAAACCACCTATGCGCCAGATCGGCCGGAGAAGGTATATTGCGAGGAGTGCTACCGTAAGGAGATATATTAACGACACAGATTAACACAGATTAGCACAGATCTGTGACTATCTGTGTTAATCTGTGAGTATCTGTGCTTATGCAATGTAAAAACTGCCAATCCATCTTCACCATTTACCCCGAGGACCGCGCGTTTTACGGCCGGATTGGCGTGCCCGAGCCAACGGAATGCCCGCCGTGCCGAGCGCGCCAGCGGGCGGTTTGGCGCAATGAATATATTTTGTATCAGCGGAAATGCGATTTATGCCAACAAAATATCGTCTCGGTTTATTCGCCGGACAAACCTTATAAAGTTTATTGCCACGAATGTTGGTTTAGCGATAAGTGGGACGGACTGGATTTTGGCCGCGATTATGATTTCCAAAGGGGATTTTTTGAGCAATTTGGCGAGCTCCTTTTGGCCGTGCCGCGGCTCGCTATTAATAATACTAATTCCATCAATAGCGAATATACCCACCACACTTCACGGAATAAAAATTGTTATTTGCAATTTTCCGGCTCCACCGATTGCGAAGATTGTTTATATGGCTGGTCGGTTTATAATTCCCGCGATTGCCTGGACGCCGCCTTTTGTTATAAAAGCGAATTATGCTATGAGTGCACTGACATTGAAAATTGTTATAATTGCTCTTATTTAGAATATTCTCGCGACTCGGCCGACTGCCATTTTTGTTATGACTGTGTTGGTTGTCACAATTGTTTTGGTTGTACTAATCTGCGCAATCAAACTAACTATCTTTGGAACCGGCAAGCGACCGAAGCCGAGATTCTGGAGTTTAAAAAACAACTTGCCAGCCGAACGGCAATAGTTAAGCTGCGCCAGAAATACCAGACAGTTAAAGCTGAAGCGATTTTCCCCTATAGCCATAATTTAAAAACCGTTAAAACGACCGGTGATTTTGTCCGTTATACCAAAAATTGCCATGAGGTTTATGATATTTGGGACGCCGAAGATTGCGGGTTTGTTATTAACGGCTCTAACATGAAAGATGCCAATGATTGCACCGGTTATGGCGGCACGCCTTCGCAATTAGCCTATCAGTGCGCTTCTACCGGCCGCGGCTCTTATGGCACCTTTTTTTGTTCGATCGTCTGGGAAAGCAGCCACATTTGGTATAGCGACAGCATTTTTAGTTCCAAGGAAATTTTTGGCTCAGTTGGCTTAAAAAATCAAACCTTTTGCCTATTAAATAAAAAATATGCCGAAGCCGATTATAATCAGTTAAAATCCAAAATTATTACTGCCATGAAAGCGGCGGGCGAGTGGGGTGAGTTTTTCCCTTATGCCTTGGCGCCGTTTGGGTTGAACGAAACTCGCGCTTCGCTGGAAAATTTTGCCTTGACCAAAGAGGAAGTGTTAAAGCAAGGCATCAAATGGCAGGAAGAAATCGGCCGAACTAAGGGAAAAGAAACGATCAAAACTATTCCTGATGAGGTTGCCGGTTTGGACGAAAAAATTTGCCAAGAGATTTTGGCTTGCGCCGAGTGCAGCCGCAATTATAAAATTATTAAACCGGAATTCAGATTTTATCAACAGCAAAATATTCCTTTGCCCGATTGTTGCCCGGATTGCCGAATGTTGCGGCGGCTAAAAACCCATAAGAATAAAACGCTATACCATCGCCAATGCATGAAAGAAGGTTGCGCTAACGAGTTTAAAACCACCTACGCGCCAGATCGGCCGGAGAAGGTTTATTGTGAGGAGTGCTACCGTAAGGAGATATATTAACGGCACAGATTTACACAGATTAACACAGATTAGCACGGATCTGTGAGTATCTGTGTTAATCTGTGCCAATCTGTGTATGTTGTTTGACTCTCACTGCCACATCAATTTCAACGCCTACAAAGACGACGCCGAGGAAGTGATCCGGCGGTCTTTAAGTAAAGGGATTTGGCTGATCAATATCGGTTCGCAGCTTTCCACTTCGGCGCGGAGCATCAAAATCGCGGAAAAATATCCGGAAGGCGTTTATGCTGTGGTTGGTCTGCACCCGATTCATCTGACCGGCGACATCACCGAGTCGGCCACTTTTAACGGCGAAGAATACAAGTTTGTCACCAAGCAAGAAAAGTTTGATTATAACAAATATAAAGAATTGGCTTTGTCGTCAGAGAAAGTGGTGGGCATCGGGGAGGTGGGTCTGGATTATTACTATTTTGGCGAGAATAAACTGCCGGCTGAAGAAATTAAGAAAGTTCAGCGGGAGACCTTGGCCGGGTTTATTAAACTGGCCGGGGAACTGGACTTGCCGTTGGTGTTGCATTGCCGGGGGAATAAGGGCGAGCCGTATGGCGCTTATGACGATTTGTTGGGGATATTAGAATCAAGAATCAAGAATCAAGAATCAAGAATCAGAGGCGTGATTCATTGTTTTGGCGGGAACATGGAACAGGCGAAAAAGTTTGTGGCATTGGGATTTTTCGTCGGTTTTACCGGGATTGTTACTTTTAAAAAGGCGGTTGAACTGCAGGCGATTGTTAAAGAGTTGCCTTTAGACCGGATTTTGGTGGAAACCGACGCGCCGTTTCTCGCGCCTGAGCCGCATCGGGGGACGCGCAACGAGCCGGCTTTTGTGGAGTTCGTGGCCGAGAAAGTCGCCGAGTTAAAAGGTTTGAGCTTGGCAGAAGTGGCGGCGGAGACTTTCAAAAATACCAAGGAGTTGTTTAGACTCGCTTAATTTAGAAAGTTATATAGCGGAGTAACGGGGCATCTGCCCCGTTGTTTTAATTAACTAAATAAATCCTTTAAATTATTTTCGTCCTCGCCTGTGCTTCGGTTTCCTTGGTTCTAGCCCCAGCTTCTCTTCTGACGCAACATCTGTTAACTACCACCAGTCCGGTCGGCTCAGTTCGGTCCGCCAACTGGCGGACACCCCGGACCCCTTGCTGGATTAGTTAGAGTATCTAAGTGGTAGAGGTGTGCTGAAATAAAAAAAGACAGCCGCTGGGAGGACTCGCTAGGGAGTCTGATTGTGGCTGCCATAAAATAAGAAGAGTGGCAAAGCAAACGGCGCCTTGTAACCCAAAGCCTGAGTTATTTCAGGCCCAGATCTCCGTCTGCTTTGCCATTTTTGTGAAGTGTGCGAAGAAGAAGGACGGCGACGCGGTGGTGTGGGTCCACCGCGTCGCCCGGTACGGAGCCGAGAGCCGATCGCTGGGGTTTGAAAAGCGTCGCGAATGATCGAAAAGCGACCGGACTAGCGCCACCGGGGAGATGGCGCTTTTTCTGGCTGAACGCATTGTGCGTCGGCCAATCTCGGCGATGCTCATGCAGGTAATTTTATTATTTCACAAGGCGGTTTTTATAGCAAGGTTGGGTTCGGAAATAAGGCTATTTCCCAAATTTAGTAAAGTTTTGTCAAATAAATTTAAGGCAAAATTATCAAAATTTTTTATTGACCGATATTCTCTAATCATATATAATATTGGTGCTTTTTAGTCGGTCTCTGTGGATAAATATGACTGAGCTTGAACCTAAAAAAAACGACGAAAAACCCTGGTGGCAGCCGTCATTAATTCTTTTTTTCCAGCTCAGCGGTTGGATTGCCGGACCGATTGTTTTAGCGATATTTTTGGGCGATTGGTTAGATCAGAAATACGGGCTCGAACCGTGGGGTTACTTAGGCGCCGTTCTTATTGCCTTTATTATCTCTACCGTCGGCATTGTCCGCGAGGGCGGCAAGGCCATCAAGCAAATGGAGGAGTTTAAACCAGTTGATAAGACAAAAGATAAAAATCATGAGCGCTAATTTGGAAAATTCAGCCGCGGCGGCAGTTTTGAACAGCCAAAACGCCGTTGCTCCGGTTGGCCGGGAAACAGAAACTTCCACCGGCAGTCAGGAAACGACTTTGTTTGCCGAGCCGGTTTTGACGGTCGGTAAATTTACCATTACCAATTCGCTGATTAATTCTTGGGCGGTGGTGCTAATTTTGGCGGTCCTGGCTTTGGTTTTAAGAACCCGCCTGCGGCAAATACCCCGCGGCCTGCAGAACTTTTTTGAATTTATCATCGATGGCGCGCTGGACCTTTGCGATACAGTCACCGGTAGCCGGTCAAAGTCGCAGAAGTTTTTTCCGATTGTTTTTGCCTTATTTTTGTTTATTTTAGTCAATAACTGGCTAGGCATGTTGCCTGGCGTCGGCACGATTGGTTTTCAGGAGATTCATGGCGGGGAGTCGATCTTTATCCCGTTTTTCCGCGGTGGCACGGCTGATCTTAACACCACTCTCGCGCTCGCGCTTTTGGCGGTAGTCGGCTCGCACATTGCCGGCGTGATCATGATTGGCTGGTGGAAATATCTCAATAAGTTTATAAATATCAAAGCTTTCTTGGAAATTCCGGGGAAAATTGTCAAAGATCCGGCGGTGATACTGGTCAATCCGATTAAAGCCTTTGTCGGTATCGTGGAAATCATCGGTGAAATGGCCAAGGTGGCGTCGCTCTCTTTCCGGTTATTCGGCAACATTTTTGCCGGCGAAGTGCTCCTGACCTCGATGGCGGCGTTATTCGCTTTTATCCTGCCGATTCCGTTTATGTTTTTGGAGATTATCGTCGGTTTGATTCAGGCGCTGATTTTTTCCATTTTAACCTTGGTTTATTTGACGATTGCCACCACGGCGGAAGAACATTAAAAAATGGTTATATGGTTTTATGGCTTTATGGTTAAGGGTTGATAAACGCCACCTAACCATAAAACCATAAAACCATAGAACCATAAAGCCATATAACTAAATAATAATTAATTTTCATCGTCAGCCGACTTTAAAAGAAAAAATAAATAGTCTAAACTGGCGTTGATAAGGAGAAATTTATGGATCTGACAATGTTAGCCAAAGCCCTGGCGATTGGCATCGGCTCAATCGCGCCGGCGCTCGCCATCGGCCGGATTGGCGCTAAAGCCATGGAATCAATCGGCCGCAACCCGGAAGCCGCCGGCAAAATCTTGGTGCCGATGCTGCTCGCTTCCGCTTTCGCCGAAGCCGTCGCCATTTACGCCTTGGTCATCGCGTTTGGTATCAAATAATTTTTGACGAACGGAGGATTAACGGCGGTTAAACCCGGGTTAGTCCTTCGAGGTTAAAAATTAAATTAGCCGATAGCAGATAGCCGATAGCCGTTAGGAACGGATCGCTATCCGCTATGCGCTATCGGCTATCCGCTGAATATATGGACGCCCTGATCGAAACCTTCCACCTCGACCTTAAACTGATTATTGCCCAAATCGTTAATTTTCTGATTGTTTTGGGAGTTTTGTGGCAGTTTGCGTTGAAGCCGCTCCAGAAGATCATGAATGAACGGACCGCAAAAATCGATAAAAGCCTGCAAGACGCTAAGGCGATTGAAGAAAAGATGACCGCGACCGACAGCGAACGAGCGGCAATACTTAAAGCCACTAAGACCGAAGCCGCGGCTTTTCTAGAGCAGGCGCGCCAAGAAGCGGAAGTTAATAAACAGGAAACGGCGCAGAAAGCGAAAGTGGAAGTGGAAAAAATCGTTCAGAAAGGCAAAGAACAACTGGCGGCTGACAAAACTAAGCTCTCGGCTGAACTCAAAAGTGAAGTGGCGGATTTGGTAGTAGCGGTAACCAGCAAGGTTTTGGCGTCAGCTCTGACTAAGGAAGTTGATAAAAAGGTGATTGAGGCGGCGTTGAAGGAGATAAAATAACAGCCGATAGCCGATAGCGGATAGCCGATAGGAAAAACCTAACTGCTATGGGCTATCGGCTAAGAGCTACGAGCTGATTTATGAAGAAGATTAGTCCGAAAAAATATGCCCGGTCATTAGCCGAAAGTCTGGCGGGTCTGGACAAAAAACAGGTTAGCCTGAATATCGCTAACTTTGTTAAGGTACTGGCAAAAAACAAGGGCCTGCGCTTGGCGCCGAAGATAATCTTTGAATTTAACCGTTATAGTGACTTACAGAACGGCATTTTGGCGGCGGCAGTGATTTCGGCGAGAAAGCTGACCGGCGCGGAGTTAAAAGAATTGGCCGATAAAATCAAGAAAATTCATAAAGTTAAGGAAGTTGATTTAACCGCGATTGAAGACTCGACGCTGATTGGCGGGCTGGTGGTCAAAATCGGGGACGAGGTTTTGGATGCGAGTTTGAAGACTAGATTAGAGCTTCTGAAACAGCGATTGATAGAGTAAAGCCGTTTTAACGCAGTTTAAAGTTCAAAACCCTAAGTTCAAAGTTCAAATCAAGTCCAAAGATCAAAAGGTGCCAGAGTTTTGGCCTTTGAACTTGATTTGAACTTTGCACTTTGAACTTTGGATTTTTAATTAAGTTTTACTAGCGTCTTAATCTATAAATTATATAATCTAAATATAAAAATAATATGTCAACCTCAACCAAAGATTACATCATCGAAACTCTTAAACAACAGATTGCCGATTTTCAGGCCGGCGCCAAAGTGGAAAAAACCGGCACGGTGGTGGAAATTGGCGATGGTATCGCCCGCATTTCCGGCCTAGCCGACTGTATGTCCGGCGAAATGTTGGAATTTCCCAATAACATTTTTGGTCTGGCATTGAACTTGGAAGAAGACAGTGTCGGCGCCATTGTCCTTGGTGATTATTTGGAAATCAAAGAAGGCGATACAGTCAAAACCACGGGCCGGATTTTGGAAGTGCCGGTCGGTCCGGGCATGGTTGGCCGCGTGGTGGATCCATTGGGCCGGCCGCTCGACGGCAAAGGCGAGATTAAGGCCGCCGCTTTTTATCCGGTGGAAAAACTCGCGCCGCCCGTCATTACCCGCCAAGCCGTTACTCAGCCGGTGCAGACCGGCATTAAGGCGATTGACAGCATGATTCCAATCGGCCGCGGCCAACGAGAACTGATTATCGGCGACCGCCAGACCGGCAAGACCGCGGTGGCGATTGACGCCATTATTAATCAAAAGGGCCAGGACATGGTTTGTATATATGTGGCGATTAGTCAGAAAGAGTCGAAAGTAGCGCGGATTGTCGCCGAATTGGAAAAGCGCGGCGCTCTGGAATACACTATTGTGGTCCTCGCTGGCGCGTCGGATCCGGCGGCGTTGTCGTTTATCGCGCCTTACGCCGGTTGTGCCATGGGTGAATATTTTATGGATCAGGGCAAAGACGCGCTGGTGGTTTATGACGACCTTTCCAAGCACGCGGTGGCTTATCGCCAGATTTCACTTCTTCTCCGCCGGCCGCCGGGTCGTGAGGCTTATCCGGGCGATGTTTTTTATCTCCATTCACGGCTTTTGGAGCGCGCCGCGAAATTGAACAAAAATTACGGCGGCGGCAGTTTGACCGCTTTGCCGATTATTGAAACCCAAGCCGGCGATGTCTCCGCTTATATTCCGACCAATGTCATTTCCATTACCGACGGCCAGATTTATTTGGAAAGCGATTTGTTTTACCAAGGCATCCGGCCGGCCTTGAACACCGGTTTGTCGGTTTCACGCGTCGGTTCAGCTGCCCAGATTAAAGCCATGAAAAAGGTGGCGGGCAAACTAAAACTGGATATGGCGCAATATCGCGAATTGGCCGCTTTTGCCCAGTTTGGCTCGGATTTGGATGAAAGCACAAGAAAGCAGCTAAACCGCGGCCAGCGCATGCAGGAAGTGTTAAAACAGGGCCAATACGAGCCGCTGGCGGTGGAAAATCAGGTGGCGATCATTTACGCCGGCATTAACGGCTATTTGGACGATGTGCCGCTGGAGAAGGTGGCCGAGTTTGAAGCCGGTTTGCACAAGTACTTAGCAACCAGCGGCAAGAAAATCCTGACCGAAATTGTTGCTAAAAAAGAACTAACCGACGAAATCGCCGCCGGTCTCAAGCAAGCCATTGAAGACTACCGCGCCACTTTAGATTATTTAATTAAATAATTTTGTAACCTAACAACTTAACGACCTATCGACCTAACAACCTACCTATGCCCAGCACTCGCGATATCCGGCGACGGATCAAATCAATCCATAATACCAAAAAAATCACCAAGGCGATGGAAATGGTGGCATCTTCCAAAATGCGCCGCGCGGTGAACGGTGTTTTGGCGACCCGGCCGTATTCCACCTTGGCTTGGGAAATGATTTTGGATGTCGCGAAGAAAACCAAGGTTAAATTGCACCCGCTCCTTTTGCCGAGAGAAAAGATCAAGCGCGTGGCCGTGATTTTGGTCACTTCCAATCGCGGTTTGTGCGGGTCATTTAACCAGCAGGCGATAAAATTGGCAGTTGATTATATTAAGAAGTTGAAGTCTAGCGGGGGAGTGGCAGTGGATTGTTTGTCGCTCGGCAGTAAAGGCGCGAGAACGCTCCTTAAACTCGGCTATACCGTGGTCGCTGATTTTCCGAAAGCTGATATTTTAAATGAAGTGGCTGACATTCGATTCCTGTCCAAAATGGTGACAAGCGATTATTTGGCCGAAAAATATGATCGGATAGTGATTGTTTACACTGATTTTATTTCGGTTTTACGGCAAATCCCGCGGGTAAAGCAGTTGTTGCCGTTGGAGTCGGTGGCGGATGAAATGTTGGGGCAGGTGGCAAACCATGAAAACATGAAAACATTAAAACATAAAAACCAGGAGACGGGGACGGAGTATTTGTTTGAGCCGAATGCTAAGACGATATTGAATGAGCTTTTGCCACGACTGATTGAGGTGCAGATTTATCAGGCGATGCTGGAAAGCAACGCGGCTGAGCATAGCGCCCGGATGGCGGCGATGCGGAACGCCAGTGATGCGGCCAGCGACATGATTGACGATCTGACGCTGAGCTATAACCAAACCCGGCAGGCGGCGATTACCACCGAGATTGCGGAGATTGCCAGCGGTAAGGCGGCGCTAGAATAATTAAGAATTAAAAATTAATAATTAAGAATTGCCGGTTGTTTGATCTTTCAAAAGAAAAAACCGCTCTGAGTGGAGCGGCGTGAAGGTGAGAGTAAATGGTGGTTTTCAGGCGGTAAATTGCGCGAGGAAGGGGGAAAATTTTTCTTGGGTTTTCTCAAAGAGCCAGGCAAAACCGGTTCCGACGGCCTTGAACGCGATTTCGCCTAAGAAGAGAATGAATGGGCAACAAGCCGCCAAGGCAGCGAGGAGGAACAAGACTGGCGATAAGCCCAGGATGACGGCTTTTTCCGCTGGTTTGCCGGTTTGGAGGCGAGTGCGCCAAAATTTGGGCACCTCGAGTAACTGGACTTTCATGAAGTAACCCATTAATGTCGTGCTGAGCATTGTAAAATAGCAAACCGCTAGAACCACGAGAAGTGTTTGTTGAAGGTTGAAGCGCATGGTTTCCTCCAGTTGGATGTTTGTCCTTATTTAACACCGTTAGCTTTGAAAAGTCAAATGTTTAAGGCGCAAGAAGTGGCAGTCAAGTCAGCTTGATTCCTAATTCTTGATTTCCGCTCATAGCCCTTCGGGCTTGAGCGGACCCGCTCGCGAAGACGAGCGGGCTTAATTCATTATAATTCTAAACTTTTATGAACCAAGGAAAAATTAAACAGATCATTGGCGCGGTAGTGGATGTCGGTTTTGCGGAAAACTTGCCGGCGATTTACGAAGCGCTGGAAACCAAACTGCCCGGCGGCGCGAAGTTGGTCCTGGAAACCCAGCAACATTTAGGCGGCAATGTAGTCCGCGCGGTCGCCATGGGCCCGACTGATGGGCTGAAGCGCGAGCAAGAAGTTATCGCGACTGGCGCGCCGATTTCCGTGCCGGTGGGCGACGAGACGCTCGGCCGGATGCTGAATGTCCTGGGCGAGCCGCTCGACGATAAAGAGGAGATTAAAAGCACTTTACGGTATCCGATTCATCGGCCGGCGCCGGAGTTTGTGGAGCAAACCACCAAGGTGGAAATTTTGGAAACCGGCATTAAAGTCATTGATTTGATCTGCCCGATTATCAAAGGCGGCAAAGTCGGCATGTTTGGCGGGGCGGGCGTGGGTAAAACCGTGGTCATTACTGAGCTGATTCGCAATATCGCTAAAGAACACGGCGGTTGCTCGGTGTTTGCCGGCGTCGGCGAACGGAGCCGCGAGGGCAATGACCTTTACGGGGAAATGAAAGATTCCGGCGTTTTGGAGAAAACCGCTTTGGTCTTCGGCCAAATGAATGAGCCGCCGGGCAGCCGTTTGCGGGTCGCGCTTTCGGGTCTCGCGATCGCCGAATATTTCCGCGATGAAAAAAATCAGGATGTGCTTCTGTTTATTGATAACATCTTCCGCTTCACTCAAGCCGGCTCGGAAGTTTCGGCCCTGCTCGGCCGGATTCCGTCGGCCGTCGGTTATCAACCGACCCTCGCGACTGAAATGGGCGAACTGCAAGAGCGGATTACTTCCACCTCTAAAGGCTCAATTACTTCCATGCAAGCGGTTTATGTGCCGGCGGACGACTTGACTGACCCGGCGCCGGCGACCACTTTTGGCCATTTAGACTCGACCGTGGTGCTGTCTCGCGCTTTGTCCGAGTTGGCGCTTTATCCGGCGGTTGATCCGCTCGATTCCACTTCTACAATTCTCGACCCGAAAATTATCGGCGAAGAGCATTACGCGGTGGCTCGTGGCGTGCAAAAAGTTTTGCAGCGCTACAAAGATTTGCAGGATATTATCGCCGTTTTGGGCTTGGAAGAGCTTTCTGACGAAGACAAAATGACCGTTGGCCGGGCGCGCCGGATCCAGAAGTTTTTGTCCCATCCATTTTTCGTCGCCGAAGTTTTCACCGGCACGGCCGGCCGTTATGTTTCGCTCAAAGACACTATCCGCGGCTTTAAAGAGATTTTGGATGGCAAGTATGACGATAAGCCCGAGCAGTCGTTTTACATGAAGGGCGGGATTGAGGAGGTAAAATAACAGCCGATAGCCGATAGCTCTTAGCCGATAGGAAAGACCTAACCGCTATGAGCTATCGGCTAAGAGCTAAGAGTTAATTATGCCAAAGATAAAGTTTATTATTACCACGCCGGAGCGGACGGTTTATGACGCCGAGGTGGACCAGATAAGTATTCCCACCAAAATGGGCGAGATTACGGTTTTGCCGCATCATCTGCCACTAGTGTCGGCGTTGTTGCCGGGGGAATTAAAAATAGTGAGTGACGGGAAAGAAACTTCGATTGCGGTTTCCGGCGGTTTTGTGGAGGTGGGACCGGAAAAAGTGACCATTCTTGCCGACTCGGCTGAGCACGCCGAAGAGATTGACGAAGCCCGGGCCGAAGCCGGTCGTGAAAGGGCCAAAAAACTGCTGGCGGAAAAACGGTTTGACACCGAAGAATTTGTCGGTCTGTCCGCGAAGATTGAAAAAGAATTGGCGCGGCTGAAAGTAGTAAGAAAGAAAAAGTATCGAGATTTACCTCATCAGTAGATTATTTAACTCAAAACTCAAAGCTCAAAAGTCAAAACCACAGCTCAAAGCTAAAAACTTAATCTTCTTGGTACTTGATACTAAAGGTATTAGAAGAGGATAAGTAAATCTCTTGAATAAGAGGTTAAGAACTGTAGTTTTGCCTTTTGACTTGTGGTTTTGCCTGCCCCGCGTATGCTGGGGACTTTTGAGCTTTGAGTTTTGAGCTATACTATCATTATAATTATTTTTTTTAAGTTTATGTCACATCATTGTTCCTCCCTAGTCCTCCATTGCATTGATTTCCGTCTTCAGCCGGCGATTCGTGGTTGGTTGGAAAAAGAGGGTTTAATGGGCGACTGTGACATCGTGGCTGTCGCCGGCGCGGCTAAAGACCTGGATGAAGGCAACGGCGATTATCTTTTGAAACAAATCGATATTTCTTACCGCTTGCATAACATGCGGCAGGTAATACTCATGAACCATACCGATTGCGGCGCTTACGGCGGCCGAATGGAGAACGACGAACAGAAGCACCAGGCGGTGATGGCGCGGGTGGCCGATTTAATTACGGCTAAATACCCCGAGATAGCGGTTAAAAAAGTGTTGGTTAAAGTTGGCGAGGATGGCGGGGTCAGTTTAGCCGAGGTTTAAAGTTTAGGAAAAAGCCAACTAACTAAAAATCGTCCTATGGGCGGTTTTTTGATATACTTAAGCTATATGTTAAAAATCAGTTTGATTAAGTTAAAACCTAACCACTTTAAGCTGTTTAATCGTTGGTGGAACGATCCGGAACTGCGCCGTTGGACTTCAGGAACTAACGAAGCGGTAAAGCCGGAAGCCGTGGTTAGAATTTTAAGCCGCCATTTAACCAATAAAAACGGCTTTGATTTTATTATTACCGCTAAGCGGAAGCCGATTGGCCACATTTTGATTCAACGGAAAAAGACTAAGAAGCATTATGAAGTTTATATTGCCATTGGCGAAAAGCGTTATTGGGGCCGGGGGATCGGCACGGTTGCGATGCAGCAAGCCGTCAATTGGTTTTTTAAGAATTTTCCTCGGGAAAAGAACCTTTATCTGGAAGTTTTGCCCAAAAATATCAGGGCGATTAGGTGTTATCAAAAAGTTGGTTTTAAAAAAATTAGGCTAATTAAACCGCAAAAGTCGCCCAGCACTTGGCTGATGGTTAAGCTGAGAGAATAATATGCTATTGTTTAATTGGTTAATTATTGCGGTTTTGCTGGTTTTACTGGTTTCTTTTGTAATTGGCGGGGTGGTGGCTTTTCGGTCGTTCGCGCCATGGGTGCCGACGCGGCAACGAGATTTGGTTCAGGCTTTGGCGCTCGCCGAACTTCAGCCGGGAGAAGTGTTTTATGATCTCGGTTGTGGCGATGGCCGGGCAGTAGTTTTAGCCGCCAAGAAATATAGGGTCAAGGCCGTGGGTTTAGAAATTTCATTGCCGCTTTACTTAATTTGCGAGTGGCGTCGGCTGTTTAATTTAAACCAAAGTCTGACCTTTAAGCTCAAAAATATTTTTAAAGAAGATTTGTCCGGCGCGGATGTAGTTTATTTCTTTGGCCTGCCTTTAAATTTGCGGACTAACCAGCTGGGGGATAAACTGAAGCAAGAACTAAAACCCGGCAGCCGGGTGGTGTCTTACGCCTTTTCTTTGCCCGGCTGGACCCCAACCAAAGTGATTAGGCTGGCGCCAAGCGCCAAAGCGATTTATCTCTATAAAATATAATCCCGTCCGGCGGATGCCTGGACGGGAAGTTGGTTTGGTATGTGATTTACAGAAAGTTACTCCATTTGTAGATGCCCAGGTCGAGTTTGTACTTAAAGATAAGCACTAAGACGCTGAGTAAGAAGATAAAGACCGGAAGCGAAATGGCCAGTTTAATGACTGCCATTATTTTTTTGCCGGGAGTGTTAAGGTGGCTATGCCAGCCTTCTTTGAGGTTGTAGCCGGCGGTTAGGAATAAAATTAGGCCGACAATAAAGCCGATGGCCCAGTGCAGTTCGTGGCCAACCACGAACTGGTTGAACTGCGGGCTGTGGATGAGAAAGTCCATAAGTTCCTCCTACGGTTCGCGGTTGATTTTTGTAGTGGGGTTATCTTACCTTCTTTCTGGGGAAATGCCAAGAGGGCAGATTGACATTAAAAATTATATAGCGTAAACTATAGCATCAATTGTTTAGTCAATCGTCAATCAAGGGGATCGCCCCGATTCACCTAGGAGGAATCAGCATGTCCGCTTCAATGAAGGCTTGTGTCTTGTGTTGCAGTGATGGTCGGCTCGGTCCATGGTTGTTTGGGTTTTTGACCAAGAACAGTCTTTTGGGCCATTCCGATTTACTGATACTGCCGGGAGGCGGAATCAGTCTGGTTCACGGGAGTTGGTGGCGTCGGTTATTGTGCCGTTGGCTGATTGTGAGCTGGCTGCGGTTGTTGCAGGCGCTCCATAGCTGGGAAACACTTTATGTCTTTCATCATGAAGACTGCGGCGCAGCTGGCGGATCGGCGGCATTTGACTATAACATCGAGGAAGAGCACTGGCATGGCGTAAAAATTAAGTTTCTCGAGAATTTCTTGAGGCGGCGTTTGCCCGGAGTTAGCATTAAAATCAGTTATTTGCCAAAAAATAATTGGTAAAGTAGAGTTTTCTCTCCGAGCTCATTTCAACTGGAGGTCTAAAAAACCTCTTTTTTTATTGGTTTTTCCTTTGTGGATAACTTATCTTGTCTGTTCGGTGTTTGTTCGGTATAATGGAATTACCTGATAGCTATTAGCTGCTAGCAGTTAGCAAACTTATTAATTTAATTAATTAGGCCCAAATCGCTAACTGCTAACCACAAGTCGCTATCAACCATATGGGATTAACCAAAAAACAGCACGAAATCTTGGAGTTTATCCGTGATTTTATTATCGGCCACGGCTATTCGCCCAGCTTTCGCGAGATTGCCGCGGAGTTTAAATTGGCTTCGGTCGCGACTGTTGCCGACCACATTGAGGCCTTAGAAAAGAAAGGCTACCTTAAACGGTCCACCAATGAGTCGCGGTCGATTGAACTGACGCCGGTTGACGAGGGCGAAGTAAATATTGGCGAGATTATCAATCTACCGCTGATGGGTTTGATTGCCGCCGGCGAGCCAATCGAGGCGGTTGCCAATCCGGAGGTGGTGGCGATTCCGGCAAATCTGGTTATCCATCGGGAGAACTCTTATGTTTTGCAAGTTAAAGGCGACAGTATGATGGAAGACGGGATTTTGGACGGCGACTATGTGGTGATTGAACGGAACCCCAGCCCGAATAACGGTGATACGGTGGTGGCGCTTCTGGACAACGCTTACGCCACGCTGAAGAAGTTTTACCGCGAGGCGAACCGCATCCGCCTTCAGCCGGCGAATAAAGCCTACCAGCCGATTTATGTTCAAGACCCGCTGATTCAGGGTGTGGTCATGGCCGTGATTCGCAATTTCAAACGGGCGTAGTTACATGGTATAATAAAAATAGTTAACTAATTTTAACCTCAGTCATTAGACTTCAAAGGTTAATTTGTGTGTATAAAATTATGCCAAGAGAAATTACAATTACCGCTGAATATTTTCGGCAGTATCGGCGGAAATTAGGTTTCGTTAGTCAGGCGGTCGTAAAAGATTTCTTTGGCGCCAAAGATGTTACTCCTACTGTTGATTTTAATTATATAAAGATTTTAAATAAAAGGCTTTACGACATTATCTATAAAATTAATAGCGTAGTTGCGGCTGAAATAAAAATAGATAATCTAGCCGCTTTTAAAGCGGAATATATAGATCGCACTTTTAAAATAATGAAAGCGAGTAATATTTTGCCCAGACTTAATAACCAGGGCCGACGACCGGAGCAAGTTTATTTTTCCTGGATGAGAGGTTATATAATTTCAAACTATTTTCTTAAAGCCCTCGGCATAATATTTAATGTTAATACTTCTAAAATTGATTTAATCGGCGACGATGATTTGAGAAATATAGAGACTTTTAAAAGAACCCCAAAGGCTGATTTAGAAATTAGATTAAAAGGCAAAGAAAAGGTCAGGGTAGAAATGCAGGCAGGTTTTACCGGAATCAATGATATAAAACAACACAAAGTTTTGGAGGCCAAGAGGGTTTTTCATGATTTTAAGGTTCATTCGTTGGCAATTCATTTCGATCTGTATAATGGTCAAGTGGCGTTTATTAGATTGGATGAAATTGATGACGATAGCGTGAACTGGATTACTAGGCAACAAATGGAGGGGCAAACGGTTTTTAATATTGATCAAAACAATTTTGTCTGGAAAATAACCGAAAGCCCAATAAAATTTAAAGATATAAGTTTTAGTTAGCCTTGGATTTTTTTATGAGCAAGAAGTTAAAAATTATTGATTTGTTTTGCGGTGTGGGCGGGTTAAGTTATGGTTTTGCCCATAATAGTAATTTTGAAATTGTTGCGGCTAATGAGATTTTACCGAATATGGCAAAAGCTTATTCACTGAACCATCCGACTGTAAAAGTTTATATCGATGATATTAAGAAGTTTAATGCCAAAAAAATTGAAAATGATTTAGGGATTAAACCTAACGAGATAGATATAATTATTGGTGGGCCGCCTTGTCAGGCGTATTCAACTGTTGGCAAAAGGTTGATAAATGATCCGCGGGGCAAGCTCTTCCAAGAGTATTATCGCGTTTTAAAAGAATTTAATCCAAAGTTTTTTCTTTTTGAAAATGTCAGAGGTCTTTTATCGATGCAAAACGGAGAATTGCTAGAAACAATAATTTTGCTTTTTAAATCACTTGGCTATAAAGTTCAATCCCAAGTTTTAAATGCGGCAGATTACGGCGCGCCGCAGATCAGAGAAAGGATAGTAATTATTGGCTCGAAACTTAAAACTAATTTTGTTTATCCTCAGCCCACTAATTATAATTTAAAAGAATCTAGAAGTTTATTCCAAAAAAATTTAAAACCATATTTAACGCTTGAAGAGGCAATCAGCGATTTGCCATTTATTAAAACCGGCGAAGAGAGTTTTAATTATGCTTCAGCGCCGAAGAATAGTTTTCAAAGATTTATGCGCCAAAATGCGCCTAAAAAAATAATGGATCAGAACGCGCCAAAGAATAACGCGAAGCTGGTAAAAATGATGGAGCTCTTGCCGGATGGCGGGACGCCGGAAGATTTGCCAGAAAATTTGAGGCCGACATCGGGATTCAAAAATACTTATTGCCGGCTTTGGTGGAAAAGGCCAGCGCCGACCATAACCAGAAATTTAAGCACGCCGTCGTCGTCAAGATGCATTCATCCAAAAGCGGCGCGGCCTTTAACCACCCGAGAAGGGGCCAGGATTCAGTGTTTTCCTGATAGTTATCAATTTTATGGCTCTCGGAGCGATAGAAATTTACAAATAGGGAATGCCGTGCCAACGGTTTTATCTAATGTTTTAGCTACGGCGATTTTAGATAATTTTAGAAGAGATAGATTATAAGCTAGATTTTTGGTAAGAAAACAAGTCCCTTAGGGGCTTTTTATATTTAATTATGCCAACCATCAAAAATAATCTCGCCCTAATCAGCGCCGCCCTATATGTGGCGTCACAGTTGATTGCCAATGTTTTATCGACCAAAATCGCGCTCCTGCCTTGGGTCAACCTGGCGATGGACGGTGGCACGGTGATTTATCCGCTGACTTTTACTCTCCGGGATTTTGTCCATAAGACCGCCGGCAAAAAGAGCGCTCGAGTGGTGGTCTGCACGGCGGCGGGTATCAATTTGGCGATGGTTATTTTGTTTTACTTGGTGGGCAAACTGCCGGCCGAGCCGAGTTGGGCTTTTCAGGCGGATTACCAAAATATCTTAACCCCGGTTTTCCGGATAGTGCTCGCGAGCGTGATTTCGCAAGTGATTTCCGAGCTGATTGACACGGAGATTTTCAGCCGGATTTACCACCGGTTCAATGATCTGGCGGGTTCGCTTTTGTCGAATACCGTTGCTCTAGTCGCTGACAGTTTTCTGTTTTGTCTGATTGCCTTTGCCGGTGTTATGCCATTCTCGGTGGTGATGAGTATTATTTTCTCTAATATCTTAGTTAAGTTTGTCCTCAGCGCCGCCTCGGCGCCGGCGATTAAACTGATCCCGCGGACGGTTGATTTTGACGAGATTTAAGAAAAAAAGCGCCCGGAGGCGCTTTCTGCGATGATGAGGTAGGCGAACCGATAGTCGGGGTCGATCAGTCGTTTTTTGATTTCTTGTCTGAGTTGCTGCCGCAGATGGCCGACTTTGTGGTAGTGGTGAACAAAAAGTTGCACCGTTCGGCTTTTCCCTGGGAAATTCAGCTCCCAAAATTTCGAACAGTTGTCGAAGCTGAAAACATTCCAAGTATGCTCTTTGGGTTCGCCGCTGGTTTTATCGCGGTCAACCTCAGGTTGGCGCGCGATAAAATCCCGAAAGATCTGATTGGCGCGGTCAGCGTCTTTGGCGTTTGCCGCCAGTAGTAAGAGGTCGATGTCGCGCGGCGGAATTTTTTGCCCGAGTCGGTCGGTATCGCGGTTTAAAGCCGAGCCTACGGCCATGACGGCAATCGGTAGGTTATGCTTGCGGCTTAAATCCGCTAGCCGACGGCAGATTTCCCGGACATGAGCGGCGTCTTTGTTGGTCAGATTGGCGAGGTAGCCCGGCCAAGTGACTTGATAGGGTAGGCGCGGCAAAGGTTTTACCTTTTGCCAATAACTCGCCAGGAGGTCAAGTATGATTTCCAGTATGTCCAGAAATATTCCGCCAAAGAGCCGCAGGGCAATTAGGCCGCCGATGCCCCAGCCTAGCAATTTTAGAGTCGAAATTTGCAGTTCGTTCATTAGTTCCCCCGTTGTTTGGTTGTGAAATAGCGCAGTAAGGAAAGTTTAGCGTTTTTTAGATAAAAGTCAACACCTCGCAGAATGGTAACTTTAATATTTAAAAACCCAGGGACTGAGCCGTCCCCGGGTTATATCAAATGTGGCTATCTGACAGCATCTAAGATGCTTTGTCTCAGTTCGCCGTCGAGTGGCTTAATTGTTTCCAGAGCGGCGATGATTCTGTCTGCCATTCTGCCAGTTAGTCGTTTTTCTTTTCTAAACCTGACGAAAGCGCTGGCAACGATTCCGATTTGCTTCGTTGCTCTCGCCGTGTTTTTTGCGCTGGTATGGCTTAGAACGCCCTTGATGATTTTCTCGATTAATTCTTCTGTTACCCCAACTTTTCCATATTTTTTGGAGGAAGTTTTGGTTCCACTTAGGGTAATAGAAATAATAATTCCCGAGTAGTTTGCCAGATCGGCGCTGGATGTTGCCATCGTTTCGAAGTAAGTTTTTGTCAGTTCCTCGGTTAGGGAAATCCCTTCCAAATTAGCCGAAAATTCGTGATTGGGTCGGCCATCAACCGAGAATATCAACTCCGCTTGAATGGCAATATTTGCCAGCGTGGCAGGGCAGAGCCCTTTTTGTTTTAAACTGAGAAATGATTCCGCAATGCTTGAGAAACACCCTCTCACAGATTGTCCAGTTAGGGTTCCTCCATTGGCCGCGACGAATTTGAGTTTAAAAAAGAGTCTGTTTTGCCCCTTGTCACTTGGCATGTCGTTCTCCTTTAACGGGTTAAGTTTAGAAATGAACTAGTTTTTTTTACTTTAATCTATGTTTATTAAAAAGTCAAGGTTTTATTGGATTCTTGCCGACTGTCAAAACCTTTAATTTATGCTAAGATATTAGTGCTTATGGAGACCAAAGATATCACTAAAAACCTTAATCCGGAGCAAAAATTGGCGGTTACCCATGACGCCGGGCCGCTTTTGATTGTCGCCGGCGCCGGCACGGGCAAAACCACGGTCATCACCCAGCGGATCGCTTGGTTGGCGCTTTCGGATAAAGCTAAGCCCGAGGAGATTTTGGCCGTCACCTTTACCGATAAAGCCGCGGCAGAAATGGAAGAGCGGGTGGACCGGCTGTTACCTTACGGTTATGTTGATTTGTGGATTGCGACTTTCCATTCGTTTTGCGAGCGGATTCTAAAAACTCACGCCTTGGACATTGGTCTGCCGAGCGATTTTAAAATTATGGATGGAACGGCGCAGTGGCTTTTGGTGCGGCAGAATTTGGCTAAGTTTAACTTGGACTATTACCACCCCTTGGGCAACCCAACTAAGTTTATCCATGCGCTCCTGAAACATTTTTCTCGAGCGAAAGACGAAATGATTTCGGCCGGGGACTATTTGGAGTACGCCGAGAAGTTGAAAATTAATTTGGATGGGATGGAGAGTAGCGGGGGGAGGACATTAAAACACAAGAACATTAAAACAAAAGAACAAAAGAACCCCAGCATGCGCGGGGCAGGCAAAAGAACAAAAGAACAAGACAATAATTCGCCGTCAGAGGATAAGTCAGAGGCGGTGGATGAAATGGAGGTTAAAAGATTAAACGAGGTGGCGGGGGCGTATCAGGTTTATCAGCAATTATTGCTTGATAACAACGCTTTGGATTTTGGCGATTTGATTAATTATACTTTGAAGTTATTCCAAGACCGGCCGCAGATTCTCCGGCGTTATCAGGAACAATTTAAATATATTTTGGTGGACGAGTTTCAGGACACTAATTGGGCGCAGTATCAACTGATTAAGCTGCTCGCGAGCCCCCGAAATAATCTGACCGTGGTGGGTGATGACGACCAGGCGATTTACCGCTTCCGCGGGGCGTCACTTTCTAATATCTTGGAATTCAAAAGCGATTATTCGGCGGCCAAGGAAGTGGTACTGACCGAGAATTACCGTTCGGCGCAAAACATTTTGGACTTGGCTTATAAATTTATCCAAGGCAATAACCCCAATCGGCTGGAGTGCCGGTTGAATGAATCCGCGGCGATATTAGAACAGGCGCAAAAAAAGGGCGTTAATCTCAAAAAATTCAAGAAAATTGATAAACAGCTCAAGGCGGCAAACGAGATCGGCGGCCAAATCGAGCACCGGCATTATGGCACGGTCGGCGAGGAAGTGGCCGGCGTGCTCAACCAGATTTTGGCTTTAAAAAAGGCCGACCCGGAGACCGAGTGGTCGGATTTTGCCATTTTGGTGCGGGCGAACGCTTCGGCCAAGCCATTTAACGCCGCGTTACTCCGCGCCGGTGTGCCGTTTCAGTTTTTGGCCCTGCGCGGGCTTTATGCCAAAGAAGTTATTTTAGATGTACTCGCTTACTTCAAGCTTTTGGACAATTATCACGAAAGTCCGGCCGTCTGGCGGGTGCTGAATTTTCCGATGTTCAAAATCGCGCCGCAAGATCTAGTCCAGTTGTCGCATCAGGCTTACCGCCAGGGTTGGTCACTCTATGAAAGTCTGCAAAAGGCGGCCCTGATGTCCGGCCTGGAGCCGAAAACCCTAGACACAATTAATCAGCTTTTAAGTTTTGTTGTCCGGCACACCCAGCTGGCGCAAGAAAAGTCAGTTGGCGAACTGCTAATAACTTTTTTGACCGAGCTGGGTTATGTCCGTTATTTGAAAGACTTAGACAACGAGAAAGGCCGCGAAGATCTTCTGTATTTGAACCAATTTTATAAAAAAATCAAAGCCTTTGAAGAAGAAATTGATGACCCGAAGCTGAAAGATTTTCTGGAGTTAATGAAATTAGAGTTGGAGTCGGGTGAAGAAGGCGGCCTGCAGGCGGATGTCGAGGCCGGGCCGGATGTTGTGCGGGTGATGACCATTCATGGCGCCAAGGGGCTGGAGTTCAAGTATGTTTTTATTGTCAATCTGGTTCATTTGCGGTTTCCCACTTCGGAACGGGCCGAGAGCATTGAATTGCCCGATGAGCTGGTCAAAGAAGTGGCGCCCTCGGGCGACATTCATCTGGAGGAAGAACGGCGGCTGTTTTATGTGGCCGCCACGCGCGCCAAGCTGGGCTTATTTTTGACTTCCGCCGAAGATTACGGCGGGTCACAGAAAAAAAAGCCGTCACGGTTTTTGGCGGAGTTGGGGTATGGGGGACAAGAGAATAAGAGAACAAGAGAACAAGAGAACAAGGAAACTATTGAGACGGTTAAATATGCTACTAGCGCTGGCGGGGCGGCGGCGAAGTTGCCTTTGCCGGACAAATTCCCGTTTTCGCAGATTTCCAGTTTTGAAAAATGCCCGCTCCAGTATAAATACGCCTATATCCTTAAAATTCCGACTTTTGGCAAACCCAGCTTTAGTTTTGGCTCCACCATTCATGTGACCTTGCAAAAGTTTTTTAACCAGATGTTGGAGGGCGGGGGACAATCTGATTTATTTGGCGCCAAGGCGGGCAACAAGCTGGCTCTGCCGTCATGGGAAGTTTTGCTTGAGCTTTATGAAGCGAGTTGGGTGGATACTTGGTATAAAAATGCGGCCGAGAAAAAGGAATACCGCGACAAGGGCCGGCGAATACTTAAAGAGTATTATCGGCTAATCAGCCAAGATCGGCCGACGCCGATTAAACTGGAAAGCCCGTTTAAAATCGCGGTTGGCCCGTACAAAATCTCCGGCCGGGTGGACCGGATTGACCAAGTGGCTGGCGGGGTGGAAATTATTGACTATAAAACCGGCCAACCGAAAACCGAAGTCAAAGACGACGACCGCGACCAGCTTTTGATTTACCAGTTGGCGGCCGAGCAGGCCTTTGGGCTGCAGCCGCAGAAACTGACTTATTATTACATTGAGGAAAATAAAGCCGTGTCGTTTATCGGTTCGGAGAAAGATAAAGAAAAAATCCAAGAAAAAATTATAAATATCATTGATCGGATTCAAGGGTCGGATTTTACGGCTACGCCCGGCTGGCCCTGCCGCTTTTGCGACTTCCGGGAAATTTGCGAGTTTAGAGAGAATTAAGCTAATTGTGTTAATTGTTTAGGTTTTTTGTGGTTAATTCGCGATGGTCGTACTAATTATCTGGCTGGAAGCGATGCGAATGCTACAAATTACATGCGAATGCTACGAATACTAATGAATTATTAAAATATGGACTCGTTAAGAAGTTTACTGCAAAAAAGAATTAAAGTCGCCGGCATCGCCGTTCAGGTTGACGCCGCGCGGGTGACGGCCGCCTTTGACGAGGTGGCAGTGGAAGTTTTAGGCACGCCAGCCGGCAAAAAGGTCCGCGCGCTGTATCTCAAAGACAAAACTCTGACTGTTGCCTGCCTGTCGCCGGCCATTGCCCAAGAACTCCAGCTCAATCAGCGCCGCGCTATTCAACTCTTGAACGGCCGCTTCGGCGGGGAGGAATTGGTGAAGAAGTTGAGGTTTATTACTTAGCGCGGGTTATAATTAAAATTAATCTATGGCAAATGCATTTGAAAATCGGCCGTTTTTGAGCGACGAGAGTAAAAAACATTTTGGCGAGAAATGGAGCACGGCGGCGAAAGATCATTATGTCGAAAAGCCTCGCGATCGGCGAGTTATGGAATGTCGGCTGGCAGACAGAAAAATGGGCGATTATTCTCGAGAAGGCGATTATACTATCAATGAATTGCACGGGGTTGATTTTTTAAATGAAGTGATACCGGGAATGATTGAAACGAGAAAAGCGGCTGGCATAAAAGGTAAAATGAAAATTTTAGACCTAGGCTGCGGTTTCGGGTTTTTCAATGACCAAATTCGTTCAAAATTCGGCGATCAGGTTGAAGTTTTTGGAACTTCGCTCGTAAAGAAGAGAGCGGAAAGAAGAAAGAAAGCCATCGTTCAGGATATTAAACAAGGTAAAATTAATCTATCAGCGGCGGAAAGCCGAGAAATTTTATCCCAAATAAGTTCTGATTTGCATCCCAATGACGCCAAATGGCGGAGTATTTTGGAAATGTCAGACAAGCCGGAATTTGATTTGGAAATTGATAGCGCTGGCGAGTTGCTTTATTCAGGTAGCGGTTTCTTGCCTCAGGATAGATACTTTGATCAGACGCTCGGCGCCGCCATTGAAAAATTAAATCCCGGCGGTAAATTGTTTGTTGCTAGAACGCAAGGTCAATACTTTGATTTTCTAAAAGAAAAATTTGAAGCTCAATACCCGGTGGTTATTGAAAAAAATGAAACGGCGGCTTTTAAAGATGTGGCTTTTATTGTTACTAAAAAGGCTGATAAATCGGCAGATGAAAAAATATAATTATTTTGTTATATGATCAAACTAAAAATCTTTAAGCAATCTTATGGCTTTTGCGGGCCGGCGTGTTTTAAGATGGTGATGGATTATTATGGCGTGAAACAGTCGGAAATGTATTGGGCCAGACTGACTGCCATGGAGATTAAGAACGGAAAAGTTAACCGAAACGAGGGTTGCCCAGATGATAAATTTGTTGTTGCGGTCGCTAAAATTGGTTTTAAGGGATTTTGTAAAGACAATTCATCGATTGTTGAGGTAAAAAAGTTTATTAAAAAGAAGGTGCCGGTGATTGTTAATTGGTTTTCCCCGGAACAAGGCGCGCATTTTTCTGTGGTTGTCGGCCTGGAAAAAGATAAAATATTTTTAGCCGACCCATATTTAGGAAAAGTGATAAAACTGACAGTCGAATCTTTTGCCGATCGGTGGTTTGACCATATGCCTTATCCTATTAAAAGCTTGAGGCAGTTTAAATGGGTGCGAAGAATCTGCGCAGTCTACCGGTAGTTGTAGCGCGTCCTCTTCGGCGGGCAGGAGTTGGCGGAGAATTTGAGATTTATTATTTAATAATTTTTAAGGTTTAATTCTTAATTTTAAGCCTCCAACCGAGTTCGTGGTAATTTAAAATTAAAAATTATAAATTGGTTAGAAATTTTAAATTAAAAATTGGAAATTATTTATAAATTCGCACCCTTGTTTTAGACCCCAATTTTTGTTAAGATATAACCACCTTAAACACTCCTTATGACCTTAAAGAAATACCTGTTTTTTATGGCGATTATCGCGGTTTTTTGCTGGGCCGCGTGGGTGGTGGTGCTGTTTAGCATTAATCCAGAAGTGGCTGGTTTTCTTGGCTTATTTTTTTTCTACTTAACCCTATTTTTTGCTTTAACAACTTCGTTTGCCGTTCTGGGGCTGGCTTTGCGGCGCCTTTTGGTGCGCCAGGATTTAGCGGTCCGCCAAGTGGCGGTGGCGCTCCGCCAGGGACTATTATTTTCACTTTTACTTGTCGGCTCGTTGATACTAGTTAGTTTAAGCCTTTTAACCTGGTGGCTGGGATTAATCTTGGTCGCCTTTTTGTCACTCTTAGAATTTTTATTTTTGTCATTCAGTAAAGACAACCAGCAAGCGGAATAGTTAATTATTCGTAGTATTCGCATGTAATTTGTAGCATTCGCATCGCTTTTCAGCCGGTCGTTTAATTATGACCATCGTGGATTATCAACGAAGGAGCTTAAACAGTTAGAATGATTATTATTTTATGTTTTTAGTTGATCGCTTACTCGGCTATTTTTCCAAAGATTTGGGTATTGACCTCGGTACGGCCAATACCTTGGTTTATGTTATGGGTAAGGGGATCGTGATTAACGAGCCGTCGGTGGTGGCGGTCAATACCCGCACCGACCAGATTATCGCGGTTGGCGCGGAAGCCCAGCGGATGATCGGCAAAGCGCCGCCACATTTATTGGTGACGCGGCCGCTCGTTAACGGCGTGATTTCCGACTTTGAAGTGGCGGAGAAAATGTTGAAATATTTTATTAATAAAGTGCACGGTGAGGGCTTTTCATTTTTTCCGCGGCCGCGGGTCGTTGTCGGCGTGCCGCTGGAAGTGACGGAAGTGGAACGGAAAGCAGCCGAAGACGCGGTGCTGTCCGCCGGCGCGCGCGAGGTTTTCTTGGTGGAAGAAGCCATGGCGGCGGCGATTGGCGCGCGGATGCCGGTGCAGGAGGCGGTGGGTAATTTAGTCGTTGATATCGGCGGCGGCACCAGCGAGATTGCCGTGATTTCTCTTGGTGGCATTGTTACTGCTAAAGTGATTACCATTGCCGGCGACGAGATGAACCGTAATATCGTCCAGTACGCCCGGGAAAATTTTAACCTGCTTTTGGGCGAGCCGGTGGCTGAAGAAATCAAAAAGAAAATCGGCTCGGCCGGGCCGCTCAAAGACCCGCTGGAGTTGGAAATGCGCGG
>Ga0172379_10001947_pt1 | contig 38515 bp, 27 predicted proteins | sample GrowelOW334metaG_FD_119756 | JGI IMG/M metagenome (GOLD analysis project Ga0172379, IMG submission 119756) | Groundwater microbial communities from an aquifer near a municipal landfill in Southern Ontario, Canada - Groundwater well OW334 metaG | ecosystem: Environmental > Aquatic > Deep... | reverse complement strand
TTTCCAGGACTTTGCAGTCAATCGCAGGCGTGGTCATGGGAATCATCGCCGGGACCGTCGCCGGAACCGGCATATCGATTCAGAAAATCGTTTCACCGATGTTCATGGCTTTTACAAAAGGAGAAGCGACTCTTCACCAACTGGCTTCGAACCCGCTGACCTGGATAATGGTTTTCTGCGGCATAACCGGCGTTGTGATTCTCCAATTCTCCTACAAGTATGGAAAAGCCGTTCAAATCGTTCCCGGCCGCGCCGCCTCTTATATCATGATGCCTGTCATCGCCGGCCTGACTTTCCTCGGCGAGCCTTTTCCCGCGCTCTGTTTCGTCGGAATCGCTCTCGTCATCATCGGCGTCATTATTACAACGACCGCCGACCCGAAAAAACACGGACACTAAAAACCGCAATTATTCTGACACAATAATTCAAAGCGTATGAGATACGAAACGCAGGGACATGCTTCAAACATGCCCTTCTTATCAGGTTTGAAACCCGCCCTTCTACTCCGGGCTTATTTCTTTTTGACAGCCTGAATATCTTCCGGTTTAACGCTGTTCAGTTTTATATTCGTGATTTCGTATTTTATCGCCGCTGTTTTGCCGAACGTGACTTCTTTCCTGACTATGAGATTTGATTCGGCGTCAATCCAGTAACGCGTGCGCCCGCTATCTTTGCCGAATTCATCGATCCTGTCGGCTATCATCTGCATCTCCCGGCTGATCTGGCCATAAGCGTTTTGCGGAACATCCTTATTCGCTCCGCCGCAACCGACGGCCCATGGAATTTTCCCTTTTTTCAAAGTCACGTCCAGCATGTAGGCCGGCTTCCCACCGTAAACGCCGGCGCCCGCGACCCTGGCGACGCCGCCATTGGCTATCGCGCAGTCAAGTTCCATCAGTTCGTATGTCCAGTTTTGTATCAACACCGAGGCCGACTCGCTCTCCGCGTCTTTGCGGATCAGCATCCCCATATAAGGTTCCTTAAGGAATATTTCCTCGCTGTTGATATCAGGCCGGTAAATCACCTTCGCTCGCTGGAGAAACGACGGCACGAAATCCGACTTTTCCATGTAATACTGTATGGTGTACGGTTTGATGAAGAGAACATCTGAAATGCCTTCCTTGTAGCCCTTAACGCCTTCCGACACTTCGCCGCTCTGCCGGGTCAGAAAGCTCAGCTTGTCGAGAATCGCCTTGAAGGATTTCAGGCCTTCCTCATTGCGCTTAAGCACAAATTTGTCCGCGAGGTCCAGCCGGTGAATCGAAAATGAATAGCTTTTCAGCGACGCATTGGCGTCGCGGACCTTGCCTATCAGTCCGGCGGCTGAAGGAAGCGCCGGAACGGCGGCTGAAGGAAGCGCCGGAACGGCGGCCGCCTTTTTCTCGGCGCTCTTTTTCGGCGCGGCGGCCGAAGCCTCGGGCGGCGCCGCCGCAATCAGTAAAAACGCAATTAAACAAAAACAAATCGGCAACCTCTTTATCATGGCCCCTCCGAATGTCTTTTTGCCTAACCGTAACGCCGCAGAATCAATTCTTATGCAATTATACTCTCAGCCAGAAACGTTCGTCAAAAACAAAAACAATAATTGGGATTCGCGGAAAATGATATAGAGTGAGTGAGATGCGGCGCGTAGGGACATGTTTCAAACATGACCTTCGGCGCATAGCTAAAGGTAATCTTTTCGAACCGGCGAAAACGCCTCAATTGCGAGAGAGTCCTCGCGCACGTCTACAGCGTGTTTAACGCCGCCGGGAATGGACCATGAATCGCCGGGCCGGGCGCTGTGAGTCTCGCCGCCTATGTAGAATGTCATAGCGCCGGACACGAGGTACCCGGTCTGCTCTTCCGGATGGCTGTGCTCGGGTATGCGGCTGCCGGCCTCAAGCCGGAACGCGGCGAGCAGCGCGCGTTCGCCATGCACGAGGGTTCTGCGCCGGATTCCCGGCGCCATATCGACATACCCGTCATCGCCGTCCCCTCGAAACATCGGATCCGGCTTTTCATCATTTTGATTCATGAACTTTTTCCTTATTTTCGCGATGCCGCCCTTCCCTCTTAAACTTCAAGGCCGCGCGCATCGAATGTTATAAATATATTACATCGAAAAAGAGCGATAAGAAATATCCGGCGTATAGTTTTGAATGCTTTGCGATGTGTTCGAATATGCAGCGCATTTAAGACGGGACTGACCGCTAATTTATCTTTCATCACGAATCCGGTTTTGTGGTATTATTGTTATAATATTCACATCTAATGATTTTCTGTCTTGACGCAGGTGTTTTATGGAAAACAGCAATCTGAATATTGATTGGAAGAATGTTTATCATTCGGTGGGCAATAAAACGCTCATTTTAGACAAAGAACACAATATATTATTCGCGAATAAAGCTGTATGGTCGGTATTAGGCGAAACCGATCATGAAATCGCAGGCAGCAAGTGTTTTGAGGTGTTCCACAATTCGGACAAGCCGCCGGCGGGCTGCCCTTTCGAAGCGATGCTGAATTCCGGGGACATCGAAGCGCAAGAGATGATAATGGAAGCTCTTGGCAAAATATGGCTTGTTACGTGCGCCCCTGTTTTCGATCAGCAAGGCGCTTTTTCATACGTTATTCATTCAATGACGGATATAACCGCCCGAAGACTGGCTGAAGAGACTCTGAGCAAGAACGAAGAGCGTTACAAAATCGTATCCGAGCTAACAACGGATTACATATTCCGTGTGGAAATCAATCCCGGCGGAGAGATTGAATTAAGCGACCTGTCGGATAACTTCAATTCGATCACTGGGCGAACGATTGAAGAGGTAAAAACTCCGGATTCCTGGATGTCGATATTCCATCCGGGAGACGCTTATAAAGCTATGAGCTTTATGCGGGAAGTCATGGAATCCGGCGCCCCCGGCGATCTTGAATGCCGGACGATCCTGAAAAGCGGCGAGGAAAGATGGGTGAATATTTTCGCGAGGCCCGTCCTGGAGCCGGGCAGCCGAAAAGTCACCGCCATTATAGGAGCGATCAAAGACATAACAGACCGTAAGAAGGCCGAGGAGGCGCTCCGGGAAAGCGAGAATCGGTATAAAACAATCCTCGGTTTTTCGCCGGACGCCATAACCATTGTCGATCTCGCCGGCTTGATCACTGAATGCAGCGACGCAACAGTGGCGATGCACGGTTACAACTCAAGAGAAGAACTCATCGGAACATCGGCATTCGACTATTTTCACACGGACGACAGGGCTCGCGCAGCCGCGGCATTTCATAAAATCACTGTTCAAGGCTCCCGAAGGAACGACGAGATCACGCTTTTGAAAAAAGACGGAAGCTCTTTCGCGGCGGAACTTTCGGTCAGCGCGATACGCGATTCCTCCGGAGCGGCCATCGGATTCATCGGAATAACAAAAGACATAACCGAACGCCTGAAAAACAAAGAGATGCTGATACGCATCATAAAGGCGGTGGAGGGAACAAGCGACGCCATCGGCATATCAGACCCGAACGGCGTCCATATCTATCAGAACCAAGCCTTCGCCGGGCTTTTTGAATATTCCGTCGGAGAACTCAACACGCCGTTAGGCCCTGCCGTTTTATACGCGAATGCGGATGTTGGAAAGGAAGTCTTCGAAACGATAATGCGAGGCGATTCATGGAACGGAGAGATTACCATGGCCGCCAAGGGAGGGCGTCTTTTCCCGGTGGCGTTGAGAGCGGACGCGATCAAAAATGAAAAGGGAGAAATCATAGGCCTGATCGGCATTCACACGGACATCACAGAACGCAAGAAGGTTGAGGAAGCGCTTCGTGAAAGTGAAAGAAAGTTTCGCGCAATCTTCGACCAGACGTTCCAGTTCATAGGCCTGATGACCACCGACGGCGTTCTTATAGAAGCGAACAGAAGCGCGCTGGCCTTCAGCGGAATAAAGGAATCTGACGTTTTAGGCAAACCTTTCTGGGAAACTTTCTGGTGGACGCACTCCGAAGAACTTCAGGAAAAACTGCGCGAATCAATAATAAAGGCCGCGAAAGGGGAATTTGTGCGTTTCGAGGCGACTCATCGCGCGGCGGACGGAAGCCTGCATTACGTTGATTTTTCATTAAAACCGGTGTTGGATGAATCCGGCAATGTCGTTCTTTTAATACCGGAAGGCAGGGACATTACCGAGAACAGGAAAGCCGACGAAGACCTCAGGAAAAGCGAACAGTTCCTTAACAGCGTGGTTGAAAATATTCCGAACATGATATTCATTAAGGACGCGCAGGAGCTTCGATTCGTAAGCATTAACAAAGCTGGCGAAGAACTGCTGGGCCTCAAACGCGAAGATCTTTACGAAAAAAACGACTACGATTTCTTCCCGAAAGAAGAAGCGGATTTCTTCACAAATATTGACCGCCAGGTTCTGAACTCCAAGCGCCTTCTCGACATACCGGAGGAACCGATAGAAACAAAAAATAAAGGCCTGCGGTTTCTTCACACAATGAAAATCCCTGTGATGGACGAACTGGGGGACCCGAAATATCTTTTAGGCATATCGGAAGACATCACAACGCGCAAGGAGGCCGAAAGCGAGATACGAAGACTCGGCATAGCGTTGGAACAGACGATAGACGGAATCGCCATCGCGGGCATGGACGGAGTCATGCTCTATGCTAACAAGGCGTGGACGAAGATGCACGGTTACGATGACGGAAGCGAACTCGTAGGGATTCATCTGAAGAATTTTCATACCGCCAGCCAATTAGAAAATGACGTCATTCCTTTCAACGAGAAGGTTTTCGAACTCGGCGCGTTTCAGGGCGATGTCGGCCATGTTCGAAAAGACGGAGTGATTTTCCCGACATATATGAGCTCTACGATTTTGAAGGACGAAAGCGGCGCGCCAATAGGCATCGTCGGCATAGCGCGCGACATTTCGGCGCAGAAACTGACCGAGCAGGAAAAGGAGACGCTTCAACAGCAGCTTTTGCAGTCGCAGAAGATGGAAGCGGTCGGCCAGTTGGCGGGAGGCCTCGCCCACGACTTCAACAATATCATCGCCGCTATCATAGGCAACGCCGAACTCGTTCTTAGAACGTCAGCCGCGAACGATATTACGCGGGAGCGTCTCCATCGCATTATTAAATCATCAAACAGGGCGCGCGACCTGACTCTCAAACTCCTTACTTTCTCGCGCAAGGAAAAGCTCAACATTCAGTTTGCGTCCATTAATAATCTTATCCTCGAAATCAAGGATATGCTCCACGTAAGCGTCATTAAGAATATTCAGATTATGACCAAGCTTGATGAACGCATTCCGAAAGTCACGATAGATACGACGCAGATCACTCAGGCGATTCTGAATATATGCCTTAATTCCTGCGATTCAATGGATGAAAACGGCATCCTTTATATAGAGACATCCGAAACCCGCCTCGACGAGTCGTTCTGCTCATCTGTCAAAGGCCTGATTCCCGGAGACTATTGCTCGATAATTATCAGGGATTCGGGTATAGGGATGCCGGAAAGCGTGCTCCCGAGGATTTTCGAACCGTTTTTCACAACCAAGGAAAAGGGGAAAGGAACCGGCCTGGGCCTGTCAGTCGCCCTCGGCATTATCCACAACCATAACGGACATATAACCGTAACAAGCAAAATCGGAGAAGGCTCCACTGTAACTATTTATCTTCCGATCGATCGCAGTGTTTCAGCCTTTTCCGCTTCGAGCGAGAAACCGGAGAGCGCCCGGCTTCATAAAGGGACAATTCTTATTGTCGACGACGACGAGGATTATCTGCAAATGATTGAAGAGGCGCTTAAACTGGAGGGCCACAAAACGCTGGCTGCGGAAAACGGCTATAAAGCCATCGATCTTCTAAGGTCTCGCCAGAATGAGATAGATCTGATTCTGCTCGATATGATCATGCCGGGCATGGACGGCGTTCGCGCCTTCAACGCTATAAGAAAGATAAATGCCAAGGTTAAGATTTTTATATGCTCGGGTTACAGCCTCGAAGGAAAAGCGACTGAACTTCTTGATAAAGGGGCCTGCGAGTTTATTCAAAAACCTTTCGATCTGACTAAGCTATCCGCCGCAATCGCAAAAGCCCTCAAAACATCCGATTAATACAGACACGGGTTTTATAAAAAACAGGCGACTCTCCCTGTTTTGCTTGACTGAAAGCGGCGCATTATACAGAATGTCCATAGCGCCTCTGAGGCTTAAGCGCGAAAGGTGATTATGAACAAACCGGCGGAAAAAACGCTCGACAAGCTTCGAAACGGAGAGAATGTCACGATCGTCGCTTTCGGCGACTCTATAACCGAGGGCTACGATTCAGCCAGGAGCTTTGTCGATTTTTGGGAGGAAGCGCTCCGAAAGAACTATCCTTCAGCCCTTCTGAGGATGATCAACTCCGGAATAAGCGGCGACACCACTTTCGGCGCGGTGGACCGGTTTCGCCGCGACGTCGCCCCTCACCGGCCGGACCTCGTTACCGTCCAATTCGGCATCAACGATTGCTACAACACTGTTTACCGAAGCGAATTCCGCGAAAATCTCCAGTGGATAATTCTGCGGATTCAGGAGGAAACCGGCGCCGAAATCATCCTCGTCACCTCCATGCTGCCTCGAAACGAACAAGATCATGAATCGCTCATGCGCTATTACGATGTGATCAGATTCTATGCGACTGAGTACAATCTGGCTATCGTTGAGCTCGATACACTATGGCTTCGCGCGCTTCGCGGAGAGCGGGACTTCGACTCGCTCGTTCTCCCGGACGGCATCCACCCGTCAGAGGCGGGCCACAGGCTTATCGCTGAAGAGTTCATGCGTCTTTTCTGACAAATTAAAGTTCAGGCAGGAGAATGCGGTTTGGCATCAGCGGCCCCGGAAACGCCTATCGCGGCATACAATCATCTGGATATTTACTATCTTTCCGGAACCGGCAACACGCGGCGCGCGGCGCTAATTATGGCGGAGCAGGCGGCTGCGCGCGGACTCGAGACGAGCGCCCGGCCTATAGAATCCGTCGGCCGCGGCGACATCGCAGTTGGCGCCGGCCGGCTTGTCGGGCTCATGCTGCCGGCTCACGCTTTCACATCGCCTTGGAGCATGATCCGGTTCGCGCTCCGCATGCCGCCGGGTCGCGGCGCTCACGCTTTCGTGATCTGCACGCGCGGCAGCGTCCGCATCTTCAAAACTTTTTTCCCAGGCATGGAAGGAACCGCCGTTTATCTCATCGCGCTTATATTGTTGCTTCGCGGCTACTCCGTTCGCGGCGGACGCGGATTGAACATGCCCTCGAACTGGACGTCTCTCCATTCCGCAATGCTCGACGCCAACAACCGCGCTATCATCGCCCGCAACCGCTCGATTGCCGAACAATTCATAAACCGCCTGCTCGACGGGCGGCGCTTCTACGGCAGCCTCGTCTGCCTGCTGATCGGCCTGGCTATCAGCCCTGTATCCATTGCCTATCTTCTTGCAGGCCGATTCGGCCTCGCAAAACTGTTCTTTGCCTCCTATCGCTGCAACGGTTGCGGCCAGTGCGCAAAAGAGTGCCCCAACCACGCCATCATCATGGCCGGGCCCGGCAAAAAGCAACCTTATTGGACATTCGACTGTGAGAGTTGCATGCGCTGTATGGGGTATTGCCCGGAGAAAGCGATAGAGGCCGGCCACTCCATCGGCATCATTTTCTATTTCCTGACAGCGCCTTTTTTCTGGTGGCTGATCGCTCAGTTCGCCGCGCGCGCCCAATGGTTCAGGCCTTTCGCCCACACACTCGCGGCGACGGCTTTGCAGTTCGTTTTTTCGATTATCTCTTTTTGGTTCGCCTACCTTGTGATTAACAGGCTGATCCGCAATCCGGTTATCAACCGCCTTTTCACCTGGACCACACTAACCTTCCTCTATCGCCGCTACCGCGAACCAGACACGAGTCTGCGCGATTTCCATCAAAAATAGGGCCCGTCTCCGTTTCATCCGAACAGTTTAACCAGAAGCGCGATTCCGGACAAAACGTTGAAGGCGAACAAAACGGTTGCCGTCATGTTGCAGGCGAAATGCACTCTTCGCAGCGCCGCAGTTCCCTTGCCGCCAGCCAGTTTAAGGCCCGCATAACCGCCGCACGCAAATAGAATCGCAATGGCAAACCCGTTTATGAAATGAGGAAGCGCGGCGATCGAGTAACCATCGAGAGCCCAGATGATCTTTCCGCCGGCCAACCCGAGAAATACGCCTATGATATATATTTTGCCTCTTAAAACATGTGTCTTCCACACAAACTTCCCCGGAAAATCCGGACGTATTTTCAGCTTGTCGTAATGTCTTTTCATACCTGAAATCGCCATTCCAATTCCTAAAATCAGGAAGAGCGACGCCATGAATATACCGTGAAACGCTGAAATGTATTTTATGCGGATTTCTTTTGGGTCGACAGGCGGAGTCAGCTTATTGACCGCTTCGCTCAGGCCGGCGAGATCGTTTGTCGCGAGGAGCGCCGTTATGGTTTCCCGTTCGGTGTCGGAAATCCAATCCGCTTTTTTCTTCTGCATCCCGATGATGATTTTTGCGCGCTTTTCCAACGGCATGACTTCAAATTTCTGCGTCGGTTTTTGCCAGCCATGGCAAAGGCCGCATTTGTCGCGGAACAGTTTCAAGTCTTTTTGCGCAAAAACGCCTGCGGGCGCCGCGCTTAGAATCATCATCGGCGCGGCAAAAATGATAAGCGCCAAAATCGGTGTCAGAAACTTTTTTATCGACATTTAAATCTCCGTTCTTAACAAAATAGAAGCATACAATAAGCGAATAACCCGCAAGCGGCTATTTTTGTTCCGCGCCATCGATTATATACTCACTCCCCGCCTTCGCCGGAAATTCGATTATGCCTTCGCTGTCCGTCGTGAACGCCATTTGTTTACCGCCTATAGCGACGCTTACCGGCATTCCAGCGTTTACTCTGCACGGGCCGTCAACGCCGGCGCGGATTGTCGCCTTCGCAAGGCGGCCGTCCTTCCAGTCGATGCCGACCGTGAACCCGCCGCGCGCGCGGATTCCGCTCACGCTGCCTTCCGGCCATTCCAGCGCCGGTAGCGCTGGCAGCAGGTTGATCATTCCCTCGTGGCTCTGAAGCAACATCTCTATAATTCCGGATGTGAACGCGAAATTGCCGTCGATCTGAAACGGCGGATGCGCGTCGAAAAGGTTGGGATAGACGCCGCCTCCGTTCGACATGTTTACGCCGAGTTCGCCGACGATTCGCAACATGTTGTTTATAAGAATGAACGCATGCCCGCCGTCGCCGAAGCGCGCCCACTGATTTATCTTCCATCCGAGCGACCAGCCCGTGCCGCCGTCTCCGCGGGCGATCAGCGACGTCTTCGCCGCCTCGAGCAGCGCCGGTTCTTTCCGCTTCGTTATCCAGCTTCCGGGGTGAACGCCGAACAGGTGCGAAAAATGCCGGTGTTGCGGTTCCGGGTCGTCGAAATCAATATTCCACTCCATCAGCCGCCCGTCTTTCGTGATGCCCGGCGAAAGCAGTTTCCCTCGCGCGTTCACAAGCCGGCTTCTGAAATCATCATCCACGCCGAGAGCCTCGGACGCGGCTATGCAGTCAGTGAATATCTCATGGATGATCTCGGTGTCCATCGAGCAGGCCATCGTCACCGACGAAGTATTTGTCGCGAATTTCTTTAGCAGCGGATCGTCGTAAATTTTCTTCTTCTTTCCCTTGGCGGGAATGATGAACTTGTGTTCGGGAGAGGTGCAGGGATTGGTGACGAGATGGCCGGCGCCGTCGTCCACGAGCCAGTCGAGCATGAACTGCGCGGCGCCTTTAATGACCGGGTATTCCTTCTTTAGAAACTCCTTGTCGCGCCCGAAAGCGTAATGCTCCCACAGGTGCGTCGAAAGCCACGCGCCGCCCATCACCCACGACGCCCACACGGGATCGCCCGAAACGCCGTAGTCGCCGACCGGCGCCGTCTGCCGCCAGAGGTCGGAATTGTGATGCGCCACCCATCCGCGCATCCCATAGTTCACCTGCGCCGTCCGCGCCCCGTTAACCGAAAGCTGGTTGATGAAATCAAACAGCGGATTGTGGCATTCGGCAAGGTTCGCCGGTTCCGCAGGCCAGTAGTTCATCTCGGTGTTTATGTTGATCGTATAATTGCTGCTCCACGGCGGCCTGAGTTCCTGATTCCACAACCCCTGAAGATTCATCGCCTGCCCGCCCGGCCTCGAACCCGCGATCATCAGATACCGCCCGTACTGGAACATCAGCGTCACGAGCGCCGGATCGGCCTTCGCTCCATAGTTGGAGACGCGGTCGTTCGTCGGCAGATTCGCGATTTTGGCGCCGTCGCCGCCGAGATCGAGCGAAACGCGGGTGAACAGTTTTCGGTAGTCGCTGACGTGGCGTTCCCGCAGCGCGCCGTATTTCAGTTTCGCCGCCTCGGCGAGTCGCTTTTCCGCAATCGGCTCCGGATCGACGCCCTGGGTTCCGGGCTCCTTGTCGTATCCGTTGAAACTCGTGGCGGCGCTGAGCAGCAGCGTTACCGCCGTCGCTCCGATTACGTGCAGGCCGTCCGAATCAGCGACAACCACGCCGCCATCCGCGATCGCCTTTACGCGCACGTTGAAGTTCATTCCTTTTTTGCCGTCCGGGTCGTAAAAGACCGGGTCCGGGCCGCTGATGTAGTTCGGGTTGACGCTCACCGGGCACTTGCCTGCAAGGACTATTGTGTCCTGCCCTGCCGCGGCGACGCTGTTTTTCAGAAGGCTGTCGAGCGACGCGTCGAACGTCAGCGCGCCCTTTTTGCTCGATGTCAATATGACTGCGAGAACCTGGTCCGGGTAGGAAACGAAAACCTCACGCGTGAACGCCACTCCGTCGATCGTATATCGCGTTGTCGCAATCGCGTTGTCTATGTTCAGGTCGCGGTAATATCTCGTCGGCGTAGCCTCGACAGGAAATCTCAGATAGAGGTTTCCCATCGGCATATAGGATTGCGTGTACGGGCCCATCATCTTTTTCATGGCCGCTTCAGCGTCAGCGTATCTGCCCTCGAAAACCGCCTTGCGCGCTATCGGCAGGTATTCCTTCGCGCCGGGATTGTTCCAGTCGCGCGGCCCGCCGGACCACAGCGTCGCCTCGTTAAGCTGTATGCGGTCCTCGGCCACTCCGCCGAACACCATCGCGCCGATCCTGCCATTGCCAACAGGCAACGCCTCTACCCATTTCGCCGCCGGCGCCCGATAGTGAAGCTTCAATGCGCTCTCGCCTTCAGCCCTCGACGCCGCGCATGAAACCGCCGCCGACATCCCCGCAATGAATAACAAAACAGTTTTTATTTTGTTCGTTGACTTCATGCCGATTCCCTTTCATTCAAAAAGTCAGATGTCGCTATTATAGTTCATAACAAGTGGGCTCAAAATAGAACAGAATAAACACAATTTTGCGGCGTGAAAGCGCCTATTGAATAAATGCCCTCGAACCCATAAACTTTAGACATATTTGAAAGGCATTGGTGATTCCGATTTGACTAATCAAGAAACGGACGGGACGGAAATCGCATCCCCGCTTTCAGCGATTGCGGAAGACGAAGCTCTGTTCGAGAAAATGCCCGCGGGCAAGAGGATCAAATATTTTTTCATCAGGTCGCTCGTGATCTCGATGGGCAAGCTTGCGGCGGTTACTCCCGAAAAAATGATGTACCGCGCATGCGCGCGGCTCGCCCTTTTCGGATACCGGAAGGTTCCGTCGTTCAGCAAACTTGCGCGCAAGCATCTCGAAATAGCGTTTGGAAATGAAAAGACGCCGGAAGAAATTGAAGAGATACTCAGGCAGACATATATCAATTACGGAAAGAATCTCGCCGAATTTCTGATGATCCCACACAAGAGCGCCGAATGGGTTCAGAGCCGGGTGAAGTTCAACGATCCCGGCGGCTATCTCGACGCGGAACTGGCGAAAGGCAAAGGCGTAATCGCGATCGGCGCGCACGTCGGGAACATCGAGCTCGTGTGCGCGTGGATCGGCGTGAACAAGCTCCCGATGGTCACGGTTGTCAAAGCGCAACGCGAGGAGATTATGACGAAATTCATAACCGAGACGCGGCTGAAGTGGGACACTAAAATGATCTTCCGCGCGAAAGGCGTGCGGCGCGAGTGCGTGCGCCAGCTCGGGCTGAACAAGATCGTGGGCCTCGTCGCCGACCAGAATGCGGCGAGCAACGGGGTGTTCGTGGATTTCTTCGGCAAAAAAGCGGCCACCGCGACCGGCGCCGCCGACATCGCCGTCCAGTTGGGATTGCCGGCGCTGCCCGCTTTCCTCTCGACCCGCAACCCGGACGACACGATCACCGTACACGTCCTCGAACCCATTCTTATGCGAAACACCGGCGACAAGGATGCAGACACGCTCTACAACGTCCAGTTGATTACAACCGTAATCGAGAATTTCGTGCGCAAATATCCTACTGAATACTTTTGGTGGCACCGCCGCTGGAAAACACAGCCGGAAAACCCGACCGCCTGAAACCGGAAATGCCAGCTAAAGACATTTTCCGCATTCTTTTCTATACTACTCGGTATGATACAGAAACAGTTCGCCAAGGCCCTCGACGGCATCTCGACGCTTTACATGCGCACGCAGAAAAAGAAGCGTCACGAGATTTTCTTCGAGGGCGGCATCAAGGAATTCCTCGCCGGCGCCGATTCGCTGGAGCCTATGAAGTATTTCGCCAACACGGGCGCTGTTCCTGAAGTCACGATTACAAAAAGCGCGAGGCAGCGCGGATACGACCTTAAATTCTTCCGATTCGAAAGTTTCGTCAAAACTCCGCACGAGTCCAACAACACCGTCCACGGGCGGCTGTATGAAATACACGGAAAACCGGACGCGCCCGCCGTCGTCGTGCTGCACGGCTGGCACATGGAGAGCTACAACTTTTTCGACTACTACTGCCGGTTGCTCATCCGCGCCGGCTTCAACGCCGTCCTCATCGACCTGCCCTACCACATGAACCGCCGCGCGCCTCATTCGTTCCACGGCGAATTCACCGTCAGCGACGACCCGGCGCTCACTTTCCTCGTCATGCATCAGAGCGTATCGGACGTCGAGGCGGCGATCAACTGGTTGAAGAGCCGTGGCGCGCCGCTAATCGGCATGTTCGGCGTCAGCTACGGCGCGATGCTCAGCGGCCTCGTCGGATGCGTCGAGCCTTCCGTCAGCTTCATGATGCTCGTCGTCCCGCCGGTCGACCTCTACGACTTCTTCACCCAAAGCCAGCTCGGACGCCTGTTCGAAAACCAGAACCCCGTTATGTTCGGGGAGATCGCCCAATACAAGGAAATGTTCGACAGCATATCGCTGCTGAACCTGAAACCGCAAATGTCGCCGGAGCGGATATTTCTCGCGCTCGCCGAATACGACGGCATGGTGCGTTCGCCGAAGATCGACGAACTCTGGCGCGCATGGGAACGGCCCTACATGGAACGCTACGAGCACGGCCACCTGAGCGTCATCATGCTGAACCCGAGCATGAACCGCGACATGCGCCGCTGGCTAAAGACCATCCACGACCCCTCCGCGAACGCATAAGCAAATCCGACCGTGTGATCATTATACATTAACGCCCATGGTGTTTTTATTCATCCGTAGGGGCGCAGCATCCTGCGCCCGACAATATTATATTATTTGCTGTATAGCAATCGCAGGCATGGCAAGGGCATAGCATGCCATGCCCCTACGAAATACTCAATTCAAACAACAGGCTGCTACAGCTTTATGAATATTTTCTTCTTGTAGAATATCGCGCCGAAGGCCATCCAGATTGCGACTTGCGTCAGCGCCAATGCGAGCGAGGCGATGTACGGGCTGATGAATCCGAATGTGGGCGCGTAGCCGTGGACATAGATCGCTTTCATGATTCCGATTTTCTCGCCGTCGAATGTTCCGCCGGGTATCATCGAGAAATAATGCATGAACAGTCCGGATATTAGGTATATGAATATCGAGTTTGCTCCGAGATAGACAAACGGCATGACCGGTTTCCTATGCCCTTTGAAATCAACAAACCACATGCAGACCGCGAGCCCGACCATGTCGATGCCGGCGATTAATATCACGAACGAAGGCGTCCACATGTTCTTGTTGATCGGGAACCACATATTGAGAATGAACCCGAGAACGATGAGCAGATTGCCGGCGACGAAGAGGCCGGCCATTTTCTCGCCGATCGATTTTTCCTCGCGCAGCCAGCCGCCCGCGAGGCAGCCGAGCAACCCGCTGGCGATCGCGGGAACAGTGTGGAACAGCCCTTCCGGGTCCCAGTTGGGCCGGTAGAGGTGTCCTTTAAGCAACAGGTTGTCGATATAGCCCGCCCAGTTGCAGTCGAGGGTCAGGAGTCCGGTTCCGCAACCGTTGGGAACTGGGAGGTATTTCATCACAACCCAATAGAGCGCGAGGAGTCCGGCGGCGGCGGCTATCTGGCCGCGCCGTTTCGTTGCGAGAACGATCAGGCCCGCGAACAGATAGACCAGCCCGAGGCGGTGCAGCACGCCAAGGATGCGGTAGCCGCCGGGATTCGTCGGGTCGAAAGACCAGGTGAAACCGACGGCGAAGATGAGAAATCCGTGGTGAAGAACCTGAATGTAGAGGTTGTTCGTTCCCTTCCCGATGGCGCGGCGTTCGATTTGCGGCAGAGCGACCGAAATAATGAATATGGCGGGGAACAGCAGATCGTAAACCTGAAGCGGCGGAACCGGGCCGTGTTTGAAGCCGCCGGTCTGCGCCGCGATTTTAATTATATAGAGAAGAACGGCGGATATCGGGACGAGATAGTCGAACAGCGACAGGCCCGACCACTTGGTTTTCGCCTTGCGGCTCGCGAGGGAAAACATGAGCGCGACGCCGAGGATGAACGCGAAAGACGGGAACACGAGGTCGGCGCCCGCCCAGCCGTTCCAATCCTTGTGGCAGAGAAAAGCAAAAGTCTGCGGGCCGCCGGGGTTGTTGACCAGAATCATTCCGGCGAGCGTCAGGCCGCGGAACACATCGAGCGAAAAAGACCTGTTCGGATTGAGACTTCGTGAAATTAACGCCATAACATTCTCCCATCTTCCGGCATTTCAAAACCCTGCGTGTATTCTAATTAATCGGGGAATAAAGACAACAGAAAATCTACATGTTTTAATAATATTTCGATTGAAAACAATTGAGGATGCTACTCTGCGGCGGCTAATAGCGACTCCTGCTTCGGGTGATCGCCTATCCATGCGATTTTGCCGCTCTCGATGTCGTATATTGCGCCGATGACTCTGGCTTTGCCTTCTTTAACCGATTCGCGAACGATAGCGCTCTTCCTGAGCATTTCCTCCATGGAGCGAAGAACGTTCGCTTCGATCGACGCCGCGATCAGCGCGTCGCCTTTTGCGTCGGGTTTCGCCATCTTAGCTTCCTCAACCGCCGGCATTATGTTGCTGACGAGCTGGCCGATGCTGCCCGGCAACCCTGCCCCGCTGACCGCCGCCGTCACCGCGCCGCACTTCGTGTGCCCCATGACCAGAACAACCGGGACGCCGAGATGTTCAACCGCATACTCGACCGATCCGATTTCGTTCGTCGCGCAGACGTTGCCCGCCACGCGAACGATGAACAGGTCGCCGATTCCCTGATCGAATATCGCTTCCGCCGGAACCCGCGAGTCGGAGCAGCCGAGCACAACGGCGAACGGTTTCTGTCCCTTTGCCGTTTCCGCGCGCCGCGCCTTGCTTGTGTTCGCCCGCTTTCCCCCGGCCAGAAAACGCGCGTTGCCCTGTTTCAGTTTCTTTATCGCCGCGTCGATTTCGATCCCTGAATGTTTTTCTTTTCCCGCTTCCTTCGCCGCTTCCTTCTTTTCGTCGAGCCACGTCACTTTGCCGGTCGCTATGTCATACAACGCGCCGGCGACTTTTAACTTGCCATGTTTTACCGCCTCGCGCACGATCGCGCTCTTGCTCATCAGGTCCGAGATCGCCTGCCTCACGTTCGCCTCGATCGCAGGCTGAACCAGCGCGTCTCCGTCAACTCCCGGATTCTTCCGCTTCGCTTCCTCAACCGCCGGCTTGATGTGTTCCACAAGCTGTCCAATGCTGCCCGGCAACTCGCCGCCCTTCACCGCCGCCGTAACAGCGCCGCATTTTGAGTGGCCCAGGATAACTATCATCGGCGTTCCGAGATGCTCAACAGCATACTCGACCGATCCGATCTCGTCGGGCGCGCTCACGTTACCGGCGACACGAACGGCGAACACATCGCCCACGCCCTGATCGAAAAGCATCTCGACCGGAACGCGCGAGTCGGCGCAGCCGATCACAGCCGCTATCGGGTTCTGCCCCTTCTCCGCGGTTTCCTTGCGCCTCGCGGAATTCTGGTTAGGATGTCTGCTCTTTCCGGCCACGTATCGCGCGTTGCCAGCCTTTAACGCGCTAAGCGCAGCGTCCGGGCTCACTCCTCCGGATTTCTCCGAAGCCGCAACGCTCACTCCCGCCGCAAACGCGAACGCTATAACCAGAAACGCCGTGACTAAAAGATTTAACTTTGATTTATTCATGGTTTCGCTCCTTCAAATAAATGGATTTCTATTATAAAGCAAAACAGTTGATTCGCGCAATCCGCTTGCCGGTCCGGCTGTCAGGCATTATGCTTAAATAAATTCTATTATCGCTTAACCATTGAAAGGCGGCGGCATTATGACAATCGAAAAAGACCGTTTTACTCGCAGAAGATTTGTAAAACTGGCTGTGTCCGCGGGAGTTATTGCCGCTACTTCTCCTTTTGAGAACCTTATCGCGTTTGCTGAAGACAAAAATATCGGCGGCGAAATAGCTTTCGGCGTTATTCAAACAATATCCGGCAAAGCCATGGTTAACGGCGCGAAAGCAAAAGAGGGCGCGAAAGTCGCCATCGGAGACACGTTGACAACCGGCAAGAATTCGAAGGCATGGATCATTCTCGAAAACAGCGCGATTTTCATGTTGAGACCATTGAGTTCAGTCAAACTGGCAAAAGCCACGGACGAAAATGGAAACGAACTCGCGAAAAGCGCAGCCCTTGGGCTGACAAGCGGCGGGACGCTCAGTTATGTGCATAAGGCGGAAAAAGGAACATATCCTTTCAGCGTGCGCACTCCGACAGCAACAGCGGGCGTGCGAGGAACAACATTCTTTGTAAAAGTAATGGATGATCAAACAAGTTATGTGTGCGACTGCTTCGGCAACGTCGAAATCACAAGCGCCGCTAATCCGAAAGTTATAAAAAATATTGAGGCGGTAAAACATACCGCTTACTTCATCGGCAGTGAGGGGGCAACCGAGGACGAGCTTATGAAAACTGCGGGGCTGATTGATCACACTGATGAAGACATCGCCGAGATGAAAAAAATCTTCGCATCGGCGACCGGACTTGTTCCGCTTGCTGAAGTCCAACAGGGCAGCGAAAAAAAGAAAAATCAAATATCGCCGGACGACGGCGGGTATTAAACATTAGCGGCAATTTATTTTTCGGCTTGAAAACGTCCTGACGAACGTCATAATCTCTTTTGTTATGTATTTGACGATAGTGATCACAGCATTCATGCTTGCTTTGTCCGGGGCGCTGATGCCGGGCCCGCTTCTGACCGTAACGGTGGCAGACGCCGCGCGGCGCGGGATGAGCACGGGGCCGCTGCTGATTCTCGGGCATGCGGTTCTCGAACTCGCGCTGGTTGTTGCGGTTGTTTTCGGATTCGGAGCTTTTCTCAAACAGCCGCCGGTGATGGCTGTAATCGCGCTTGCCGGCGGATGCGTTCTTTTGTGGATGGGCAGTTCGATGGTTCGATCGGCCTCCGGAATGTCTCTCGACACGGAAACGAAATCTTCGGCGCTGAAAATGCATCCGTCACTGTTCGGAATACTCGCAAGCGTATCAAATCCGTACTGGTTTCTCTGGTGGGCGACGATCGGCTTGGGCTATCTGATAACATCGCTGAAAGCCGGCTGGATTGGCGCTGCGGCATTCTTTATCGGGCACATCTCGGCTGATTTTCTCTGGTACTGCGCGGTGGCGTGGGGAGTGAGCCGCGGCCGCAAAATCTTAAGACAAAATGTATATCAGTGGGCTATCCGCGTGTGCGGCGTTTTCCTGTTCTGCTTCGGCGGCTGGTTCCTATGGACATCTTTTGCTTATCTGAAGAAATTATCCTGATGATAAGATCATAAATGATATGGCAATGGATTCTCGTTTTCGAAACTGTCTATAAATGCGCATTGTTGCCAACCAGTCATTTCATCACTGCTTTATCATTCCATCACTGCTTTATATTTCATCTCAACCGTGTCATTCCGTCTTTATTTGTCATTTCGTCTTTATTTGTCATTCCGAGCGAAGCGAGGAATCTTGATTAAATGCATTTTATTGAAGATTCCTCGTCACTATGTTCCTCGGAATGACAAATCGCTCGTTTTACTTTTTCAACTTCCCTATCAGGTAATCAACCACGCTGATTCGCTGATCGGCGGGCGTCGCATCCACAACGAGGACGCACTCGAGGCCGGCGGAATCGCATTTTTCCTTAACCGCTTTCGCGTGTTTCGCGTGATGCAGCAGATCGCCGTCCTTATACTTGCCTTCCAGCGTTTCCATGAAAACCGGCGAGTCGTTTTTATCGATCATCGAGATCATGTCGAGATCGTTCCGGACAGGTTCCGAATCCTTGGAATACAGTTGCTTTTCGTTTTTCAGATGATACATGTCGAGAACGGTCCTCATCATGATCATCTGCCAGGCCTTCATGGTCTTCGCGGGAACTTCGGGAGCGAGCAACTGCGCCCACTTTGTGAAATCGTAAGTCGCCTGCGTTCGCACCGCCCCCGCAGCCGTGATGCGCGTGGATTCCCGCCGGATCGGGTCCTCGCTGCCGGGGTCGACGATATCGTCATGAACGGCCAGCCAGAGCGAGGACGCGGCGCCCGCCGACTCTCCGTATGTCGCTATCCGTGCTTTATCAATGTTGTATTCCGCCGAATTGTATCTGAAAAACTGCACGACCCGCGCGATATAGTCGCGGATGATTCCCTGAAGAGCGACATCCTCATAGTATGGATAGCTTATCGAGGCGTAAGAAACGCCGTTGGCGAGAAATTTTTGTATTTCGGCATCGTCGGCGAGCCCCTTGTCGCCATGCTGAAAACCGCCGCCATGTATGTAGATCACCAAAGGCGTCGGCTTGTCCGACTTCGCTTTCCAGAAATCGAAAACTGCCCTCTCGTGAGCGGCGTAAGATACATTTTCATTCGTGGGTTTGAGGCTCGCCGCGTTGGCCGCCGCGCCGGACAAGATGAAAACAGCGATGACAGCGAAAATACATGCGGTAGTTTTTTTGAGTGTCGACATGATGTGCATTACCCCGTTGCATATTTATCGCGGTTCAGTAAAGCGGTCGCGATAAGCAATTATATGATCAGAACATCCAAATATCCATTCTAACGTTTTCTGCCTGTTCCCGTATTCCATCCTGGTCTTTTCCTGAGTTCTCGCTACTCGCCGCTCGCTACTGCTTTTCCGTCTGCCGCCTGCCGTCTCCCTTTACTTAATAATTTGCATCACATGCTGCCAGTACGGGGCGATGAACGCTTCCTTCAGCTTGCCGGGTTTGTCGCCGCGCGCTTGAAGCGCGATCGAGATCGTGTTTTCACCGTCGCCGAAGTTCAGCCACGGGTCGGGCAGATAGAAATCAGACTGGGGGCCGCTGTCCAAGTATTTTCCCATCAGGCGGTTGTTCACATAAATGTAAGCGAACCCGTCAGCGACGATATGCAGTCTGAGCGGCGCGAACCAGCCGTCGTGCTTTTTCAGATTGAATTTCGCGCGGTACCACACAACGCCCTGATCGTCGGAATACCAGTTGAGATCGGGATCGTACAGCCAGTCGATTTCGTTGAGGTAGTCGTCCGCCGGTCCGGACACCCACTCGCCGTCGATATTGCTGAACTGTTCGTTCTGCCAGCCGAACATTTCGCCGAAAAGCTTCGGCGCGACGGACCACTGTTTGTCGAACTTAATGCCGTCGCCGGAGTATTTGAATTTCTTGATCCCTTTCGATTCGCTCATTGCGTCGCCGCCGTTTGCGCGGCCCGGATTTTCATAGAGGAGAAGGATGTCGTGTTCGCCGGGAGTGACTTTCGTTGAGTAATACCGCGAATTGATATAGGGTTCCGGTTTCTTGTGTTTCATGCGCTGCTTCGTGTTGTCGATGAGTATTTCGATCGGGTCGTCGGAATAAGGTTCGAGCGTAATTTTGAGCGATCCGCCGGTCGAACTGAATTTCCCGAAATAGCTGTAGAAACCGGGGCTGAGCCATCCGGCCTTTTCGAGCGGCGTGTAGATGTCGGGCAAAATGTAAGCTTTGTTGTCGAACATCAGATCGAGACGCGACTTGAATTCCAGCTTGACCGGATATTCCCATGACTGTTGCGGAACGGGGACATCGATCACGGACCGCGCGAGCATGGACCCTTCGATCAGTTTCGGGCTCGTTTTCCCCCACGAAAAATGGGCGGGGAAAGAGAATTCATTTTTCCCGGGTTTTGCGAGGAGAGTGAGTTTGCTGTTCGGGCCGGGCGCCGAGTAAACGAACGCGTCCGAAACGAGCGGCCCGTCCGCCGTCCAGTTCATGCGCGCCGCGCGGTCGCGCGTGACGACGAGCAGGCGGAGCGTGTCTGAGAGAGGGATAAGCATGTCGTCAGAAGTGAATTTGCCTTTTATTGTAAACAGCACAGCATTCGGAGCCGATTTATCAATAGCCGATTCATACTGTTTTGGAATGTTTTTCGGAACTGTGTCTAAACCCATTCGGAGTTCGAAATTATCATCAGGATTTCCATAAACAGTCAGATATCTTATCTTGCCGGTCTCATTGAGAAGAATTTCAGCAGTAGAAGACAAGATTCCAAAATCATTTGATGATGGCTTGACCAAAAAAGGCAATATTAAAAATGCGCGCGGTTGGAGTGTTAATGCGCCTGAGTTGGTGACAAAAGCATCAATTTGATTGCCGTCAATAAATTTAAATAAAGAAAAGACAATCCGCGCTTTCTGAACATCATCCGTAATGTTCTGAACAAAAAGAAAGTATCCTCGATCTGTTTTGCGAGCGAAAATGTGGACAGAGTTAGGATCGCCTTCCGCAAGCTCGAATTTACTATCGCCCAGATCGCCTGTGCCCCCCGCGAGGGCGGGGCCGAACGTCGAGAGGAACTGGCCGAGCAGGCGCGTCTCGAAGTATTTGTCATAGAGCCAGCCGCCTTCGCCGAGCGGCGCGTAATAGTCGTAAGTCGTCGTCAGAAACTTCGCGGGCCAGTGTCCGAAATTAGTGCCGCCGTGGTACATGTAATAATTCAGCGCCGTGACGCCGTTCGCGATAACGAGTTTTGTCAGCGCGTTGATTTCCTTCGCGTCGACGCCCGGTTGATCGAGAGAAAGAGGCGTGCTGTAATTCGAGAACCAGCCGCCTTCGAGTTCGGTCACCATCAGCGGACCGTCCGGCTGTTCCGCCCGCAGCTTAACGAGTTCCTTTTCGACAGACGGCCAATTGCCACGCGGATAAAAATTGCACGAGTCGGTCATGTTCTTCATGTCCGGGTCGTCGCGCTTTCGGACGACATGCGTCCAGCAGGTGAAAATCGGAACATCGATTTTCTGCGCCTGCGTCAGCTTGTAAAGGAATCTAATGTATTCGGTTTGTTCCTCTTCGGTTATCTTGCCAGTGTAGTTATATTCGTTTTCGACCTGCACCAGAATGACGCGGCCGCCGTTTGTGATGAGATGCTTTTTGATGACAGGCAGAACGCCTTCATAATATTTTTTGACTAACGAGAGGTGGAGAGGGTCTGGCGTGCGGAGCTTCGCGCCTTTCGCGATGACCCATGTCGGGTAGCCGCCCGCTTCCCATTCGGCGCAGATGTACGGACCCGGACGCGCGATCACATAGAATCCCATTTTGTCGGCGAGCGTGAGAAAACGGTCCAGTTCGGAGAAGTCGCTTTCGCCCTCAACCGGCTCGATTTTGTTCCACGCGACATAAGTTTCGACGGTGTTCAGCCCGGCGGCTTTCATCATATTCAACCGGTCCGCCCAAAGCTCTTCCGGAACGCGGAAGTAGTGAATCGCGCCGCTGAAGATGAACACGCGCTTGCCGTCTACCATGAAGCTCTTGCTGTCGCGCGTGACGGTGTGTTTCTGCGGCGCCGGCGCTTTCGCTTTGGCTGCAGGCTTTTTCGGAGCGGCGGCAAATGACGTCGCCGTGAATGTTATGATCAGAGCCGCGAACAACAAAATTCGTTTTTTCATTGGATGCCGCCTCTTTTCATCTGGAATATCGGGCACAGGCATTTGCAAATTGCGCTTTGCCAGTCCCCATATTCCACTCATATTTAACCGCACACTCCGGGCCATTTTGAATCGCGCAGCATTTTTACGAAATATTTGAAATTCTCGAACGGAACATCGGGATGCACAGCGTGATCGATTCCAGGCACGTAGCCGCCCTGACGCAGCATCTCCGGAACCTTGAGCATAACTTCCTGTTCGATCTCCTCTTTCGTGTTTTCGAGCGCGCGCTTGTTCAGGCCGCCCATAATCATCAACTGCGTTCCCCAGTCGGCGCGCACTTTCCGGATGTCCATTCCCGCTTGAACTTCGAATGGATACATGCAGTTGACGCCGACCTCGACAAACAGCGGAATCAGCAGCGTGCAGTCGCCGTCCGTGTCGACGGTGAAACACTCAACGCCGCATTCGCGCGCATCGTCGATTACTTCCTTGTAGTACGGCGTGAGGAACTGCCGGAATGTGTTCGGCGAGATGAGCGGCCCGGATTTGAAACTCATGTCCTCCCAGAAAATCAGCACGTTGACTTCGCCCTTGCGCGAGATGCGGCGCACGACGCCTTTCGTGAGGTCGGCCCAGCGTCGCCCCATCGCGTGAATCAGTTCCGGATCGTCGAAGTATTTGTACATCAGGCTCTCGACGCCGATCAGATGTCTGTGGAAACCGAACAGGCCGCTGAAGTGGATGCCGAGCGGCGCTTTGAGGACTTTCGACGCGAGAACGGCGCTGTCCCAGACCGGGTTGTCGCACCGGCCTGGGAAATCCGGATTCAGGCGCCAGCGCATACGCTTGAAGTCGCGCATGGTTTTTACCGGCGAATCCACATGCTGCGGGATCGAAGACGAGCCGTCGCGGAACTGCTTGAACGTCTTGCCGGCGAAGTCGCGCACGATTTCGAAATTCTCCTCCCTGCTGAGAACCTTCGGAATGAAATGCGGGAAGAAGCCGGGGTCCTCGTGCGCGCCGATCCAGATCGGAACCCAGAAATCGATTCCGAAATAGGGGACCGCGACCGTGGCGTTGAACACATAGCGGGGCAGTCCCTCGTTGTGCCAGCGTTCGATGGTTTCTTCCCAGTAGCCGAGCGTTTCAAACCGCCACGGCCTGTCTAATTCGTCGAATCGCAGCGTCGCGAGAAAGCGTTCCTTCATCGTCATGGATTTCATTTATGAATGCCTCGTTTCAGAGCCGGGTCGTCGGCTACAGCATAACTGTTAGATTCGAATCATTTTATCATAAATTAGAAGATTAGATAACGAAAAACATATGTTGACATTGAATGCGCGTTCGCATAAGTTAATTCGGATGACTATTAAATTGAGAATAGTTTTTATTGCTGTCTGCGCGGTGATCGTGTTCGCATCGCAATGTTCTTTTGCGGCGCAAGCGTGCAACGGGTCGGCGGATCTATGCGGCAAGCGGTATGACGAAGTCACTTACGCCGGCGCGCACAATGCGATGTCGAACATGGATGAGAGATGGAATTTCCCGAACCAGATACACGGGTTGACGCGGCAGCTCGAAGACGGCGTCCGGTGGCTCAGCCTCGATCTCTACTATTTCCGGGACGATGTGTATATGTGCCATGCGCTTTGCGCTCTCGGAAACGAAACGCTGGCGGGCGGGCTTCAGAAGGTCAAGGCGTTCATGGACGCGCATCCGAATGAGATCGTGTCGTTCGAGTTCGAGAATTACGTCTCGCCGAAGGATACGGAGGCGGTTTTCCGCGCCGCCGGTCTTGCGGAAATGATGCACGTTCAGAAGGCGGGTCAGCCGTGGCCGACGCTGGGCGAGATGATAAAAAGCGGACGGCGGATTGTCGCGTTCAACGGAAACAACGAAGGCGCGCCGCTGCTTAACAGTTTTTCGGATTTTATCGGCGCAACGAAATGGCATTACGAGGCTGTTTCCCAGTTCGACTGCGGCGACCCGAACGGGAAGTCGCTCTACAGCATCTCGCACTTTCTCACGAAACCTTATGCGATGGCGCCGCTCGGCAGAAAGGCTAACCGGGAAAGCGTCATTATGAACCGCGCGCTCGGCTGTTGGAAGAAAACCGGGCGAAGGCCGAATGTAATGCTCGTTGATTTCTATTCAATCGGCAGCGTCATTAAATCTGTGCGGAAGCTGAACGCAACAGACGGCTTAGAGGTGGACGCTCTGCTGATTGAATATGGGAATAGCATTAAAACAGGCTTCAAGCTGAAGGCGATAGAATAAGAACAGTAGCTGACAATTGAAGCTAAGTAACTTCGTTTCCGGGAAAATTACTAAGAAATATATTTCGACATTTTGATTTTGCCTGCTCGTGTGGGGATGAAAGCCGGGGACAGTTCGCCGGACGCGTCGGTGGGGAAGGTTTCAGTGATCAGGCCGACGGCGCGAAGCGCGAGAAGCCGTTGTTCAACCGCGCGCGGAGAGAACTGGCGGTCGCGGCCGTAAACCGGTTCGAGCGCCGCAAAGATAACCTGCTCAGTCGCCGGGCTGAGCTCGATGACGGTTTTCAGAACGCTCATTTTCAGAGGCAGTTTAGGCATCGCCGGCCTCCGACGATTGCTCCGGCGCGCGCAGTGAAAGCAGTTCGCTCGGTTTGGCGACGATCAGCAACGCTCCGACGAATATTAGAATCGCGCCCGCGATCAGATGCGCGGTGATTTCATACGATGTCAGAATCGCGCTGTAGACAATCGCCCACAAAACATAAGTTACGCTGAGCGCCATGCCGCGGCCGACGCCCGCCATGTTGAGCGATTTGTACCAGAATAGGTATGACGCAGCGCCGCAGAGTCCGGCGCCAGCGATCAGCAACGGCGGCTTGTTCAGCAGCGCTTCGCGCATCAGCCCGAAACCGCCGATCGCCGGAATGACTATCAAAATGTAACTGAGGAACGAAACGCCCTCGCGGATGTTGATAGCGATATCCGGATCGATGAGGTCCATTCCGTGCGCGGAGATCACGCTTTCGCCGCCCCAGCCGAGCGCCGCAAGAACAGCCATGGCAATTCCGAGCTTGAAGTGCGGATACATCGCGGCGTCGGGCGGCGAATACCCTACTACAATGGCGCCGCAGACGCATAGCAGGATTCCGGCCCACGCGCGCCGCGAAATGCTTTCTTTGAGGAAGATGACGGCGAGCAACGAGCCGATCGCCGGATAGATCGCCGAGATCGCCATCGCGTATGCGGCGCCGGCGTGTTTGATGCCGAGCAGGTAGCCGGTCATGCCGATCGGCCCGCCGGCGAGGGCCGCGAGGCACACGATCAGCCCCGGCCTGACCCGCAGCGTGCGGTATATCTCGGGCAGTTTCCCGGCGCATGCGTTGTAAATCAGCAACCACAGCGTCGCGAACCCGTCGTGGAGCGCGGCGCCGACAAGCGGCCCTATGAACAGCGACGCGTTGCCGGTGAACGGCGCCGCGGCCAGCGCTATGCCGAGAACGACGCCGTCGAGGCCCCACACCGCCCCGGTGAGCGAACCCCATGCGAGACCGCGCCGCGCGTACGCCAGCCGCCTCGCCTCTGATTGTCGCCGCAAGTCGTTTGCCATTCGTTCGTTGTCTCAGCCTAAGGGTAGTTTGAGTCGCTTGTTATTTCAAGAGCCGTATTGTGTGAGAAGCGCCATCTGAGGCGAGGTCCCGGAATCCGCGAAAACTCTTTTAGCGGTTCGCCGCAATATTACAATTGCTTTTCGACGAAATGTTTAAGCAGAATGCCGCAACTGTTTTTATTTATTTTTGCCTTTTGGCTTTTGCGCTTCGGCAGCCATTTCCCTAAGCGCGGTCCATTGCGCCGGGGTCAGAGTCTTGAGGATTTCGAACATGAGATCGGACTGAATTTTCATGAGGTCCTGACGCGCGAAAGTAAGGTCGTCGATCAGGCGGTAAATCTCGTTGCGATCCGGATTCTCGGCAAACGCTGCGTTTTTGAGTTTTTCGCTCGCTTCGCATGTCGTGTCCATCGCTTCTTCCAACTCCGCTCTCGCGGCATCCAGTTTCCCCAGCATTTCCTTTCCCTGTTCGGGCGTTATTCCCAGATCCTTCGCAAGATTCGGCCTTCTTATCAACCGCGCCAAATCCATGCCGGTGTTTGCCTCGGCGCATTGCTGTTTCTTCATCCCTTTGATATTGTTCTGGCCTTTCTTCATTCCGCCTGGCGCGCCGGGCATCTGCGCGGATGCTGTTGCAGCGACGCCCGCAGCGATCAGCGCCGCTATAAATATGGCCGATATCCGTCTCGTCATTTTCGTTTCTCCTTTATTTCTCTTCACATGCAATATAGTGTCTCTCTATTCTAAGTGACGCATGGCGGAAATAAAAGTTAAACGGCGCCGCCATTTCTCGAAGCGCGGCGGGAAAGCGGTTGTGGAATTTACAATGGATAATATGATATACTTGCCACGATGCGAAATATTTTGCGCCGCGCTGTTGGCTATAACGGGCGCGAAACCGGGAGGCGTCTGAATGAATTCATCGAAGCGAACCGCAATTGTATCAATAGCGCTGTTGTTTTGCGTGGTTTTTTCAACTGTTTACGCGCTCGCGTGGAATCCCAAGCAACCCGGCGACTACGAGCCGAAAAGCGACTACATCAGCATGGTGACGAGAAAGAAAGTGTCATGCAAGAACATTCTCGGCCCGCGCACGATGGTCGCTCTTGTATACGGGCAGTCGAACTCGGCGAACTCCGGCGGCTCGAAATATACGCCGAAGCGAGACGTATATGTGTATTATGAAGGCAAGTGTTACACGGCCGCGGATCCGTTGTACGGCCCTAACGGAAACGGCGGCACTGTCTGGAGCCGGCTCGGAGATAAACTCATCGACGCGGGCCTTTACGACAAGGTCCTCTTAGTCGCAGTCGGCGTCGGCGGCACAAATATGGCCCGATGGACGCCGGACGGCGATCTCTATCCCCGCGTTCTGGACGCTATCAAGTCTCTCGACTCAAAAGGGATTAAAATAACGCATATCCTGTGGCATCAGGGCGAATCCGACAACGGCATGCACACGACTAAGGACGCCTACAAAAACATGTTTATGGCGATGCTGAACGACATCCGCAAACATGGAGTCGACGCGCCGATATATGTGGCGGTCGCCACGCGATGCCAGTCGTTGCCGGAAGGCTTTGAAATTCAGCAGGCGCAGCGCGAACTGGTCAACACGTCTCTAAAGATCTATCCCGGCGCCTACAGCGACGGGCTTCTCAGCATCGACGACCGGCACGACGCCTGCCACTTCTCTGATACGGGACTCGACAAACACGCCACGCTGTGGCTGAACGCTATAAAATTTTCGGGGCAGTAGGGGCGCGGCAAGTTTTGCCCTGCAAATGAATTGCGAAGAATTCCATGATCGATTTTAGATGTTAGATATAAATATCATATCCATTTTAATGCGAATCCGAAAACGGCTATGCACAGGACATCAAATGCCAGCAGCGAGCCGACAAACGAGATTTTCTTTTTGACAGTCGGCATGTCATAAACCCAAAACGAAGTCATGAAGAACATAAAGTAGCCGGACACCATGATGATTGAGGCAAAGCCGGCGTTCCACCACGGATATTCCCAAGTGAGAACGCCGATCCTGTTCAGCAGTATCTCGACAGTCGCGCAAATCGCCGCGGCTCCGATGCCGACCGCGAGACGGCTGGAAACGCCGAACACTCTGACGCTTTTGTCTTGTGGAAGATACTTCGACATGACCAATCCGACCAGCGCGAACATGAAACAAATCTCGATGTTCATCCCTATGAGAAGAAGATAGGCGGTTTTGCCGGGCGTGCCCCAGGCGGGCGCATATTGCGTGAAATGAAAAATGAGCGAATTGACAATTTCTATGAAAATGTCCAGCCCGAAATAAGTCAGTCCCGCGAACACAACATTCCAGTTTTTCTTTTCGACCTCTGTGGCGTAAGCCAAAGTCACAAGCGTTAGAAGCGGAATGACATACCATTGAAATTGGCTTGCGTCCCTCAAAATGGCCAGAGCCTGCCGCGCTGATTCCGTCATTGGCATGAATCCTTTCCTGAAAAGATCGTTTGCGACTATATTAACATAAATATGCTTTCAGCGACTCGCGATCACTTAAGAATTATTGTCAGCAATCCATACGCGTTAATTTTGTCGGAAGCGGAGAGTCCGTTTTTGCCTCGCTCGACGGCAAGTTTCTTTTCGGAAACCTCGACGAGGTTCGCGCGTTCCGCCGAAGTGATTTTAAGCAGAGGGTTCGCTGTGAGTTTCACATTTCCGATTTTGCCGTCCATCTCCTGCATTCTGACGACTATGCCTTTGCCGTCCCGCGATGTTTTCACGCCGAGAACGCGGACGTTCGCGGGTTCGACCGACAGGAAGGAGAGGACGCCTTTTGCGGAGGCGGCGCCCGCGGGTTTAGCGGCCCATAGCGCAGGCATGCCGGCCGCGTCGCGGCCGAAGTTGATGATATCGGAGTCTTTCGCGCGACCGGCGCGGCTTGTGAGCGAGTATCGGAACGTGAAATCTCCGCCCTGCGAGGCCTTGTAATTAGTGTCCCAATAGTTGTTGAAGATGTACGAGAATACCGATGTGTTGTTGAGCTTCAGCTTCCTTCTGTATGAAAGCGTTTCGATCGCTTCGGGAACGATGAGCGGCGCGTCAGGCGTGGAGAGAAGAATTGAGTAGTCGTCGCTGACGGCGGCGAGTCCGTCCTGAATCGATATCCAGTCGCGGCATGCGCCGGGCAGCTGATCTTTTTCGGGCGACATCACGCCGCCGGTGACTTCGAGCCGCACTTCGCCGCCGGGCGCATTGAGCGGAAACGCGAAGTAGGCGCCTTCCTTGTTGAGCGTCTCTTCTTTTTTAAGTTCGTTTATGAACTCGACAAGCTTCGCATCGTTGTAGAGCCGAATAGTTTGCCGGATCGATTTGAAGTTTGTCGCGACGCCGGAGACGACGATTTCGGAGAAGGATACGTTAGACTGGCCGGGGACGACGGAGACGCCTGATATGCGCGTCTGGTTCGTGTAGTCCTTGCCGTCGATATAGATGAATTCGTTGAGTTTGTAACCGGCGGCGGAGTCGGTGAGTTCCCTGCCGAGTTGTTTGTCAAACAGACTTGTGATGGCGCCAGTTTTTTCGTCCACAACGATGCGGTAGAAATTGTTTTCGAGCGTATTCTCGGAAACGGCCTTGGTCGCCGACACTGCCGCTCCGGGCAGAATTTCATAGTAGCGGACGCCCATTGCGGGAACGTTTTTCGCGACGAAAGTGAACTCGCATTTAGTTGCGCTTTTGGGAGCGCCGGCGTTCGCTACGGTTGTCTGAGTTCTGCCGCTGTCGCAAACGGCCATGATTTCCCCGCCGGTTTCAGCGTCGATAACTTTAATGCTTTTCTGATCCGATGAGAAATAAACGCGCGCCGACCTGAGAGCGCCGGAATTGTTTACGGCGGCGAGAATCTTTCCGCCGCGTTTCGGGGCGGGCGCGAATTTGTTTATAAGCGGCAGTATTCCGTTGAAAAGGTCGGCATTTTCGATATTGACGGCTGGCAACTGTTTGAAGCGCCACTGTTCGATCGTCTGCGGGCTCTTCGGCGCGTTGACGCTGCCGGCGGCGCCCCATGTGTGTTCGTCGAAGAGGTAAACATCCTCCTCGGCTTTTGCGAGAGTCTTGATAAATTCAGGCGACGGCCCGAGCAGCCGGTCGCGCACGGCGCCGAAAGCGGCGGCTTCGAGAAGCGACCGTTGCGCGCGCCGAACAACCGTTGTTTCCGCCGCGGTTGAGCCTTCGCCGTCTTCCCAGTATGCGGTCCAGTCGCCTTTAAGCGTGCGCAGCGAGCCGCCGTAGCTTTTCTCAAACTTAGCGAAGTAATCAGTCGGAAGTCCGATTACGACGCGCGGCCAAGCCCAGCGGCTGTTCCATTCCTCCACGACCTCGGGAAGAATCTCGGGAATCGGGCCGTCGTCGATAAGGTCGCCGAGGGTGCGGATCGGCATCGTATCGTAGGGATAGTTTTCGGTGTCGAGCAGTTTCAAAAGATCGGGGAAAAGCCGTTCGATGTGGCCGGCGCTACGGGTGAAGCCTTTGAAGAAGCCCTCGTTATAGTTGTCGAAGCTGCGGAAGACGAGAATTTTGCCGCCGCCGGGACCCTGCCACCAGAAGGCGCGCGGCATGTCGGCGATGGAAAATTCCGCGTGGTAGTCGTTGATGCCGGTATAGAAGTAACGGATGCCGCTGCCTGAGAAAACGTCCGGCAGCGCGAATGTGAAGCCAGGCACGTCGGTGATGAGCGCCGTTTTGAAAGATGCGCCGGTCTTTTCAGCGATTGCGTGCGTCTGCATCATGGAGCGGATCAGCCACTCCGTCGGGATCAACTGCGTCAGGAAATTCATGTACAGGCCGGAGACGTCCATACGGCCGTCGCGGATCGCTTTGACCGCGCGGCGTTGCGTATCGGCGATCGGCGCATCGATGTAGGCCTCGATTTCCATCAAAGTCGCCTGAAGGTCCGGATTCGCGGCGTCCGTGATGTCGATGCGGATTTTATCGGTCCTGGAGAGCGAAACCGGAACGAGCAGGCGCTCGCGTTCTTCAGGGAGCGGGCCGGCGGACTTAGTCTCGGTTTTGCCGTCCGGGCCCGAGAATGTGATTTTCATGGATTTGATTTCGTTGGTGTTGTCGTCGCGGCCGTGGCGGATTGCGATGAACTTAATGGGGCGCGGCTGCTTGAAGGACATTTCGATCCACGCGCCCGCCGCCGGGCCGGTGGAGAACCAGCCGAATGGCGAAGCGTCGACAAGGCGCCGGTCGTTCAGCGAGTCGGAGCCGCCGCTCGCGGAACTGGCGACGGACGCCGAGAAAGCCACGTTCTTCATCTTCATCGAGTCTTTCCAGAACGATTCGGGAACAGTTGTCAGCAGCGGCGATTTCATAATCGACGGGCCGTACTCCTCCCATGGGCCGATTCCGTTGAGAAGGAGTTTGAGGGGCCATGAGGACTCGACGACCCAGGTCATCGGGTATTTGTGTTTCTGTTCGATGACGTCGAGCGCGTTTTCGAGAAAAGTGCGCTGGTCGATAACGATGTTCGGCTGAATGTCGGGGTAGCCGATGTCGAGATGCGAGTGCGGCATGAGATAGACAGTGACGCGGCGCGCGGGAGTGATTTTCTGTGATGATTGAGCGATCACTGCGCCGCCGGAAGTTATTCTCACGGCTGTGTCAGCGGGCTCTGCTGCGTCGGGCAGGCTGATCTGAAAATCGCAATTTCCGGAATTGAGTTTTATGTTTCTGTTGTATACGGAGTCGCCGATTTTGACAGTGAGAGCGGCGTCGAGCGCCGGCCCGGGATTCAGGCATGTGACGCGCAGCGGACGTTCCTCATTGTCGCCGTTGCGCAACAGAAACGGAGGGAAGCTCGCCGCGAAGTTCATAATCGCGGGCTTCGAGGAATCCGGAACCGATTCCAGGGAGATGTAATCGTAAACGATCCAGGGCCCGTCTTTCAGGGTAAGCGTGATAGTGTTGTCGCCCGCGCGAAGCGACTCCGAGGCGATGTAGTAATATAGAGTCTGGTTTTTCGAGGCGTCCGCGCCGATGTTCATGCTCGAGTTCAGAATGTCGTCTTTTTCTCCGGGCAGGACCGGCAGCGACTGCGTTTTGCCGCCTGCCGCCAGTTCGAGGTTCGCTTCGCGCGTTGACGATGCGCCGGCGATTCCGACGGTGAGGATATAGCCGCCCGGTTTGATCCCGGCTATCGGAAAATTTATTCTCAGCGGATAGGTTTTCGCGCCCGCCCATACAGCGTCGGGTCCGGGCTGAAATCCGGGAAAAGCGTCTTTGTTGCCTTTCTTACCGACGTTGTAGTCGAACCCGGAGGGGAATGCTGAGCTCATGCTCTTCATCCACTCCCGGGCGCTTTTGGCTGATAGTTCGTAATAACCGCCGTTCACCTTTCCAATTGTCCAGACTTTCTTCAGGCCTGTCTTTTCCTGAGCGGCGGCGCTGGCGCCAATGGCGGCAAGCGCGAACAAAACCGCTATAGCAGTCGAAATCGTTTTTTTCATCATTGTGACTCCCCGCCGAAACGGCGCAGTTAATGAATTGTTATTCTATCATAAACGTCATTGCGGGCGAAGAGAAGTGATCCGGAACCCCAAAACGTCATTGCGAGAAAGCCGTTTTGTGGCTGACGAAGCAATCCGGAACTCAATTCCCATCTCCATGTTCGGGATTGCTTCGGCGCTGCGCTTCTCGCAATGACGCGCTTGGCGTTCGGGATTGTTTCCCGCGATTACATGATGGCCGGCTATAAACTCTGCGCTCCTCGCAATGACGCGGTGCGCATTCTCTAAAATGCGCGTGTTTTGCATTGATCGAAAAAAACAGGCGTGAAAAGTCAAAAGTAGTGATATAATTTCCCGATTGAAACACAACCGGGGTGAGGTATTGGCGTAATGAAAAAAGTGCTGGAATCAGCTTTCATCGCATTTATTTTGATGATGTCCATGTCTGCCGCCGTGGCGGCGGCTGAAGCCGGCTTTCCCCTGACGGCCGCATGCGCATCCGGCGAGTGGAAGTGTACCGGCGACGCATACACGCTCTCGCAATGCGAAAACGGAGAATGGAAGAACACCGAGTGCATGCGCGACTCCGGGAAACTTTGCGAGAACAACGCATGCGTCGACCCGTGGCGCTACGGATCGCCCGAGTGGCCGGCGCCCGCGCAAAACAAGCTCGACACCCCGGAATCGCTTTCGAACAAAGCCGCATATTACGAGGACATCTCCAAGCGGTTGCATGTAAGCCCGAAACTGAAATACATGACGACAGTCTATATGCCCTGCAAATCTGTCGAATGCGCGCCCGGCCAAACGCCGCCCTGCAAGGACTGCATGGAGACTGCGATCCCGGAGGAAATTGCGACTTGGAACGATGTCGAGCGCTTCGGGCATCACGATAACGACGGCCTTTTCAGCGCGTTATATCTGGCAGCCGAGGCGTTCCGATACGGAGTGACGCGCGACCCGCAGGCGCTGGAAATGATCAAGCTTCTTCTCGACGGCGAAGTCCTTCGCATGCGCATCACCGGCGTTCCCGGCCTGTTCACAAGGTCGTACTCGCCGCCGGATTTCAAAGCCAGCGAATGCCCCGCCGAACCGAAGGCGTACATACACGATCTGATTGAAGGCAACAACCAGAAGGTTCTGATCGGAGACGACGGCTGCGCCCGGATATACGACGGCAAGAAGAAGGAATGGCAGACCACGACCCACTGCGTGTCGAAGGAATTCGCCGGCTGGTGCTGGACGGATAACGTTAGCAAGGACGAGTATGCCGGCCACATGTTTGCGCTCGGCGCGGTGGCGAAACTTGTGGACGATCCGCAGGCGCAGGCAATCGCTAAAGACCTGATCGCTCAGGTCGCCGAACATCTGATCAAAAACAAGATGGAGGTTGTGGACTGGGACGGCCGGGTCACTTCTTACGGACGTTTTCACGCGGCGACATTCGGCGACTACACGGGTCTCAACGCCGCGATGGGCCTCGATTTCATTAAGATCGCCGCCGAAGTCACGAAAGACCACTCGATCGCCCGCTGGTACGACGACTGTCTTCTGCAAAAGAGCGGCAAGCGCAGATGCCTGAATAATATTCTCGAAACGCCAATGCCTTACACGAATCATCTCGTTTACAATGGAATCTACGTGGACGCCGACGGTTGCCAGATGAATTACGACAACAACGCTATGCACGTTCTGAGCATGCACAACCTGATCTGGTTCGAACACGACCCGAAACTCCGCGAAATTTATCAGAAATCATTCGATGAGGATGTCTTCCGCAAGAAAGGGCATCCGCGCGCGCTGATCAATCAAAACAATGTGTTCTTTGATTTTGTCTTTGCGTCGCAGAAGCGGCTCGGCCCGGGTTCGGACGGCCCCGCGCTCGACGCGGTCTCGAACGGCGTGGCGATGCTCCGCCAGTTCCCGACGCGCTACCACTATGAGAACACGCAGCCGCCGCCGGAAAAAAGCAAACCCTTCTGCAAGAGCCGGCACGGCGAGGATCTCGGCGAATTCGCCCGCACCCCCGGCGAACGATGCCCGAACAATGTCTCTTTCTGGGAAGATCCCTACCGCCTCTATTCCTGCTCTCACAATAGCCGCGTTATTGTCGCCCCGACAGATTTTTTGCTTCCTTACTGGATGGGCCGCTATTATGGTTTCATTTCTGAAAAAGAGTAGCGGAAAAGCAGTAGCGAGACATAGGGAAAAGATAAAAGCTAAAAAAGTCGAGACAAATTTGGATTGCGGCGATTCATCGCCGCTTTCTCAGTCGCCGGAGGCGACAAAGGCAACAGCGAGTAGCGAGAACTCAGGTGGGAAACAGTAGACAGCATAAAGTAAATGATAGCTTGGAAAATGATTAATACAGAATACGGAGTCGAGCATTAGCGACTTCTCTAATCCTTTTGCGCGAAGCGCTATGGAATGCGGCGGCTTGACGCCGCTTTGTCATGTTGCGGGACAATACAACCCCCTGCCTCCCTTTTATAAGGAGAAGCGTAAAACCATACGGTTAAGCAATTTATACTCAGTGAAACGACGGCATTGATTTAATAACGAGCGAAGCGCCGGCGACGATCAAAAGAACATAGACGAGTACGCGGAATTTCCGCTCGGGAATGCGCTTGTGGAGTATGTCGCCTACAAACAAACCGCCGGCAAGCGCCGGCAGCAGCCAGCTGAACATTTTCATCGTTTCAACAGTCATTTTGCCGGTGCGGATATAGTCGGCGAGAAGTATTATATTTAAGACCAGCCACAACACCGACAGCGTGCTTCGGAAAATGCTCTTGTCCGTGATTTTTCTGCATGAATAATAGACAACCATCGGACCGCCCGATGCGTAGATTCCGTGGATTACGCCGCCCGCGAACAGCCAGATCATCGACTTTATCGCCGACAGCGGCCTCGCCTCGCAATCAGCCACCGTGCGCAGCAACCGAACCAACTCAACTATCGCGAAGCAAAGAACAAAGACGCCGTACGCCAGCTTCAGCGTGTTCCCCTGCACGATATTGAAAATGATCATGCCGACGATCAGGCCGCCGATTGTGAACGGCAGAATCCAGCGCGCGAGTTCCGGCCAGTTGATCGCCTTCGCGTGCTTGATGAGTATGTACGTGCTGAGAATGATATTAAGCGGCACGACGATCGGCAGCATATACTCAATCTGATACACCTGCGCGCCGAGCGTGAGCGCTATGATCGTGCTGCCGAAACCGGTCACCGCCTCGACCGCTTTTGCTATGAAGATTATCACGAAAAATATTGCGAACTTTGTGTCGAACAAGTTGAATTAACCCCAATAACTCGTTATTGCGAGGAACGAAGTGACGAAGCAACCCCGATCAAATTTCCCATCTCCATGTTCGGGTTTGCTTCGCTCCGCTCGCAATGACGGAATATCTCACAGCCTCACGAGCGTCATGCCGCCGGTGTACGAGATCGCCTGCCCTGTCAGATAGGCGCCGTCGTCCGACGCGATAAACGCCACAAGCCCGGCCACCATGTCAGGCGTCGCCAGCTTGCCGAGTGGAATCTTCTTCTGTTCTTCCTCGATAATTTGTTCCACCGAACAGCCCTTCGCGCCGGCCTTAAGGTCCCAGCCCCAGCGTTCCATGTCGGTGTCCACTTTTCCGGGGCACACCGCGTTGACGCGGATGTTGTGCGTGGCCAGTTCGAGCGCCATCACTTCCGTCAGCGAGATCACAGCCGCCTTCGACGCGCAGTATGCCGCCATGAACGGCGCCGGCGCGAACCCGCGCCACGATGAAATATTAATGATGCTCCCGCTCTGCTTCGACTTCGTCATCCACTGCGCCGCAGCGCGCGACACGATAAACGTGCCCGTCAGGTTGACTTCCATCACCTTGCGCCATTCCGCCGGCGACAGCATATACGAAAGATTAATTCCGGCGGCGATTCCCGCGTTGTTGCAGACTATGTCGAGCCGGCCGAACTCCGCCTTGATCGATTCCATCAGCGCGGCGACCGATTTCTCGTCTGTGATATCGACGTTTACGGCGATCGCGCGTTTGCCGGCGGCCTCGATCTCTTTCACGCGTTCCTGCAAGCCGTTCCATATCGCGTCCTTCTCGCCCTTGTCCTTGCACATGTCGGCGACAACAATGTCCGCGCCGTTTTTCGCCAGCCGCAGCGCTATAGCGCGCCCGATCCCGCGTTCCTTCGCCGATCCGGTGACCAGCGCCACTTTGCCGTTCAAATCACCCATGGTAATGCCTCCGATAAATTGCATTTCAACCCGGATTCACCGATAGAACCTATGTATCCGCGTTCAATGTATCCTATCCATTTTAATGCCTTTTGTCTCGGGAAAAAGAAAGAAAATCATGAACGCGGCGATAACCGGCCCGATAGCGAGCAGCTTCACCGCGGCGCCGATTCCGCCCATGGGCGCTATCAGAAGCGCGACTATTGTCGGGGCCACAACCTGCGCGGGCCGCCCAAGCAGGAAATTGCACCACGCCGCCGCCTGAGCGCGCAGCTCGGTCGGGAACATCTCGGCGTTGTACGTGCTGCATATCGGAATAAGCGAGAAAATGAAGAATATCGCGGCTATCAGAGACGGCAGCATCATCGAGCCGCTTGCGGTGAACGCCCAGACCAGCGATCCCGACGCGCAGAGCAGGAATATACAGCTCGCGATTCGTCTGCCGAATGCGTCCATCACCGCGCCCGCTACAATATACCCCGTCATCCCGAGCACTGTCGCGATCCCCATCTGCACGCCAACCTGAGACTCCGACCAGCCGCGCTCAGTTTTCGCGAACAACACCCAGCTATATATCATTCCCGCGTAGCACAGATAGCATAGAAACCAGACCGCGCCGACGAGCGCGACATTTTTCCGGCTCGGCGTTGTCCAGATGTGCCAGAGCGGCGCCGGCCGCGCCGCCGGAGTGTTGCGTATCGCCAAATAGTTTTTTGTCTCCCTGACGTAGAAAAAAACGATCGGCGCGAGAATGAGCGGAACGCCGCCCACCATGTACATCGCGCGCCAGCCCCATGCCGGAAGCGCGTATTTGCTGAAAATCGCCGCGGCGACTCCGCCGAATCCGCCAGCCATTTCCAAAACGCCGACCGCGGTGGCTCGAATGCGCGGCGGGAATTCCTCCGATATCATTATGATCGCCGTGTGGAATTCAGTTACCAGAAACATCTTCGTGAGGAATTGCAGCGCGACGTACGCATAATAGTTCGGACTGAAAGACGTCGCGATGCTTAAAATCCCGAAACTCACGATGCTTATAATAAAAACCGGTTTGCGCCCGATTCTGTCTCCGAACCGTATCGCGAAAAAACCGAAAACCGCGCCGATGTTTATCACCGACAATCCATACAGCGCAACTTCCCTCTTTATGTGAAAATCTTTTCCGAGATTATCGAGTATCAAGCTTACTATGAAAAAGTCGTAGCCTTCGAGGAATGTCGCCACGAAAAGAAGGGCCATAAGCCCAACGAGATATGGCGTCAACCGCTCCTTTTGCGTTTCCTGCTCCATTCCGGCCTCTCTCTAATGGGCAAAAAAACGTAAAGCAAATAATTGAATCGAACAATGTATGACTTATATATTCGTCATTGCGAGCGGAGCGAAGCAATCCCGAACATGGATACTAATGGGAATCGAGTACGGGATTGCTTCGGCAAAAATCGCCTCGCAACGACGTTCTCTCCGTTCGGGATTGCTTCGTCTCTTTGTTCTTCGCAAAGACGCTTCTTAGCAAACCTTCATATTTATAGTGAATTGCTTTAGCCTACCGCCTAAAGCCGTCTTACTATTTCGTCGAATGCGTCGCGGCCCAGACATCGGCGCCCGGAGGATTCACGTTCGCGTCCGCGTCGATTACGACGTGCACGACAGCCGGCCGATTCGCTTCCATCGCCATCTTGAGCGCCGGTTCGAGTTCGTCCGGAGTCTGAACGAAAGCGCCGAAGCAGCCGAGCGCTTCCCCGACCTTGTCGTACCGCGCCGGCGAGTGCTCGCAATTGACGTAGTAGTCGCCGTTCGTTCCGAAAGTTCGGTTCTGCGACGTCTTCTCCATGCCACAACTCGTGTCCGCCGC
>Ga0172379_10001946_pt1 | contig 38529 bp, 36 predicted proteins | sample GrowelOW334metaG_FD_119756 | JGI IMG/M metagenome (GOLD analysis project Ga0172379, IMG submission 119756) | Groundwater microbial communities from an aquifer near a municipal landfill in Southern Ontario, Canada - Groundwater well OW334 metaG | ecosystem: Environmental > Aquatic > Deep... | reverse complement strand
GAGCTTTCTCTTAAATTGACGAAAGTAGAATCCCAGTTTTGATCGAAACTGATTTTTGCATCATCCATAAGATTTTTTAATCCTGCTGAACCTTGTTTTAAGTTAACGATAGCCGAATCGAAATTTTTAGCTAAAGATTGATCCATTAATAATCTTCCTATCGTTCCTTTTCCTGTTTGAATGCCGGTGGTGATCACCGAAAGATCTTTTGTGATTTGGGATGTATTATCAATAGTTGTTTTTAGGGAGAGCAGAACTTCGTCCAGATTAATGGGTTGGACTGTTTTAATAATATCGTTGTTTTGAATTACTTTTTCTAAACCGGGTCCGGGATTAATAATTAAAATTTTATTTCCCATAAGTCCTTCGGAGCCAATACTTGCAATAGCATCCTTCTTAATAAACTTTCGAGTGCTTTCATCAACAACTATTTCTACTCTCACAGAAGTATCACTTACTATATCAATATTTTCTATAGTCCCAACTGTTATTCCTGCGAATCGAACGTTACTTCCCGCTTGAAGTCCGGCGACATCACTAAATACTCCGCTTATGTGAAAAGTGCTTCTGAATAATTGCTGCCGTTCACCGATAAAATATATTCCAACGATGAATACCGCTATGCCAAGGGAAACAAATATTCCCAGTCTGATTTTATTAGTTGTGTTCTGTTTCATTTTATCTGCTCAAATAGTTTTCTAATTTTTTTTATTCAAAAAATGACCGCACCCAAGGGTCTTCTGATTTTACAAGCTCAGCATAAGAACCTTCTGCTGCGCATACCCCATCTTTGATAACGATGATGCGGTTTGCCGTTAGTTTGGCGCATTCTCTATCGTGTGTAATGATGATGGATGAAGTATGATATTTCTTCTGTACTTCCAGAATGAGGTTGCTTATTTCTTTTGATGTTATCGGATCAAGCCCGGTTGAAGGTTCATCGTAAAGCATGATTTCAGGTTTTAAGATTAACGTTCGTGCCAGACCCAATCTTTTACGCATGCCTCCGGAAAGTTCTGAAGGTGTCATATCAATAGTGTCGGAGAGTCCAACATTCTCCAACGCTTCTTTTACAAGTTCATCCATTTCTTTTTTCGAGACTTTAGTCACTTGTCTTCTTAACGGGAATTCGAGATTTTCTCTCACCGTCATCGAATCATAAAGTGCGCCGCTTTGAAAAAGAAAACCAATCTTTCTGTGTAGTTCGGTTAACTCTTTAGCTTTGAGTTCAGAAATATCTTGCCCAAATAATAAGAGTTTTCCATCATCAATTTCCATCAAACCAACGATACATTTTATTAGTACGGATTTACCGGTTCCCGATTTTCCAAGAATAACAAGGTTCTCCCCTTTGTTCATCACTAAATTAATATCCAGCAGCACCTCCTTATCTCCAAAAGATTTCTTAAGATGCTGCATTTCTACTACAACAGAACTTGTCTGCTTATTATCATCTTTTGTTTCTATGGTGGATGTTTCAATTGTCATTCTGTTCATTGCTCAATTTTAATTTTGCATCAGACTTGTAATTTGTACGGCTATCATATCAATGATAAAAACCATTAATGATGCGAATACGACTGCTGAGTTTGCGGCTTTACCAACACCTTCGGTTCCTTTATTTGAATTATATCCTTTGTAGCATCCTATAAGTCCGATCGCAAATCCGAAGAAAAAAGTTTTAATGAAAGCGGGAAAGAGATCTTTAAATTCTAGACTTTGAAATATTTGTGAATAAAATAAATACGAACTGACATTCCCTTTTAGATTTACGGCAATATATGAGCCGAATAACCCGACGGCATCGGAGAAGGCTACCAATATGGGTAGCATCAATGTAGCGGATAGTACTCTTGTTACTACAAGATATTTAAATGGATTAGTGTGCGATACCTGCATCGCGTCAATTTGTTCGGTTACATTCATTGATGCAAGTTCTGCTCCGATTCCCGATCCAACTTTTCCGGCAAAGATCAACGCGGTTATTACGGGACCTATTTCCCGGATGATTGAAATCGCTACCATCACCGGCAACAGCGATTCTGCTCCAAACTTTGCCAGTGTGGGTCTTGATTGAACCGTAAGCACAAGTCCGATAATAAAACTTGTAACAGCTACCAAAGAAAGAGACTTGTACCCGATAAGGAAAGACTGTTTCATCAGTTCATTAAACTCATACGGCGGTTTAAATACTTCTTTGAAAAAGCGTACAGTAAAAATTGTAAGCGAATAGACTTCTAAGAAGAATTTATCTACTACCGTATTAGAAACAATTTCGGGAATATTTTTCGGAACAGTTTCTTCTTCCTGTTTTCGATTTTGGAAATGCTCTAAAATTATTTTTTCCATAAAGTGACGTCTTTAAGATTTACTCTAAATTGACATGTTATGATATGAAGAAGCGTGAGTTGGTTCAATCGGGCAAAGGGATGAAAAATGGACTACATCTTATGGGTGGATTAACTTAGGTTTTTAGAGAGTCGTTAGTAATAATATGTTAATGATAATTAAATATCGAACAAGGAATGATGAATTTCGAAACGAATGTAATTTGAATTTCATCCGCCGCGGCGGATCATCATTCGAAATTCTTTGTTCGATATTCATTATTCGTTTTCCCTTTCAGTTTTTTTTTCAAAGGGGAAAAAAGGTAGGCTCTTACATTAATATTCGTGTAAGATTTAGCAGGAAAAAACAAATAGATTTAAGAATAACGATCAACAATATTTGATTTGCGATGTTGTTTTAAAACTTCTTAATTCTTAAATCGTTAATCCTTTCCACCGCAGCGGACTGAAATCAGATTTGGTTCTGGCTCGTTCAGGCGGGGTAATTCTTAGTTGATCAATGAGGTATTATCCATTGCAGTTTTGTAATCTTCAGAAAGATGGGCGTGTTTTGCAATTTGCACGCGAGTATGAAGCGCTAATTTTTCGAGGATATTATGGACGTGACTCTTTACTGTGTAGGTTGAGAGATGAAGCTTTTGTGCTATCTCTTTATTAGTAGAACCATCTGCAATCAGTTCAACCACTTGCCTCTCGCGTTTTGTCATACGAACCGATTCAACGATTTCAGTTGGTTTGTATCCGTTAACTGCATGTTCAATGATTTGAGAAAAAAGTGAGCCGGTTAAATTGGGTGGTAAAACTTGAGCGCCCTGAAAAACTGATCGAATCGTTTTATAAAATTCCGTAACGTTTGCATCTTTAAGGATAAATCCTGAAACTCCAGCCTGGACAAATTCAAAAACATCTGCCTGCAGCGGCACAAGATCCATCACTATTATTTTGGTATCCTGAAAATCCTTCTTAATTAATTTTACAACTTGCAAACTGTTTTGACTTCTTAAACCAAGATCAAGAAGCACTATATTGGGATTAAGCTTGCTCATCATCAGTACTATGTTTTCTCCATTACCGACAGTGGCAACAACGTGCATATCAGCTTGCGTTTTGAGCATTAATGCAATGCCATCACGCAGAAGTCTATTATCTTCAATAAGCAGTATCTTGATTTTTTTCATTTCCTCTCCAAAGTTCCAAAACAAAAATTATAATTCAAGTTAGATCTTCATGCTAAGGGAATTATTTCACATACAATGCTGTGCAAAAGTAATTTAAAAACAAATTCCGTGCAACATCAGTTGATAATATATTTATGAAATTGTTTTGTTGCGTATTATCAGCTCACATCATATTTCAATTTACATTTTACTTTCTAATGAGAGATGATTTTAATTTCAAAATCATTTAACTGTAAAAGTATAAATCGCCCCATCCTTCAGATGCGCCACTTCCGTCATAAGCATATTTTTACGCAGTTCGTCAATTGTAAAAAGGTAAGTGCGACTAGAATTATCAAACCAGATGAGACATACGTTTTCCCCATTTAACCAATCTTCCCTTTGATTCGGAGGGACATTAAAAAGTTGAGGAGAGTTGTAAAACTTTTTGGCAGGACTACATTTAGTTTTTAAATTTGTCAGAAGATAAACAGCTTCCGGTTCGTTACTATATAACGTATAACTTTTCCCCAACAGCTTATGCTGATTAAGATATTCGATAGTTTCGTTTTTCCTCCATGAGTCAGAGTTGAAACCCCATCCGGATAGCTCTTTATACGCTTCAATAATGTGTATCGTGTTCGTGAACGGGTATCTTAGCAACAATACTATACCAACCATAAAGAGAACAGCGACTAATTTTATATGGAAAAACTTTATGAGCCAACTGAGAATTTTGTCGAAGATAAAAAATAAAATGAAAATTGCAGGAATATAAATTGGAGAAAGTAGTCTATCGGATATTTTGTCGTATGCTGTAGTTGTTGATGAAACAACAATAATCCCGGTATAGAATAAAATGAAGAGCAGACATGGACCAATTAATTTTATTGCTTCCCTGTTAGAAATTTTTACCGGTGCTATTCCGAATAATATCCAGGTTGACACGATTATAAAAATAAAAATGAAATAGATACCGGTTGAATTTAATGGCAAATACCAGGGAAGAACCGTGTTGTAAAAAAAACTAAAATTTTCAAATAGAGTGTATGAAGATGCTGCTCTTAATCCAACAAGAGTTCCCGAAATAAAATAATTTCTTATAATCCAAATAGTGATCGGAGAAAGAGTGATAAGCATGAAAATAAGTGAATGCCAAAACTTTTCTTTATTATTATTCTTCGTCCAGAGAAGAATACATATTATCCCTGTTAAAATCATAATGATACCGGTGTAACGGGTAAGACAAGCCAAAGCAGCCGAGGTAGAGAAAAGGAACAAGGAAACAAAGTCCTGCTTCGTTTGATATTTTTCAAGATAATATAGAAAGAGAAGTATTAGAAAAATAAAAAGGAGTTCAGACAAAACCATAAAAGAAGCTTGAACAAGCGCATTTGAAATTAGAATCGATACCGTTCCTAAAAATATTAACGCAAATGAATTCAAGTACCGTAATAATAGTAATCCGGATAAATAAATTATGAGCCCGAAAAGAACTGCGTTAACATAACCCGCCGATATTTGCGGGTCTATTAATATTATTTTTTTTATTGCAGCAAGCATGATTGGATAGAGCGGGGGCTGAACAACTAAATGTAACCCATTATAAGTAAGAAAGCCGTGACCATCAGCCAAATTTCTTGCGGCAGATATGTAAGCGGCAGAATCGGGTGTCATCCCTGCGCCGTAACGACTTGTAAGGAGTATGATAATACTTGCCCCGATGAGACCTAATATTCCAAGGGCTATTTGTTTAAATAGGTTTCTATATTTTAATTGCATCCCAAAATGAATCAATTTCAAGGCATAACTTTTAAGTGAATTTAAATGAAGAATTACTTTAAAATCAAAGTAGGAATATTTTTTTTTGCGATCAACTTATTATCCATCGTACTTTTTCAATTAATTCAATTGCAATCTAATTTGAATAGTATCCACGAACTTTTGCAGCAATTTGTGGATCGGTCATCTTGTCAACCGTCTCAAGGTTAACTACTCGTGCATTTTGTTTTTCACTCTCAAGACGTTTTTTGAACTCAACCTTAGCTTCACCAGGTCCAATTATCAGGATAGATTCCGCATCTCTAATAAACGAGATTACCTCATCATAGTATTTGTTGAGATGATTAGTAAACCGATTGTCGTGAATGTCCTCTTCGGAGTTCTTTTGAGCTCCACCTGAAAATCGCACATGTTTCTCAATGTTCGATTGAATTGATTTAATTTCTTCCAGATCGCCTGTTAAACTTACAATAACTACTTTACTGTGGTCAATCCACAAACCGACTTTTCTTTTCATTTTATCTCCGTCAATAAAAAAGTTTTTTAATATTTTTTTACACCAATCAATTCAGTTTGCTTTCAGTCTGAACTACTTCTTTTTATCGGATAGAAAAACAACTCCACCGATTACCATTATTCCTATCCCAATAAATGGTGACCAATTTGCCGTATGTTCTTTATCCTTTGTTATCTGAATACTACCTATGTCCACAACTTTTTCTCTTGTTACATAATTAAATCCAGTATAGAGAGTCATTACCAACCCTATTACGATTATGATGAGACCTATTGTTTTTGCATTCATGGTTTTGATCCTTCCTTAATTTGCTAAATAAATTTTGTTTGAAGTATTTTTTTTGCTTCTTCCGCTTGAGTATTGGGAACCATCAATGGTACTCCGTCAGCCCGTTTTACGAACGGTAAAAATATACCGCCGACTTGTTTAAGTATGTTTGCGTTTATGCCTGCTTCCCGGAGCTCTCTCTTTGCAATTATGGCATATAACTCATTTTCAAAAATTCCAATAACTATTTTGTTGTCATTCATAATTCTTTAGATCCCCATGTTTGCTAATGTATTTGCTATGTAATTCACATCTTCTACTAATTTGGGATGTGATACTTCAAAACCTTTCACAGAAGCCGACAACCCATCAACCGCAAGTTTGAGAAGGTCCGGATTTTTTTCTTTTCTCATTGCTTCATGTGTTGAGCGCTCCATAAATCCGGCTATACTCTCTGCATGTTCAGTTTGTTCTTCCGTAAACTTCATCATTTCGGGTTTCAGCGTCGCCAGCAGATCAAGAAGTTCGGTTTTATTTTTTTCGGTGAGAGAATTGTTTGTCCGAATCTTCTCTTCAATTTTTTCAATTGTATTTTGTACCATCTCTTTACCTTTCAGATTTAATAATAGTATTCCGCGCTAATTCAGGTATCACCAAATCGGCGATATCATTTTGAACAGCTCCAATTGAATTCCGTTCAGGAGAGTTACTTGTAGCGCTCCAAATCATTCGTTCTTCGTTCATAATCGCCCAAATATCTATTGCGCGGCGGTCAATTATTTGAGACTCAACACATCCCGGATGTTGAATATTATAATAATATACATCATAGTTTTTTCGAAAAATATTATATCGTAATAGTTGTTCTGTTGTAACAGAACTCTCCACATAATGCGTTTCCCTTTCCTTATGAAGAAGACGGGTCACTAAGATGCCATCGAATCCTTTTTCTTGAACGGTCTCAACAACTTGATTTTTATCCGATAACGCATCCGGAAACAAATGGTAAGATGATGTTGCATTAACACCATGCTTGGAAAGTTCACCAACAAAAGCATCCTCCCATATTCGCCGCTGAACAGAATCTTTTATTATAGCGATGATTAGAATTTTCTTCAGTGGAGATTTATGGTATGAAGGATCATTCCATACATCAACAAGTGCGAATGATGAACAACTTTCTATCGGTATCATTAAGCAATATAATGCTATTGCCATGATCAATTTCTTGTACAATTTCATTGTGGATTACTCAATTCTTTCAATTGTATTTTGGACCATCTTTTTACTTCCCGGATTTAATAATAGAATTCCGCGCTAATTCAGGTATCACCAGATCGGCGATATCGTTTTGAACGTCTTCTACTGAATTCCGTTCAGGAGAGTTACTCGTAGCGCTCCAAATCATTCGTTCATCGTTCCTGATCACCCAAACATCTATTGCACGGCGGTCAATAATTTGAGACTCAACATATCCCGGATGTTCAACTTCATGAGAATATAAGTCATATCTTTTTCGATAATTATTATATCGATATTCTTGTACTGTAGTAACAGAACTTTGAACATAATCAGTTTTTGTTTCAGCGAGAAGAAGACGGGTCACCAGAATTCCATCGAATCCTTTTTCTTGAACAGTTTGAATAACTTGATTTGTATCCGGTAAGGCATCCGGGAACAGATTGTAAGATGCTGTTGCTTGAACACCATTCTTGGAAAGCTCACCAACAAAAGCATCTTCCCAAATTCGCCGCTGAACAGGATCTTTTCTTATAGCGATGATTAGAATCTTCTTCAATGGAGATTCATGATATGAAGGGTCATTCCATACATCAACAAGTTTGGATGATGAACAACTTTCTATCAAAATCACTAAGCAACCTAATGTTGCAACTATGATAAATTTCTTATAAAGTTCCATTGTGTATCTCTTGTATTAAATGTGATTCATATAATTATTTTCTCTTTGATTAATTTGAAAGTATAACCTTAAGAGTTTTTTCTTCAGCAGCATTTCCGAATGTATCGTACGCTTTCATGATCTCATTTAGAGCAAACCGGTGGGTGATCAACTTCTCCGGTCGTAATTTTCCTGATAGAACTGTTTTCAGCAACATTGGTATGGTTACCGTATCTACAAGACGAGTTGTAATAGTAATGTTACTTGACCATAACTTCTCGAGATGTAGTTCAACACTTTTTCCGTGAACACCGATGTTTGCTATATGTCCGCCTGCCGCAATGATTGATTGACAGATATTAAACGTAGCAGATGTCCCCACGGCTTCAATAGCAACATCAACACCTTTCCCATTTGTCAATTTCATTATTTCTTCAACAGCATTCTCAGCAACAAGCTTAGTTGCTCCAAATGTTTTTGCAACTTTTAACCGGTTATCATCTAAATCAATCATAATAATCTCAGCCGGAGAATAGAATTGTGCCGTGAGAAGAGTTGCAAGCCCAATTGGTCCTGCACCAACAATTGCAACATTATCTCCCGGTTTGATTTGTCCTTTAAGAACTCCGCATTCAAATCCTGTCGGCAAAATATCACTCAACATTACAATCGCTTCTTCATCCACACCAACCGGGATATGATAAAGACTGGTATCGGCATGAGGTATTCTAACATATTCCGCTTGTGTTCCATCGATCAAATGACCAAGGATCCAACCGCCGGTTTCGCAATGTGAATACATTCCTATTTTACAGGCGTCACAAATTCCACAAGATGTTATACAAGAGATCAGCACTTTGTTGCCAACTTTAAAATTTGAAACCGCCGAACCAACTTCTTCAACAACTCCAATTCCTTCATGCCCAAGGATGAGTCCATCAACCACTTCAGGAACATCCCCTTTCATGATATGAAGATCAGTTCCACATAGAGTTGTTTTTGTTATTCTGATAATTGCATCCGTTGAATTCTTAATTGTAGGTTTAGGTTTTTCTTCCCATCCACGTTTGCCTGGTCCGTGATATACTAATGCTTTCATAATTTCCTTTTCCTCTTAATAAAATAAATGGCTGATTGCTTACTATTCTTTTTTCGAAAATAGTACCCAGCCTAATAAAACACTTACAATAAATGCGACAATCGTTGGAACCCACATCCAACTGATGTTGTTAAAGAAACCGTTGTTATTCATCCCGTTATTCATCCCATGATTCATTCCGGTGCAGAACATTGTCATCGAAATCGCTCCACCGCAAAAGAGGAGGAAAACTACTACTACAATGATAAACGCAAGGACGAGGGGCGTATTGGTTTTTGTGTTCATAAAATTCATCTCCAATTCTTCATATAAACAAATTGAAATTAACTTGTCATTATTAAGCTACTTAGAGATTCGTGGGATTTCAATCGACCAAAGGGATGAAAAAGGAACTACATCCTTTCGGTGAGAGGAAAGGATAAATATAAAATGAATTAATGAAAAATAATTTTGTGTCAATTGGGAGTTAAAACAATTAGAAAAATGGAAATGAAGAAGATTGGCTTTTCATTTCCATTTAATTTTTATTCGATAAAAGTTTATTTGGCAAATAATTCTTATTTGCTGCTCTTCGGAATATCGTGTTTAATTTTGTTCCACATTTCTGAGAAGTCGGATTTGCTGGAATCAAAAGTCGGACTTTCAGAATTATGACATTCTTTGCATAAGGCAACACGTTCTTCATCTGTTTTAAACACTCTAAGACCATTTTTTTCAGCAACTTTTATATCTTTCATAACTTTAAGACTTTTAAAGTCTGCTCCGGCTCCATGGCAGGTCTCACATTGTACGCCATCTTCCATTTTGAATTTTGCTGTTTTTAATGAGGCATTAATATTGTATCCACTAACGTGACATTTTAAACAGGCTTCACTTAATATTGCGTTTGTTGATAATCCTTTTGCTTTAGCAATACTATCTGCCGCCGCTGTTTTTAAAGTTTCATAGGCTTTGGAATGACCACTTGCTTTCCAGATAACAATTTGTTCACCTTGTTTTTCAGATTTGTGGCACATGCCGCAAGTCTCAGCGCCTACAAATGAATGGCTGACAAGAGAATCCTGTGCCATTAATGCTGGAGCTGCGAACAAAATAAATATAACTGCAATTTTCTTAAACATTTTTTCTCCTTCTGTTTTGTTTAATTAGATTAAAATAACATAGCGTAATACTATTCTTCTGAATTGGATTTTTCTTTCTGGCGGGTATTCATTACTCCGCCGAATTTTTAAGTTCAGATTCTGGTTGTTCACTTTTGTTATTCCTTTGGTCGCGTTGACGTCCGAGGATGGTGTCAATCATACCTATTAATTTATCAATAGCACCATCGAGTGCCATGTTCAATGTGTCAGCATGCTCTGTAACAACGATGGGTTTACGACCTTCGAGATGTGCTTCTATCATGCAGCGTTTGTCGTTCTTTCCTTTTTTATCACCGTCTTCATCTTTTAGATGGACTTCCACTTTACTAATGTGATCACTCACTCTACTTAATGAACTCTCAATTATGTTGCTGAATTTAGAAATTAGAGCTTCATTACCCTGGATATTATGGCCTGTATTTATTTGAATATTCATTTTATTCCTTTTTTTATTGTTAATTATGTTATAACTATAAACTGAGTCTACTAATTGGAAATATCCAATTCCCAGATTGTTTTTACCAACTTGTCATCATTTTATTTTTAGAAGCCGGGCATTAACAGCTACAATTACCGTACTTACCGACATCAACACTGCACCAAGTGCAGGACTTAAAACAATCCCTGCTGAAAACAAAACTCCCGCAGCAAGAGGAATTGCTATTACATTATATCCGGTAGCCCAGATTAAATTCTGAACCATTTTACTATAAGTTGCTTTTGAAAATTTTATTAGTGTAACAACATCTTTCGGGTTACTTCTTACAAGAATTATATCAGCAGTTTCAACAGCTACATCCGTTCCTGTACCTATAGCAATCCCAATATCAGCCTGTGCCAGTGCAGGGGCATCGTTCACACCGTCGCCGGTCATCGCCACAATCATTCCGCGGCTCTGCACTTCTTTTACTTTCTCTGCTTTTTTGCCGGGTAGCACTTCGGCAAAATAATCATCGAGTCCCAACTCATCTGCAACCCATTTTGCAACCTGCTTGTTATCTCCTGTAAGCATCATCGTTTTTATCCCTAACTCTTTAAGTTGTTTTATTGCCTCTTTGGATTCATCGCGGATAATATCGCCTAATGCAATTGCGCCGGTTAGTTTATTATCAACAAGGACAAAAACAACAGTTTTACCCTGAGCAGATAATTTTTCAATCTTATCTTTTCCTTGTAATTCAATTTTATTTTCTTGTAGATAACCCGGGCTAACAACTTTGACATCTTTACCATTTACTTTACCTTCGGCACCTTTGCCGGGAATTGAATTGAAATCTTTCAACTGATATTTATCTTCGGAGGAACTTACAATTCCATGTGCAATCGGATGCTCTGATTCGGATTCGACAGCTGCTGCATATTTTAATATTTCTTTTTCATCATATTTATTATCAAAAGAAAATGTTTCAGTTACGCCGAATTCACCCTTTGTTAATGTCCCGGTTTTATCAAAAATAATTGCCTGAATATTTCTTGCCTCTTCAAATGCATTTCTATTTCTAATTAGTAACCCGCTCTTTGCAGAAAGTGCTGTTGAAACTGCAACAACAAGAGGAATTGCCAGACCGAGAGCATGAGGACATGTAATTACCATTACAGTTACAGTTCTGGATAATGCAAAGTTGAAACTTTGTCCTGTAAATACAAGCCATACAAACATTGTTAACGCACCGGAGGTAATTGCAACAATAGTTAACCAGAACGCAGCTTTGTTGGCAAAGTTTTGAGTTTCGGATTTACTTTCCTGTGCTTCTTTAACCATCTTCACAACCTGTGAAAGAAAAGTTTCATCACCAATTTTCTCAACTTCAATTTTTATTGAGCCCTCGCCGTTTATTGATCCGCCGACTACATTATCACCTTCACCTTTAGAAACAGGTTTGGATTCGCCGGTAATCATTGCTTCATTTATGGAACTTTTACCTTCAAAGATTTTTCCATCTGCAGGAATTTTTTCGCCGGGTTTTATTAATAATTTAGCTTCGTGCTTAAGTTCGGAAACCGGCACATCAGTAACATTTCCGGCGTCATCAATTTTATGAGCTTCATCCGGCATAAGTTTGGCAAGTTCTTCAAGAGCTTTTGAAGCACCCATTATTGATTTCATTTCTATCCAATGACCGAGAAGCATAATATCAATCAAGGTTGCAAGCTCCCAAAAGAAGACTTCTCCTTTAACTCCGAACACAACAGCGCTGCTGTAGAAATATGCAACTGAAATTGCAAGTGCTATTAACGTCATCATTCCGGGCTGCTTCTTTTTCAATTCATCAACGAGTCCTTTTAAAAAAGGCCAGCCGCCGTAGAAAAATGTAAAAGATGATAGCGCAAACAAAACATAGATATCTCCACTGAAGCGAAAAACTTCTTTGAGTCCAAGAAATTGCCGGACCAGAGGTGAGAGAAGTAGGATTGGAATTGTGATTATTAATGAAATCCAGAATCTTCTCTTGAAGTCTTCAATAGTGTGCCCCTCGTGTTCTGAATGGTTATGTCCGCTATGCTCATCTTTTTTATGATTCATCTTTTCATGAGAACTTTGATCATTATGTTTTGTATGATCCATTTCTGAATGTTTGTCATGATCCATATTTTGTGAGCTATGGTTATAATCTTGATGTTCGTTTTCCATTAGGTATTCCTATTTTTCTCATCGTTTTCTCAATCCACGGAATTCATTAGTTGATTCAATGATTTAAGATAGTCCATTCCACCAATATCTGGAGCTTGAAAAACGACCAAGAGCGAACACTTCTGCGCGGTAAATAGACAAAACTGAAGTTCTTCAATTTTCTCTTGAAGTTTCTTTATTCCCTGTATCGAAGATATTTTCCATATATATTTTTTGAAAATGAGGAATCTAATTTCGATCAAATTTTTCATACCTTTAATTAACCTTCATCCGCTGAAGAATGGCATAGGCAGCTACTGACGCCGATTCCGGGCTTGTCCCAAATTTTAATGATTTCATCAGAGTTTCGAGCAAATCGTTGAGTCCATCTTCTTTCTGATTCAGTAAAACATGATGCACTCCTTGACGCAGTGAAATGGAATCCGGTTTGCTTTTAATCAATTCGCGGAACAATGCCGGCCATGCCTCTTTTTTGAATTTCCGTAAAACTTCGGCGGCAACCCATGCAACATCTATATCGCGGTCTTCAAGTGCTTTCACTAAAGAAGAAATTGCTCTGACATCACCTATTGCACCAAGTGTCTTGGCTGCTTCCCATCGGAGATGATCCAACTTAGAATTCCGCAAAACTCTTGTGAGTGATGGAACTACAATTTTACCCATTGCAACTAAAGCCTTTCTAGCTTTCTTTCGAATTACCCCATCCTTATCTGCTAGCAAGTCCAGTAAGGATTTTATATCTGTTCGTTTTAACTTTTGTTTGCTCATGGTTTTTCTCGTAAAGTATTGTTGCGCCGCTATTGTGATTTATAGTTTTCAACTTGAAATCTTCTTCTTCAAATTTACTATTGATATTTTCGAGTAATTGTTCAACTTTATTAAAATTCTTTCTACAGCGAATTATGCTCATCAAGCCAGTTAAGCATTTCTTTAATGCTACCGGTGGCTAAAGCAATGCATGTATCGGCTGCACCATAATATAAATTGATTGTATCGCCATCCGGATCAATAGTGCATCCGCATGGAAACACGACATTTCCAACGTCACCGCGCTGCTCATAAGGTTCTTCGGGAGCAAAGATCCATTCGTTACCGCGCTTAAGGCAAATCTCAGGTTTGTTCAAATCAAATAGAGCGAGACCTAATCTATAAATGCAACCGCCGCATGATAGTTTCACACCATGGTAAATTACCAACCAACCTTCAGGCGTTTCAATTGGCGGGGGTGAAAGACCAATTCTATTTGCATCCCACCACGCACCTTTCCGGGCATTCATCATTAAAATATGTTTTCCCCAATTTTTCAAGTCCGGTGAGTACGAAATCCACATGTGCGCTCTCGGTGCGCTGACAGGACGATGAATCATTGCCCAGTTACCGTCAATTCGTTTTGGTAAAAGAGCTGCATCTTTATCTTCAGGTGGCATGATGACACCATAACGCTCAAAACTTTTGAAATCTTCTGTGAGCGCCATAGCAACCCCGGGACCATCGCGTGTATATGCCGTAAAAACAACAACATATTTCTTTAATTCCGTGACAAAAGTAATACGAGGGTCTTCAATGCCCCATAATTCTTCTGGAAAATTTTCCACATCAGGCAATAAAGCTGGCTGCGCGTCAATCTGCCAACCGTCTATACCATTTACGGAACGGGCAGCACAAAAGTGAGAAAGTCCTCTCCGGTCTTCCACGCGACACAGAAGCAATGTTGTTCCATCAGATAGTAATGTGGCGCCTGCATTGAATACAGTGTTTATAGGATATGGCCAATTATCGGCTCTAAGAATCGGATTTAGTTTATTCCGGTGAAGAAGTTCGGTGTGCTGATTGTTCATTTTAATATTACCTTCATAGATAAATGTGCTTGTTCAGCTAAGCGCAACTCCAACAATGATTGGAGAAAAGCCAAAGTTGATTCCGAACCTTGATTCTCGTTTAGTCGGTCCGAATGTAAACCGTCTCGACAACCACCTGTTGTTGGATCGTAAATGGAAAGATTTAAATCGTTACGTCCGAGGAACCATTCAAATGCTCGTCGAGCTTCTTTGTTCCAAAATTTGTCACCAGTAATCCTGAAGGCTTCAAGACAAGCCGATACCATTGCTTGTGCCTCTACCGGTTGTTGATCAAAACGTGCTCGCTCACTACCATAATGATAAAAACCGTTAGATCCGATCGGCACAAAATGACCTGCACCAGCGCGGTTCAAATCGGCAAGCCAATTTAGTGACTCCAGCCCGGCAGTGGTCATAGCTTCGTTAGGAATAGATTTTCCGCATGTGAGTAAAGCATGCGGAAGTGCAGCGTTGCAATAGGAAAGTGATTTTTCGTACCATCGCCATTCATCACTACGATTATTTTGATATAATGTTAGAAGGCGTTCTGCTAATTCATTCTGTACACGGCTCACCCGGCTGTCACCGGCAAATTTTTGTAAATATTCATCGATACCGATGAGAGTAAATGCCCAGGCACGTGGACTGGTAGTTAAGAGAATAGCTGGGAGAGCTTGTTCAAACAACCAGCCAGCCAAACCTTTTAGTACCAGTGCATTAGAATGATTCAATACAGTTCCTAACGCCAAAAGAGTGCGACCCTGACTATCGTCCGAACCCTTCTCTTCCAACCAATTACGTTGGTAATCCATAAAATTCCGGAATTGCCCGTTCTCAGCATTAAATGCGAACCCGAGGAATGCAAGATAGCGGGAAGCTAAGTCCAGACTCTTGTTGTTACCCAGTTTATCTAAGAGAATGCTTACTAAAAGAGCTCGTGCATTGTCGTCGGTCGTATAGCCGTGGGAATAATTAGGCACGGTAAAAAGGGAATGTTGTAAAATGCCGGTATAATCCGTTAGATGATTTAAGTGATCAAGTTTTAGTGGAGGTAATTCGCCCGGATATTTATCGAGCGCTTTAGCTATAAATCCCGGTGGGATATAATGACGGCGCTCCACCCGAGCACGTTCAAAACTTTCCATATATCGTTGCGCCACTTCGGACCATATCATTTTACGACCAAACATATAAGCACGCTTACGCATCGCGTGGCGTTCGGATTCGTTGTCCAGTAGTTTGATCACTTGCTCTGCTAAAGCCGAAGGATCGCTGAAAGGAACCAGCATCCCGCGACCTTCGGAAAGGATCTCTTGAGCATACCAATATGGTGTTGAAATAATGGCTTTCCCGGCTCCTAAAGTATAAGCCAACGTTCCGGATACTATCTGTGCCTCGTTGAGATAAGGTGTAATATAAATATCTGCAGCACTTATAAATTCAACAAGTTCTTCCAAACTGACAAAACGGTTGTAAAAGATAACATTACTTTCCACACCTTTCTGTTGAGCCAGCCATTGCAAAGACAAGCGGTAAGTTTCACCTTCATTTTGAATAACATGAGGATGGGTTGCTCCAACAACGATATAAACAATGTCGGGATAACGGGCAACAATTTCGGGTAAAGCAGAAATGACAGTTTCGATTCCTTTATTTGACGAGAGTAACCCAAAACTGAGTAATACAGTCTTGCCTTCGACTCCAAATAAGTCTTTGTTGAAACTCGGATCAACGAACGGAACATCAGGAATGCCGTGCGGAATCAGATCAATCTTTTCCGGCGACACATTATAAATTTTTTGTAAAAATTCAGACCCGCGTTCGCTCATAACCACCAAACGATCAGATAATGCTGCAACTTCTTCCAATACCCGCCGCTGGTCATGGTCAGGGGTTTTTAATATGGTGTGCAAAGTTGTAACGATCGGCATGCGTAATCCGCGCAAAAGTGCCAGGATGTGGCTTCCTGCTTTCCCGCCGAATATACCATACTCGAATTGCAGGCAAACCAGATCAACGTCATTGATATTTAAAAAATCCGAGGCTCTCAAGTAAGAATTAATATCTTTTTCTGTGAGTTCAAATCGAACCCGCGTTGGATATGCATAACCGGTTACTACATCGTTGACAGGCATTGCGATGCATGTTGTTCCACTGTATTGCGTAGCGATGGCTTCACACAGATCAGTTGTAAATGTTGCAATTCCGCATTGGCGCGGTGAATAATTTCCAACAAATGCAATTCGGTTGATAGTACGTCCTGTTAAACTTTGTTTCAAGATCAAGATTTCCTTTTGAATTTTTCGTATCATCATAAAAGGTTCGCATAGGTTTTTATTTGCAAAGCAACATTATATCCTCTAAATGATTTGGGGATTCTATTTTTCATCTCTGTATTAAACACTTTCTTCATTTTATAAATTAAAATTGAAATATGAACAGTATGTTTTATCTCTTCTATTTTTTAAATCAATAAATTAGTATCCTTTACTTTATTATTGATCTATGATGAAATTACTTTTTAGTCTCTAATTTTTTTGCTGCCTTTTCAGCAGTTTTAACTTTTTCATCTGCTGATTTTTTATCGGTAATTACTTTTTCTTCGGCAGCTATTTTCTCCGCTGCAACTTTCTTTTTTGCAAGTTGTTTGTCTGCTTTAACTTTGGTATCTGCTGCTTTTTTCGCATCATCTGTTTTTTTAACGGCAGTTTGTTTGTCTGTTTCAACCTTTCCGGCAGCAGTTTGTTCAGCAGTTGTTTCGATTTTTTTTGCTGCTGCTTTTTTGTCGGTTATTACTTTTTCTTTAGCTGTAACTTTGTCAGCCGCAACTTTCTTTTTTGCAAGTTGTTTATCTGTTTCAACTTTAGTAGTAGCCGCTTCTTTAGCATCATCCGTTTTTTTAACAGCTTTTTGTTCGGCGGACTCAACCTTCCCGGCAGCAGTCTCTTTCGCTATTTCGATTTTTTTCTTTGCAATTTTTTTAGCATCCTCTGTTTTTTTTACGGCAGTTTGTTTGTCGGCTTTAACCTTATCGGCAGCAATTTGTTTGGCTGTTTCGATTTTCTTCTCCGCTACTTGATTAGTAGTTTCTATTTTCTTTTGCGACTGCACTTGTGAAAATAAAATTACCGGAAAAGCGACCATCATAATTAATGCAATTAACTTTTTCATTATCTAACTCCTTTTAAGTGATTAGTCTTTTATTCAAAATGGCTTCTTAGCATCCATGCCATTTTTTCGTGTCGTTCCATTAGTCCTGTCATAAAGTCGGCAGTGCCAAGGTCTTTAAATTCATCGCTAACAATAGTGATATCTTTACGTAACGAGCAAATGATAGATTCGTGATCTTGGAGCAATGTTTGTATGACATGATTCTGATCACCGAAATCATCATTTTGTTCAACTAACCGCGCAACCTTTAAAAAGTTTTTGAGCGAGCCCAGAGCAAAGTGTCCGAGTGCTCGAACTCTTTCAGCAGCATCATCAATTATAATGTCTAAAGAGCCATATTGACTTTTAAAAAACTTGTGAAGTTCGCTGAAATTATTCCCTTGAATATTCCAGTGCGCATTACGTGTTTTAGTATAGAGTAAATATTCGTCAGCTAACAAGATGTTAAGTAGTGTTGCAACTTCTTTCATATTCTCATTTGAGATTTCAATATTTGGTTTCATTTTATTCTTGGTTCTTGGTTTTTGGTCGTTTCATATTTAAAGTAATTTGAATTCATAAATGTTTTTAAGAATCATTATCAAGTTCTTCGTCTGCTTCTTTCAATTGAGGATAAAGTATCAGTGAGTAAATGATATTAACTATCATTAGCATGCAGAAAATAATTAGTACAAATGTTGAAAATTCCATGATTCACTCTTGTTTCTTGGTTGTTATAAAAATATAATCAGGTCACTATATTATCAGTCGTTTTCAGATCGATTGATTAGTTGTAAATAATTCTAATAAAAGCTATTGGATACTTTTCTGAAATGGGATCCGTAAATCGTGAACTGTATCGCTAAAGAAAATAACTGCGGCTTGCGGAATAACGACCAGAAAAATAATTTCCAGTAATAAATTCTTTCTTCGCCAATCACACCCAATTTGAACATGGATTTAAACAGTGCGACTATATAATTCGGATTAAGGTGAAAAACTTTCTTCTGCTTCGGTTCAAAATCTTTTATGAAACGCATAACACGTTCATAATAATATTTAGGCGAATAGATAGTATTTAAAATTTTCTTGTACCCATCAAGAAGTTCCCCGGAATTCATCCGTGGAATAAAATTAATTGAGAAATCAGTATTGTTTCCGGTAAAATGGGTTAACATTCTTCCTTCATTAAGAAGTCTTTTTTGAAGTTTTGTTCCCTGAGGCGCATTTAATAATCCGACCATAGCTGTTACAATACCACTTTCCTGAATAAAGTTTGTAAGCTTATCAAATATTGTCGGCGGGTCGTTATCAAATCCTACAATAAATCCTCCTTGAACCTCCAGTCCTGCATACTGAATTTTCTTCACACTCGTAATCAGATCACGGTTTCTATTCTGAGTTTTATTACACTCTACCAGACTCTCTTCGTTCGGAGTTTCGATGCCGACGAACACAGCCTCAAATCCTGCTTTAACCATAAGCTGCATCAACATATCATCATCGGCGAGGTTAATTGATACTTCCGTGTTAAAGTAAAAAGGATGTTTTCTTTTCTCATTCCACTCAACAATTGCAGGTAGAATTTCTTTTTTCAATTTTACTTTGTTGCCGATAAAATTATCATCAACAAAGAAAACCGGGCCACGCCACCCGGTAAAATATAATGCATCTAATTCACCTATCACTTGATCTTTTGTTTTAGTTCTGGGTTTTCTTCCGTAAAGAACCGTGATATCACAAAAGTCACAATCAAAAGGACAACCGCGTGAATATTGCACATTCATGGATGTGTAGTTATTCATCGATACAAGATCCCAAACGGGTAAAGGAGTGGTGGTAATATCCGCCCAATCTTCAGACGTGTATAGTTGTTTCGCTTTCCCTTCGCTCAGGTCATTTAAAAACTGAGGTAGAGTTATTTCGGCTTCATTCAGAACAAGATGGTCAATATTTAGGTACCCTTCGGGATGGCTGGTAAATAAAGGACCACCAGCTACAATTTTTGCATTTAATTTTTTACATTTTTCGATTACTTGATTTGCCGATTCACTTTGGATCGACATGGCGCTGATGAAAACATAATCCGCCCAAAGAATGTCTTTATCGGTAAGATTACTTGCATTCATATCAACTAATTTTTTATTCCATTCTTTTGGAAGCATCGAAGCGACCGTCAATAAACCCAAAGGAGGAAAACTTGCTTTCTTTGATACAAATTTCAGCGCATGCTTAAAACTCCAAAACGTATCAGGATACATTGGGTAAACCATTAATATCTTCATTAACGAAACCTTACGAATAATTCTTTAAAAATCAGTTTTATAGTTGAGAAGAATAATTGCACAAAAACATAAATCGTTCTTTTGTTTAAGGGTTTTGTTCGCTTGAATTTCTTTTCAACCACATAATCAATTTTGTGTTTTAACCGGATAACAAATTTTTCTTCCGTAGAAGAAATGCTGACAAGTATCATTTTTCTATCTCAAGAGATTATTTGGTTTTATTTCGGTTGCATTATCACCAGTTACGCGGTAGTAATCAATCGGTCAAAGGGATGAAAAAGGGATTAGCTCTTTGGTCTGCTTTTTAAGATTATTTTCAAGAAAAAGCAAAACGGATTTGACGAGAAAATATGAACAACTTACTATTTTTCAACTAAATCAATCCAGAGTTCAAACATCTATAATATTTTTAATTGATCTCTTTCCAATTTAGATTTTACGAGAGATTCGACTGCTTCTTTAAGCACGCTATTCTGAACCGGTTTTGTAAGAAAAATATCCACGCCGGATTCAAGCGCTGAATGCCGTGTCTTAGCCAGCGCATGAGCGCTTAAACAAAGTATAGGAGTATCATTATAAAATTTGCCTTCCTTAATTTCTTTTGTTAATTCTAGACCATTCTTCACTCCTTTTAACGATATATCCATTATTATTATGTCGAATTTCGTACCGCTGTATTTTTCGTAATAGTCATCTCCGGATTCACAGAAATCAATCTCAAAATCACTCTTAAAAATCATTCTCAGTAGATTTCTGGAGAGAACATCATCTTCTACGATAAGCATTTTATTCACTTTTGTGCCTCTGAAACTTTTTTATCAAAAATAATCCTAAATGCTGACCCAACATTTTTTTCACTTTCAACTTCGATCGTTGCATTGTTCAATTCACAATATTTTTTCACTAGGGTTAATCCAAGTCCATTACCTTCATAACTTCTTGTGTAACCCTGTTCTTCTTGAACGAAGGGTTCAAACATTATTGGTAGAAATGCTTTGCTCATTCCAATTCCGGTATCTTTTACCTCAACAAAAATATTGCCCGATATATTTTTCCCTAAATGAATTTCGACTTGCCCTTTATTTGTGTACTTAACTGCATTATCTATCAAGTTGGCAAAGATTTGAATAACACTGTAAACATCAACTGTTACATTCGTCTCTTTTTCTTTACAAGTATAGCTAAACTGTATTCCTTTCTGTTTGGCTGAAAGTTGATACTCCAAAAACAATTTATAAAGTATCTCAGAATTGAGATCAACTTTTACAAGATGCGGTTTATAACCGCAAGTTTGTAATTCCGCCGCGTTAAGTATCAAATCTACGGTCCTAATCATTCTTGCTGAAGCAAGATTAATACCGGCAAAGCAGTTACGAGTATCGGCATCCATCTTATTACCAAATAAATCATTTAGATAATCAGCACTTCCAACTATCGCATTAAGAGGGGTTCTGATCTCGTGTGACATTTGCGCAAGGAATTCTGTTTTTAATTTATCGGATTGTTCTGCTTTTTCTTTTGCGATCATTAATTCTTCTAATATATGTTTTCGTTCGGTGATATCCCTAGAGACTCCAAAAGTACCGAAGACCTTTCCGTTAATATCTCTGAGAGGTACCTTAGTAGTTGAAACCCAAGTCATTCTGCCATCTGGCCACGTTTCTTTTTCTTCCAAATCCACAACCGGCTTACCTGTTTTCATGATTTCCAATTCAGCATCATATGCTGAACGGGCATGTTCATCAGTAAAGAAGTCAAAGTCTGTCTTGCCTATGGCTTCAGCGGGATCGCTAAGACCAAAAATATTTGCGTGGGCTTTACTAATTCGGATAAAACGGTTTTCGGAATCTTTGATGTAGATATGATCAGTAGTGTTATCCATAAGTGCCTTTAACAAATTTCGTTCATAGGTCAACGCCTCCTCTGCACGTTTGCGCTCAGTTATATCAATAACCTGTGTAATAAAAAACTGCGGTTGATGATTTACATTCCGGACTAATGAAGTAGAGACGTAAACCCAAATTATCTGCTTATCTTTTCTTACATAGCGTTTCTCAAATGATGTACTATCAATTTCACCATCTAGCATTTTTTTAAATTCATCTAAACCAATAGATAAATCATCAACATGGGTGATATCGGAAAAAGTAAAACTCTTTAATTCATCTTCTTCATAACCTATCATTTCTTTAAAAACTTTATTAATTTTTTGGAATTTCCCATCGGTTCCAACAATGCAAATACCGGTAGCAGCATAATCAAATGAATGCCGGAATAGTTCTTCGCTTTCTCGCAATTTCTCTTCCATCTGCTTACGTTCAGTAATGTTGGCTGAAAAAGCCGTTGCTCCAATGATCTCCTTCTTATCGTTATAGATTGGATTGTATCGTGTTTCATAATGGTATCGTTCCAAGTCTCCGTATTCCGCAACGGTAGCATGGCTGAATCCATTCAATGCCTTGTCATAATTGATCTTTGCTTTTCTTCTATCATCATCATTGGTAATGCAGTCAAGAAGATTCACCCCTATCTTCAAATCTTTTCCATAAGCAGTTCTCACAAAATTTTCATGGACGGAATTATAATAGAGATAGTTATAATTCTTATCTATCGAAAGGATGATCATGTCTTTTGGACTCTCAATACTGGCTTGCAGAAGAATCTGAGTTTCTCGTATTTTTTCTTCCGTCCGTTTGCGCTCGGTAATATCTTGAACAACCGCAATAAGTCCATTTACTTCGCCATCGTTTCCCAATACCGGTACTTTGTCGGAAAGCACCCATCGTATTTCACCATCGGCAGTATTTACTTTTTCAGTAATTCCCAATTTAGGTTTGCGGGTATTAAACACTTCGAGATCATCCTTAAAATATTGTTGAGCAAAAGAAGGGAATAATTCTTCGGCGGAGTGTCCTTCAATTTTATCATTAGTCATACCAATATCAGTGCAGACTTGACGGTTTACTCGAATGAAGTTGTTATGAGTATCCTTATACCATATCTGAGCCGGAACAAGATTAAAGATAGTTTCAAACTCATCTTTTTGTTTCTTTAGTGCTTCTACGGCTCGCTTGTGTTCTTCAATTTCTCTAAGAAGCGCTATATTATATTTCCTAACTTCTTTTTCTGCTTGTTCTGTTTGCAACATTTTGTCTTCGAGTTTTCGAACAAGAGCCTCGTTGTACTCTTTCAAGATTACCTCCTCTGCGGTTGGAGGTACTTCTATTCTTTGTATATTTTTTTTCTTTGCTTCTTTTAAAACCGTTTTTACAATTGCAATAAACTCTTTGAGGTCCAGCGGTTTAAGTAAAAATCTATCCGCTCCAAGACTAAGAGCAAATTCTTCATCCTTGGGATCTGTGTAAGTTGCAGTATAGAAAATGAAAGGAATGTTATAAAGTTTCTTATCTTTTTTCACTTCACGACACAGCGTGAACCCATCCATAACAGGCATGAGAATATCCGAAATGATTAAATTGGGAATATCTTTTCGAGCTAAATCTAACGCTTCCGCGCCGTTTTTAGCGGAGATTGTATTATAGCCTCTTCCTTTAAGAAGCAATTCAAGCAGATATAAGTTTTCGGCTTTATCATCAACGATTATAATATTAGTCATAATTCCCTCGTAATAATTTTTTCACTTTGAAGAATGATCCGGTAGAGAAATTGTAGTATCCGATTTAACAGTACCAGGAACATTTCTAAAGGGTGGCAAAGAGGTATATCTACCACAACTAATGAAACGATTCGCCGACTACTGTTGAACTCTTCTTTTTCATTCCAATAAAAACGTACAACTATCTAGTATGAAAATCAATCCATCAAAGGGATGAAAAAGGGATTAGACCTTTCATGTGATTTTTGCAAGACTATTTTCAAAATAAAGCAAAATGGACGTAATTATTTTGTACGAGTAAAAACCAAAGTAAACTTAGTACCAACTACTTCTTTTGATTCTACGGTGAAAGTTATTCCGTTCAAATCGCAATATCTTTTTACGAGGGCAAGTCCTATTCCGTTCAAGTCGCAATATTTTTTTACGAGTGCAAGCCCAAGGTTGTCCCCCTCATTTCTTCTTGAATCTCCCATCTCACCCAGAGAAATAGGGTTATACATTAATTCCATAAACTCCACCGATATACCAATGCCCGTGTCTTCTATGGTGACATTAATCCCTTGTTCATCTTTTGAAATGCTGATCGAGATGTCTCCCTTTTTTGTGTACTTAATTGCATTGCCCAGCAAATTCACGAATATTTGGTAGATGCTGTATTGATCACCCACAATCATTGCTTCCGGAAGCGCGGAGATGAAATTAAATTTTAACCCTTTGTTTTCTATTATTTTCTTCTCCTCATTCATGATCTTACCGATAATTTCTTTTAAGAGATCGAACTCACCGAAGAAGGGTTTGTTTGTACTGATTTGCATTTCAGAAACATTCAAAATTAGATCAACGGTTCTGATAAGTTTTTGACCTGCAGAATCTATTCCGTTAAAATATTCCAGAAGGTCAGGTGTAATTTTTTGCAGCATCTCTTCTCTTAATAAATTTGTAAAACTTAAAACGGCGTTCGTTGGAGATCTCATTTCGTGCGACATCTGGCGGAGAAATTCGGATTTCAATTGATCTGATTGTTCGGTTTTCTCTATTGCTAGAATCAAATCTTTATTTGTCTTTTCAAGTTCTTTGGTTCTTTCTTTCACCTTTTCTTCTAAAATCAGATTCTGATTTTCTAATTGTTGGTGAAGATAGCGGGTTTTAAGAAGATTTTTTATTCGAAGTTCAACTTCTATCAAATCAAACGGTTTGGAAAGAAAATCACTTGCGCCACCGGAAAGAGCAATTTGTTTTGCATCGGGGGTTACATCGGCGGTAAGCACAAGTATCGGCAGATAAGTCTCCGCAGGGATGAATTCTTTCAACTGCTCCAGAATCAGAAAACCATCTATGTGAGGCATCATCAAGTCAAGTAATATCAAATCCGGTTTGAAATCTTTGAACAAACTAACTACCAAACGCGAATCTGTTGTTGTTTTAAGATGAGTATACTCTTTAAATTCAAGCAGACCTGTAAGAACATCAATATTAGCCTGTTGATCATCTACAATTAGTATGTTCGCATCTTTTAATCTTGAATTAATCATGGGTTTATCCTTCCATTGTTTATTTACTATGAATTTTATAATTGTTTCCTTTTTTAACCTATATCAGAAAAGTCACACTTTATTACTTTTCTTCATCCACTCATCCACTACTTTCAAAAATTGCACTACATCAATTGGTTTAATGAGATAATCTTTTGCACCGGCTTCCATTAATTGTTCGATCTGTCTTGTCACTGCATCCGCGCTGATAATAATTACCGGGATTTCCGCTATTCTTAGCTCTGCTTGTAAAAGCTTTAATACTATACTTCCGTGAATGTCGGGCAGATTGAGATCAAGCAGAATTAAATCCGGCTTGTAATCAATTGCAAATTGAACGGCATTTTTTCCATAGGTATTCGTTATCAAATTAATCGACGGGCGATGCATTTCTAAAATCTGTTCAATTAATTGTATGTTGGAAAGGTTATCTTCGATATACAAAATAGTTCCAGTATTCTGTTTTCTTTCAGCTTCCGGTTTTGATAATTCGCTCGTTCGTTCGTAGCGATCTTTTTGACTTTCCGTTTGCGGCAGTTCAATCCAAAAGGTGCTTCCTTTTCCAATTTCACTTTCAACGCCAATTTTTCCCCCCATTGCTTCAATCAATTTTTTAGAAATGGCTAATCCGAGTCCGGTGCCTTCGGTTTCTGTTCGTTCAGCGCCAATGCGTTCGAACGGATTAAAAAGTTTTTCAACGTATTCCTGAGCAATACCTTTTCCCGTATCAATCACACTAATTCGAATTACTTTTTCATTCTTGCCTTCTGCCTCTTGCCTCTCGCCCGCTTCACATTTGATCTTTACCGACCCGCCCTGACGGTTATACTTAACTGCATTGTTAATTAAATTCAGAAGAACTTGTTTTAACCGCTGGTGATCTGCTTTTACGAAGAGTCTTGTAGTAGTTGAAGCACCTGATTCGAGCGTGATCTGATTCTCTTCAGCGAGATGGCGGACAATATCAATCGTTTCCAAAATAGTACCGAAAATCTCAACCGGTTCCGGTGAGACCGTCAGACGTCCGGCTTCAATCCTTGCCATATCGAGCACTTCATTAATTAAATCTAAAAGATGTTTTCCGCTTTTCAAGATTTGATTCACCCCTTTTTTATGAATCGGATTCAGTTCCCCCATATCCATCAATTGTGCAAAGCCGAGAATCGAATTCATTGGTGTTCTAAGTTCGTGACTCATACGGGAAAGGAATTCGCTCTTTGCAACATTTGCCCGTTCTGCTTCTGCTTTTGCTTTTGCAAGTTCATTCTCGCTTTTTTTACGTTCGGTAATGTCTTCAATGGCAAGAAGAATTATCCGTTCTTTTCCTCCAAATCCTCTTTGAATTTGCCGGGCATTCAAAAGCATGATGCGTTTACCGATTGTAGAAAAGTCGTGCTCAACTTCGTAATTATCGAAGGTTGTCTTTTTAGGAAGAATAGTCTCCAGTAATTCTCTCAGTTTAGGAATGTCCCACTGGTGATTTCCCAAATCATATATAAGCTTTCCGACTGTTTCCTCCGGGCTGACTTTAAAGAACTCATAGAAGGAACGGTTGGGTTTAACTATCCTTAAATCTTGATCCAGAGCAATTAAAGGTTCACGCACCGTGTTGATGATACTCTCGGCGAATTCACTTGCTTCATCTGCAGATTTTTTGATGACTACAAGTTCTTTGCGGGTTTTTTCCAGACCGGCTTCAATCTCTTTGCGTTCTGTAATATCTTCAATGGCAAGAAGAATTATCTTCTCTTTACCAAGGGCTCTTTCAATTTGCCGGGCATTCAAAAGCATGATGCGTTTACCGATTGTTGAAAAATCGTGTTCAACTTCATAGTTGTCGAACGTTGTTTTTTCAGGAAGGATAGTCTCTAATAGTTCTCTCAGTTTAGGAATATTCCACTGGCGGTTTCCCAAATCATAGATAAGCGTACCAATCGTTTCATCGGAACTTACTTTGAAGAAATCATAGAACGAACTACTGGCTTTAACAACTCTTAACTCTTTATCCAGCAAAAGTAAAGGTTCCCGCACGGTGTTGATAATATTCTCAGCGAATTCACTTGCTTCATCTGCCGATTTTTTAATCACCACAAGTTCTTTACGGGTTTTTTCCAGACCGGCTTCTATTTCCTTACGTTCGGTAATATCTTCAATGGCAAGAAGAATTATCTGTTCTTTTCCCGATCCTCTTTGAATTTGCCGGGCATTTAAAAGCATGATACGTTTACCGATCGTTGAAAAATCATGTTCAACTTCATAGTTGTCGAATGCTGCTTTTTCTGGAAGAATTGTCTCTAACAGTTCTCTCAACTTAGGAATATTCCACTGGTTATTTCCCAGTTCATAAATAAGCGTTCCAATCGTTTCTTCGGAACTTACTTTGAAGAATTCATAAAAAGAACGGCTTGCTTTAACAACTCTTAACTCTTGATCTAATGCAATTAAAGGTTCACGCACCGTGTTGATCAAGTTCTCGGCAAATTCACTTACTTCATCTGCCGATATTTTAATTACCGCAAGTTCTTTACGGGTTTTTTCCAGACCGGCTTCTATTTCCTTACGTTCGGTAATATCTTCGATAGCAAGAAGGATGATCCGTTCTTTTGTTTTGGATGTTCTTTGAATTTGCCGGGCATTCAAAAGCATGATGCGCTTGCCGATTGTAGCAAAATCGTGTTCAACTTCGTAGTTATCAAAAGACGCCTTCTGCGGAAGAATGGTTTCCAGCAATTCCCGCAACTTGGGGATATTCCACTGTTTATTTCCAAGATCATAGATAAGCTGTCCTACAGTTTCTTCAGGTTTTACCTTAAAAAATTCATAGAAAGAACGGCTCACCGCCACCACTCTGAGATCTTGATCCAAAGAAAGTAAAGGTTCTCGTACCGTGTTGATGACGTTTTCAGAGAATTCACTTGCTTCATCTGCCGATATTTTAATTACCGCAAGTTCTTTGCGGGTTTTTTCCAGACCGGTTTCTATCTCCTTACGTTCGGTGATGTCCTCAATGGCAAGAAGAATTATCTCTTCTTTTTCCGATCCTCTTTGAATTTTCCGGGCATTCAAAAGCATGATGCGTTTACCGATTGTAGAAAAATCGTGTTCAACTTCATAGTTATCGAATGTTGTTTTTTCGGGGAGGATTGTCTCCAACAATTCTCTTAGTTTAGGAATATTCCATTGGTGATTTCCAAGATCATAGATAAGCGTTCCGATGGTTTCGTCTGAACTTACTTTGAAGAAATCGAAGAATGAACGGCTGGCTTTAACAACTCTTAACTCTTTATCCAACAAAAGTAATGGCTCCCGCACAGTATTGATAATGTTTTCAGCGAATTCGCTTACTTCATCTGCGGATTTTTTAATTACTACAAGTTCTTTTCGGGTTTTTTCCAGACCGGTTTCTATTCCCTTGCGTTTGGTGATATCCTCAATGGCGAGAAGAATTATCTTCTCTTTTCCAAAAGCTCTTTCAATCTGCCGCGCATTCAAAAGCATGATGCGTTTACCGATTGTAGAAAAATCGTGTTCAACTTCATAGTTATCGAATGTTGTTTTTTCGGGAAGGATAGTCTCTAACAGTTCTCTTAGTTTAGGAATATTCCATTGGTGATTTCCCAGATCGTAGATAAGCGTTCCGATGGTTTCATCTGAATTTACTTTGAAGAAATCGAAGAATGAACGGCTGGCTTTAACAACTCTTAACTCTTTATCCAACAAAAGCAACGGCTCCCGCACCGTGTTGATAATATTTTCGGCAAATTCACTTACCTCATCTGCCGATTTTTTAATCACTACAAGTTCTTTACGGGTTTTTTCCAGACCTGCTTCAATTTTTTTCCGTTCGGTAATATCCTCAATGGCTAGAAGAATTATTTGTTCTTTTCCCGATCCTCTTTCAATTTTTCGGGCATTCAAAAGCATGATGCGTTTACCGATTGTAGAAAAATCGTGTTCAACTTCATAGTTATCGAATGTTGTTTTTTCGGGAAGGATAGTTTCCAGCAGTTCTCTCAGTTTAGGAATATTCCATTGGTGATTTCCCAGATCATATATCAGCGTTCCAATTGTTTCATCGGAACTTACTTTGAAGAAATCATAGAATGAGTGGCTGGCTTTAACAACTCTTAACTCTTTATCCAATAAGAGTAGAGGTTCCCGCACGGTGTTGATAATGTTTTCAGCGAATTCACTTACTTCATCTGCCGCCTTCAATTTGATTTTTGAGAGAGACATGTTATTAGCTAATTTTATTTTTTCTTTTTTGTCAGATGTTTTCATATCAATTTCTCTCCTGAAGAGTAAAATAAAAAGTTGATCCCTTTCCTTCTTCGCTCTCAACCCAAATCTTCCCCCCAAGCTTCTCTACAAATTCTTTGCAAAGGAGTAAGCCCAATCCGGTGCTTAGTTCTCCATCTGTTCCTGTTTTCCCCACCTTCTCATCTATTTTGAACAGCTTATTAACAACACGTTCAGACATTCCAATTCCCGTATCTCCCACAGCTATTTCCACCGTACCATTACTTATCGTTTTTGCTTTGACAGTAACTTTCCCCTCTTTCCTTGAGAACTTAACTGCATTGGAAAGAAGATTGCCAAGAATACTATTTATCATCCTTTCGTCGGCAAATACTTTTTGTTCTCCCGGAACTTCATTGATGATCGTTATTCCCTTTCGTATTGCTCTTTTATTTATTTGCTCAATATTTGTGGAAACGGTTTTTGATAACGAAAACTCCTCCGGTGTAAAACTAAATGAACCCTTTTTCAACTGTGCCCAGTCCAAAAGATTTTGGAGCAGCTTATAAAGATTCTGTGCTGATTTATTTAACTCACCGATAAACTTTACTATTTGTTCAGTTGAAAATTCACCAATATTTTCATTCATCATTTCCGTCACGCCCAAAAATCCCTGGAATGGACTTCTCAAATCGTGCGCAATGATCGAAAAGAATTTATCTTTAGTAGCGTTGAGTTCTTGGAGTTCGTTGTTTTGCCGCTGGATAAGTAACTCCACCCGTTTGCGTTCAGTTATGTCTGTCACAATCCCTAATATCGCGTTTCCACCTTCATAATTAATTATTTTAGCTGAAATAGAGGTTTCTATTCTTCTCTTGTCTTTTGTTACCAAAGCATATTCGTAAGAATCTTTCGCTTTGCCTTTGTAACGATCGGCAAAATTTTCTTTAACCATCTCAATATGTTCCGGTGCAATTATATCAAGAAAGTTAAATCTTGGATCTAAAAACTCATCTCTTGTATAGCCAAGAATCTCTTGACATTTTTTATTTACATAAACTACACGACCTGCTTTATTAATGAAAATCATATTGGGAGATTCTTCCGACAAACTTCTAAATTTCTCTTCGGATTCTTTCAATTCTGCTTCTGCTTGTTTGCGTTCGATGGCTTTATTCTTAAGTAAATTGTTTTGCGAAACAAACTTTATTGAAAGAAAAAGTAATAATAGAGATGCAACAACTATTATTACGCTTGCTCTAAGTACATCCAAAACTATTGTACTCCTCCATCTATTTGCTTCGTAATCCATTCCAAATACTGCTATTGTTCTTCCCGTTGTCTCATCTTTTATTGGGACAAGTACACTTACCCACGTTCCCCATCTATCGGTAATAGGAGGGGTAATTAATTCTTCCCCACTATCAAAAAGTTTTATATAATTTGTATCAGCTTCTGAATACTCTTGTCCGGGTGGTGAATAGTCTTTAGCGTCTTCCGGTTCAGAATCTGCCATAAAATAAAGTTTACCTTCTTTTTTAGTGAATAAGTAGGTAAAGCGCGCACCATCGATAAGGGATTTTATTTTGACCAACCTCTGTTTTACACTCTTATAGGCTATTGTTCCTATATCCTCCGGTACTCCACTCATCTTCTTAATCATTTCCCCATTTAATGCACTCGCTGCAATTTTAGCTGTCTTTATTGCTGCTTCTGAATTTTGTTTCACAACGTGATTCCAAGTATGACGTATGGACACAACCCCTAAAATTGCAATTAGTATAAATATAAGTATTACAACTATAGATGATTTTTTAGTTAAAAAATCTTTGCTCATTCCATAAATTCTTTTTTTCATTGTAACTCGAACGGCTGATTTTAATTACTCTTAAATCTTTATCTAAAACAAGTAAAGGTTCCTGTACCGTGTTGATATTGTTTTCAGTGAATTCACTTACTTTGTCCGCTGCCTTCAATTTGATTTTCGTGAGAGATGGATTATTAGTCGATTTTCTTTTTTATCGATTTTTACCATGATACTACCTTATGACCAACAACGGTCAGAAATTATTTTTCCTAATCTATTGTAGTTCGAAACTCGAACTCAATTCCAACATAAAATCGTTTATCATAAATAAAAATTATTCGCTTCAAACTTTGTCTCTTGTAAAAGAACAACAACAGTCTCTTACAATCCAACCTATTTTTTTTTATAGAATGCTTAATGTAAATAGGGACTGGTCGTCATCCCTGTTTGCATACACTTGTTGTGAGAGCAAGAACAAAAATGCTCAGTTTGCGTCTTTGTCTCCATCCTTGTTGTTATCTTTGAAAACTTTGATAGAAGCACGTAAGTTATCAGATATCGTGTTTTCATTTTGCGGGTCGGACGGATCAAGTAAGACACCGGAAGACGATTTGAACCATCTGCCGGAACTAATAAGCATCATCGCATTAACTGCCGGTGAAGGTTGACTGATGACAATCTCCGGCACTAAGTCAATTTTCTGCTTGACGTTGACTATCGATCTGAACGTGAATGCCGATCCTTGTCCGCCAGTGTATGTTGTGCCGCTGACAATGATGCTGTAACCGTCGCTTTCACCGTTTAAGAAATCCTGAAATTGTAACTGTTCAGACACCGGAAGCGGGCTAACATCATTCTTATTTATGCGGTGAACATCAAATTCAATCCGGCGATAGGTTCCGAACGGAACGCCCGCCACGGAAATATCCTGAATCGCACTCGAAAGATTTAATTCCAACACAAAAGGTGCAGAACGGAAATTCGAACTGTCCGATTGAGTTTTAAATTTAATATCGCGTAAGACAAATCGGGCGCGTGTTATCTGGAGAGAATCAATCGCTCCGGGTTCTGCTGCATTCTCCGTTGGAACTATCATGCTAAACATTCCTGATGGAGAATCTGATGGAGAGTATTTTGCCATCATATTGATTTGTCCAGTTGTAATCGGCTCTGTCGTCGAATCTTTGCATGCGGCGATCATAAAAATAGTGATCAGCATAATCATAGCTGGGAACAATGGTTGTGAGAGCTTCAGTCGTAACCATTTTTGTGTGTGAGTTTTCATTTCTATTTTCCTTATATAATTTAATTTGAATTGTCCGATATTGATTCGGATTTATCCGTTAGTAATTCTTTCAAAGGGTTTCTCCGATTCAGAACATATAGAGTCACCGATTCATCCGGTCTTTTTTCTGTTTCTTTAAGACTCGAACTTTCCCTGAGATGTTTTTTATAAAAATTATTATTCTGCATGTCAATCAATACTTTAATACTATTACAAACCAAACAAGATGCTTACGGTAAACAGAATCGAACTAATACTCCGTGTGTTTGAAATGAAATGTTTATCTTCATCCGTAGAGTATTGAGGATCAGGTTGGTCATTCAAAGAAAGATAGGAATCAATACGTTGGTTTATTCCCGGGTTAACGTCGTTCCATTCTTTACCGGAGACATTCATTAAGTTGTACGAAAGATTAAAATCCAGCGCTAGGAGGGGTCCGATACTTACTTCTGCTCCTACAGCAAATCCAACTCCTAACCGCGTTGCACTTTTCACGCTATATGTTGCACTCGGAACTTTTGAAACTCCTTGAAATGTCGTCTCCCCGCTGAACGAATTCAATGCGAGGTTTAAACCGAGGTACGGAGTAACGGGCAACAAAGGTAAGCTAAAACGAAATTCAGGTCCAACTTTTAGCGACACAACCTTTTGTGATATATCCACGCTTCCCTGTCCTGGTTCAGAATTTCCTGTGTTACTTAACGAAGAATAATCAACTTCACCGGTGAGATTAAATCCGGCAAATCCAATCTTCACCTTTCCATGAATGTTAAGACCACCGCTGAGTCCATAACTTGAACCGTTATAGTACTCAATGGTTGAGCCGCCGAAGTCTGCAGCCGGACTCATTACACCGAGACCGGCGCCAAGTTTTAAGTTCACTTGCGCTGTTGTTTGTGTGCTCGTCAGTGTTGTGAAGGCAATAATTAAAACTGAAAATTGAAATGACCGAATAAGCAGTTTCATTATACCCGAAGTAACTGTAAGATTTAAATGTTTCATGAGAACCTCTTTTCTGGTTTATAATTTGTTATGGTGAACTTATAAGACCTGCATTGGTCCATTATTCGCCACATAAACATAGAAAGAAATGTGAGATGGGTAAATAGCGCAAAGGGATGAAAAAGGGACTACATCTTTGGGGTGAGAAATTAAATAAACCTTTCGCATCGTGCATCCTTCGGAAGAACCTAAAGGGCAGGTAATAGCCCCTTAGAAAAGCTTCAAAAAAAACATTCGCTATGGTTACTAACAGGTAACCGCCTCGCTTCCGGTTCTGTCTCGAGTATTAGTTTTACAGAATCGAAAGAGTTAAGATTAACAAGGCTTTTGATGTAAGTGTGTATCCGTTGCAATTAATCCGATCACATTGAAGTGCCTGACATACTGCTTTAAGAAATTGAAAACCCTATTCTCAGTTCTTTTGGTTTTCATTCGCATTTTTTTTTATAGTTTTTGATGGCTTCGCTTTCTTCTCAAGATTAACCTTGCCGGTCTGAATATAATTTTCGACTTTGTCTTTAGCGTCGTCTAGGATCTTCTCGGATTCATCCAAAAGAGCGTTTACCATTTCCTCAGCGTCGTCAACCAACAATTCAGATTTTTTTTTTACGTCGTTGATAAATTGCCATGCTTTCTTCTTGGTATCCGAAATATATTTGTCGGCATCGTCAATGAAATCATCTGATTTGGTTTTTATATCCCGACGTAACTTCTTTCCTGATTTCGGAGCGAACAGAAGCGCTATGATTGATCCGACAACAGTACCGGCAAAAATTCCAATGAGTAAACCTTTTCCCATTCCCTTTTCTTCATTTGTCATTTTAAACCTCCATCGGTTATGACATTATAAAAAATTCGTCTCTTAATCCATAAGAGATTATTTAGTTTTATTCCGGTTACATTATCAACAGTTATTAGGAAGTATTCAATCGGTCAAAGGAATGAAAAAGGAACTACATCTTTTGGTTGAGATAATGAAAGGGGAAAAAATAAGTTTAATGATAGTAACATTCTCAATAAGGTCATTTATATAGCACATGTTCAAAACTGTTTTATTTTTCACTTATCGGTATCAGATTTTTCTTTCTGCCGGGTTTTAGACACAGCAGCCATAATTCCCAAACCAATTATGATAATAATACCTATGCCAATCCAAATTGGTGAAGCGCCTAATTCATTAGCTGCCCAAGCTAATCCACCGGTTACAAATACAATTCCTATTAAATATAATGCAAAGTTAGACATATAAATTTTCCTTTTATTGTTAGCCGTTTTTAAAATCACCGGAATATTAGCGAATATAAATTTTGCTTTAAATAAATCGTTTTCCCTTTTGGTTGAATTATTAAAAAATCAACGATTCATTATTTTAGCAAAATTTATAGTGGCTTTATCATTTGGTCAATTTTACGGTTTTTTCGCTTTGTTGTTTGCTTATCGAAATTCCTCCGCTTGCAGTGCAACTAGAAACAAAAAGGGATACGGCAAAAATTAGAATTAAAAATATTGCGTTTAATTTTTTCATGGTGATTTTCCTTTTAAATTAATTTTACATGTCATTCATGTATTTGATTAATACCTGGCAAAAAAAATAGCACTTAACATATGGTCAGAGTGCACGCCCACGTCGACCACTAATAATGTTTACCAAGATCATTATAGCTGCAATTACAAGCAGAAGGTGAATAAAACCACCCATAATAGGGATGGCGACCAGTCCAAGAAGCCACAAAACTATCAGAACAACGGCGATTGTGTATAACATAGTAAGTATCCTTTACGTTTAATTTAATTGTTTATTTCCTATGTTAAGCTATGAAGAGAAATAGAGTAATTCAATCGAGCGAAGGGATGAAAAAGGGACTACATCTTTGGGGTGAGTAAATAAACGAACTTAGATTGTACATTGTTAATAGGTCTATGGTTGATCATTGAAATACTAATAGAAATTGTTTTAAGTATCTCATCTTCATAAGATAAGTTTGGACATCATCCGCCGCGCGGCGGATTTTTACTTGCACTTTAAGCGTTCTGTTATCTGATATTTAACCCAACCAACACGGACTCTGTATTAGAAAGATCGCCAATGATGTTCCTCACGGGCAAAGGAAATTTACGTACCAATGTCGGGACGGCGAGGATCTGGTCATCGTGTGCAATATGTGGATTCTTTAAAAGATCAATCACTTTTATTTGGTAATTGTCCTTCAATTGTTCTTCACAAATTAATTTGATATTTTTGAAAGCGGTGACAGCTTTAGAAGTCTGCCCCGCAACATATAAACATAAGACCCATTTATCTCTTCTAGCTTTTACCGGCTGTTCTTTTTGCCGGCTGGTTTCCGATTTTTCATGTTTGATTTTCACAGTAAGTTCCTTTAAATATTTCTTTTCTTCTTGTTTGTTCCGGATGTTTTTATAATAACGTCACCTCTTCTGCTCTTACCCATCTTTACCTTATCTTGAGTGAAACGTTCATTCCTTGCTTTTTCAATCTTAATAACTTTATTCGCTTCTGCTTCTTCAGCTTCAAATTCAGATCGCAGCACAACAAGCTGAGCTTCCATTGCATCACGCTTACGCTCTAACGAAAATTGTTTTGTTCCGATTTCCTGCTGACGCAATAATTGTTCCGCATCGTCTTTCGTCTCTTGTGATAATCGTGCCGAGCCTGTTAAAACTCCTTCTGAACCAACATACACATCAAGCAGTTCAATACCATGGTTAGTTAGTATAAATTCGCGAATCTGATTGGAGTGTGCCATACCGCGCGATTTCAGTACATACAATCCTCTATTCCGTTCACCTCCAAATTCTAAATCACGAACAAGTAACCATGTATCGATCAAGGATGAGACATACACATCGGTCGATTCCATATTATCGTTGCCGGAAGTAAGACTTGTAAAAAATGCAGTGATCCGCTTCATCTTTAAAAAATCTACAAGGCGCACCAACATGATATTCACTTCCGTTTGATTCTCTCCCAACACGAATGCATTAATAGGATCGAGAATAACGATACCCGGTTTAAAATCATTGACTAATTTGATGCTTGTCGACAAATGATTTTCCAAACCATAGAGTGTAGGACGTGTTGCATGAAACTGAAGTAAACTTTTTTTAACCCACGGTTCCAAATCTATTCCAATGGAATTCATATTACGCACAATCTGATTTGGGGATTCTTCAAAAGTAAAGAAGAGAACGCGCTCTCCCCGCTTGCATGCTGCTTCAACAAATGCCGCAGCAATACTCGTCTTACCTGTACCGGCGGTACCTGAAACAAGCACCGTGCTTCCGCGAAAGTACCCTTTGCCGGAAAGCATTGTGTCGAGACGAGGAATTCCGGTGGAAATTCTCTCGCTTGATGAGAAGTGATCCAATCCCAGCGAAGTAACTGGGAGAACAGAAAAACCATCTTCATCAATTAGGAATGGATACTCGTTCGTACCGTGTGATGATCCGCGATATTTTACAATTCGCAGTCGTCGTATGGATGATTGATCGATCACGCGATGATCAAGCAGAATCACGCAATCGGAAACATATTCTTCCAATCCTTCACGTGTTAAGGCGCCTTCGCCCCGCTCTGCAGTAACTATTGTTGTTACCCCTTTCCTTTTCAGCCATTGGAATAATCGGTGCAGTTCCATACGCAGTATTTGTTGATTTGGCAATTCTGAAAAGAGTGTCTCTAATGTATCCAACACAACACGTTTAGCGCCGATGCTCTCAACTGCGTGATGGACCCTAATAAACAGACCTTCCAAATTGTATTCACCGCTTTGTTCTATTTCAGCCCGTTCAATGTGAATGTGCTCAAGCCAAATCTTTTTGCGCTTTACAAGACTGTCTAAATCGAATCCCAAAGAAGCAACGTTTGCTGTGAGTTCTTGTTCTGTTTCCTCGAACGATATAAAGACACCCGGTTCATTGTACAGAGTTGCCCCGCGGACGAGAAACTCCATGGCAAAGAGAGTCTTTCCGCAACCCGCGCCACCGCATACAAGCGTCGGTCTGCCTTTCGGTAATCCACCACCAGTGATTTCGTCCAATCCCTGAATACTTGTGGGGGCTTTTGGAAGGGTTTTACGTTGCGCTTGTACTTCTTTTTTCTTCATGTTATTTCATCTCCGGATATATTTTTGTTTCTCTTAAGAGTAATGAATTCTGTTTTAAATAATTTCGCTCGACACCAAATGTTCATCAAGTAATAAAACGCAACAATACAATCCCTCCGAAGAGAGTTTGCTGTTTTATCATTAAATCACGATCAATTATAGACGAATTGGTTAAACAAAACAATAGTCCAAAAGGATGAAAAATGGATTACTTTTTTTTTGAACCGGTAACCTCATTTGTTTAGGTGAATTTCCATATCAAGTCATGAAATGCTTTGTATTTTGAATGCTTATTTTCATTTAATCATAGTTAAAAGCTTTAAAGAAAATTGTTTTTCAATAACTATCTTTTGTTAAAACAACTTTCCCTCTGAATATTCTATAAATGAAAATTGTATAACCTATTACAATCGGCATTCCTAATAACACAATTATCAACATTGTTTCCAGTGTTCTTTTAGTTGATGAAGCATTATAGATCGTCAAACTGTAATTAACTAAATCAATGCTTGATGGAACAAGTCTGGGGAAAAGACTTATCGCCAACAATCCAATTATTGAAGCAATACTTATTGATGATGATAAAAAAGTGTAGCCGTATTTATTAGCTTTCAGACCTATCGGTATATAAACAATTGAAAGAAGCAGCAAGATGAACAGCAACCAAAACAATGGATTTTTTAGCATTCCTTGAAACAAATATGGAGCCGCAAAAAATGTAGCTATTGTTGCAATCACATAAAGCACAACAAAGGCTATCCAAGAATTGTTTGCCCAGTTTATCATCCTTTGCTGATGTGCGTTGTT
>Ga0172379_10001945_pt1 | contig 38536 bp, 41 predicted proteins | sample GrowelOW334metaG_FD_119756 | JGI IMG/M metagenome (GOLD analysis project Ga0172379, IMG submission 119756) | Groundwater microbial communities from an aquifer near a municipal landfill in Southern Ontario, Canada - Groundwater well OW334 metaG | ecosystem: Environmental > Aquatic > Deep... | reverse complement strand
TGGTGGCGGTGCGGAAAGAGCTATGGACCAGATTGAAGATATTTACAACACTTTAATTCGTATCTTTGATTTGGCTGGCAAAGAAGGCATTCCTACCTTTGCAGCAGCTAACAGAATCGCTGAAGAAAGAATAAAAAACATTTCTTTGGTGAAAAATATCCGTCTGTTAGATGAGGTATAATGGATCAAGAAGACGTCAAAATTTTGAGCAGAGAAACCGTTTATCAGGGCTATTGCCGTGTTGAACGGTTTCTTTTGCAAAATCGTCTATTTTCTGGCGAATGGAGTAAGCCATATCAACGCGAAGTAGTGCAACGCTATGACGCCGTTGCTGCCTTGCCGTATGATCCCATAAGAAAAAAAATAGTTTTGATTGAGCAATTCCGAGCCCCTGCGCTTTTGCATCCCGAGCCAACGCCTTGGCTTTTTGAATTAGTTGCGGGAGTTTTAGATACAGATGAAGACAAAGAAACCACGATTAGACGCGAGCTTTTGGAAGAAGCTGGATTAGAATGTTTGGATCTTTTACCCGTATGCACTTATCTAGCTAGCCCTGGTGGTAACTCTGAAGAAGTGAGTATATTTTGCGCGAAAGTAGATGTGAGTAGCGCGCCAGAGTTTTGTGGTTTAGCTGAAGAGCAGGAAGATATTCGGGTTCATGTTTTAGGCTTGGATGAAGTTTTCTCTATGCTCCAAAACGGCGTTATTAGAAATTCCACAGCTATTATAGCATTGCAATGGCTTAATTTGAATTTGGCCAATTCCTTCTTGTTATAATTATGAAGGGCGAGGATAATAATAAGTAATTATGAATGATGAGTTGTGAATTATGAATTTATATGAAAACATGTCTATAAGATTTCTTTATAAATCAATAGATTGGATTTTAGAATTCAAAGCTGCTATTTCTTATCATTTATAATTCATAATTCATAATTTATAATTAATTCCGAGGATAACTATGATCATCGTAACCGGCGGCGCTGGATTTATAGGCAGCAATTTAGTTGCAGCTTTAAATAACATAGGGCGCCAAGACATTCTTGTTGTTGATAATTTGAAGAACGGTAAAAAGTTTCAAAATTTGGTTCATTGTCAAATTGCCGACTATCTAGACAAAGAAGATTTTTTAGCAAAAATCAAGGCAGGTGAGGAATTTTCTTCTCCTATCGAAGTGGTTTTTCATCAGGGAGCTTGTTCTACGACTACGGAGTGGGATGGGCAATATATGATGAGAAATAACTATGAGTATAGTAAAGCTCTGTTGCATTATTGCTTAGCACGAAAAATTCCTTTTATTTATGCTTCGAGCGCTGCGATTTACGGCTTAAGCGCTGATTTTCACGAGATTCCAGAAAATGAAAGGCCGCTCAATGTTTATGGATATTCCAAGGCTCTTTTTGATCAATATGTTCGCCTTTTAGCGAAGGATAAGACAGCTATCAATAGTCCTGTTGTGGGACTTCGTTATTTTAATGTTTACGGACCAAATGAAGAGCATAAAGGCAGTATGGCAAGTGTAGTGTTGCATTTTAGTAAGCAGCTCCAAAACAGCGATGTTATTAAACTTTTCGCTGCTTCACATGGTTATGCACCAGGCGAGCAGGAGCGCGATTTTGTTTATGTTTCTGATGTTGCGAAAGTGAATTTATGGTGTTTTCAGAATATAAAGAAAAAAGGTGCGCATATTTTGAATGTTGGAACCGGGCAAAAGCGCAGCTTCAATGATTTGGCACAAAGAACTTTGGCTTGGTATAAACGTGGAAAGGTAGAGTACGTGCCATTTCCCTCGTCTTTATTAAGTTCTTACCAGAGTTGTACGGAAGCGAATTTAAGTTCATTGCGTGCTTTAGGTTTTGTTGATAAATTTAAAAGTATTGAAGCTGGCGTAAAAGAGTATTTGGATTGGTTAAATCGAAGATAGAAAATAAAAGTTTTATGCAAGATACAAAGTTCACCACCCTACGTAATGGCGTTTTGCAGGCCTTAAAAGAATATTTTTTTCACTTGGAGGGTAGTGAGCCGCGCGATTTATATGCGTTAGTACTAGAAGAAATTGAGGCGCCTCTTCTTAAAGCCGTTTTAGAGCATGTGAAAGGTAATCAAAGCAAGGCAGCGCAGATATTAGGCTTAAGTCGTGGAACGTTGCGTAAAAAAATTCGTAATTTGGAAGAAGGTGAATATACCTCGGAAATTTCATGAACTATTTTGTCGACATCAAGACGCTCATAGATAGGGAAAAGCCAACGGTAGCAAAGAAGCTGTCGGATTTAGCTAAAGAAGGTTCGGTTACATCGCTTTTAGAAAATGAAGAAAGCAAAAGAGTGGTTTCGCGCTCTAAGAAAAAAATTCTCCGTACTGAAAAAATTGATGAAACAGAACTGGATACGGCATTTTCATTAGATGAGGCTTCTGGCTTTGGTGAGTTGCAAGTTTTCAATGCTGAGAGTGATATTAATCCCTTAACGGCTGCTGCCGCGCCTCTTTTTGCTTTAGCTCTGCGATTAAAAGTAGTTTCCAAAAATAATCTAGACGCAGGGGTGCTTTTTGATTATCTAAACGATGAAGTAACTACTTTTGCGGCGAAACTAGAGAAAGCTCACTATTCGCATAACATGATTACTATGGCACATTACGTTATTTGCGCCTTTTTTGATGAGATTGTTCAAGGTAATTTGGTAAAGGATTTTCACGATGATGATAATGCTTCCGAGCGTGTTTTTGCTCTTATCGAGTATGCTCGCAAAAATCATCAGACACATCTAGATTTTCTTGTTTTGGCCTATCTTTGTTTACGGCTAGGTTTTATGGGTAAATATCGCAATGTTGAGGGCGGAGCTGATACAGTCAAGAATATTAGCGATTCCCTTTATCATTTTTTGCATGAAGAGCGTGGCGAGAAAAGCAGAAAACTTCTAGTCGAATAAAAAAACTTTATTTCACTATAGACAAGCACAAAAAATTTGCTAACATGACAAAAGCTGCCTTTGTTGACAGCGAAAACTTGTGGGAAATAGCCTTCTGCAGATTGATTTATTGTGCAAATGGTGATTAAATCTAGCGTTAGGTTTTTTTCCGTAGGTAAATATAATTATATTTTCCTGTATTATTTATTAATTTTTAAGGAGTTAATACTCATGAAACTACGTAACGTACTAATCGTTTGTGCCGCTCTCGGCTTTTCAGTGGCTGCTTTTGGTGAAGATCAACAAGCTCCAGCTCAAGCTCCAGCTGTGCAAGCAGCCGCTCCAGCTGCCCCAGCTGCTAAACCAGCTAAGGCTGTGAAAAAAGTAAAAAAACACAAAAAAGCTGCAAAAAAAGCCGCAAAAGATGCTCCAGTAGCAGTCGATCAAGTAAAGGATCAAGTCAAACAGTAACTAGAATAGTAGCAAAAAATCTAGATTTGAACGCGGTTAACACTGCGACCAGATCGGATTTAGAGGAAGCCGTAGGCAGAGAGGTTGCGGAGAAAATATTAAATGCTCGTGATAAATTAGGCGGGCAATTTGATAATGAAAAGCAACTATATCAGGAAGCCAATATGGACAAGAAATTGCGAAAAAAATTAATGCAAGCTTTTCCTAGGATTACGACTTAATCTGCTACTAAACGAAATTACTTTGGCAAAGTGTTTTTGCTAAATATAAAAAGGGCGCTTTCGGGCGTCCTTTTTATTTGTGCGGCATATGGTTTTATGCTTTAATTGCCAAGTTCCGTCATCCCGCGACTTGATCGCGGGATCCAGTGTGTTTTTGAGTATTTGTGGATTTCGTCCGAACCGCGGAATGACGAAGCGAAAAGTTAAATTGTAACTAATTGATTTATAAAGAAAACCCGTAGACATGTTTTTCTCGCCATTAGCAATTTGTATCGGTCTTCGCTATACGCGCGCTAAGCGACGCAATCATTTCGTTTCTTTTATCGCATTAGCTTCCATGTTAGGGATCGCTCTAGGCGTTATGGTTTTGATTACTGTCCTATCGGTGATGAACGGTTTTGATTATCAAATCAAAAACCGTATATTTTCTGTTGTTTCGCAAGTTACAGTGACGAGCTCAACGCCTATCGCCAATTGGTCTCACTTAGCCAAAGATTTAAGTAAACACAAAGATGTTGTAGCTGCAGCTCCTCTTATCACAGGCCAAGGCATGCTGAGTAACTCTGGCAATGTTTCTGGTTCTTATCTTTTCGGCATTTTGCCACCTGAAGAGAAAAAAGTTTCTACACTAAATAGCAAAATGATAGATGGCTCGCTAGATGATTTAAAAGAAGGCAGCTTCAACGTTGTTCTGGGCATGGAATTGGCCGCTGTGTTAGGTGTTGGCATGGGCGATAAAGTTATGCTCATGATACCACAAGCTAGCGTAACGCCCATTGGGATGTTACCGCGTTTTAAGCGTTGTACAGTGGCTGGAATTTTTCAAGTCGGTGGTGGCTTTGGTTTTGATTCTGGTGCAGTTTTTTTAAATCTTCATGACGCACAGAAAATTTTTCAAATGGGATCTAACGTAACTAGCATGCGCCTCAAAGTTTCTGATCTTTATGCAGCCCCTAAGGTAAACGCCGATCTAAAACACTCTTTGTCAGGAAATTATTCTGTACGCGATTGGACTGAAGAATATGGCGCGCTCTTTAAAGCCATTCAAATGGAAAAAACAATGATGTTTATTATTCTTCTTTTTATCATCGCTGTCGCAACTTTTAATCTAGTTTCTACTTTAGTCATGGCCGTTACTGACAAGCAGGCTGACATTGCGATTTTGCGTACTTTAGGCGCAAGTCCCAAAATGATCATGACTATTTTTATTGTACAAGGCGGAATTATTGGTTTGATTGGCACTGTAATTGGCGTTGTAAGCGGTATTATTTTAGCTTTGAATGCCACGTCCGCAGTGAATTTTCTCGAACATCTCTTCCACGTAAAATTTATTTCTTCTTCGATTTATATCGTCGATTATTTACCGTCTAAATTAGAGCTATTCGATGTTGTGCGCATCGGTTTAACAGCATTTGTATTGAGTTTGGGGGCGACGATTTATCCAGCTTGGAGAGCTTCGCGCGTCAATCCTGCGGAGGCTTTGAGGTATGAATAGTTAATTATGAATGATGAATTATGAATTATGAATTCTTATGTATTGTCTTGTGAAAATTTAAGTAAAACCTACGATGATGGACGCTTGTATGTTGAGGTTCTAAAAGGCGTAAATTTGGCCGTACAGAAGGGCGAAATGCTAGCCATATTAGGACCTTCTGGTTCCGGTAAAAGTAGCTTGTTGCACCTTTTAGGCGGCTTAGATGAGCCTTCTCATGGAGATGTTTATGTTGCAGGGCAAAACTTAAAAAAACTTTCAGCTACAGAGAAAGGCAAACTGCGAAATCGTTATCTAGGTTTCGTCTACCAATTTCATCATCTACTTCCCGAATTCACCGCTTTAGAAAACGTTGCGATTCCACTTTTGATTCGTAAGGAAAATCGCGAAGAAGCTTTGGAAAAAGCGAGGATTATACTTTGCGATGTGGGCTTAAAAGAGCGTACGGAACATCGCATTGGCGAACTTTCTGGCGGTGAACGCCAAAGAGTTGCTATTGCGCGGGCTTTAGTTACTCGCCCCAGTGCTGTTTTGGCTGATGAGCCAACTGGTAATTTAGATCACAAAACTGCTACGCAAATTTATGATTTAATCTGCAAACTTAATCAAGACTATCAAGTCTCTTTCGTTATCGTCACTCACGATCTTGCCTGGACCACTCGCTTCAACCGCGTGTTGAAATTAGAAGGCGGTGTGTTGCAGGAGGTTTGAGTTTTTTGTTCGTCATCCCACGACGTGATAGCGCGGATCCAAAAATATCTAATTTCCCCGTTTTTTTGTGCATTGTGTTTTTTTTGTATTGTACCTGGTACGTGATCCACCCAGGATTTGCGCCAAATTTGTTTGGGGTTGCATTTGCATTACGTTATACCAGGTGCGTGATTTCCCCAGGGTTGCGCGAGCAAGCTCGCTTCCCCTGGGCTACCATCTACCGCCATTTCATGGCTAGTTGTTGAATTTTATTTTTTGGGTGTTGATATTGCTGAAGGTGGTGGTTGGTTAGGGGTTATAGTAATTGAGGATGCGGTTGCAAGGCTAATTGATGTGGGACTTGCTGGCGCCTGGAATATTGTTCCAGATACATTTGCTGGATTAGGCGAACTTACAGCACTAGAAGTTCTAGACACTGGCGGATTTGGCGGTGGTATTCTCGTGGATGTAGTTGTAGAAGATGAGCTGGAACTGCTGCTACTTGATTGCGTTATTGACGAAGGGCTGTGTGTGCTGGAAGCTATAGGAGATGCTTGTGTTCTTGTATTGTTGAATATTTTTAGTTCACCTCCATTGTCAGTCCAATACAGATTCTCTAGATTTTCTCCGCGAGACATACGATAAACTATGGCCAAGAGGACCGCCATGCTTGGGCGATGTTCATACTCATCTTTTTGCTTTCCGTCTACATCTTTGCGATATAAAGAAGCAATTTTGTCTATAAAACCAGTATCTACAGTGCTTTTGGCTAAAGGGCTGTCACTTTCTATAGACTCTGCTATAGTTCGTAAGGTTTGAGATATTTGCTGAAAATTGTACCCACGCTCCATCTCCATATATGCACCTAATCGACTTATAAGTAACGCTAAAGGCCTAGATTGTTCGGAACAGATTTGCTTTTCGTGATACTCATATTCTAGATTTATACTTTCTGCAGGATATTTTTTAGCTGAACGAAACGCAGCTGGGCCGTCATAATCGCTTTTCGTTGTTTCTTTTTCGTGAGTGTTTACTTTTTCTATGAGTGATTCGATATGTACGCAAACTTGTAGTAATGCTTCATAAAGTTCTTCTTGTTCTGTTTTTATGAATAAAGACTGAAATTCTTCAGTAAGCGAGTGCAATGGTTCAGCTTTTGGGGTGGTTTTTTTTATAAATTCTATCAACGCTCGTATAGCGTTATGTGTGTTTTGAAGTTTTGCTTTTCTTTGTCTTTGTACTTTATGTATTTCTGTGCGGTATGACGCTAAGCTTTGAAATTCTTTAGGATCTAATTCTCCAAAAACATCTGTAGATGGTTTTGCAAGCGGCATTCGAGCTTGTTGTATTTGCGTTAACGTGGTTTCTAATGTACGTAGATCGTATTGTGCTTGTTGTTGTGTAAATGGAAGTAAAAACTTCTGGTTAATAATAGTTGCTGCGTCTAATTCTTCAGCAAATGCTTTGGGGTTTTTCTTTGTCTGTCTTTCACGTTTAATATTTTCTTGTATCTGGTTGTATAAATCATTGGCCCTATTTGTTTGTGAAGCTATTTTTGCGAGCAATTGTTCTTTAGATTCTGGAGGCGGTGCTGGGTTGAGTTTTGTTTCTGGTGTTTTTTGTGTAGGCGAGCTTGATGACGCTTTCGTCTGAGGAGGTGAAATTGGTGTTGCAGTGGCTGGTATTGTTGGGGGGGGGGCTGGCTTACTTATTGTTTGGGATTCTTGTTCTGGTTCCCAATCATCTTCGTTATTTTCCTCAGTGGGCATGTAATTTCTGTCAAGTGTTTCTGGTAATATTGGTTTAACTTTATAGTCGGTAGAAGATTTAAGTGGTGTTGCGGTTGCACTAGTTGTTGGTGGTAAGGTGGGCGGTGTTGTGCTAGTTTGACCTGTTGCAGGTAGCTCGCTAAGTCCTACTAGTTTAGCCAATCTTTGATTAGCTTTTGTTACTGCATCTTCTATATGTCGTATTTGGTCTTGCTTATGCTTATTTTTCTTTTCTTGTTCCGTCTTGAGATTTTGTAATATTGCCTCTTGGCGTTCTTTTTCTTGTATTTCTGTATCTACTTGTTGTTGTTTCTGATTTGCTAGCCAAACAGCTGCAGATGTACCTACAAGCTTTAACGGGTCAATAGCGGCAGAAGGGACTGTGGATATTTTCTGTCCCGTGGTTGTTTTAGGCTGAGGAGTTGATATAACTGAAGAAGACATAGTCGCTTTTGGGGTTACAACAGCAGGAGTTGTTGGCGTGCCTTGTGTTTTAGGCGGAGGAGTGGAGATAGCTGATAAAGGCGCGGTGTTAGTTGTGCTGGTTTGTGCTGCTGTATTCGAGGAAGTGGATGGAATGGGAGTGGTTGCAGCGTTTTGTTTTTCTAACAGCTCGGCTCTTTGCTTGATAGAGAGTTGGGGTGTGGTAGAGGAAGGGGTACTAGGCTTTGTGCTTGTTGGGGTAGAGGCTTTAGAGCTGGGAGTTTTGGAAGCATTTCTAAGTGTCTGGTTAGCTTGTGCTTTTGCAAGTGCTAGTCTTTCACTGAATGAGAGTTCTGATGGATCTTTCTTGGTATTTGTTGGTGTGTTGGTAGTCATGAAAAGTACCTCAAAGTAACTTAAATTTTCAACTTATTGATTTGTATATAATTCTTGTAGACATGTTTTTTTGTTTTTCGTGGTGTAGCGCACCTGTGTGTGCGCCCAATTTTGGGGCAGACACGCAGGTCTGTCCCTACGATACCAAGATACCACATAATTCTTAAAAAAATCTTAACATAAAGTTTGCGGCGAAAAGATAATCGGCAAACCTCATTGAGTCAATACCGTAATTCATAAACATCAGAGAAGATTTTATAAAATAAAAATAGTAGAATGAGATTTCTTTACCGCTAAATCATAGAGGAGTTGATTTTTATGCGTTTTAGCACAGCCAAAAAGGTTTCTTGTTTCCTTGCTTCGCTAGTGTTGGTGTTGGGTTTGACAGCTTGTGCGTCTTATCACAAGCCACCAATACCAAATATTAGTAAAACTTATGTGATGCCGTTTGAAAATGTTTCTGTACAAGGCCAGGTCGAAGTTAAAGTGACACAAGGAAAACATTGGTCACTAAATGTCTCTGGTCCGGCTGATATTGTACAAAATCCAGCTGTTATAAAACGCGATGCGCATGGTTTTTCGATTATGGTACCAGACAATTTAGCGCGTAAATACATGCGGCCTATTGTTGTGAACATTACGGCTCCTGTATTGCGTAATTTGGTCTTGCAAGATGGTGTGATGTTTTTCTCTCATGATTTACAAGTTTTGAATTTGAAGATCAATGCGAGTGGTGCTAGTGATGTGATGCAGCAAGGAACGTTATATGCCGGCAACACTGAAATTAACCAACAAGGCAGCGGCAAAATAGCGCTAGCTTGGTTGCAAAGCGAAAATGTAAGAATTAATGTCAGTAAAAGTGGTTTGGTTTTGTTGGCTGGGGTAGGTAAAGATTTAAAAGTGGATTTATCAGGTTCTGCTTATCTGGATAGCAAATATTTCCGCGTTAGTAATCTTTATATAAATGCGCGCAATCAAGCTCGTGCCGATGTTTTTGCTAAGCGTAAGCTAATTGCAACAGTAGATGAACAGGCCAATATTTACTATTACAAACGCCCTAACTTCATGCAAATTTACCCTAAAGATTCTGGCAATGTTTTATTGCTCAAGGCGGAAAGTTAGGTCATAAAATGCCCAAATAGGCTATTTTAGTGTATAATGCTGTAAAATAAGTATTTTTTTTGCTCTTAATTTGGTTACAAAATGCAAGCAGCGAGTTATTTTCCGCACAGTTTCTATATTCCTGTCATGGGTACGAGTTTTACTATAGACACACCTTTGGCGGTGGCGAAATATGGTATTTCTTCAGAAATTTCTTTGGTAGATGATGCTCTTATCGAGCAAATTCGCAAATTTTGGTGTGAAAAATTGGGAGAGCCATATTTAGCTATTACTAAGCAAGAGACAGATTATCGCGCTAAGCGCATTACTGCCTATTTGAATCTGCTTGAAAATACTATTTCCAAGCAATTTGCCAAGCTAAAAGCATCTCTTTTTGAGCCAAATAGCGAAATTACTCGTTATTGCGAAATGTCGCCGAGTGGTTCTCTAAAAGAAATCTACCAAAAGATGCTACAAGAACAAGATGTTAGCAGGAAAAGTGAGTTGCAGAGTAAATTGCGCGATTCTGTAACTATTGGAAGTACTGACGTTAATATCATGACAAAGCTGGATGGGCAAAACTATCCGGAGAATGAAAACAATTCTGGTTATAAGTTTTCTGATGCTGCCGCAGCTTTACGAGGGTTTGCTAATAGCAATTTGCGTTCATCTCTGGTGCTATCTGCAGGATTTAACCCAAATTTATATGGCTACTTAGCCAGTTTTCCTGATTTTTTGCCTGATCAGAACGGTGAAGTTAAGAAAAAGATTTGTTTGAAAGTAAGCGACTATCGTTCTGCCGAAATTCAGGGTAAATATCTTGCCAAAAGAGGTATTTGGATCTCGGAATTTAGAGTTGAATCTCCTCTTAATTGCGGTGGCCATGCTTTTATTAACGACGGTCATTTGCTTGGTCCAATTTTAGAAGAATTTAAAAATCGCAAAAATGAATTGATCAATACAATGTCCGCCTTGTATCGCAAGGCCATGCAGAATTTACAAAAGGTTTGCAGAGATTTTTCTGAACAGGTTCTCGTTACAGCGCAAGGTGGCATTGGAACGAGTGAAGAACATAATTTTCTACTGAAACGTTATAATTTGGCGGCAACAGGTTGGGGCACGCCGTTCTTATTAGTTCCGGAAGTAACTAGCGTAGATAAAGCGCAATTGCAAAATCTAGTTAATGCCAAAGAAGAAGATGTGTTTTTAAGTGCTAGTTCTCCCTTAGGTGTTCCTTTTTGGAATTTACGTACCTCCGCAAGCGAAAAAGCTCGTTTGGAGAAAATACAGAAGGGTATGCCAGGCAGTTGTTGTTTAAAAGGCTATGCAAAGTTCAATCAAGAATTTACTAAGCAGCCGATCTGTAAAGCCTCGCGCCAATATCAACAATTCAAATTACAAGAACTCGAGAAAAGTGAGCTCCCTAAAGAGCAATTGGACGCTATTAAAGAGGATATTTTAAGTAAGTCTTGTATTTGTGAGGATTTAGCTGCAGGAGCGCTACTGAAGCACGATATATTGGCTAAAGCTGATGGAGCTATTTGCCCAGGTCCAAATCTGGTTTGGTTTAAGAGGTTAATGAGTTTTAAGGAAATGGTTGACCACATTTACGGTCGTTGCTCGGTTTTTTGTAATCATGATCGACCACATGTTTTTATCGCTGAGCTTAAGCTCCAAATGAATTATTTATTTGATGAAGTAAAGAGGTCAGCTCTTGGTCTTCCCACCAGATCTACTCAAAAGTTCCAAGAAGTTAAAAAGAATTTGCAAGATGGAATCACCTACTATCAAGGACTGGCTAAGGAACTAGTCAAAGAGCAGCAAGAAAAATTTTTAACTTCGCTCGAAAATCTGCGCAAAGAGCTAGAATCTTTGCAATTTTTTAAAAAAGAAGAAGATTTATAAATATGAAATAGGTGGGCTATTTTGCGGCGTATGGTGCTTTCCTTTTGAGCTGTGAGATTTTGTCCAACTTGGATTTTGGTTTTCCGTGGTTTCGGGTCCCAAATCTTGGTTTATTTGTTCTTGCGTTTTAGTAGAGCGGCTCCAAGAACTGTATGCCTGTTTGATTCTCTTGAAAATGTTTTTCTCTGTGTAGCTGCCACCTATTGGCTTGCTGTGAATGCCTTCTACTCGTCTTGGAACTATAGTTGGTTCTTTTTTACTGGTTATAGTGATGTTTGGTGCAGTAGTAGTGAGTACGTCTGATGGCAATGCTGTGTTTAGCGTAGTTATATCATTGGCTAGTGATTTTAAAGCAATACTCAAATTTTGTTCCGCCTCAATCTTTGCTACTTTTTCTTTCCCTAGGTTACCGAAGGAAATCGCATGGATAAAAATCCAGAATGGTTGATACGGTGTTTTTGGGATTTTTATCTCGTTTAGTAGAGTAGCCGCTGCGGACAAAGCAGTTGAGGTAGGATTCGTTTCTAGGGTTGGTTTTGGTTGTGGGGCTGCGGCTGTAGTCGGTTGAGTGCTTCCTTCTAATACTAGATGAGGTGTCTTTGGCTTAATAGCCTTAAAGGCATTATTAATCTGTATCAGAATGGAGCTTACTTCCATTTTATGTGTCGCTTCTTCCGTCTTATCCCACAAAGGAACTAGTTGCCCCAATGTTTTTAGGACATTTTCAGCGCTATCCCTTATACATGGATTCGTATAATGAGCTTTCAATAAAAGATCTTGAATTCTAGCTGGGATATCTTGAGTTGTAGTCGGGTTTTGTTGTGTGTTTTGCATAATAGTTAATTCCTATGCGGCTATTATAACACAAAACTGAGGGTGTTTTATTAAGATAATGTTAAATACGATTGGTTGCAGGGAAGTTCACAGGTGGCCAAATAAAAAAAACGGCGAGGTTTTTCTCGCCGTTTTTTATCGATTGGATTGAGTTAAGAATTATGATTTAGCAATTTCGTGTTTTGCCACCAATTCTTTCACACGTCGTTTTTCAGACGAGGTGATAAACCCAATAGCTATGAAGATAAAGACTAAAGATAGCCACTCTTGCGGACTTGGGAATTTACCTTGGAAGAACAGCCACACAAGTAAAGTTGCTACTGTTCCTGCTATCAAGGACGTTAAGCGGTTGACTAAGCCAGCAAATGTTGCAGTTCTGCCTTTGAACATAAAAATAAAGACAGAGAAGAAGGCGATGAAACCAAATGCTGTACCACCTAACACGGCCCAACCCCAGTTTGCACTTGGATTAAATACTGCAGTTTGGTAGTCGTGAATAAATTGTATTCCGCTTCCAAATTTCAAGAAAACTAAAGCTAAAATTACTATAATGCTAGTAGAAATTAACTGCTCGACACCAAAATAGCTCTTATTGCTGTAATGAGCATCTTTGGGGCGAGTGTTTTTATAATAGTTCATAATGTAAATGCGTAATGCATAGGCGGCCACGTACGAACAAAGAACAATTAGGGCTCCAAAGTTTTTTATAATTGCAAAATCGCCTGATTTTACCCAAAATAAATCGGTACTAGCGGCTAATAAGGCAAAAATAACACCAAAATTTTCCTGCCAATAAACCTCTCTCTTGAGTATGCCTTGTTTGATTTGTATGGCGTCAACGATACGACCCACAACTATTACGCTAGCTCTCATGATTACCATTGCTACCATTACGGACATGTTGAACGAGTATAGCAAAGTAGTAAAGAGGACTATTATAGCGGTACATAATCCAGCGGGAGCTATGTACAAGAACTCACTGGGAAATTTTAGTTTTCCGATAGAAATTAGGCGGTTAGACTTAAACTTATACCATTTCCACGCTAATACCACAAAAGTTGGAATGGAAATACTACCGAGGGTACTGTAGGCTAAATATTGGACGTTACTGAATTTTGGTCCTAATGGATAAAATTGAAAGTATTTAACAACTACGCCATTGATGACATAGAAAAGAAAATAAAAAAAGCACAATTGTACAAGTTGTCCCGTCGTGCCTTCTTCTCTTGATCGCCACATAGATAACCTCTCTGTTTGAATGGTTATAAAAGAAAATTTCGCGGGTCATCCATTGAATTCGCGTCCGTAAATCGAGTTAGGTCGATTCGTTCCTGATGGTATCAAAAAACTTCATAATTTAAAACAAATTTTCTTGTTTCATTCTTACTTAATCTACGAATCATGAGCCTTAAGAATCTTATGGCGACTTGTTATTTCCCAACAAAAAAATATTTCAAAAACACGGTATAAAATCTGTTGCAAAAAGCGCTACGCTAAGGATTGTTTATAAACTAACAGGAGTGAATCTATGACTAAACAAGCACAAAACAATGAAAATAAGATTCTAATTTACAAAACTAAAAACGGTCAATATGCCGTCGATGTTTTGCTAGACGGAGATACTGTTTGGCTGACGCAGAAGCAGATGGCAGGTCTGTTTGATGTGGAGGTGCATACTGTTAATTATCACTTGAAAAATATTTTTAAAAGTAAAGAAGTTGATGAGAACTCAGTTATTCGAAAATTTCGAATAACTGCTAGTGATGGTAAAGAGTATGAGACAAATTTTTATAACCTGGATGCTATTATTTCAATAGGCTATCGTGTCAATTCAGGTCGAGCTACGCAATTCCGCATCTGGGCAACGCGTACATTAAAAGAGCATTTGATGAAGGGTTACACGCTGAACCAAAAGCGTCTGGCTGAGACTGGAGTGAAAGAGCTGGAAAAGGCTTTGCAGTTTATAAAGCAAGCTAGCAGCAGACGGCAGCTGACTAACGAAGAAGCTCAAGGTTTGTTGGATGTTATCGGTAAATACGCTAAGTCATGGCTACTTCTAAAAAGTTACGATGATAATAATTTGCCAACACAGACAGGGCAGGTCGCAAAATTCGCTATTTCTTACGATTATGCTTTAAAAGCTATAGTACAACTCAAAAAAGCATTAATGGCTAAAGGTGAAGCCAGTGAGATTTTTGGTAATGAACGCGAACATGGATTAGATGCGATCTTGGGAAATTTAGAGCAAAGTTTTGGTGGTCAGGAGCTGTATCCAACTTTCGAAGAAAAAGCCTCCCACTTGCTTTATTTTGTCATCAAAGATCATCCTTTCACCGATGGTAATAAGCGCATTGCCTCACTTCTTTTCATTGATTATCTCAATAGAAATGATCGTCTCTATAAAGAACACGGCGAAATGTCAATCAACGACAATGCTTTGGTGGCTTTAGCTTTATTAATTGCCGAAAGCGATCCAAAAAATAAAGAATTGATGGTTGCGTTGACTAAGAATTTATTGGGGGAGAGCGGGTGAGAAAGGGCTTGGAGCCCGCGGTGCTAGGCACTTCCTCATAAAAGCAAAAAGAATTCCCAAGGAACTTTCACGGCGTTATGTTCTTTTTTATATTCAAAGTCATTATTTGAAATAATTAGGCTATAATTAGGTTCGATTTTTTGGGAAGTTTTTATTATTTGCTTGTAGTCTTTTTTCCCAGAACTGACTTCTAAGGATATTTTTTGGTTGCCGATAGTAACGATGAAATCCGTTCCTCCTTCTGCTGCATCGTACGTAAGTGAACAACCGCCAAACTTAGGTAAAATCATATTTAAGTACATACCGACCAAATCTTCCAATAAGCTGCCCTGGTAAATTTCAAATACCCCAGTGCTATCACGTGAGGAGAGGTAAGAAAATCTGAGTGCTGGTGTTGCAAAGAGATATTTAGATGGTTTTTTAACTTGTTTGAAACTTGCTCCGTGAGGAAGAATCCTCAAGAGTAATCCTGAACTTTCCAGAGCTCGTAAAATCAGGTGCAAAGTGTCTGGCTTCATGCCTAATGTTTCGCTTAATTTAGCTACATTTACGCCAAGGGTGTTAGATATTAAATACAGTACTCGATCGATACGGTTTAAAGTTTCAGTGGTAAAAGGATAAAATTGTGGTATGTCAGTATAAATAACTTTATTAATAATTTGTGCAATAAAATTTAAGGATATCTCTGGGTTTTGGGTTTGTAAGGTAAATGGAATAGTGCCTAACTTAATGTAGCGCTGACTTTCTAGATTATCAACGTCTAACCAATAGTGTTTTATTTTAGCTTTTTCTTTTTTTAATTTTTCGAAAACATCTTGAGCATTTTTTGAGAAAAAAAGAGCGTCTTTAATTCTTACTCCTAAATCTGCGGCAGGTTGTTTTTTGTGCTTGAACAGCATGTATTCGGAAAAGCACACAGGATTGATATCAACGAATAATACTCTTCTGGCAACGTCAGCATTGATTTGTTCCCTTAGAAGTAAGGCAGAGGAACCAGTACAAAAAACCATAGCATTTTTGGTTTTATCGTAAATAGTTTTTAAGAAAATTGACCACTGTTTGTCATAATGGATTTCATCTAGAAAAAATATTAGAGGGGTGGAGAATTCTTCTAGGTGCTTACCAAGTAATTCTTCATAATTTTCCAGAATATCCCAGAGGTTGACGTTGAATCTTCTTATTGCCTCATCTACTGACAGGTATAATTTCGTTATATTGGGATCTGTAAATGTTGCAAACAGTTGGGATAGTAAAGTTGTTTTTCCAGCGCCCCTTAGCCCTGGCATAGCAATAACTCTCGGATCGCTTTTTCCTTGTAAAAAGTCAGCGGCGTATTGTTGCAAAACAGAAAAAACAGTTCTTGTGAACAAAGGGTTGCCATCTCTATCGTGAGTAAAGCTAGCAACTCTCTTTGTAGTTTGCGTAATTTGTGTTTGCAAATAGTGCTGTAATTCAATGTTCTTCATTTTTTAATACCTTTATGGTAGGTAAGTAATTGCATACTCTAACCCTTTATGAAGGGTTTGTCAAACGATCTAGGTGGGCATTTTTTCTCATAAAAGCACAAAGAATTCGATATGCGTTATTGCTACGCGGATTGGGTTTTTTGATAAACTGGTATAGAATGAGAACCCTATGCTGGAACGCAGATTTAGTGCACTTAATTTATTGCTGCTTAACATCAACGGAATGGTCGGTTCGGCGTGGTTATTTGCGCCATTATATGCCGCGCAAATGGCTGGGTCATCTGCAATCATTGCCTGGATTTTAGGTGGTATTGCAACGATTTGTGTGGCGTTAACTTTTGCAGAACTTTCTACTTTACTGCCGCAAGCCGGAGGTAGTTTACGAATTCCACAAATCAGTCATGGAGAATTTGCTGGTTTTATTATGTGCTGGATTTCGTGGCTATCTTGTGTGACGATGCCGCCGATCGAAGTATTAGCAGTTTTACAGTATGCTTCAGCTTATTTCCCTGCTTTAACCCATAAAATAAATAACACGCATGTTTTAACCCTTTTGGGTTACACCTGGGCGACAGCTACGATGCTTTTTTTAAGTTTTATAAACATCGCCAGTTTTCGTGGTTTAGTACGAGTTAACCAGCTGCTGTTTTCTTTTAAAATTTTAGTGATGGTGTTTACCGCAATTTTTCTGGTAAAGACTAGTTTTCATGCGTCGAATTTTTTCGCTTTGGGCGGAGAAAAAATAGTATTGAACTGGCATGATATTTTTACTGCTATTGCTAGCGGCGGTATAGCATTTGCATTTACTGGATTTAAACATAGTGTCGAAATGGCTGGTGAAGTGAAAAACTCTAATTTTTCTATTCCACTTGCAATCGTCGGTTCAGTGGTAATTTGTCTGCTTTTATATTTGCTGCTGCAAGTTGCTTTTATTGGCGCTTTACCATCGAACTTATTGCAACACGGCTGGCATACACTTGCTTTTACCGGGGATGCCGGGCCATTTGTAGGTTTGGCTGGAATTTTAGGATTAATGTTGTTAGTAAAGTTTTTATATGTAGATGCTGCTGTTTCGCCCTTAGGTGCTGGATTAATTTACCTTACTTCAACTTCCAGAGTTATTTATGCGCTTAGTAAAAGCGGTTATGTACCGCCAGTATTTTCGAACTTAAACAAAAAAGGCTTTCCGGTCTGGGCGGTTTTTTTTAATTTTGCAGTGGGGATGTTACTGTTTATGCCATTTCCAGCCTGGCAAAATATGGTGGCATTTTTAGTTTCAGCGGTAGTAATTTCTTATGCTATGGGTCCGGTTGCATTACTTTGTTTACGTAAAATTATACCCGATGGGGATCGCCCATTTCGCTTGCAAATTTCATATATTTTATGTTTGATCGCCTTTTATTTTTGTAACCTTATGTGCTATTGGACAGGTTGGGAGACGATCTACAAATTGGCAATTGCACTAGTAATTGGAATGGTTTTGTTTGGTTTCGCGTTTATTCGTCATAAAAAAACTTATCACGGTGCTGGACTTAAAGCTGCCTTTTGGATTGGACCGTATTTATTGGGATTGGTGTTGATTTCGTATTTTGGTTCTTTTGGCGGTAACAATACAATTAATTTTGGTTGGGATTTCTTGGTTATCGGTGTTTTTAGTGTAATTATGCTACATCTTGCGATCGCCATGCGCCGTGAGTATTTGCAAGGTGATGAGTTGGTCTCGAGTAATGAATTATAAATTTTTTGGTCAGAGCAGCGTGGCCAAAAAACACTGTAATTAATCCGTTTTTCTCAGTATATTTCCATCCAGTATGTAGTAAAATATTAGACATACTGGAGGTGTGTGTACGTACAGAAACTTTAGTAAACCATCGAATTTAGATGTTTGGTCAAGGAAATGGCGGTGCCAGGCATTCCATTTTTCCATTTCCAGCGTTTAAAAGAAGAATGAAACGATGGAATAGCTGGCACCGTCTTCTTTCTTTGGTTTTAAAGCGCATCTAATAGCTAGGTTTTATGTGATTGCTAGGTGGTTCATCTTTTGCAAAAATTTTTTTTATTAATTTTTTTGCTGCCCAATATCCTAGTGGTGCCAGTGCCAGGCATTCCATTTTTCCATTTCCAGCGTTTAAAAGAAGAATGAAAAAATGGAATGCCTGGCACTGTTTTTCACAGGTCAAAAACGCGTAAAAAACTGGATTATTTTCTCCCAAGAGTCTTGATTGGCCTTTGCTTGAGCCACAGGATCTCCTCCAACTTCATAGCACAAACCTGTAACCGGATGTTTCCCCGCTTCAGTAATAACAGGTGCGCGTGACGATGGTAGGATGACATGCCCTACATTTTCATAACAGAGATGTTCTCTAAAGATTTTTGAATGAGTGGTTTCTAAACGTTGCATGATTTTTTCGCCATATAACCATGATGGCCACATTCTATCGTCTTTTCCAGAAACGATAAGCAATGGGCATTTTATATTTTCTACTTTAATCATCGCCGTTTCGAATTTTTCAGCATTCTTTTTCATTTTTTCTAAAAAAAGTTGGGTAAGATTTACTGAATTATAGGTTCTTTGTTGTTCTCGTTCGTCTTCCACTTCGGGTGAAGGAGCAATAGGTAAAGGTTTTTTATTTAATGTCCATGCAGGTTTCTTTACATGAGGAACTCCGCCATAGGTTACACAACTAGGTACAACTGCTACGACTGAAGTGATTTCCTCAGGAAAAATACTTGCTAAAAGAATGGCGAGTTCACCGCCTCGAGATATACCATAAAGATGTACTTGTTTTGATTTTACACAGAGTTGATTCTTGAGCCATCGAATAGCATTTAAAAAATATTCCAAAGGAATATTTTCAAGATATTTTGGTAATCCATCAGCATTGAAATAAGCTAAAGCCAGCGCAACATATCCTTGTCTAGCGAATAACCGCGCAATCGGTTCATCAAAACCACCACCCGAACCGCCTAAAATAATAACAGCCGGGCGTGGTTCATTAGCCTCCGGCAAAAAAAGTTTAGCAATAATACCGTGTTCTTTTATGTCAATCATAGGAAGGATGTTGTCTGGCACGGTTTTTACTTTTTAGCTATTGGACTGAAGTAGAGTAATTAACCCATTAGCAATATTGTTGTAGGAATTAGAAATGCTCTTGAAAGATATAGCGTATTGACCGTTTTCTTTTGTAATGTCGACAACCCTGGATTTAGTATCTTTTAGTTGATTGCAGATTTCTTGAGTGAGGTGCACAACTGGAACGCCAGCCTTCTCGGCTATAGACCTTAATTGAGGAGTAAAATCACAGCATTTTTGAATTATAAATGGTTGGGATTCCATACCGAAAAAATCTCTAAATTCGTTTTCTGAAATAGACATACCTCTTAGCATGGCAAATTGTTGAAACTTTTTAACGCTGTTGTTTACATCGCTAATCCACTTTTCCGCTGACCTAGAAAATGAAGTACCTTCTTCAACGCTGCCGCCATTGAATCTCTTGGCCATTTGAATCACTAATCCCAGGAATTTTGGGTGGAAACTAAGTCCTTTAAAGCTTTGTGTTGTTTGATAATCACCTAGCAATTTAATCCAATTCTGAAAAATCGAACTTAGGTTATCTATAGCTTGTAGGGAAAAAAAGGCAGGAGAAACTGGAGTGATAAAAAAATCGGTGAGCATCATGATTAGGGCGTTAACTATGCTGCTTGCGCTGGGCGAAGTATCAATCAAAATAAAGTCATAGTTATTTTTTTGTTTTCTAATAGATTGCTCAAATTTATAAGGTATATCGTTAGTAAACTCATTTTTATTTTTGATGATGCTGTAAAGATCAATTTCTATGTTGGCTAAGTTGATTGATCCCGAGATTAGGTCCACAAAGCCGTCTTTATTATGATTGGATTGGACTCTAAATATTTTCTTATCACATGGCTCATTTTTTAGTTCGTTATTGAGATATTCAAATAAGGAAATATACTTTTTAACATTTTCAGTCCATTTGGAGCCTTCATCTGTGGAATATTCAACACTGGTAGAGAGTCCATATAGAGCGGCTGTCAAATTCATTTGAGGATCAGCGTCAATAAGCAACGTTTTGAAGCCTTTGTCAGCTAGAATGAAGCCTAAGTTGTGTACTAGGGTGGTTTTGCCAACACCGCCTTTGTGATTGAAAAAAGTGATTATTTTGCCCATGATATATTTACCGTTGTGCGAAGTAGATAGCACTGTAGATGCTGTTTAGATAAATTATCCGATGTTATTGTATCAAAGTAAAGTTATCTGGTGCCGGCAAGGGGAATCGAACCTCTGACCTACTGATTACGAATCAGTTGCTCTACCAACTGAGCTACGCCGGCACATGTGGCGGGTTATTTGACGAGGATCTTTTTTAGCTCCTCAGCGATGAGATCTTTGAGCGAATCTGTATTTTTCTTTTCGGAAAGAAGCGGTGTTTTTGGCTCGGTTTTTGGTCCTAAGCCAGCTGCTTTGCGCTTTTCCAGTAAAGACAGAACGTCGCTATTGCTTAGTTCCATCGAACTTCCCATCAAGCGAGTATAGTAATCGATTTTCGCTAAATGTTCGACTAATTCTAAACGTAAGAAAGCTTGTTCGATGCTATCTCCAATGGCAAGAACGCCGTTGCCAGCGAGCATAATTACGTCAAATTCCAAAAAGGCAGAAGATACGAGCTGTTCGTTTTCTATCGTGCCTGGTAGGCTGAATTCAACGACTGGAACTAGAGCGCCTATGGAGACTACTGCCTCAGGAAGAGCAGGGCGTAGAGGCAAATTTACAAGCCCGCGCGCGGTAGCGAAAGGCGGATGCGCGTGCACAACAGCTTTCGCTTCCGGACGTGCTTTGTAAGCGGCTAGGTGTAATTTTATTTCGGAAAAAGATTTACCGTTGCCAGAGATCTTGTTACCACTTTGGTCTAAAGTGATAACTAAATCTTCTGTCATATTGGCTTTGCTAATGGCCGTAGGAGTGGCAAGAAAGGTGTTATCTTGCTTGACAGTTATATTGCCATCGTGATTGGCGCTAAAGCCTTTAGCGTCCATGCGATGAGCATATTTGACTATTTCCGAAGTTAGAAAATTCACGGCTAACCTAGTTGTTTGCTGGTTTTCTTAGCTAATGTTTCATTCAATTGATCGATAATTTTGAGAGCTGCTTCAGCTGCGGAATCGATCTCGGCTTCTGGTCCGCTCATAACCAATCTGCCGGAGGCTCCAAAAGGTTTAATTTCGATGAGTTTTACGCGAGCAGCTTTTAAAGCTTCATTACAAGCTATTGGCAAATAAGCGGCAGGCGTGGTTTCCATGATCAGTACAGATTCGCCAGCGAGTACCATATTGCCTTTAGCAGTTCCGGTAAACATGATGGCGTGATCTTGCTGGACGCTGCGGATGATTTTGTTGGTCAAAATATCGACTTTAGCGCGATTATTTTCGGTTAGGCCAGTTTCCTTCAAAACAGCGCGGCCGGCTTCCATAACTTCGCCTTGGTCAGAATGTTGTACTAACATTAAACCAAATTGGCGTTCGGTTACAACTGAGCCCAAGCGGACCTTGGTGCGCTTTAAGGCGACGTCGATCATGGAGTGAATTTCCATGGCTGGAGCAATTTCGATAAATAGCGCTGCGTCGTATTCCGCCGGATCGTAAACCTTATTATCTTTAGCGATAAACTGAGCTAGCTGCGGTTGCAGGCTGTCGATGAAAGTTAAAACTCGCATTTGAAAATTTGTATCGGCCATTTTTGTTTCCTCTGTTGTTAATTCATTCAAAAAACATGTCTATAAGAAATATTTATAAATCAAGGGGTTGAATTTTAAAGTTAGGTTCTGCGATTTTCAAAAATAATTCATCATTCATAATTTATAATTCATAATTATTTTCTAATAATTCCCCGCCTTAGCTTTTTTCCCCGTCACAATTGCAATACTGGCGGATGCGCCAATGCGGTCGGCGCCAGCTTTGACCATTGCTTCGGCATCTTCTTTGGTGCGAATACCGCCGGACGCTTTCACTGACATATCATCGCCAACAATGCGGCGCATTAAAGCTACATCTTCAATTGTAGCGCCGCCGGCGCCAAATCCAGTCGAGGTTTTAACGAAATCCGCTCCTGCAGTTTTAGAAAGCACGCAGGCTGCGATTTTTTCGTCATCTGTCAAATTCGAAGCCTCAATAATTACTTTGAGCGGATAAGGCTTACTGGCTTCCACAACTTCGACTATGTCTTTATAAACTGTTTTGTAATCTTTGGATTTTAAGGCGCCAATGTTGATGACCATGTCGATTTCTTGCGCGCCAGCTCTGATCGCCTCTTTGGTTTCAAAAGCTTTTGATTGCGCCGAAGCGGCTCCCAAGGGGAATCCGACGACAGCGATTGGTTTAACTGGGCTGCCTTTCAGTAATTTTGCGACAAATGGAATATTACTAGAATTGACGCAAACTGTGGCGAAATTATATTGCTTCGCTTCTTCGCACACTTTAGTTAAATCTTCTTTGGTAGCTTCAGGTTTTAACAAAGTATGATCGATCATGTGGGCGAGCTTGGTGTCGATTTGGCTATTGATACCAGAGTTAGCGCCAATACGCGCTGCGCCCAGATCAACTATGTTATTAACCGCATCGCGCTTTTTAACTACGCAAAGTCCGCAATTGGTGCAAGATTCTTTGGAAAGCGTACATGTTCCAGAAGAGTGTGCTGCTTGAGGTGTGACGCCCATGGAGCTTAATCTTTCTGTGACGCGTTTGGCGATTATTTCAACTAATTCATCTATTTTGTCTGTCATGATGTTGTACCTTTTTCAGAATAATTATGAATTATAAATTATGAATGATGAACTGGTCTAAAAACATGTCTACAAGAAAATATTATAAATCAATCGGTTATAATTTTAAGATTAAATCCGCCATTCTTCCTAACAATTCATAATTCATCATTCATAAATTATAATTCAAATTCCCGTCTATTAAATTTCTTTTATAATCAATATATTAGCATAAAAATATCAATTTGTAAAAATCAAGTCGTAACCTTATCGACTATAGCCAAGATTACCGCATGAAACGGGTCATCGGCAGTTCCTAAAAGCTGACGGGCTGTATTGCCTTCGCGGGCGACCAAGACTACATCTCCAGGCCCCGCTTGTACAGCGTCTTGCGCCAGAAAAGAATCGCCCTTGTCATTACCCAAATCGTCAATCGGCTGCACGATAAGGATTTTATGACCCTTATAGCTTTGATGCTTCATGGTGGCAACTACATTGCCCTTTACTTTTGCTAGTATCATAATTTTATTCAGTTTCGACGTTAACTTGATCAACAATGCCCGTGATGGCGGCGTCAATGGGAACGAATGTATTCGGCAGAGCCAGAGCTGCTTCGCGAGCAGTGATCCAATAAACCAAATCGCCAGGGCCAGCTTGGACAGTGTCGATAGCTGCGATAGGCGCTCCCGACGGCTTTAATTTATCTGTCAAAGGCTGAATCATCAATATTTTAGAGCCTTCTAGGGCTTTATCTTTTGTTGTGGCAACGACGGTGCCGATTATTCTTGCAAGTTGCATATTTTTAAACTCGTTCTAAAAAATCTTTATGTGGAGCTGGAATGACGGTGCAGCCAGCCAAAAGCCCTTCTGCTTTGATCATGTCGCGAGCGGCAAAAGTTGAGGCTTCTACCTGATCCAGGTCTCCCGTTAAAACAAAATAAGCTTTGCCGCCAATGCCATTGGCTAAGCGGATTTCTACTAGTTCAATAGGAGAAACTTTAGCCGCTTTATCAGCCGCTAAAACGCAAGATGCTACGGAAAAAGATTCCACTATTCCCAAAGCGCCATATTTTTTCACCGCTTTTACGCCGGCAATGGCTGGAATAACGCTTTCGTGTAAATGTGGTAAAAATAATTGATTGATTACCATGTCAGCGCCAGCATTTATGCCAGCTGCCAGGGATTCTTCCACGTCCGCGACTTCGCCGGCGAAAGTGATTAAATATTTTCCAGGGCAAATCGGATTCGCAGTTAACAGCCTAACCGGCGCTTTTTTGACGACAGCGTCTGCGGCCAAAAAGCCTTGTGCTATCGATTTAAATTCTATTAGACCTAACGATGGTTCTTTCATGTTTCTTCTTCAAAAAAATGGGGACCCCACGCCCCGCCCAAGTTCAGTTTAACCGCCCCAAACACACTTCGCAATACCGTGTTTTTCACGGTATTGACAAGTTCCCAAAATCGTCCCCATAATAATTGAGGGTGGGGGCGGAGCCCGTAACTTAAAATCCTAACTCTTTGATTTTAAAGGAAATCACATAGACATGTTTTTGGGCGGACACGTATCCCGCCCTTTTTTTATTTTTCCTACAATTCATAACTCATAATTCATCATTCATAATTTGTTTTTAATCTCAATCCAATTTTCATCTATATTCGTAATTTTCCCTTCTATCGACGCATGATAAACCGCGCCGAGCTTGTCTTCTGGCGAAGCGGCGATTATATCGCACATTTTAACTTTGTCGCCAATTTTAATTTTGGGTTCCGCCGGAACACCAATGTGTTTGTTGAGCGGAATGCGTACCGTCTTAATTTCTTGTCTGCCACAATCCGGAATCTCTACGTCATAGCGCACTAAATCGATTTTCTTTAAAAGCGTTGGAATGGCTAATTTTCTGTTCTGAAATTGTGAGTTTGGCTCTATTTTACTGCGCTGATGCGGATTTTTTACGCCTTTTGAAACTAATTCTTTGCGATAGGCTCCGAAAATTTTACGAGGAGATAGCAACATAAAATCGCAAGCGGCCAACTCGCAAACGCCGCATTGGCTGCATAAAAATGCTGAAGTTATATTTTTAGCTGGTTCAGCTTGATTGTAATCTAAGCTGCGCATAGTTAAATGCGGCTGTATCTCATGGCCGATGAGATTTCGTGGACACAGATCACTACAGCGAAAACACTGGCAACAGGCGGATTTAGAACGCTTAATAACTTGCTCTAAAGAACGCTGTTGCATGGTTACAATAAAATGATCGGCTGGCAGAGCTAAAAAGCCGCTAGTGGTTTTGGATATGCCATCTTCCAAATTATTAACTATTTTGCCCATCATGGGGCCGCCATCGATAAATACTGCGTTTTCGCAGGTTGTTCCGCCGGCGATTTTGATTAGTTCAGAATAGGGCGTGCCGATGGGAACTGTTACAACTTGCGGTTTTTTAAATTCGCCGGCCAGTGTTACAGTTCTTTCTGTTACAGGTTTGCCTTGCGCCGCTTGATAAACTTGCATCAAAGTAATGACGTTATTCACCACAACGCCAACGTTTAATGGAATTCCGCCTTCTGGAATGACTTTACCAGTTACTTCATAGACTAATATAAATTCATCGCCGGCAGGATAGTAATTTTCAAGAAGATGTAGTCGAATAGAGTTGTCTTTGGGTAAGACTTTTTGGATCGCTGCTACGGCTTCTTCGTAGTGTTCTTTTAGAGCAATGACGCCTTCTTTCGCGCCAGTTGCGATCATGGCCAGCTTCATGCCTTCGATTAGCCAATCAGCGTGCTTTTCCATCATGCTGCAGTCGCTAGTGAGAAGCGGTTCGCACTCTGAGCCATTGGCTATTACGGTATTAACTTTGGCTTGTAATTTAATATACGTCGGAAATCCGCCGCCACCGGCTCCGATAACGCCGGCATTACGAACCGCATTGACTATTTGTGCGGAGGATAACATATAAAATAATTATGAATTATAAATTATGAATGATGAATTGTTAGGAAAGGGAAGGTTTAATTTTGAAATTATAACTGATTGATTTATAAGAAAAATCCGTAGACATGTTTTTGAATGTAAATGTTTTATCATTGACCTAACCTTTAAAATTCATGCTTTAATAATTCATCATTCATAATTCATCATTCATAATTCATAATTTATAATTTATAATTTTTCTATACTATTCTAAAATGTCCACTCACGACGCAGCGTCTGATACGCGTAAAATGTCTGGCTGTCGTGACACCTTCTCCGGTTGGAGCTGCTATCGTAAACGACGCAGGTCCTTCGCCGCCTAGGCCAAGACCAGCCAAAGTTGGGCCGTTTTTAACAAAAATCGCTGTATTCATTCTGACTGCCATTTTGTGTAAATTGTCGATGTTACGTGAGTGCATTGCTGCACTATGAAAGCAGCCGTCTTCCAATTTATAAGCAATTTCAATAGCTTCATCGACGTCGTTGGCGCGAATGAAAGGCAGAACTGGCATCAAAAGCTCTAGTTTGGCAAATGGATGATTGGCATCGGTTTCCGCAAAGGCTAAGCGTTTAGAAGAATCTACATCCATATCGATTTCTTTTAAGATGAGCTGAATATCTTTGCCGATCCATTTCTTATTTGGCGTGCCATCGGGATTTACAATAACTTGCTCTAATCTTTTGGCCTGATAGCTGCTAAGCTCTACGGCGCCGGCGGCTACCAGAGCTTTTTTCATTCTATCGGCAGCTAATTTAGTAACGATGATATTTTTTTCTACCACACAGATAATATTATTGTCGGTGCTAGCGCTCGTAACTATTTCGCGTGCAGCTTTTTCAATATCCGCGGTTTCATCGACAACTACTGGCGGATTACCTGGTCCTGCCGCCACAACCCTTTTGCCAGATTTCATGGCTGCTGCAACTACGGCCGGTCCGCCTGTTACCACTAATAATTTTATTTGTGGATGTTTCATCAAAACATTAGCGGATTCGATAGTTGGATTAATCACAGTTGTGATTAGATTTGGCGGTCCGCCAGCGGAAATTATGGCTTTATTGATTAAATCTACCGTAAAAACCGAAGTTTTTTTGGCGCTTGGATGTGGATTAAAAGCAACGGTGTTACCACCAGCGATCATGCCAATAGTGTTGCAGATAATAGTTTCAGATGGATTGGTGCACGGCGTAATAGCGCCGATCACGCCATAAGGTGCAAGTTCCAATAAAGTTAAGCCATTATCTCCCGTAAAAGCGATGGGAGATAAGTCTTCCACGCCTGGTGTTTTGACAATAGCTACTTCATTTTTTTTGATTTTATCAGCGTAGCGGCCAAGTCCAGTCTCATCTAGAGCTAATTTCGCAAAATTTTCTAGATTTTCTAGACAAGCTTCGCGAATAGCTCCAATGATTTTGTTTCTTTGTTCAACTGAAACTTCTTTATATTCGCAAAAAGCTCTGTCTGCTGCTTGAATTGCTTCTTCGATAGTATCAAAACAGCCACGCGCATTTTCAGTGAAAACGCTAGGAGCTGCTGGCTTTCGGCGCGGCTCTTCGACTTTAGGAGATGCAGCTTTAGTTCCAGCTAATTGACCGACAACGCGATCCACCAAAGAGGCGATCTGCTGATCATTAATGATGGCCATATCTTACCTATGGTTTTAATTACTTGTTGTAAACTATCTTGCCGTCTACTTCGACCGTGTCGACAATAGCCATGATGACCGTGTCGACTGGCTTATCTTTAGTGATATCAGTTTGCCTGGCGGAACTGCCGGCAGCTACCAAAACCACTTCGTCTTTGCCGGCGCCGACAGAATCGACTGCGACGACAAAAGCACCCGTAAACGAGCCATCCACGTTGATGTATTTAACTAGAAGCATTTTTAATCCTTCTAGTTTTTCATCTTTACGCGTAGCTACAACAGTACCTACTACTTTTCCAAGTTGCATAGTGGATTATTTCTTTTTGCTGTCAGCTTGACGGCCCAAAGGTAGGACTGCGTCGATGTTTAAATGTGGATTTGGGATGACATGTACTGAAACCACTTCGCCAACTTTTCTGGCTGCTCTTTCGCCAGCTTCTGTTGCGGCTTTAACTGCAGCAACATCGCCACGGACGATAGCGGTTACATAAGCGTGTCCAACTTTTTCAAAGCCGACTAGTTCGACTTTCGCAGCTTTGACCATTGCGTCTGCTGCTTCAACCATGCCTGTAAAGCCTTTAGTTTCGATCATACCTAATGCATCTGCCATTTTAGATTCTCCGAAAAATTGTTGATTGAAAATGGATGAGAAAACGAAATTTTATGGTCTTGGGGGTTAAAAAGAACCTCCAAAGGCCGTAAATATCCGCGCATGATAAGCTAGAGTGTTGGGAAAATCAATATTTACCTGGTTTAAAAGTATCTGAAGCCCCAAAAACCTAATTGCCACGCCGCTTAGGCAAATAACGCTAAATTAAATCTTCCAGAGTGCATGTAAGCAATTGAGCTTTATTACGGTGTATCTTATTTAGCTCTCGTTCTGTTAAACAGATGACCTTTGTTTGTATCGTGTTGCCTAAAACAATGTTGTTGGATTTTTTTAAATAAGCTGCATTTTTTTCATTAAAAAGTGTGGTATATCTTTGGAGTAGAGTTATGCGGCTTTTTTTGATTTCTTTAAACATGCGAATCAAGGGGACAAGCTTATCGTCTATTTCAGTTGGGATCTTGCCTTCCACATCTTCTAGCCAATAGTCGCTAAGCGTATAAATTATATTTACTACATGGCTTCCCTCAGCTTCATAGACGTATTTAAATAAGTAGTTGTCGGTGGAAAAGTCTTGCTGAATCTGTATTTCGTGTAATCGGATGATTTTATAAAACTCGTATGACTCCAGTAAGCGAGAATAGCTTGTGCGCCATTGCCCTAGCCAGTTTTTAATGTAATTTTGGTCGAGAAATAGTGGCGATAAATCGTGTTGGAGGTTTTTATCGTTTACTTGATTCATTTTTTGCGTAAGGAGCCCAAAAAGCTCGGGTAAATCCGCGATAGCCATATCTTTGGCACGTGCACGTAAATAATCCAAGTTGGGAGTGGTTTTCTTTTCCATGTACCACAAGAGATCATAAATGTCGCGCCCTTTTTCTTCGTATGCGTTCTTACCTACACGCCTTGTGCCGCGCAGCAGAATAGCAGCAATCTTGCTCGCCATGAGGGTAGACATATTATAAGTTTTGATTACGAAAGACAGTTGGCCATGATTAATCGGGATTTTTTCTATAACAGCCCCAGGCGGGGAGAAGTGATTAAGATCAATTTTAACGTGCACTTGCTTGGAATGATGGTCAATACCTATTTCTTCACCAATAAAAAAGCGTAGAAGCAGTCCCCTGGTGCCAACGGTTTTGATTTGAATTGTCTTAGCGTTGAATCCATATTTGTCTGCGAAATAAATTTCCGCCTCTTTTTTGATAGTGCTCAGCAAAGATTGCGTACAGACATGCTCAATTTCAAAGTCCAAGTCAACAGACATGCGGTTTAGGTTGTGACAAATGCGGAGGGCAGATCCGCCATACATAGTCCATTTGCTGTATTCGGAGTGGTGATAAATAAAATTCAGCACATAGTACTGTATTTCTTCTTTCACCATATTGCGCAGTATTTCCGCATTCGCTACATCAGCATTGGCGCGAGCAAAAATGGTACTTTTGAGTATTTCAATAAATTGTATGGCCATATTATTTGAGATATTTTTTTATTAAATTATAAAAATGTTCCTTTTCTTTTGGATCCATTTCATCGATATCGATGCGTAAATCTTCTTCTATAAGAGGTTCTAAATCGCTGATGTGTAACCCTTTGAACTGATTGGTTTTAAAATAGATTAAGTCGAATAAAGCTTTTGCAGGAGAAGCTATAAAAAAATCAAAAGAGCCCTGAATGAGTGAAAAATCAGAAAAAAGTTCTTTTTTGATGGAGTGATATGCAAAGTTTCCTGTTTTATTGTTATAGGTTCTGGTGATTTTGGGAGTTACTGATGTAATGGTGTAAACAGCCTCAGTGGCAAGATTATAATACTGCAAAGCGGCCCAGGAGCTGACATAAGATGGCTGGCAGAGAACATTAGCGAGATAAAAGGCGTAGGAAGCATCGCCTTTGTTTTTCTGAAAATACTCGTTCGTTACGTACATACCTTTTTTCAGTTGAATTAAATCCCTGTGTGTTAAAGACTGTCTGATATAGGCATCGAGAGTTCCAGGCTTAATGGCGTACTGCTCACTTAGCTGGTAAAGTGCCTTTTTATCGAAATAAGGAAGGTTTTCCACCTGTCCTAGGAGGATTTTTCTATATTTCATAATTGGTATGATATCATACCAATTCCTAAATGCAAGTTAAATCTAACCCCAATACAATCAAAGCCCCAAAAACCTAATTGCTACGCCGCTTAGGCAAATAACGCCGCCGGCGAGGGCGTTGCCGTAACGAGAGAAGAAATGCAGTTCAAATTTCTGCATACCAAAGGCAGAAGCGAGGACTAGGCTTAGCATAACCATGAGAGTTGCTGCGCCAAAAGCGAGAGAAATCCAAAATACTTCCATTAAAGAGCCATGTAAGGCTGGGTAAATAATAAGCGGAATCAGCGGTTCGCAAGGTCCCAATATGAAAATTATAAACAAAATCCACGGTGTTAGTTCGCGATAGCTTTTTTTAGTATGTAAGTGTGCATGTTCTTCGTTGTGATTGTGCAGATGCTGGTGCAGCGAGCCGTCGGAGTGAATATGAGCGTGTGTATGAGTTTTCTTCTTTAAAGCGTAATGAATTCCCCAAAGTAAATAACCAAAGCCAAAGCCAATTAAAAGCCAGGCGGAAATCACATTTCTAAAAGATTCGATAAATTGTAATTTGGCGACTGTGATACCAATGGCAGCCACGATAAGGCCTAGAATTGCTGCCGATAAAACATGTCCAATGCCGCAAAGAAGTGTTATCCAAGTGGTTTTTTGCATCGACCAACGCCTAGCTTTTGCCATGACAATGAAAGGCAAATAATGGTCTGGCCCGAGCAAAGTATGGATGAAACCAACCGAAAGGGCAGAGGCAAGTAAAATTATAAAGGCGTGGTCAGGGAAAAACATGTCTACAGAAATTCTTTATAAATCAATAACTTACATTTTTAAATTGGGTTCTTCAGCTCTTCGTATAGTTTTTTGATAACAGTGGGGATTTGTCTGACCACTTCCGAGCTTAGGCCTTCACCAAAATCGATACTTTTAGCTTGGACGCCGATGATAATTAGATTAGAGCTAACTTGCAATTGATTTAATAGTTCGATCAAAGCTATTACGCCAAAGCCGTGTGTAGAAAGCGCATCGGATTGAATTTTTAGCTTGGCTTCGTTAGGCTTAAAAGCTTTCACTGTTCCAGGGTCCATTCCCATTTCCACGGCATCGATGATTATAGTTTTCTCATAATTGGGAATAATATCCAAAAGAGCGAGAGCGTCTGTTCCTCCGTCCAATAAATCACAATTTAAATCTTTTTCTTTACGTAAAAGTCTTATTATTTCCGGTCCAATGCCATCGTCCTGGCGATACGGATTTCCAACGCCGACGATCAGAAGAGGTTTTTTTGATTGGTTAATAGTCATTTGAGCAGGAAAGATACACGTTTTTGTGTTGGCGTCAATACCGTGAAAAACACTGTATTGCGCATCGCACTGGATCATACATAAAATAACATTTATTCAATAAAAAGTCCTGAAAGGACGATTTAGAATAGCCGGTCGAAAATAATGCCAAAAAATCATCTAGCCAAACATGATCGTTTTTTTCGCTCAGCGATGAGTAATCCTAATGTTATGCAGGAATTTTTTTCGGAAAATCTACCCGATAATATTAAAAAAATTATCGACCCTGGATCGATTAAACCTCTATCAGATAGTTTCATTGACGATGACCTAAAATTGCAAATTACTGATTTGCTTTTTTCCGCCAATTTTTACTTAGAACAAGGCTATATCTATCTTTTGATTGAACATCAAAGTACACCCGATCCTTTTATAGCGTTTAGGATTTGGAAATATGTGTTAGCCGTTATGCAGCGGCACCTTAAAGAAGTCGATAAAAAGTGTTTACCTATTGTTTATCCCATGATTTTTTATACCGGCTGGAAGCCGCACAATTATTCAACAGATTTTTTTGATCTCTTTGGGAAAAATAAAGAATTAGCACGTGGAATTTTCACAAAACCCTATTGCCTAGTCGATCTGTCACGTATGCAAGATGCGAGATTGCGAGGAGCGTTGAGGTATGGGGTATTAGCTCGTACTATGAAGCATATTTGGGAAGATGATTTTTTGCCAATTCTTAAAGATTTGATGGGGGATTTGCGAAAAATTGAACATTTTGGCGAAATGTCTTATATTTATACCACATTGTCTTACATAGTTGAGGCTGGAGCAATTAATAAACCCGAAGAATTTCGCGAAATAATAAAAAATGAATTAGCTGGTATTGATGAGGAAAAGATTATGACTATAGCAGAACATTACAGGCTCAAGGGGCAAGAGCAAGCTTTGAAAGCTGTAGCTGATCAGTTGCGTCAGGAGGGTTTATTATCGAAGAAAGTGGAAAAAATACTCAAGCTTTCCAAAAATACTATGGAAAAGAAGCAGTAGTAGGTTTTTCCTACACCACAAACCCTGTCTCTTTAAATTTCACCAATTCTTTTTCTATCTTATCAACAAGTTCGGCTGAATAAACTGGTTTGGCGTCGATTTCATCTAAGATTTCCTGGTGATTATCGTGCATAAACTTTATTGCGGAATTGGCAAATTCAAGGACCTTCTCTACTGGTAAGTCAGCGAAAATTTTCTTTTCGATGATAACCAGGGTTATGACCATTTCTGAGACTGTTAAAGGTGCGTATTGTGGCTGTTTAAGAATTTCTAAAGAGCGTTGACCATGTTCTAGTTGCTTTCTAGTTGTTTCATCTAAATCGGAAGCAAACTGTGAGAAGGCTTCTAAATCGCGAAACTGGGCTAAGGCTAAACGCAATCCCCCGCTTAATTTTTTGATGATACTAGTTTGGGCTGCACCACCAACGCGCGACACAGAAAGGCCGATATTTACAGCTGGGCGTACGCCGGAATTGAATAAATCGGTTTCTAAGAAAATTTGGCCATCTGTGATAGAAATAATATTGGTTGGAATAAAGGCCGTGATATCGCCAGCTTGCGTTTCTACAATAGGCAGAGCTGTAAGCGAGCCAGTTCTATCTTTAACTTTGCCTTCGGTTTGTGTTGAGACGTATTCAGCACTGACGTGAGCGGCACGTTCCAGCAAGCGCGAATGTAAGTAGAAAATATCGCCTGGATAAGCTTCGCGTCCCGGTGGACGACGGAGTAGAAGAGAAATTTGGCGATAAGCCCAAGCATGTTTGGTGAGATCATCAAAAATTATAAGTGCATTTTCGCCGATGTCGCGGAAATATTCTCCCATGGAGCATCCTGCGTAAGGCGCTATATATTGTGAAGCGGCGGAATCAGAAGCAGAGGCATTTACTATGATGGTATGCTTCATGGCGTCGTGTTCTTCTAATTTACGCACTAAAGCGGCTATGGAAGAGTTTTTTTGACCGATGGCCACGTAAATACATTTAACGCCAGATTTTTTTTGATTGATGATAGTGTCAATGATGATGGCGGTTTTGCCGGTTTGGCGATCGCCAATGATTAACTCTCTTTGGCCCCGGCCGATTGGTACAATAGTATCAATTACTTTGAGACCAGTTTGCAGCGGTGTATCGACGCTTTGGCGCCAGATTACTCCAGGGGCTACTTTTTCCACGGGAGCTGTTTTTTTGCTATTGATCAGACCTTTACCATCTAGAGGAGTGCCAAGTGGATTGACAATGCGACCAAGCAACTCATGTCCAATGGGTGTTTCTAAAACGCGACCAGTGCTTTTTACAGTCATGCCTTCAGAAAGATGACCAAAGTCGCCTAAAATAACGGAGCCGACAGTATCACGTTCTAGATTTAAAGCGATACCATAAGTTTTTGTATCGAACTGTAGCATTTCGCCCAATAAGGTATTGGATAGTCCGTAAATTGTAGCAATACCATCTTTGAGGCTTACGATTGTTCCTTCATTGCGTGTTTCGGCAGGTAAAGGAAATTGCTCGATTTGTTGCTTGATAATGGCACTAATTTCGCTTGGGTTAAATGGCATAAATGTTATCTCGCTTTATCTTTTGTCAGATTATCAAAAACTATTCGCTAAGCGTTGTAATTTGTTTTGCAGTGAAGAATCGATCACATCATTTCCAAAGCGGAGGATCATACCGCCAAGTAGGTTAGGATCTACAGCATAATCTAGAAACACTTTGGCTTTTAAACGCTTGACTAAAACGTTCTCTAATTTTTCTTGTTGTTTTTCGGAAAGGGGTTTTGCTGATATAACACTTCCTTTTTTTAAATTTTCTTTTTTACAGCGCAAATTATCTAAAGCGGCGTATATGCTGGGTAAGAGCTGCAATCTACGTTTAATTATTAAAAAGTTTAGTAAACGGAGAGCTTGTTCTAATACGACGCTTTCTGTATTTTTTTTAAGAGTGTTTTTAAACAAATTGAATAATTTTTCTTTTGGTGAACGCGGATTGTTAGCTAAAGAAATAACACTAGGGTTTGTAGCAATAAAGGCGAGTATAGAAATGGTATCTAGCCATGCTGTAAGCGATTTTTGTTCACTTGCTAATTCGAATATAGCTATTGCGTAAGGTCTGGCTTGGTTTAAATCTTGCGACATAGAATCCTAATGCTCCTTGTCCAAGTCAGCGATAAATTGATCAACTAATTTATCTTGCATTCCCGCATCCACTTTTTCTTCTAGAATTTTTTTTGTGTTAAGCATAACTAAATCGGCAAGATGTTTCTGTAACTCTTCTTTAGCCATGCTTTTTTCTTTCTGTATGGTGATTTCAGCATTGGTCAAGATTTGTTCGCTCTCTTTTTGAGCTGACAGCTTGCTTGCCTCTAGTATTTTTGAGGTTTCTTCTTCGGTTTTTGTTAGTATGGTTTTAGCTTGATTTTGTGCAGAAGAAAGTATTTTTTTAGCTTTATCTTGAGCGATTTTTAAATCATTTTCTGCACGCTCTGCTGCTTGTAAGCCAGACGCGATCTTTTGTTGCCTCTCTTCCATAGCTTTTGTGACAGGTGGCCAAATATATTTCATGGTGACGAAAATCAGTACAGCAAAGGTGATTATTTCGCCAAGAAGTGTGATATTTAAATCCATGACTTAATTATCCCGCAACGTGTTGGCCGGCTAAGCGTACGATTTCAGCAATTAGAGGATTTTTGCCAAAAATTAGCAGAAGCCCGATAGCGATAGATATTGCCGCGAAGGCATCGAGTAGACCTGCAACCAAGAACATACGCATCATAAGCATGGGTGAAAGTTCTGGTTGGCGCGCGATGCCTTCTAGGAATTTACCACCTAAAATACCAAAACCTATGGCAGTTCCTATGGCTGCGAGGCCTATTAAAAGAGCCGCGCCGAGAACGGTCATTGCTTGAACTTGAGTGACTAATTGTGCTAGTTCCATTGTTATCTCCGCTAGTTTATAAATTATGAATTGTAATACCGTGTTTTTTACGTTATTGCAAGGGAAAAATTAGTGCGTTCCACTCTCCGAACCATGGGCCATACTTAGGTAAGTAATAGTTAACATCATAAAAATAAAGGCTTGTATGGTAATGACTAATACGTGAAAGAGCGACCATAGTCCGCCCACTGTCCATTGGATCCACCAGGGCAATGCTGCAATGAGTAAAAAAATTAACTCGCCCGCAAACATGTTGCCGTAAAGTCGAAGCGCCAAGGATACTGGTTTTGTTATTTCTTCAATAAGATGGAACAGTATGTTTATCGGGAAAAGCCAAACATTAAAAGGCGCAGCAAGCCATTCGTGGCTTAGTTCTTTGGCGCCTTTAGTGTTGGCGTTGTAAAATAAAATCAAGAAAAAAACCGTTAGAGATAAAGCGAAAGTTAAGTTTACATCTTCTGTTGGAACAAGTCGAAAAGTTGGGTCTAAGATTCCTAAGTGATAAAGTGGGACGCATAAAATATCGACAGGCAGAAGATCCATAAAATTCATCAGCCAAATCCAAACGAAAATAGTCAAAGATAGTGGAGCTATGAGTTTAGAGCGGCCGTGAAAGGAATCTTTGATTAGTTGTGCTACATACTCTACGATCATTTCTACGAAATTTTGTAGCTTATTTGGGACGCCACTTTGCATTTTTTTAGCAGCAGAACGAAAGAGGCAAAAGAAGACCAAGCCAGTTAAGATAGAAATGATAAGAGTATCAAGATTTAAAGTGTAAAAACCGCCATCGGAAATAGTGAAATTATGCAGGTTTAATTGCAGGTGATGTAGATGATGCTGAATGTAATCGCCTTGCGTAGGCGTTAGAAAGGATTCGCTCATGATTGTTCTTTTTGATATGTTTTAAATAAGCTTAAAAACCAAGGCCATGGAGATAAAATAGCCACAATGTAACCACTTATAAACGCTAGATTAGTAATAGGCAAGTAGCGAACACAAAGAAAAACTAAAAACATGCTTAAAGCTAGTTTTTTTAGTTCAGTCAAGAAAAATATTCTAAGCAAAGCGCGCGGTGATTGTTTTAGCTCCGCTGGGTAAATACTGCGAAGAACTTTTTTAGTGAAATACATACTTGGAAAAATCCAGGCTAAACAACCAAAAAAAGCTGATGAAGCCTCAAGATTACCCCCAATAATCAACCAAAAAACAGTTATACCAAGCATGCAGGCAAGTTGTATGCCGCTTAATCGATTACATTCTCGGTTATAAAAGCTAAGATAAGCTGGTTTTGTTGTGGGCGCCAACTTACTGCGCGCTTTAACGCGCTTAGTATTTTTGGTCTTTTTTATTTTGTGCTTAGCTGCAGCCATCCGGCAAGTATAATATTACTTCAGGGATACGACAATTTTTTTCTTGCTTGATTGAAATAGTTAGGATATTCTTGCTGAAATCATTTTTAAAATGTAACATATTGATTTATAACGAAATCCCGTAGACATGTTTTTATGGCACAGAAGAATTTTAGTCGTGCAGATCGCGTAGCTCAGTTAATTCACCATGAATTAGCTTCGGCTATGCTATTTAATATAGATAATCCCGCTTTCAAGGGCGTTACGGTTACGGCAGTAAAGCTTTCACGCGATTTGTCTTCCGCCCGCGTTTACGTTACGTTTTTAAATGACGAAAATATTAAAGAAAATATCAAAGCGCTGAAGCAAGAGGCGGGTTTTTTGCGCCATTTATTGGCAGGGAAACTGAATTTGCGTATTGTGCCGCAATTGATGTTTTTTTACGATGAGTCGATCGCTGTAGGACGAAAATTATCGGCTTTGATTGATACGGCGGTAAAGCGAGATACCAATAATACAGAGATTTAGCATGCGACCATCAAGAAAAACAAATTGCCGCAAGATCAATGGGGTGTTGCTTCTAGATAAGCCACTTGGCATGACGTCTAACGAAGTATTACAAAGAGTTAAAAGATTGTATGTAGCGTGTAAGGCTGGCCACACCGGTAGTTTAGATCCTCTAGCCAGCGGCATGTTGCCGCTTTGTTTTGGTGAGGCTACTAAATTTGCGCAGTTTTTATTGAACACCGATAAAAGCTACATTGTGCGCGCTAAACTAGGCGTAAAAACTGCAACTGGCGATACGGAAGGTGAGGTTTTAGAAGAAAAACCAGTTCCAAAATTTACTTTAGACCAAATCCAAGCCGTATTAAAAAAATTTCAAGGCGATATTGAGCAGTTGCCGTCGATGTACTCAGCTTTAAAGCATAACGGACAACCGCTTTATAAACTGGCTCGTGCGGGAATTTCCGTAGAGCGCGAAAAGCGAGTTGTGACTGTTTACAGATTAGATTTACTGGGAAGTAATCCAACCGAACATCCTACCGAATTAGATCTTTTTGTACATTGTAGCAAAGGCACTTATGTGCGCACTTTAGTGGAAGATATTGGGGATGCTTTGGGCGTTGGTGCGCATGTTACAATGTTACGACGCAAAAATGTTGGCAATTACAAAGAAGATCGCATGGTTACGCTGCAAACTTTGGAAGAACTAGCCTCACAAGGTGATTTTGCCAAATTGGACGCTTTGCTTTTGCCCATTGAGTCTATGATAGAATCTTGGCCAGTTTTAACTGTTACTGAAGATCTAGTTTACTATTTGCGCCAAGGAAATCCTGTTTTAATTCCTCGTTCTCCAACTTCTGGCTATGTTCAGCTTCGTCGCAAAGACGGCAATTTTGTTGGCGTTGGTGAGGTTTTACCAGATGGTAAAATCGCTCCGCGCAAGATTGTTTTTTAGGTTAAAGACTAAAATTTTTGATATAAACTCCACGACAAAAACTATTGTCGCTCATAAAAAACACGTATATGGACTCGGCCTCTTAGTCAAGGGTTACTAACAATAAATCTGACAACAACTTTAAGGTTACGTTCGTATATACGGCATCTTGTTGAGTTTTTCACTCGTGCCTAGATG
>Ga0172379_10001944_pt1 | contig 38548 bp, 32 predicted proteins | sample GrowelOW334metaG_FD_119756 | JGI IMG/M metagenome (GOLD analysis project Ga0172379, IMG submission 119756) | Groundwater microbial communities from an aquifer near a municipal landfill in Southern Ontario, Canada - Groundwater well OW334 metaG | ecosystem: Environmental > Aquatic > Deep... | reverse complement strand
GAAATGTTTGAAATGTTTGAAATGTTTGAAATGTTTGAAATGTTTGAAATGTTTGAAATGTTTGAAATGTTTGAAATGTTTGAAATGTTTGAAATGTTTGAAATGTTTAACCCTATAAACATTTTAAACCCTTCAAACTTTTCAAACCATTATTTAAGATTGGTGTTCCCTTTCCTGGCTTTGGGAAAATAGGGGCAATGTTTGCATCCGTTTCCACAGCAGTAACCACGGTCCGTCAGGTATTTTTCAGTCATGATGCGGTAACCTTCAGGTGACAAATAATAATCAATCCCTTTTACCACTTCATCGCCATATTTAATATTCTCTTCCACCCTATAATATTTTAGATTTTAGATTTTGGAATTTCGATTTGGGTTCCGTGTATTTGAGTAACTTCCTAAATCTCATATCTCATAACTCATATCTCTTTCTTACAGTGAACTATCCAACGAATGGCCCATCCTGTCCCTCTTTGTTTGCAAATAAAAGGTGTTGAATGGATTCGGTTTGACTTCAATTGGAATTGTTTCAACCACAGTGAGGCCAAATGATTCGAGTCCGACCCTTTTTACGGGATTATTGGTAATTAATCTCATCTTGCTTACTCCCAGACTGCTGAGAATCTGGGCACCTACTCCATATTCACGTTGATCTGGATCGAATCCAAGGTGAATATTGGCATCAACGGTATCGAGGCCCTGCTCCTGCAATTTGTATGCCTTGATTTTGTTCATGAGCCCTATTCCACGGCCCTCCTGCTGCATGTAAACGATGACGCCCTTTCCCTCCTTTTCGATCAGATCCATTGCCTTGTGAAGTTGCTCTCCGCATTCACAACGAAGCGATCCGAAGATATCCCCTGTTGCGCACGAGGAATGAACCCTTACCAGGATGGCTTCATCAGGTTCCCAGGTGCCTTTAATCAGGGAGATGTGCTCGACTCCATTGGATTTTTGGAGGAAGGGAATCAGTCTGAATTGGCCAAATTCGGTAGGTAATTTGACCTCTTCCCCTCTTTCAATGAGTGTCTCTTTGTCAAGTTTGTAAGCGATCAGGTCAGCTATTGAGACCAATTTAAGGTCCAACTTCTGTGCTATCCCATAGAGTTGAGGGAGTCTGGCCATTGTACCGTCGGGGTTCATGATCTCGACCAGTACACCGGCTGGTTGTAGCCCGGCCAACCGCACCAGATCCACTGTTGCTTCAGTATGTCCTGCTCGTCTCAGAACCCCCCGGCTTTTGGCACGTAAAGGAAATATATGGCCCGGACGTCCAAGGTCATTCGGTTTTGTGTCGGGTGAGGCAAGCATTTGGATCGTGATAGCCCTGTCGTGGGCAGAGATGCCGGTAGAGACATTCTCCCCAACAGCATCTACCGAAACGGTGAAGGGGGTATCGTGAATGGAGGTATTTCTGCCGACCATCATCTCCAGTTCGAGGTCTTCACAACGCTCCTCAGTGATTGCGACACAGATCAGTCCGCGCCCTTCAGTGGCCATAAAGTTGACCATTTCGGGTGTAATTTTTTCGGCTGCAGCAATGAAATCCCCTTCATTTTCGCGGTCCTCATCATCGACAACAATGATAAATTTTCCTTGGCGAATTTCTGCAATGGCCTCTTCAATAGTATTTAATTTAATTTCACTCATAGTTTTAATTAAGACAATAATTCATTTCTGCACAACTCAAGAAAAAATCACTCCTGTTGATCGGGGCCGGACTTCTTCCGGAAACGAATTTTTTTTAAAAATTCGAGGTACGAATCAATGTTTAGTACAGTAGAATCTGTTACAGCTTTGTAAGTGAGAAAAATTCCGGCAGGCAGGAAAATGAATGTCGAAAACCAGATACCAAACCATAAACCGAAAGTAGCTTCACGAACATATTTCTCTCCGGTTGTGGAGAGGATCCAGTAAAAGATGAACAGAACAACGGAGACAACGAGTGGCATGCCCAGGCCTCCTTTACGAATGATGGCGCCAAGGGGTGCCCCTATAAAGAAAAAGATCAGGCAGGCAATGGAATAGGTATATTTTTTGTGCCATTCGGTATCAAACCTGTTAATGCTCCTGATGTTGGCAACATTCAACTCTTCAACCTGCTTGAGGGCTCGAATGTTATTTCTCGCATTGCTCAACGCTCCCTCAATCATCTGATTGCGAACAGGTGCAATGACACTGCGCAACACACTATCGATATCGACATACTTTTTCAGTCTGTAATCCGGCTTATAGGTGGGGTCATTCCGTGCCAATGAGCTAATGGCAGTGGCAACAGGCAGGGGATAGGCAATACTTAGTGCCTGCTCAGTAGCAAAGATATCAAATTGTTTTGAAAGGGAATCCGAAACATATCGAAGTTGTTTGTTGTTAAGGGACCTGTTAGCGCTCTTGAAGATACTTTCATCTTTACGTTCAAAATCCATACCCTGAAGTTTGGAGTAGATAGTCTCTTTTTTAAACTTATCGGTCCTGACAGGATAACCTGTCGACTCCCTGTTCGTGGTCTGAACTTCTGCATGTGTCTCCCCGGAATAAAGGTTCAGTATCATGTACCTTTTATCGGTGGTAATCTTCATCGTTCCGGAATCTGCTACCGTGACCGTCTCATTCCCTTGATCATAGCGGTGATCGTAAATCATGATATCGTACAACATAGAGCCATCCTTCGCTTTACGTCCCACTTTGATGGAGAAGTTGTCTATATCATTGGAGAAAACACCCTCTTTAATCACAATTTCAGGTCGCATCTGACGGATACTGGCCATTAAGGTAATCAGTTTCTTGTAAGAGACGGGTATAACACGGTTTGAAAACTGAAATGCACCAAAACTCAGCAGAATACTTACAACAATAACCGGTTTCATGATCCTGAAAAGGGAAATTCCTGCTGCTTTCATGGCAAGCAGTTCGTTGTTTTCACCCATGTCGCCGAAAGTCATGATCGAGGCCAACAACATGGATAGCGGTAAAGCCATTGGCATCAACATGGCAAGGGTATAGACAAGAAATTCAACGATGATATTCATTTCCAATCCCTTGCCAACAAGATCGTCAAGGTAAACCCACAAAAATTGCATCAGGAGAACGAACAAACTGATGAGCAGGGTAACGATCAGCGGACCGATAAAACGCTTGATGATATATAGATGTAATCGCTTCATGAATTGGATGAAGATTCGCCGGCAAAGCTAATGCTTTTTTATGATTTTTAGGGAAAATTCAGGAACCAATGGCTTTTCTGAGGCGGTTAATGGATGCATCCCACATTTTAATGACGTCCGATTCTTCTGCTTCATCTATATGGTCGACCACCATCAGCGAAAGTGCTTCAATAATCTCACCCAGAACTATATAGAATTCAAATTCATAAGGTTCATCGCTATCAATCCATTTGAATTTGACAGATTCCAACGGGCGGATTGAGAGTAGTTCTGCAGTTTGACTGGTTTTTCCCCAAATGAAAGTATATCTGGAACCATCAACCAGGACATTGTCTGAAAACCACTCGGCCAGACCTGAAGCGGTACTCAGCCGACTGAACAAAACGGAGGAGGATGATCTAATTTGATATTCAAGCTCAATTCTTTTCATTTTGATTCAGGTACCGTAAATGAGAATAATCTAATTAGTTTCTTCTGCAAAGTACCATTTTTTTCATGTAAAACAAAAAAAATCGATAGCACGCAATTAATTTACTATTTTTTTATATCTGCCTTGCCCGAAAAGAGAAAGGTATTATATTTGCAGGCTCAAACTTCAAAGATTTGGCGAGGTAGCTCAGTTGGTTAGAGCGCATGATTCATAATCATGAGGTCACCGGATCATCCCCGGTTCTCGCTACTTTTAAAAGGTCGTTTCGCAAAGAGACGACCTCTTTGCTTTTATGATTCTTTTAAATGGAGCTCCCTATCCGTGCAATCAGAGATTACCGAACGGCACCAAGAATACAATAGCCAATAATTAAAGTAGGGTTTATAATGAAAAATTAATTTATTCATTCCTTCATCGTTTTGAAGGTTTAATTATTTGTGTAATTGATTTATTTTTCTTAATATAGAAGTTTCAAATATTTGACCTCCCTGTTCGATTAATAGCTCCAATTAAGTCTGATTTTAATTTCTTGCCTGACATCTAATTGATCTTTGAGCGGTAACAATTCTTCAATCTTTTCAAAATTGAATTACAATCATTGCGCCCATGGGATATAATAAATGGAAACATATGAAATGGCAAACATTTTGTCAGATAAACGATAGAAAACTGATACTTTTCCTGCTTTTGGTATTTATCAATTATACAGGCAATGCACAGTGGAGTTATACAATGACGGTGACGCAAACCGGTCAGTGTATTCCTTTTCCTACCCACCAAACTATTTATTATAATACCAAGAGTGCGTGCGAAACTGCAAGACAAGGTGACCTCAGCTATAGTGGATCTGATTGGTCGTTCATCGGCGGGAAATGTACCACTACCATCACGTGTTCTCCTTGTACAGGATCTGATGTTGGTAATCAAGGCTCGGGAAATGGGTCTGGTCAAAGCAGTAGTTTTGGTATCCCAAAATCAGGAGAAGTTTCAACCAGTGGTCCGTTAGACGGCAAACCTATTTTCACTCCCCACCACAGTCAGGCTTTCGAAGATTGGGCAACAGAGTATAAACAACTCCTGGAATCTTATGGGGTAACAAGTATTCTTGGGAATGAAGATAAATACTTTAAGTTGCTCTACAACCTATGGGCTCAAAGGTTTAAACCCAAGGTTCAACCTCCTCCGGTACCACCGCCACCTCCACCTCCGGTACCACCACCTCCCGCTAAAATTAATGAGGATGCTAGTGTGGTGGATCTGACGGGTAAGAAAGGAACAGTTAAATTGCTAAGGTCCGATGAGGATATTAAAAGGGAAAACGATTGGCTAAAAGAGAAAGGATATATTCTTACCAATAGTACAAATATAGAGGATATACCGTCTGGATCTTCAAATGAGCTTGATGGGATGGTGGCCAAATATGGACTCGACATGATAAAGTTTGGTCTATGTGGTTTAGCTACTCCCGTTGCCATAGGAGGGGTAGGTGGTTTAGCCGTGACTTTGTTTGCTACAGCAGTGATAAGCCTTGGATTTGAGGAGGTTAAGGCATTAAGTAACTGTGTTATTGAAGAAAACTGTCAGACACAAAGTGAAATCCTTGTTAATGCCATACCAAATGTAATCACTGATGTAACCGCTACCGGACTGGGAAAAGCAATAGGCAAAATTGCAGAGAACAGTAAATATGTTCAAGAAGCAGTAACAAATGCGAAAATAGAAAAAGGGGTCATAAAAGGGATTGCCAGGCTTAGTACAGTAGAGATGAAAATAAGTGGGAAAATTGCCAATACAGCAGAAACAATCTACAGTTTTGGATATGAATTTAGTGCAGAAGGTCAGACTCTAAACGAAATACATAAAAAATGGTCAGGGCAATAGAATTAATATCAAGGATTTATAGAAAAGTACTCTTGGCTGCTCTTTTTACTTTTTGCATGGTTCATGCCTATTGTTTGATTGACAATGATTCAACAAAGTTTGAGATCTTAATTAATAGCAAGCTACTCAAAGAGATCAAATTTAATGACCGGTTTCTTAACTCTATTGACATAACGCCTGGAAAGCTTATTTTACTTTCGACCGCTGATCAACTCTATTTGTTAGGCTGGGGCGCTTTTAAAGCCATTGGCAAGAAAAGTACGGGTGAAATATATTCGTTTGCCTTTACCCCGGACAATCTCCTGATGGCAGTACAAAATAAGGAGCTTTGCGGAATAGATACTGCCGGCAGTTTAGCCAAAATATTTAATCTGCCTAATGACAAAATGGGTATTAGTGCAGGAAAATACGTTATGTACGTCTATGATCAAAATAGCCAGAAGGTTTCTCAAAGTCTTTATCTTGTTGCTCATGGGGGCAAATATTCAAAGTTAATTGAAATTCATAAGCCTATTAATGCTGTTATTGAATACAGGAATTCACCGCTATTTGCAACAGGGAATACGCTCTTCCATTTAGATCCAAAAGTAAGGGAACCAAAAGTTTTTGTTGCCTTGCCTTCCAATGATATTATAAAATCGGCGACAATAGATACCTCCAGCAATAGGGTATATGTGGCAACAGATAACATGGTTTATGCTGTTAAAGATTCAAACGTTGTATTGGTTACTGACAAGTTCGGTGGAATTATAAGGTTCCTGGATGGTGGTCTCATCGTTTTTAATCCCGAAAAAAAATATTTGATTAGAATCTTAGGCGTTGAAAATAAGATCACTTCACAATTCATAGAACCAAAGACATCTCAATCAAAAGAACAACCCTCCGATATTATTACCAATGCGATGGTCATCGATATGGTTAAATTAAAACTTTCAGACAGATTGATTATTAATATGATAAATAAGTCTGACGCTAATTTTAACCTGGGTGTGGATGAAATGATCTTTTTATCGGGCCAGAATGTATCTTCCGAAGTTATTATGGCCATGAAAAACGCAATGCGGAGAAAAGCCAGCAATGCTCCAAATAATACCAAACAATGATAAAATCATTGTTTTAATGGATGATTATTTTTTAATTGTTTATATGCCAAATAGATAGAGTATGAAAAGAGGCGTCTTCTTTCTATTCCTGTTTTTGTCTTTAGCTGCTTTTTTGCAAGCACAAACGACTGAAAAACTTAACAACACAACTGTCATTAAGATGGTTAAGGCCAATCTTTCTACATCCCTGATAATCGATGAGATTAATAATTCAGAGGTGAATTTTGATTTAAGTGATGAAGCCCTCAATTTGTTGACAAAAGAAAATATTTCTCCCCAGATTATTCAGGCGATGAAAGAGGCGAATAAGAAGGCAGGCATTGTTGTTCCTACTGTTCAAGTCGGACAGGCTTCCGCAAAATCCGAAAACAACAAAGGAAGCGACCAAATAGTACAGCCAGTACAGGATGGAAAAACAGTAATGAAAGCCGATTCTATATTACAAAGGTCAAATAATCAGCCTGTTGACTCAATGGTATTGTCGGTAAATGTAAAGAAGGATGCACCTATCAAAGAAGCATCACCGCAGCCACTGACAATTTCCACGACGGTAGATACCATAAAGCACACAAACGATGTACCATTAAAGAAAGAAACTAAATTGACATCCATTGACACCAAAAATGAATCAAATACTACCCCGACAAAAGAACAGGAGCCCCAAAATGTAACCATTGAATTAAATGCGGTAGGCTACGTTATCCCCTTGGAAGATTTGGCGTCATTTTTTGACAGTGAATTAAATAATCTGGCAGGAACAATCCTATATTGGGACCATGGACTAAAAAATTCCTTGGATAGTGGGAAGATTATCAAAAATAATTTGATGGGGATTGAAAAAAAGCTTGCTCTTGAAAAAAATACAAATGCTAAAGGTTATACCAATAGGATCATTTCGTTAAAAAGTGAATTGTCAAAATCGCGGGTGGGCTATAGACAATTCAAGTCAAATATGCTTGCCTATGGGATGAATATTAATAAGGAGTTGAAGAAAATTGGAAATGAAATGGATCGGTCAATAAGCGAAAAATTTAATACTGTCAGCAAGAATGTGCGATCAACTGATCCTGATCAATCGATTGGGGAAAATAGTAAATCAAAGGCGCTAATCATTAATAAAAGGCTAATTGACACTACACTAATTGAGTACTTATCCCCTGCAACCAGTTTGTTGTTTTTTTATGAGAATGAAATTATAACCATCAAGGATATTATTGAGCTCTGGAATGAAGAGGTAAATTCAGTTAATAAGAAAAATATTGAGCTCAATAGCCAATTAGAACCAATGAAGAATGAACTCATTAAATACCAATCAGATTCAAAGAAGAACAAAAAAGAGATATCTGCCGTTAAGAAACAGATAGCAAACATTGAGAAAGAAAGAAAACTGCTCATCCAACAGATCGAGAGGGCGGGTAAGGAGCTTTCAACACAATTAAATATTCAGTGTAAAGAAACCCTGGTCTCATTAAACCAAAGGTTAAGTGATGTCATTGAGGATGTTGGCTATTCATTTCAGAATGATTTTTCAGGATTTTAGCTCCTTAGGGATAATTTCTTTAGGGAAGGATCTAAGAAATAATAATTAATTAGCACTTGAACATGTTTAAGCGACTGGTCATTAAAGAGATTTTTTCATCCCGGCTAACCAGATACATCATTTGTTGTATGTGGGTGTTTGTATCAGCCTGTTTTAATTGTAGTGCACAACCTGCAAAGACCGTAGACAATCAAAAATCAAGAAGTTTTGTAATTTCAGAGGAGATCAATCATGCGATTGCCTCTTATAGCCTAATCGCCAAATATTCTGATAATCCTGTCTTAATTTCCGAATATGCTTATGCGCTTGCTTTGGGTGGGATTTATGATGCTGCCCTTGTACAATTAGACCGTATATGGCTCATTGAACAGACATCAGTTGATGTAAATTTCTTTACTTCACAAGTTTTTTTATTGATGGATCAGTTTGATCTTGCCAGCGTGTTTTGGAAGGAAAACCAGCAAAATAAAATACCCGGATGGATAGCATCAAAATCAGCATTGTTGTTGCAAAAGTATAAACGCAAATCGTCAGTCCAGGAATCAATGACTCAAGAAGAAGTTATTGCGAAATTCAAACTCGCGAATGATATGGCTTCAGGAGGTTCGTTGTTTCAGTCTCTGGAGCTATACCGGGAGATAATTGACCAATGTCCTGATGAGTTTCTTCCCTATGTTGGTTTCAGTCTTACATTACAAAAAATTGGGGCAAATGAAAAATCCCTCCGGATTCTGGAGAAGGGAATATCTGTGATTCCGGATGATACGGAACACAGGGAAATTAAGCAGATTCTTGAAAAGCGCAAAGCTTCAATCAAGCAAAACATTTATACCTCACCCGAAAAAATAGTCCTGCCATTGCATAAAATAAAAGAAAGCGAAATTTTAAATTCTCAGATGATGGCTTATGTAGGTGGTATGATTGCTCCATCCTATTCAAATTTTAACGGAAGGTTCGGATATTTTGTCTCCGGGAAAAGCAATGCCTCAATTGATTTGGGAGTGACGAAAACATCTGGTAGTTCTTATTCTAACATAGGACTTTCAATGTACAGCCGAAAAGAAAAATTTGTATTTGGTACTGGACTTCAGGCTATCTTAAGGGATGGATCGTCATCATTTTATGCGAAAATATCCATTGGCCTGAGTTTTATGAATAAGAAAAGGACGGCCAGTTTTGATGTTTTTCTGGATGGAAATGCAGGCCTGAGTAAAGGAGCACCAACATTAATAAGCATGTCTGTTGGTAGAAGTGTATATTTTGGCAAGAGACGATAGAAGGTGTTGAATTAGAAATGAACCATAGAAATGAACCATAGATATGAGCATATTCTCATATGAATCGAAGTTTGGCGAGGTAAATTCCTTGTGGCCTAAATAAAATTCTTAATGGATTAAACAAATGAGACAGTTTTACATCCTGTTGTTTTCTTTGCTGGTAGGAACTCAGCTTATTCAAGCTCAGGATTCAAGAAAGTTGGAATCTATCAAGGGTAAAGTGCTAACTGAGTATGGTAATTATTTTAGTCAGGTAACTTTTACCGGGAATGGGAATTTGAGATTAATTGCAATGGATAAATATTTTATTCTGACCAATGAGAATAAAAGGGGAATAATAAAGGATATTTTATCTGATTGGCAGGAAACCTTGATTTTGGTAACCAGAGGGTCTCAAAATGAGTTGTGGGGAAGGAGTATCATGACTGGTGAAGTTAGCCTTTTAAATACGTGGGACAGAAGTGGATCACAATCCTTAGTCCAAACAGTACCTGAAAGCAATGAACAACAAAAATTTACAAAGCATCCATGGTTTTTTTACATTGGAGAACAGGGGATGTTTGACTCGGATCACAATATTAATTTCTCCTTAAATACACGTCTGGGATTTTTTCTGTTAGCGAACAAATGGGACCTTGCAGCGACCTATTCAATCAATTTTTCGGGTAATGATATGTCCAAATCGAATTCAAGTCAGTCAAATTATGGAGTGATGAGTAAGGTGTACTTTCCAATAAAAGAGTACAATATTAGCCCAAATATTGGTGGGGAAATTTCACTGGTATCGAATACAGATGCACAGAAGGTGAAATCTCAGACCTTTAACAAATCAATATTGATAGGTCTTAGCTGGTATATTGGTTTTGGGAGTTTGGACATTGGATTTAGGACCGGCAAGGAATTCACAACGATGATTGGTTTCACGATCATTCCCAAATTCAATAAAAAGAAGTAAAATCAACCTGGCTTATGGAATGGCGGTTCTTTGACCATCATGAGATCGCTGGATCATGCCCCTTCCTCGCTACAGTGAAAGGCAAGGAGTTAGGAAGTAAAATTTCTTAACTCCTTTTTCCTGCCGGAATCTTGACTGACTTTAGAGCAAAGACATGATTTTCACTAATATTTTGTGATCAGGATTAGGGATTATTCCGGAAGAGTGGTAGTTTTTTCACTACTCTCAAACCGCTATTCAAGCAACATCGATAAATCACTTCGGAAAATGATTCGACCGTTTTGAAAAACGTGTCCAAGTTATTGGGGGGAATAGACATGCATAAGGCTGATACTGCGCACAATAAAATCGGATATTTTCTTCTTTATTTAAATTAAATTGTTATATTTGAATATAAATTTCCTATTTATTTGAAAAAATGGCTCTCTTGTTTCTTCCATTTTTCCCATGTGGCCAGAGTTCAATATTATTGTTGGTATACACTTTTGTTATTTTCCCGGATCATCAATCGTCTCGTTTAATCTTATTGAAATAGCATGATTTACTCAATGCCTTTTTAAATACTGACTTAATTCAAGCTACCGATTTATTTTTAGTTTGAAGTGACCAAAATGGCTAAGAACATTTAAATGAACAAATTTTGTTGCCAGTTCTGAAAAGTTGTAAGCCATATATGATTTAAATTTTATAGACAGACTTAGACTAAAAGACATGAAAAAAATTGCTATTCCATTTTTCACTTTACTTGGACTGCTTGTTTTATTCAGTTGTAAAAAAGAGACCACGGGACCAGATGAAATTTTGATCAAAGATGTTGGCTTAAAAGTTAGTTTTCAAGGAAACAAATCAGGGGACATATTCAAGGCCGGCATTGCACTAACAAAAGAAACACCAACAAGTTACAATATTGGTCTCAAAAGTGCCACTTTAGTTGGGAAAAACGGTACAGCCAATGTAGAACTGTTCAACAAATCTAATTTGAGCTCTTCATTGGTTTTTGATTTTACAAACAACACTACCGCTTATTCCCTACTTAATGGTAAAACTATCCCCAATGGTAGTTATTCGGCCATTGAATTTGAAGTTTATTACCTGCAGATGAATATTGCCATTGCTACTACTACACGTGGAATAGAGCGAAGAAACTTCAGAATTTATTTGTCGGATGATGCCGAAACTGAGGGAGGCCTTCACCAACCTTGCGATATGACGCAAATTAATAATTCTCAGGAAGTAGGTTGGTTGATGGGGAAAACCGCGATGCCAAATATGGATCCAGCTTCACCAAGGAGTGCAGCTTATTCATCCGATGGTAATGGCGTAAACTGGTACGTTTTTGGCGGAAAATCAGCCAAAGATTATGGCCCTTTCGGGAATCTCGAATTCGTCAAAAATGCACCTCACCCTATCTTCAAAACAAAAACCAATTTCACATTGGTGGAGGGCAGCGGCTCTAAAATAGTCATTGATTTTAATGTGAATAATAGCTGGCAATTTGAGGACAAAAACGGCGATGGAATATTCGGACCCCAGGATAGTGATTCGGTTAGCCCTACTGCCTGGCATATGGTACTGCCAGTGATTTCGGTAACTCAAAATTAGAAGAAGCTGATATATTGTATTAGAAAATGAACTAAACCTATTTAGGAAAAGTGCCAAAATAATAGGGTGCTTTGCCAAAACCGTGGGTGATGATGAAAAGCCTTACGATTCTAAAGTGTGCAGTTTCGAATTAGAATTTTCGGCAAAATATTGATAAGTTTATTTTTAATATTTAGCAATAAACAATTGAAGTATCCTGGTCACGGCGGTGGGGGCATTTTAGTCCATCATGCACATATAGTTAACAAAGTCCTTTGATCTCAAAGCTGATTGTTTTAACTTTGAAATGTCGGACTAAAAATATCTAGTTATGAAAATTGAAAACAGATTGAAATTGAGGGTTTTGCCTGTTCTGTGTTTGTTGCTAATTGTTCTTACCGGATGTCCAACTCCGGTGGAGGATAATACAAACCAACCCAATACGGTCACAGATCCGGATGGAAACGCTTACGAAACGGTCACCATTGGCACACAGGTTTGGATGGCTGAGAATCTTAAAACGACTAAATTTAACGATGGCTCCCCGATCCCGCATGTGGTCATAGCTTCCTCCTGGGGCGCATTGACTACCCCCGGGTATTGTTGGTACAACAACGAAACCATAAACCAAGAGATCTATGGCGCCTTGTACAACTGGTACACGATAGCCACCACCAAACTATGTCCGACAGGCTGGCATGTTCCTTCAGACTCGGAATGGGGTACCATGACAACTTATCTGGGAGGGGAACTTGCCGCGAATTTAAAGATCAGGGAATCGGGAACATTGCACTGGCCAAGTCCGAATACAGCGACCAATTCAACCGGCTTTTCTGCTGTTCCCGGTGGTTGTCGCGATGCCAATGGTGTTTTCGCTGATGCGAAATATTATAACTATTTTTGGGCCAACACAGAATTCCTCAATATCCCGGGTTTTGCCATGAACCGGCAAATTCCCTGTGAAAATAATTGTGCGCAACGCGCAACCGCATACAGTCAAAAGAGTGGGTTTAGTGTAAGATGTATAAAAGATTAACCTGAGTCTGATTATTTAACACTTGCACTTTTTTCAAAAAACTGCCATACCGGATCATTGGGTACCGGAGCGGTGATAATCACCTGTTCAAGGGTAACCGGATGGACAAAGCGAATGGTTCGGGCATGAAGGTGTATGCCGCCATCCTTGTTGGATCTTGGAAATCCATATTTCAGATCGCCTTTGATATGAATCCCTATGGTAGCCAGTTGAGCCCTGATCTGGTGATGCCTGCCGGTATGGAGTTCAATTTCCAGCAAATGGAAACGATCGGAAGAGGCGATGTACCGGTAGGTGAGAGAGGCTTTTTTGGACTCTTTTTGCTCTTGTCGGTAAGCGAAAGACTTGTTCTGTTTTTCATTGCGGACCAGCCAGTGCTCCAGCGTGGCTTCTACCGGGTCGGGTTTGACGTCGACCACTGCCCAGTAGGTTTTTCTGATTTCCCCTTCGTTTTTGAAGAGTTCGTTCATCCTGGAAAGCGACTTGGAGGTTCTGGCAAAAAGTAGCACCCCGCTCGTTGGCCGGTCCAGGCGGTGCGTTACTCCCAAAAAGACATTTCCAGGTTTGTGGTATTTTTCTTTCAGGTAGGTTTTTACCTCTTCACTGATCGGACTGTTGCCAGTCTTGTCCCCCTGAACGATGTCGCCACAGCGCTTGTTGATGGCGATGAGGTGATTGTCCTCAAAGAGAATCAGTAGTTTTTTTTCTTGCATGCCGTTGACAATGATGTGTTGATGTGCTGATTAGTTGATGAGTCGATGTTATGATGTGCTGATGTTATGATGTGCTGATTAGTTAATGTGCTGATTAGCTGATTAGTTAATTGGTTGATGGATAAATAAATAATACAAGGGCACATTTTCCCATTTCCTCATGTCTCATATCTCAAGTCTCGTATCTCAAATCCTCACATCCTCACACCAGCACATCAACTAATCATCTCATTCGTACTGCTCCTTCTCATTCGGAAAATCCTTCGATTTCACATCTTTGATATAGTGGCCGACGGCCCCTTTGATCTCTGCTGCTAAATTGTGGTAACGGCGCAAAAACCTGGGTGAGAACTCCTGGGTAATGCCCAGCATGTCGTGGATCACAAGGACTTGCCCATCTACGCCACCGCCTGCGCCAATACCTATGATCGGGATTTTCAACTCTTTCGCGACCTGAGCCCCAAGCGATGCCGGAATCTTCTCCAAAACGATGGCAAAACATCCTGCCTCTTCGAGCAATTTTGCATCTTTCAGCAGCTTATTGGCTTCATCTTCTTCCTTGGCCCTTACCACATAGGTGCCGTACCGGTTGATCGACTGCGGCATCAAGCCAAGATGCCCCATCACGGGAATACCTGCTGAAAGGATGCGTTGCACCGACTCGATCACTTCGCTGCCCCCTTCCAGTTTAACGGCATCGGCATGGGTGATTTTCATGATTTTGATGGCAGAATTCAATGCTTCGAGCGAGTTTCCCTGATAAGTGCCGAAGGGCATATCGACTACCACCAGGCAACGGGTAACTGCTTTGACAACAGATTTTCCGTGGTAGATCATCTGATCAAGCGTGATCGGGAGGGTAGTTTCGTGTCCTGCCATGACATTGGCTGCAGAATCCCCGACCAGGATCACGTCAATGCCAGCCTGGTCAACCAGTTTTGCCATGCTGTAGTCGTAGGAGGTAAGCATGGATATTTTTTCCCCATGCAGTTTCATTTCCGAAAGTACATGGGTAGTAACCCTTTTAATCTCTTTGTGAACTGACATAGGTTCCGAATTTGTGGTTTAAAAGGCAAAGTTACCAAATGTAAATGTGAAAATGTCGAAATGTGGAAATGTGGAAATGAAAAAAGTGCTGACAGTCTAAATATCAGCACTTTTTGTTATAACTCATAACTCATAACTCATAACTCATAACTTCCACTTATACTTTAAGGAAGATTTTATTCTTAAAAAGGAAATGAAGGAACATCCATTCGAGGGCGATTGCGCCAAGGATAACGATCCAGTTACCCAGTGCAGGCTCAAGGAATCCAAGGAAGAATGAGGATGCATCGCGAAAATCAAAAATTCTGGTTGCAAGGTAGATGGTGATAGAGTTCATTCCAATTACCTTGAAAAAGAGTATTTTGTATTTGCCGAGACCCCACGCCCAGGTGTTAACCCAATCTTTGACATCGATGGAATAATAGAACAAGGCCAGAAGCATAAAGCTGATGCCTGCAGTGAGCATATCGAAAGGAACTGTCCAGGCTGCCTTGATAATGGGATAGAAGGTTGATAGAGTCAGGGCAACTACAACCAGACATGCCCCGATAACGGCGAGAATTGAAGCTTTTCTTCCTGATGCCCGTGAGCCGTCGCGCAATATTCCGCCGGCTAATGCACCCATCAAAGTCACAGAAATAGCTGAGATGCTGCAAAGCAATCCTTCCGGATCAAAAGTTGTTCCGTGCAGCCTGCCGGGGATAAGCAAACGATCTAGCCAGGCATTGATGCCATTGACCGGATCCAGCAGTCCTGCGCCCTGACCGGGAACAGGAACAGCCAGTTGAAGTGTTGCGATGGAAATAAGCAGTCCGGCCAACCAGATTATTCTCGACTTCATGTTTTTCGTATAGATCACGATGGTGGCAGCGAAGAAATAGGCGAATCCGATCTGTCCCAGTACACTGGGAATGCGCATGTTGGCGAAGCCTCCCTGCAGGGCACCGTTGTACATAATTCCCAACAAAATCAATATGATCCCGCGCTTTGCCGCCTTCCTTAACAAGAGCGTTTTGTTGGCGCCTTTCTCAATTTTGGAGGTGATGGCGTAGGGAATAGCAACTCCGGAGATAAACATGAACAATGGGAAGATCAGGTCTTCAAAGTGAAATCCATCCCACCTGACATGTTCCATCTGTTCGGCAACAACATTCAGCCAACCCCAGTCGAGAGCCTTTGAAAGGGCAACAATCAGGCTGCCTCCCCCAATTATCCAGAACATATCAAAACCACGAAGAACATCGAGTGATGCAAGGCGGTCTGCCTGCTTTTCCGTTTGAATCTTTTTTTGCATTTGGTTTAAATGTTAATGATAGTATGTAGTATTTCCATTCAAAGATATTATTTATTGATAAAGTTGGGTCAACAGGGATATTTTTTGTTCAGGTTTTTTGATATTCACCACAATAGCCACATAGAACACAATAGAACCTAATGTGACCTATGTTTCTATTGAGGTGAACGCTTTAATTAATTGAAATGAGATACGAGAAACGGTGCCAAATATGCCAGCTTTCCAAAGTTTTTCTGTCGTTTTGTCACAAAATATGACAACACATTCTTAGAACCGGAAGATTCAGTTCGCAAAAGCGACTAAAAACGGGTTTTGGAAGGATTGGCACAAAGATTGATTGTCGTTAGTCATAAGATCGAAATAAAAGCAAAAAATATTAATAGTTTAATTAGAACAAAATGGGAAAAATTATTGGAATTGACTTAGGGACAACCAACTCATGTGTTGCCGTCATGGAAGGCAACGAACCTGTTGTAATCCCCAATAGTGAAGGCAAACGTACAACTCCCTCTATCGTGGCATTTGTCGACAATGGAGAACGCAAGGTTGGTGACCCGGCCAAAAGACAGGCTATCACCAATCCGACAAAGACAATCTCTTCGATCAAACGGTTCATGGGCGAGACTTATAATCAGGTTGCCAAGGAGATTGGCAGGGTTCCTTTTGCCGTTATTCAGGGTGACAACAATACGCCTCGTGTAAAAATAGACGATCGCTTCTATTCTCCACAGGAGATCTCCGCAATGATTCTTCAGAAAATGAAGAAGACTGCCGAAGATTATCTGGGTCAGGAGGTAACAGAAGCCGTTATTACCGTTCCGGCATATTTTAACGACTCTCAGCGCCAGGCTACCAAAGAGGCCGGAGAAATTGCAGGATTAAAAGTGCGCCGTATCATTAATGAGCCGACTGCTGCATCGTTAGCTTATGGCCTTGACAAAATGCACAAGGACATGAAGATTGCCGTTTTTGACCTTGGCGGCGGTACTTTTGACATCTCCATCCTTGAATTGGGTGAGGGTGTTTTTGAAGTAAAATCTACCGATGGCGATACCCACCTTGGTGGCGATGACTTTGACCAGGTGATCATCGACTGGTTGGCAGATCAGTTCAAATCCGATGAAGGCATTGATCTCCGCAAAGATCCAATGGCTTTGCAGCGTCTGAAAGAGGCCGCCGAAAAAGCCAAAGTTGAGCTTTCAAGCTCTACCGAGACTGAGATCAACCTGCCTTACATCATGCCGGTAAACGGTATTCCAAAGCACCTGGTCAAGAAACTGACCCGCGCACAATTTGAGAAACTTTCTGATTCATTGATTAATGCAACCATCGAACCTTGCAATAAGGCTTTGAAAAATGCAGGCCTCTCCATCAGCGATATCGATGAAGTGATCCTGGTAGGTGGTTCGACCCGCATTCCTGCCATTCAGAATGTAGTACAGAAACTTTTCGGTAAAACACCATCCAAAGGGGTTAACCCGGATGAAGTTGTTGCAGTAGGCGCTGCCATTCAGGGGGGAGTCTTAACCGGAGAAGTGAAAGATGTACTCTTGCTGGATGTTACTCCGCTCTCGCTGGGTATTGAAACCATGGGCGGTGTGATGACCAGACTGATTGAGTCAAATACTACAATTCCTACCAAGAAATCAGAGACTTTCACTACAGCATCAGACAACCAACCTTCTGTGGAAATTCATGTCCTTCAGGGCGAACGTCCGATGGCAGCCGGCAATAAAACGATTGGCAAATTCCACCTCGATGGTCTGCCTCCGGCACAACGTGGTATTCCTCAGATTGAGGTTTCCTTCGACATCGATGCAAACGGGATCCTTCACGTAACTGCGAAAGACAAGGCTACCAACAAGGAGCAATCAATCCGTATCGAGGCTTCATCAGGTCTTAGTGACGATGAAATCAAACGGATGAAGGAGGAGGCTGCAGCCAACGCCGAGACTGACAAGCAGGCAAGGGAGCAGGTCGAAAAACTTAACCATGCCGATTCACTGATTTTCCAAACTGAGAAACAGATGAAAGAGTTTGGTGATAAGCTGCCGGCAGATAAAAAGGCGCCGATAGAGACCGCTTTGAACAATCTGAAAGAGGCACACAAAAACAAGGATTTCGCTGCAATTGATGCAGCAACAAACGAGTTAAATACTGTCTTTCAGGCCGCCTCCCAGGAGATGTACAACGCCCAGGCACAGGCAGGTCCGCAGGCCGGAGAGCCACAGGCCTCACAGCAAAAGGGAGCCAAAGGGGATGGTGAAGTGACCGATGTAGATTTTGAGGAGGTGAAATAAAGACGATAATAAGCGATAATAAAAATAGGGTAGCCGCAGTAAATATTTGATTTACTGCGGTTTTTATTTCAAAAAGTTATTGAGTTCGATATTTTATTATCGATTTCTATCATACATTGATCGTTTCATCATACCTGAAATTTGCCATTTCCTTTTATTATGGAAATTTGTGTCATTCAACGACCAATAGATATAAACAGAATCGAGTAAAATATAATTTGCACTTTAATAGTGCTATTTTTGTTTAAATATGCACCTAGGTAGTGCATTTTGATTACTTTTGTTGAAAATAAACCGCCATGGATAAATTATTTGAACAGTTTCAGAAGCTTCTAAGAGAAACAGATACCGGTTTCTTCCGCTACATTTATGCTGAAATAAACTGGGAAAGTCGTATGATCGGACTTACCGGGCCGCGTGGAGTTGGAAAAACTACCTTGGTTTTACAGCATATCAAAAAGAACCTGAATCCTGCTGAAACACTCTACGTAACGGCAGAAGACTTTTATTTTGCCGATAACAGACTGATTGATTTAGCTGGTGATTTTGTAAAGCGTGGCGGGAAAAACCTGTTTATAGATGAAATTCATAAATACAAAGACTGGGCTAAGGAACTAAAACTGATATATGATTATCATCCAGAATTGAATGTGGTATTTACTGGTTCTTCGGTGTTGGATATCAAAAAAGGAGCCTCAGATTTAAGTCGCAGGGCTGTAATGTATAATATGCAAGGTTTGTCTTTCAGGGAGTATTTGCAATTGTTTCATCAAATGGTTGTCCAGCCGTATTCGTTGGAAGAAATTCTGGGTCATAAAGCCGAACTTCCCGGAGTAAAACATCCATTGCCTTTTTTTGAAGATTATCTGAAAAGAGGGTATTATCCTTTTGCATTGGAGGAAGGTTTTGATCTGAGGTTGCAACAAATTGTTAATCAGACTTTGGAGACAGATATTCCGTTGTATGCCGGGATGAATGTGTCTACCGGACGAAAATTGAAGCAATTGCTGGCCATTATTGCTAAAATTGTGCCGTTTAAGCCCAATATGACAAGTATAGCAACTGCACTTTCAGCCAGTCGGAATAACATCACTGATTATTGCCTGTTTATTGAAGAAGCCGGAATGATAGCACAACTACGGGATTCTACCGGAGGAATAAGGGGGTTGGGTAAGGTGGATAAAATTTATCTTGACAATACTAATTTGATTTACAGTCTAGCAAAAGATAACTCAAATACTGGAAACATAAGAGAAACGTTTTTTCTGAATCAGCTTAGAGTAAAGTATGACGTAATAGTATCCCCTGTCGCTGATTTTCTAATTGGTGATTATACATTTGAAGTAGGTGGGAAAAATAAAGGATTGAAGCAAATCCAAGGTATTGATAAAGCTTTTATCGTAAAAGACGACATTGAACTGGGATATTTGAACACTATACCACTCTGGCAGTTTGGTTTAACCTACTGATTGTGCGAACCTATCTTTTTTACCCATCATTATGGTCACCGTCATTTTTTAGTAAGGCCGTTTATCTTGTCAGTAAGTAGCAAAATGGTCTCTTTTCTTGCTTCAATCTCAGATTCTGCATGTTTAAGCGCCCTTTCAGTTTGTTCCAGGGCATGTTTCATGGCTGAGCAATTTGGGCAGGATCCGGATAACTGATTTCCGTCAGAATGTATGTGTCCCGATAGGTTATCTTCTTTCATCTTAATCTTTTCTAATGGCTCGGCTAAACTTGTTTTTGAATCAGTTAATGATTTTGAATAATCTATCCTTTTATTATTGCTGATCATTTCCCCTTTTTCTGTAATAAGCCAGTCTGCACTTATATTGTCAAATGACGATAATATTTTTTGCAAAACGTCATAACTTGGGGCATTTCTACCCTTTACTATGTTATGAATAACGGTAGAATTGACACCAATACGCATGCTGAAGGAATTATTATTTAATTCTAATGCGTTGATTAATAATCCTATTCTATAATTTATTGTCATTTGTAATTATTTCTTCCAATTTTATTTGCTTATATCGTCATATGATGATATATTTGTGAAAAGCTTTTCACAAAAATACAACAAGAAATGCCAAAAAGGGAAGAACTACAAAAAAAAATGCAAATAGGGGATTGGGGTTTAGTTGGTAAGATTCTGGGGATCAAATCCCATAATGCTTATATGAGTTTTTTGAGACCGACTAGTAAACGTTTTCAGGATGTAGTGGCAGCTATCGAAAAGGTGGTTGAGAACAGAGAGAAATTATTAACCGATAAAAAAAATAACGCGAGAGTAATAAAGAGGGTTATTGAGAAACCTGATTCTTAGGGTTTGAATAACGGCTCTGCTTAATACTTTACATTTTTTAGAAAAATAGTCCTAACCTAATCATTATGCTCGAAAAGGAGCAGAAGATGTAAATATTTTTAAAAGTGAAAAACATAAAACCAGAAGTGAAACCCTACCGGGGGAAGCGGCAAGTTTTTAAAGAGCATCCGGAATTGGAAATGAACAAGAACGAACTGGTACTGTCCAACCAAACTTTAAAGGAAAGCAATAAATTAGTTAATTTAATTTTGCAGTCTATCTCCTTGGGGATGAACATCGTTGATGAACATGGGAATATACTTTTTCTGAACAAAAATTTAGGCATGACCGATCGTAAACTGCATGAATGCCAACTTAAGGCCTCTCAAGTAAATGCTGAAGAGAGCAACCGAGAAAAATCTGCATTTATGGTGAGTATGAACCATGAAATACGAACCCCGATGAATGCAATCATGGGTTTCTCCGACTTGATCATGGAGGCTGAAGGGGATGAAAAAAAACAGTTCGCTACCATTATACAGAAATGTTCAAGGCAATTGCTCTCTCTGCTAGATGATGTTTTATGCTTGTCGCGGCTCCATGGTGAAAAATTGCCCATCGACAACATCCGGTTTAAACCTGCTGAGTTGGTCACTGATGTCTACCGGATGTTTAACCTCCCCCATATAAAAAAAGAGCTTGACATTGCATTAAGTATTCCCATGCAGTACGAAGACCTAGTCATGCTTTCTGACGCGAACAAAATAAGACAGGTAATTACCAATTTGGTAGCCAACGCCGTCAAATATACTATAGAAGGTAGCGTGACGCTTGGGTTTGAGCTGCAAGATGAATTGGTTGAATTCTACGTGACAGATACCGGAATTGGCATTCCCGAAAAAGAACAGGAAAGAATTTTTGAGTCTTTTTACCGAAGCGAACAAGCAATATCTTCCGCTATCGAAGGAACCGGACTGGGGTTGAGCATTGCAAAAGAGTTGGTCGAATTGATGGGTGGCGTGATTGGCGTAAGTTCCAGGCTAAACATGGGTTCGCACTTTTTTTTCCTTATTCCCCTTGAAAAATCCGGGAAGATGAACACTGGGAAACCATTGCTCCAAATGCAACATAAACAATTGAAGGATTTTACAATTCTCGTTGCCGAAGACGAACTGGTCAGTTATCAGTACATCGAGATCCTTCTAAAAGGAAAAGTAAAAAGGATAGATCATGCCACCAATGGGAAAGAGGCAGTTGAGTTTGCGATCAAGAATAGTTATAACCTTATTTTAATGGATCTGAAAATGCCGGTTATGGGTGGACTAGAAGCTGCGAAAATATTGAAGCAACAATTTCCTGCTGTTCCAATCATTGCCCAAACTGCATATTCTTCGACAGAAGTGAAAGAGAGGGCATTGAAGTCTGGGTGCGTTGATATTCTTACCAAACCATTTAAAAGGAGGGAATTGATAGAGATGATTAATCGTTATGCGTGAAAATCAGGTTCTTTTTGATCTTCAAAGTGTCGATTGGATCGACAGAAGCAAAGCAGTTAATGAATTCACAGAAAAACAACAAGACAAAAACTGTTGTACACAATAATGGAAATATTTGGACAATTGACCCATTTAGCGGTCTGGAAGAACAGCAACTCATTCTGCAGGATTTTTTGCGGCATCACATTATACCGAAAAATTAGAACATTAAGTGGTTATAAAACACGAAAAGAGGCCCTGATTGGCCTCTTTTCGTGTTTTATAACCACTTTTTTAGTTGTTTACTTCTTTGGTGCAGCGGGGGAATCCTTTAAAAATACCGGCCAAATATTTGGTTTTGGAACACTGACACCCTTGTTGTTTCCCCGGAACAACCCAGAGGCATCAGCATCCGGACCATAATAATACATAGGCCATCCTTTGTAGGTCAGCTGTTTTTTCCCATAAATGGTTAGGCTGCTGAAAAGCGTTTTGTCGAGAATTGAAGGGACAACAATTTTGTCTGTTTCGTAGATTGGCCAAACTCCATTATTGGAAAGGTCGGCCTTTGTGTACTTATTTAAATTTGAACTGTCTTTCGCGAAAGCATAGAGCGTACGGCCGACTAAATCAGTAAAATAGGAGGTTTTTCCAACCCCTTCAGAGTAAACATTGGTGGAGGATACAATGTAGTTCTTGCCATCGGCGCCTACCAGTTGGGCATTTGCCAGCATAATGGTATAGTCAGGTTTAGCAACAAACCATAATTTGTTGACGCCCTCGCCGGAAGTTAGGTTAGGTTGTTCACGCACGCCACCGGGGGCATAATAATAGAGTGGCCACCCTTTGTAAGTAACCTGATTTCCGGTTCCGGCATTGATCGTTCCGAAATCTGCAAATGACAGGCCCGGGGCCAATTTGTCCATGGTAAACATAGCAACGGTAAAAATCGGCCATGCGGTAGTGCATCCTCCGGTACAGTTGTTAAGCCCATTGGCGTCATTCGCAAAGAAGTACAAAGCATTCCCGGCTTTATCAGTCAGGTAACTGCCAAGTGTGGATGAGTTGGCAAGTTTGATTTCAAACGGATCGACTGTCTCCGATTTTGTACAACTTGTCAGGATAAATCCTGCCACAAGCAACACGAATAGCGTTGCAAAATAATGTTTTCCTTTCATCACATTAAAATTTTTGGTTACTGAAAAGTTTATTCAGGTTTTAATACGAATTATTTAACTGCAAGTTTACATTTTTAGGTTTGTTATTTTAATTTAGACTGTATAAATAGTAAAAATGTAACTATCTATTATAATGGTAAATATGGGAAAGTTATATTGTAAATATGTTAGATAGAAAATGTTTATTTTGATTCTTTATCACAATTTGGGGGCGAAAAAAAGTGTAAAATCTGGATATACTTGTTTAATCTTTGGTTTTACTCCATTTGAGCCTTAGTGATATCCTTTGCGAACCACGAGGCACGAGCGGGAAGCAATCTGCCGCATTCGCAGGACTCAAAAACGTCGCACCTTCCTGCAACCACAGCCTGGCCTCATGGTGATCGGGAACGAACGAAGTGTGAAGCAATCTGTTTAGCGTTGCATAAATTTTTCTTGACTTTGAAGCTGTTTAAATTTCTTACACAGCGTATTTATAACTCCTTGTTGAAACTGAAAATGGCATTGAAATTTCTAACTGCACTGTATTTTCGATAAATAGTCAGATATTCTCTGTGTAATAATTTTAAACAGTCCCTTGATATATTTATTCTTGATCCTTTAAATTATAAAACCGATAATTTTGTTAATATATACAAAATTATCGCTATTATTTTATCTATATTGATAAAAAAAATGTAATTATTTTGTCTAATTTGGCTAAAAAATAGCGATATATTAGTTATATGCGTAAAAATAACCGAAAATAATTTTTATTTCCAAAAATATATACGATATTTGTGTGTTCTAAAAGTCTATTTATCATGTTAATAAGAGATACATACCTGAAAAAGGTTGTTGCCGGATTCAAAATTGTGCAAATTGTTGTGTTGATAGGAGCTCGTCAGGTCGGCAAAACCAGTATCATGAAGAGCTGTAAATGGGATAGAAAAAATCTTTTTCTGAACGGGCAGGACCCAGAAATTGCGGAACTTTTCCAACGGTTGTCAGATATCGAACAGTATTTGAGGGTGTATCTGGATGAAAAACTGGATGGCTACCTGTTGCTGGATGAATTTCAATATATTAATGGAATCTCGACAATGCTTAAACTGCTTACCGATAAGCATCCGCAATTGAAGATTCTCTGTTCGGGAAGCTCAAGCCTCGACATCTTGCAGCAAATCGAAGAATCTTTGGCCGGAAGGGTGAGGACCATCGAAGTGCTTTCCCTCTCCTTTGATGAATATCTCTTGTTCCGGAATGCGAACCAGCACAAGTTATACCAATCCTTTGGCAATGACACGGAAACATCCGCACTGACGGTGCCGATTGAAGAAGCGTTATCAGAATATATGCTTTACGGCGGACTTCCGCGTACGGCGCTCACCTTTCACCCGGATGAAAAAATTGAGATACTGGATGATATATACAAAACATACCTTCTGCGCGATGTGAGAAGCTATGTTGTCAATCAGGACTTTGTCGGTTTCAACAAATTGCTGAGGTTACTCGCTTCGCAGATAGGAAATCTGGTAAATGTCAATGAAATAAGCCGGCAAACCGGACTTACTTATAAAAAATGCGAGGAGTATCTTTTTTTGTTGGAACAGATGTACATCATCAAAATGATTGAACCCTTTTTTACGAATAAACGGAAGGTTATCAGCAAGATGAAGAAAATCTATTTTTGTGATTTGGGGTTAAGAAACATCCTGGAAGGCAATTTTAGGGAACTGACTTTCCGTACCGATAATGGCGCAATTTTCGAAAATTTTGTGATGCTCGAACTCTGGCGAAACAAAAAACCTGGAGGCACCCTGCAATTTTACAGAACGACTGACGGAACCGAAGTTGATTTTGTCCTGAACCAGTTGAAAGAAGTTCTGGCGATAGAATGCAAGTACAAAAATCTTCAGAAACCAATGAGTATAGCCAGTCTGAATAATTTTTGCAAGGCAGAATCCATCGAAAATAAATTTATTGTCAACAGGAATCTCAATATGACTTTCAACCAGACAAAATTTATTCAGGGATTTCTAGTGAACAGGGTTGGGAATTGACCATAGAAAGAGGTAATTTCCGGATAAGATTCGTAATTTTGATTGACTCAAAAATCGAACATGTCTGAATCACAAAATGTAGAATACAAACAATCCTGGAGGGATGAATATCTCAAGTGGATATGTGGCTTTGCCAATGCACAAGGCGGTAGGATATTTATCGGCATTAACGATTGTGGCACAGTAACAGGACTAAGCGATTATAAAAAGTTGATGGAGGATATCCCCAATAAAGCAGTGAATAACCTGGGATTAGTTGTAGATGTTAACCTGTATAACCAATCAGGCAAACGCTATATTGAAATTATTGTTCCGGTCAGTAGTGTCCCAGTGGCTTATCATGGTGTATATCATTATAGGAGCGGTAGTACGAAGCAGGAACTGAAAGGTATTGCTTTACAAAACCTGTTACTTAAAAAGATTGGGAAAAGATGGGAGAATATTCCGGTGGAAGGAACTTCTTTTGCTGATCTTGATCCGTCTACCATTCAATCTTTTATTAAGAAAGCGATCGAGAAAGATAGGGTTCCGGCTGATGCTGCAACTTCCGGCATTGAAGTCCTCCTAAAAAACCTGAATCTTGTCACAGAACAAGGAGAATTGACGAATGCAGCCATGTTGCTTTTTGCTAAAAATCCGGCAAAGGTTTCTGTCACTTCAAGTTTTAAAATTGGTCGGTTTGGTAAATCAAGTGATGATTTACTTTTTCAGGATATTGTCGAAACGAATATTTTTGACATGCCGGACAAAGTTGTTGAAATTCTAAAGGCCAAATACCTCATCCGTCCGATATCTTACAAGGGGATGGAAAGATTAGAGCCATTGGAATATCCGGAACCTGCGTTACGGGAGGCTGTGTTAAACAGCATCATTCATAAAGACTATTCGAGTACATACATATTTCTGCGTGTATATGATGACCGTTTGCATCTTTGGAATCCGGGAGCTCTGCCAGAGGAACTAAATATTGAAAAATTGAAGGGAGAGCATTCCTCATATCCTCGGAATAGGAATATGGCAAACGTATTTTTCAAAGCTGGGTATATCGAATCCTGGGGAAGGGGTACCAATAAAATAATCACTGCTTGCAAGGACGCTGGATTACCTGAGCCTGTGATTTGTGAGGAACAGGGCGGAATTAGCATTACATTTTTAAAGGACACTTTTACGGAAGATTACCTAAAGTCTCTTGGTTTAAATGAACGACAGGTGAAGGCAATCCAGTATGCTAAAGAAAGGGGAGAAATTTCAAATTCTGAGTACCAAAAGATAAGCTCAATCAAAAAATCTGTTGCAGCGATTGAATTGCAGGATTTGACGGAGAAACATTTGCTTGAAAGAGTAGGTAACACAGGAAGAGGTACTAAATATGTTTTGACAAGATTGATTTAAAGAACGTCCGGTAAACGTCCGGTAAACATTTTGTAAACGTCCTGTAAACATCTGGTAAACATTTTGTAAGCATTCTGCAAACATTTTGTAAACGTCCGGTAAACGTCCGGTAAACATTCTGTAAACGTCCAAAATTATTGATTTATCATCTCACCGTATTTTACAAAAATCAGTACCAGATGTAAAGTATATTTTCATTTTTGCAAAAATAGCAATTCATTTTTTTCGAATTTATCGATGCTAGAATGTAAACCTCCCAGTTTCCCGATTATCTTTTAACAGAATTGATAACCCTGTACCCTATCAACCGGTCATACCTGGAAGAAAATCCACGGTAGTAAACGAAAAGGTGGTAGTCGTTTTCCGTCTCCACATGACTACCTTCCAGAAAGGTGGCATCAATGCTCTTCCTTTCGGTATCGATAAAGGCATACTGGTAATCATAAAATCCCTGCTTCAGAAGTAGTGTGGCTTCATACAATTTGGTATCGGGTTGGTAGATCATCTGATTGGCAGCCTGGCATTTCCAATCGGTAAGGGCTCCGAAAATATAGATCAGATCATTGGTCACCAAATCGGGAGGTTGCAGCGTAAAATGAACATAGACGTAATCTGATTCGAGGTCGTTGTCACTAGCACGATCATTTTTTACCAGGAAGTTGCCATTCAGATCACCCCTGAAAGAGTAACTTTCGGTTCGTGCTGAGAGATCTTTCTCCAGAAACAGGTGATACCAGGGATCCTGGTACTCAATGGCACGAATGCCCATTCCATTGGTCTGCAGATTTTTGGCGTTGAAGTTCCTGAATTCGTTTCCTCCTTTGAAAAGATTGCTTTTCTCTTCATACAGCAACTGGTTTTGCCTGATAAATGTCGGTTTGGTTATGAACAGCATATTGTCCCTTCTCCGGTTTTGCATCACCACGGTTTTGATCTCATTCAAAGGATCTGTAACATTCAATTTTTGGTAGTTCACGGCAAATGCGATCTGCTGGCTGGGGCCGTTGTACCCTTCGAAAGAGGCTTTCTGGACCTCCCCTGAAAGCTCCGCCACTGTTTCGGTTACATAAAAGGGACGGACCATAACGGGCTGTTCCTTGTTGCTATCTTCCCAAACTTTTAGCAGATAATTTCCTGACAATAATATTTTTACCTGGTCATTGGGAAGGATAATCCTGTAATTGACATACGGAATGGTCGTATTGATAGAGAAAGCATAATCATTGACCGGATTCTCCTGGAATCCCTCCATGTACTCTGAAGAAACCAGTCGGGAGGGATTCCACTCCGCATCGCATTGCACAATGGTGTAATAGTAATTCCTTGCCTCTCCAGATAAATGATCGAATTTGCAGATCAGACGCTGGCTGCTGCCCATTTGAAGCACCGGAAGGGAGAACTCCCTACCTTCCGTGAAGAATAGGACTGTATGGATCCCGGGATCAGTAAGGGAAATACTTTCTCCTGTACGCCGTAGGTAATCCTGAGCAATCAGGCTGGCTGCTATCCCCGAAAGCATGAAAAACAAGAAGGCCCTCACAATTATATATCCAGGCATGGACGACAGTTTTGTTAGAGAATGATCCTGATAAAATTAATCTAATTTCTTTTGTTTGCTCCTGTGTATCTCCCTTTGTGTGCTTTGTTTGAAATAATGAATTCAGATAAAAGAAGAAATCAATACCTTTGTGGAAAGTATCTTCCTATGAAAAGTTTATTGCTTCTTCTTGCTTTTTGCTTGCTCTCCTTGTTATCCAGATCTCAGGAAGCTGTCAACAAAACCGATGCAAAAGGTTTGAAGCAGGGCAAATGGGTGAGCAAATATACGGGTGGAAGCCTGAAGTACGAAGGCTATTTCATCCAAAACAAACCCGCTGGAGAATGGAAAAGATACCACGAAAACGGGAAGATCAAGGCTCTTATGACCTACCGCCCTAACTCGGAAAGGGTCTTTACCTCACTTTTCGATGAAAGGGGAAAACTCTATGCAATGGGGGTCTTTGAAGGCAATTTGCGCGACAGCACCTGGAATTTCTATAGTGGAGAGATGCTTGTCTCCATTGAAAATTACCATCTTGGGAAAAAGGAGGGGAAGGCCATTGGTTTTGACCAAAATGGGAAGAAGATATGGGACCGGGAGTTGAAAAACGGCTTGCCGGATGGGAATGAGGTGCAATTTTATCCATCCGGAATTAAAATGAAGGAGATTTTCTTCAAAGAGGGGAAAAGGAGTGGCCCTGCACTTTTTTATGATGAGAGCGGGAATATAACGATGGAGGGAAGCTACCTGGATGATCTGTCTGAAGGAACCTGGAAGTTCTTCGCAAAGGATGGAAAACTGCAATATCAAATTGAATACAACAAAGGGGATATTGTCAACAAAGGCGCTATTGACACCTTGCAAATCAACGCCTTCACGCAGTACGACAAGATCAAAGGGAAGATTCCTGAGCCGAAGGTAAAGGAGTCGGGGATGCCCTGAGAAAGTGCCTAATGTGACTAGAGTGAGCTAAAGTGACTAAAGTTGTTGGAAAGCAATGAGTTTAAATTTTTTATTTTTAGGTAATGGTGCCAAAAATGCCGATGTATATAATAAAATCCTTTGTGAATCCTTTGTGCTAACCTTTGAGCAAAACTTTGTGGTAAGATCTAAAAATTAACCACTAAGGGCTCAAAGGAATGCACAAAGGGCACAAAAAGAACTGAATCTCCCTTCATTCACAACTTGATCAGAACATTCTTTGCCGGAATCAATCTTACCGGTCCCAATAATCCTGCTGCAGGCAGCGGGGAGAAGCCAAATTCGCGTGGAACTTCGGTCGATATCTCCTTGCTGCCATACCTGGAAACCAAGTACTCAGGGATTGGGGTTGGAGTTTTCATCGCTGCAATACGGTTAATCAATGTATTGGTAACCTGGACTTCAAGATGATTTATTCCGGTTTTCAAAAACAGGGTCACTTCAGGCTGCTGTCCACGCATCCATACGATTCCTGCTTCATGGCCATTGATTTTTATTTCAGCAATATTTCCCACTTTCCCTAAATCGAGATAAACTTTCTGATCTTTGGTCAGGTAATCTTCAGGAAGCGTAAAATCGATGCTGTAGCTGCCTGTTCCACTAAAAGTTTTGGTTTGTTCATCTTCGCTCCAGGAGGTAAGATGGTCAGTTGTTTTTTGGAAAAGCGGGAATTCTTTCCCTTTCAGCTCCATTTGCCAGTTGCCTGAAATTAAGAAGGGAGAGGGTAGGCCGACTACTTCCGAAACATAGCTTTTGCTTTCGCCGGATGAATGAACAGTGGTCACAAAACGGCCGTTTACGTTGGATTCAGCTTCAACGGAACCGCCATGGATCCCATGGATTCGCCTGAGATCTGTATGGGAAACATACTTTTCCGGTTCCCCGGGAACGAACTCGAGGAAGAAAGATTCGTAGGGCGCCATATTCAAGGGGAGACAAATTCCATCCTTGTTTACACTGAAGCAGGAGAGCTCTGAAATTTTTCCGGTATAGGGATCCCACTTGCGGATAATCTTGTTTTTTACCCTGAAAGTAACCGGGATGGCGCTGTTTTTGTCCTGGATATTGGCCACAAAATAGAACTCTTTCTCTCCGATCTTTCGGTGGATATAGGTCAGTCCTTCATTTTTTCTCAACCCTTCCTGTGCGAAATCGATACCAAAATCGGGGGCTATCCGGCTACGGAGGATCTTGAGAAAAGGATCAAGATAGCTGCTCTGTTTGTCCCACCAAATCTGCCTGTCAATCACATTGTTTAGCCTGTAAACTCTTCCTTTTCCATAGGGAAAACCGATGGTCACATCATTCCTGGCCTCTTTTATGCCATAGAGGTTGTTGGCGGAAGTTGAAATAACCGCTGGTTCATTGAAAAGCCGGGTAACGATCTCCTTAACCTTGACATCCATCTCTGCGGCATTGGCCAACCCGGTCGACTTTTCCGGTAACCGTTCAAGGAAGAGCACCCTTCCTCCCAGCTTCACATATTTCTCAATGAACTCAAGCGTTTTGACAGGAATAGTTTCCACATTGGGGACGATCAGCAGTTTATAGGCCATTTTTTGTACTTCGATGTTTCCATCAGCAATGACAGCATGGTTTTGCAGCACATCGTCGTTGATCAGGTCATAATCGTAGCCATTCGAAACGATCAATCCGTCAAGTTCTCCCCAGTCGAATTCACGGGTCCATTTTCTTGGGTTGATCACATTGATGGCCCATTGATTGGCAAGAGGGGAATAGAGCGCAATGTCTGCCTGGAAATCTCCCTGCCTGAGCAAATAGGAGCAGCGCGCGATGTATTCGGAGAGTTTGGGGTAGTATTTCCACCAGATATTTTGTGGCTGAATATAGGCGGCAAATGGGATAGAGCGTGTGGGCGCCACCTCTTGTTCCGGCAGAAAGTTGAAACCGTGGTTGTAAAATTTGGTGGCCCCCGAAAGCAGATAACCATCGCTTGCGATCTTAAGCTCTTCAAGCGTTTCGCGGTAGCGTTCCCAGTGGATAAATGTGTAAACCTCTGCCGAAACAACCTTTCGATCGTACAGATGTGCGCCGGAGGAGACATATTTCTTCGGTCCGATGCGGGTGTCGAACCAGTCGACCTGATCCTTCTCGCCTGATGTAACCTCCATTTCAGGGATATGTGCCATCCCGGCAGATTCGATGTTGTCGGAGTTGAAACCGTAAGTCTGAATGCGCCCTTTGATGTGGTGTGCCTCACACCAGCCGAGGAAACTCTTGTAGAAGACATTCAGTCCTGTTTGGTGAAGAAATTCATTCACATCATACCTGATTTTTGGCGATTTATCCCCCAGTTCATACCAGATGGCGGGAAGATATGGAATCAGGTCGTATCCGTAGGTTTTCTGAAACTCCTCAAGAAGTCCGGTCGACCAGTTCATGCCGCTGGCCAGGTTCGCCAGTTCAAAGCTGTCGGCGAAAAGCGACTCGACGGTTTTCCCGAATTCATCGCCAAAGGCAGTGTAGAATTTATTGCCCAGATAGTCGCAGTAACGATCCATCGCGCCTTTGTTGAAATGATCGACCGCATTGCCATGGCCGTTTTTCTTGAGCCAGAAGGCCATCAGTTTCCACTCACCCTCCGGAACATCCCATGTCAGCCTATTGTCTTGGACTTTGCCGGATAGATTGATTATAGAACTTTCAATGAGCTTTCCGGATTTGTCCATTTTCCCGGCCATCAACGCCACCAGTTGTTCGCTGCCATCCAGCGTAGGGGAATAAGCCTCCCAAGACCTTTTGGTTTTGATCAACCTACCGGGAAGTTCACCCTTGAAAGTCTGTGGTCCGGTAAGATCAGTGAAGGTGGGAACCATATCTTTGCTGCGATCCTCTTCAGGTACAAATTCCCCACCGATGACCCACCCGGGTCCACCGAAATTAAGCGAAACCTCCATGTCCAGGCGTTTGGCCTCTTTTACAGTATGGGCGATCAATGCCATGTATTCATCGGAGAGATAAGGCACATTGCCCTTTTCGAAAACCGGACCCATGGTGATCTGTTCCACTCCTCGAATGCCATGACTTCGCATCTGCTCCAGTTCCCGGGTAATCTCCTCTTTCGAGCCGGCATTGCCCGACCACCACCAACGGGTGTGCGGCCAGCAATCTTTCGGAGGTTGTACAAAGTTTGTTTCCATTGTTTTATCCAATGGTTGTGCCCTGAGGTTAGCAACAGGAATGATTGGGATCAGCAAAATACTGATCAGGAATAGTTTGATTTGTAGCATAGTAGTAGATTTTCCGATATAAAGATAACGTATTTCCGAATAATCTTCTACCAGGATTTGTGGTAGTTGGCAGAAAATAAGTTTCACGCAAAGAACGCAAAGTGAACCGCTAAGAACGCAAAGAGATCAGTTCTGATTCCTTTTTTCTTTGCGGACTTTGCGATATTTCTTTGCGCTCTTTGCGTGAACGATTAAAATGCTGAATGAGCTCAATTATTTGGAAGGGCCCGCATCTGTCATTGGATATTCATTCAAATACCACTCCAGTGTCAGTCTCACAACGCTGTTGTAGTTCATTACCCCTTCGTGGATTTTGTTGGTTTTGAGGTAGGCATTGTTGGCCGTTGTCTGGGCTTTGTCGAGCGTTTCGTTGCGCAACGCTTTCCAGTGGTTTCGTTGGGCCATGATATCGGCCATGGCTTTTTTGTCAAACCTTTTGAGAAACTCCCTGATGGCCTCGTGGTGGAAGGGGTCGGCGAAAAAATATTGCAGCAGCTGGATGCTGGCCGAATATTTCAGCCGGTTGTCCTTGCTCGAATTACAAATGTACCAGGCCATGAAATTGGCTTCAGCCTCACCGGAAATTCCAAATTGATGAGCCTTCTCATGGGCCAGAACGAAAGGATATTCGGTGGGCAGCAACTCACCGTTCAGATGGACTTCGTTAAAAAATGGTCCGAAATAGCCGCTGACACCGGATTTGGCAAAAAACCAGGTGTAAATCATGGTTTTGGCATGTCTGCTACCATTGGGATAATGGTAGCCAAATCTGCCGGCGTTCTCCCGGTAGGATTGTTCTATCAGACTGTCGATAGCCGGATAATCTGAGATTTTTATCTCCACCCTGCTGGCATTGGCATTCGAGATCAACGAATCAAGGACCGTTGGAAACATATCCTTTTTCTCGATGTGACGGGTCCAGTTGAGCCGTTTTTCAATGGGTTGCCTGAAATAATTGTACCCCCAGCAGAGATAAAAGAAGGCGTACAAAAGCGCTGCAAGTTGAAGGGTGCGAAGAAGAAAAATGCCAATTTTTATTTTCCTGAAGATAACCATGCCCAGAACATACAGGACAAGCAATACAACTAGTGTCCAGAAAATATCCCATAGAGAGAAAGAGAAGAATTCGCTGATACCCGAGAACAGCGTGGCGATCACCGGGTATAAGGCATTGGAGTAATACTTTTCGATCCATTCCGGATGATCGGCTCCCAGTTCAACCAGCAGAAAAGTTAGGCCTGCAGCAAGGAACGGGAGGAGATTGGCAAAGGATCGATGAACTTTTTTCGCCTTGAACATCATGGTAATATGACTTGATTTTAGGCATCAAAAATAGCCAAAAAGAGGCAGGCTCAACAAAATTCATCCGATTGTATGAACTCTGTTTCTCAATTTGTAACTTTGGAAAGAAGGTCTCAGGGATATCGAGACCGGTTGGAATTCCATTTTTTACGCAGGACAAAACAGTCATGGCCGAAAGACTAAGTTTATCAGAGCTAAACGGGGCAGTAAAAAAAGTGCTGGCAACCAATTTTACGGCGCCGGTTTGGGTGGTTGGGGAGATCTCTGAAATCAACATCCATTCGAATGGCCATTGCTACCTCACGCTGATTGAGAAGGGGGAATCGGAAGACCGGATCGTTGCCCAGGCACGCGCCACTATCTGGTCCTATACCTTCAGAATGCTCCGGCCCTTTTTCGAGACAACGACCGGGCAACAACTGACCGATGGCATCAAAGTTTTGTTGCAGGTATCCGTGGAGTTTCACGAAATGTACGGTTTTTCGCTCAATGTCAGGAACATCGATCCAACCTATACCCTGGGGGATCAGGCCCTGAAGCGCAGGGAGATCATCCGGCGACTGACAGAAGACGGGGTCCTTACCATGAACAAAGAGCTGGAACTACCGCTGGTCCCGCAGAAAATCGCCATTATCTCTTCCCCCTCGGCAGCCGGATACGAAGATTTCATGGAACAACTGACAAACAATGGCAATGGATACAAATTTTATACGAAGCTTTTCCCCGCCGTGATGCAGGGAAACCAGGCTGAACAATCCATTGTTGAGGCGTTGGATCGGATCTATCCTTACGAGGATTTTTTTGATGTGGTGGTAATCATCAGGGGAGGAGGATCACAAGTCGACCTGAGTTGTTTCGACAACTACAACATCGCCTATCACATTACGCAGTTTCCGTTGCCTGTTCTTTCCGGAATCGGGCATGAAAAAGATGATTCCATTGCCGATCTGGTGGCCCATACCAGGCTAAAAACACCTACCGCTGTGGCTGAGTTTATTCTGGATGGGGTGGCTGCCTTTGAGGATAGGATCAACCTGATGCAACAGGAAACCATCTCCCTTGTCGAAAACAGGTTGGAGGAGGAGAAGAACCTGCTGGAAGATCTGACTGGCGAACTCTCGAAGCTCGTGAGGGATCAGTTAGGGAACAAAAAGAGGGAATTGATGCAGCGCACCTGGAGATTTCAGCAGGAGATCAAACTAACCCTGCAGAACAGTGAACACCGGTTGGGGAAAAAATTGCAGAAAGCAGGTTTTCTAGTGGACCGAATATTCTATGTGCACCGGCAAAAAATAGAGAAAGCCCGGAATATGATACATGTTACAATTCCCGGAAGTCTTCAGGGTAAAAGAGAACAGATGGATCATTACCTTTTGAAATTCAGACACTTGTCAGTGAGAGGAATAGGGAATGAGATACATAGAATTGAACTGGCCGGTCAAAAGGCAATGCTATCAGATCCGGCTAATATCCTGAAGAAGGGCTATTCAATAACCACCGTCCGCGGCATATTGGTGAAGGATATCGCCTTGCTGAAAAGTGATGAGGTAATGAATACCCGTTTTTCCGACGGGGCTGTTTTGAGTAAAATTATAGAAATTAAACAATCAGATAAAAATGACAGTTAAAAAGGGATTATCCTACAAAGAAGCTATCGGAGAGATTGAAGATATTTTGAAACAGATTGAAAACGATGAACCCGATGTAGATCAGTTGTCTGAAAAGGTTAAAAGGCTATCTGTTCTCGTAACCTGGTGCCGCGAAAAGCTTCATCAAACGGAGGAGGAGATAGAAAAAATATTGAAGGAGATAGAAAAAAGCTAGCTTTTTTGAAAGAATTACCAATATTAAGTTTTTGCTAACCATCAGAGAAATAATGATTTATTATTGGATGGATATCTTTTCTGTCCAATAAATATTTTTATAGGGTTTTGCTGAATATTCAAAAAATCTGGCTATCATTGTAGCAAATAAAATTTCCCTTTGATTTTATCAGACAACGAGTTAGTAAATAAATTATAACAAAATGGCAATCTCAAAAATTGATTTTACATTTGAAAATCTGCATTTCTCCTGCAAGGGAGACAATGCCTGGGTTGAGAAACAGTTGAACAACGTTCTCAGCCGGATTCCATCGCTTCTTGCCGTGCACAAAATGGGAGAAACCATTGTGGAAGACGTAATTGAAGTGAACCCTGAGGATGAAAAGGATGAGGCAATAGCCACTGATGCTACCCCGCCGGTTGCTGAAAGAGCTTCCAAAACCTCCCGGGAAAAGAAAGCTAAAGTAGATAAAGTACCCAAAGTGAAGGTGGATAAGAGAAAGGTGGTTAAGGAACCCAAAATCAAGACTGCTAAGGTTCCAAAAGTTGCTAAGGTTCCAAAAATCAAGATAGTAAAGGAACCAAAGGCACTCAAAGTTGCGAAAGAGAAATCTTCGGCTGATTCGACTTTACACCTGGAGGGAGAGGCTCCAAAGCGTGGCAGGAAACCAAAAATTGGAGGCAAAGCTGTTGACAAACAAAAAAAGGCAAAAAAAAAAATAGAGGGGAATAAGCCTGTCGTTGAACAGATCGATTCCCCTCTATCTCAATTTATTGCTGACAAGAAAGCCACCACCAACCAGGTGCGGAAATTCCTGGCTACAGCTGTTTTTCTATCCAGAAGTAACAGTGTCTCAAAGTTATCTACCTCAATGATCTCCAGGGCGCTAAAGTCCTACGGAATTGAAAAACTCCAGAATGCAAGCGATTGTCTCAACAAAAATGAAAAGAAGGGCTATTGCATCAAAGATGGCAAAGAGTTCATTATCACAGAAAATGGCTATCTATCCATAGAATAAGCTGTTTTAAAACTCAATCGACATTCCAAGAAGATAGCTGATTCCTGCTTGCGGGAAATAGCCATCTTCTTTTTGTCTTTTGTTTTCTGAATAATAGGAATATACCCAACCGTTAGACTCGTATTTCTCGTTGAGAATATTGTTGAGCGACGCAAAGAAGCTCCATTTTTTAGCAAATTTCTGGGCAATCGTGGTTTCAATCCTTAAATTGTTCACGAAGTAAGGATTCAGCGAACGGTCGGTAATGGAGCTGTTGTCAATGTATTGCCGGCTAACATAGATGGATTGGAAATTAATCCCTATCTTTTTTGATGGGGTCCACTCCAGGTTACTGCCTCCAGTAAGTGATGGCGAAAAGGCAATATCAGTTGTTCCAAGATCGTGGGTGATTTGTTCTCCCCAGTGGTCCCAATCATCGACGTACTCTACAAATCCGATAATTTTATTGCGGCTGAGGGTGGCATGATGTTCCCATTTCAGATTATTCAGCAGTTGCAGTTTGCCGGTATATTCTATTCCCATTCTGTGGCTTTTCGGAACATTGGTCATGATGGCTGCCCCCACATCATTAATCCTTCCTGTCAGAATCAATTGATCACGGTAGTTCATGCGGTAAAGATTGATGCCATAGCTGTATTTCCCGATTCCGCCTTTGTACCCAAGTTCAAAATCGTTCAATTTCTCTTGTGTTGGTGCTGGTTTGGAGGGGTCAGCATCGGTATAATTGCTTCTGTTGGGTTCCCTGTGGGCGTTGCCATAAGAGAAATAGATGCTTTGGTGATCATTAAATGAATAAAAAGCGCCTACTTTTGGGTTCAGAAAGTCAAACAGATGAGTCTGATTCAAGTTTCTTAAATCGTCATCAATGCCATTGATCCGGTAATTGATGTGGCGATACTGAACATCGGCATAGAGTGATAGTTTCGCAGTTAACTGGAAATTGAGCTTTGCAAAAATATTGAAGTCCACTTTTTTCCCTTGGGATCTGTACCATTCGTGGTTGATTGGCATATCTCCATAATACTGTGCCCATATGACTTTGCCGAAATTATCGCCAGCATAGGTATTCCAGGCAGAGCCTACTATCAATTCAGTTTTATTTTCTTTGTAACTCACTGAACCCACAGCGCCATAGAAGTCGTTGTCGAGCCATTTGCGCCGAACAAGATCTGTCTTATCAATGGTGGATCCACCCAGGGAAATTGAATGCATAAGATAAGCCGAGAGCTCCTGATCCTGCTTGTACTCTTCATAATATCCCCTTCCGTAGGTATAATGGAGTGAAAAATTGGCGCTGAACCTGTTGTCGAACTGATGGGTATAATGCAATTGGTAGTGATCCTGCTGGTAATTGTCTGTCTCGTTGTCGTAAAAAGAGACCTCCCCATTCTTACCGTTGATGATACCTGCCGGATTATAAGTGCGGTCGGTCTCCAGCATTGTGGAAGGAATGCCGTACCAGGCCTGGTATGTTTTTTCCTTGCCTGAGAAAAATATCGCTTTTAGCATCGATTTTTTGGTGAGGAACCCTCCCGAAAGGTAAAAAGAGTGAAGGTCGCTGGAGGCCCTGTCGATATATCCATCCGAGTTGATTTTTGACAATCGTGCTTCAACGATAAATTTGCCATCGATCAGGCCGGATCCTATCGTGACTGTGTTTTTCAGGGTCCCGAAGCTTCCGGCCGCGCTGCTCCATCCGGCATAACTTTGACGGTTCAGGTTATTGGTTTGCATATTGATGGTGCCGCCAAAAGCCCCTGCCCCGTTGGTTGAACTTCCTATCCCTCGCTGTATTTGAATATTACCGGTTGATGAAGCGAAGTCGGGCAGATCGACAAAATAGACATCATGCGATTCTGCATCGTTGAAAGGAATCCCGTTTACTGTCACGTTGATACGGTTTGCATCGCTACCGCGGAT
>Ga0172379_10001943_pt1 | contig 38555 bp, 32 predicted proteins | sample GrowelOW334metaG_FD_119756 | JGI IMG/M metagenome (GOLD analysis project Ga0172379, IMG submission 119756) | Groundwater microbial communities from an aquifer near a municipal landfill in Southern Ontario, Canada - Groundwater well OW334 metaG | ecosystem: Environmental > Aquatic > Deep... | reverse complement strand
GCCGGAATGTCAAACTCTGAGGAGTCGTCATCAATAAATTCCTCTTCATTGTTTAAAATTTCCTTTTCATTTTTTTCTTCGTTTTTTTTCGCCATATCACTTATTTTTTGCGGAGTAGGCTCCTCGTATTCAGGTTTTTTAAAGCGAAAAAGCTTTAGACGGTTATCATCAAATTTAGTCGCGATGATCGTCACTTTTATTTGATCCATCATCTTTTCGTCAATAACTGCGCCAAAAATTATATCGGCGTCAGGATCAACTGACTTTGCTATTATCGATGCCGCTTCATCAACCTCAGACATTGTCATGTCCGGTCCGCCAACGACGTTGAACAAGACACCCTTCGCCCCTTCAATGGACACATCTAAGAGCGGTGATGAGATCGCCTGCTTTATTGCTGCAATGGCTCGTTTGTCACCGCTGCCGATTCCCACTCCCATCAAAGCAGTGCCGGATCCTTGCATAATGGTGCGAATATCGGCAAAATCAACATTAATCAAACCTGGAGTAGTGATTAGCTCGGCAATTCCCTTTACCCCTTGATGCAGCACGGCGTCTATCTTTTTAAAGGCTTCAAGGATTGGTGTTTTCTTATCAATGACATTTAAGATCCTTTGATTAGGAACGACAATTAAAGTATCAACCTTTTCTTTAAGGTGCATTATGCCTTCATCCGCCGAAAACTTTCGTTTAGTCCCTTCAAATTCAAATGGCTTTGTGACGACGGCAATTGTTAAAGCCCCGCTTTCTTTGGCTATTTCGGCTATTATCGGTGTGGCTCCTGTTCCTGTTCCACCACCTTCTCCACAGGCAAGAAAAATCATATCGGCGCCGGACAAGTCTTCTTTTAGTCGTTCTCTTGATTCCTCAGCCGCCATACGTCCAACTTCGGGATCGCCCCCGCTTCCCAATCCTTTGGTTAAGTTTTCACCAATTTGGATTTTAACGGTTGCTTTATTATTAAGAAGGGCTTGAGCGTCGGTATTAATTGCAATGAACTCAACGCCATTTATCCCTCCCTCGGACACCATAAAAGATAAAGCATTTCCTCCGCCTCCACCAACTCCGATAACTTTTATCCTAGCTGCTTGTCCTGCTCGGGGTTTAATTAACATATTATGGAATGAACTGTTTAAAAAAGTTTTTTAAATTTCCAACCGAATTCCCTAATTTAAAGTCCTTTAATATTTTACCAAAATTTTTAAAGCTATCTTTATCTTCAAAATCATTTTTTACTCCATACAAAAGCAACCCAACTGTTGTTGAGTATTGTGGATCTAAAATCTCATCTACCAAACCGGAGATTTTTTCAGGAAAACCAATTCTGATTGGTAAGCCAACAACTCTCTTCCCGGTTTCTAACATTCCAATTGTCAAGGCGCCGCCACCGGAAATTACTAAACCTGAAGGAATCTGTTGCCCAAAGCCGCTTTTCTCAATTTCTTCAAAAATTAATTTAAAAATTTCTTCTAATCGTGGAGCAACTATGCCGTCAACAAGTGTCTTTAATGAAACTTCGGTCAAATTTTCCGGTAAATCAAGCTCATTTAAGTTTATTTGTGGGGCTTTTTTCTTTCCGATTGATGTTGCGCTATTCATATTCAAATTCTTGCTTAGAAAAATCTTAATTTTTTCAGCGGAATCAAGCGAAACCCGCAAGCCAACCGCAATATCGTTTGAAATGTGGCGCGCTCCGATCGGAATTGATGAAGAATAAGACAAAGCTCCATCTACGTAAATTGACAAGTCTATTTTTCCTCCACCAATATCAACCAAAACAACGCCTAATTCCTTTTCTGTGTTAGTTAACACAGCCTGTGCCGAAGCTAATCCCGAAAAAACAAAGCCTTGATTTTCAATTCCCAAATCTTCTAGGATTCTTTCCTGATTTCTTAAATTAGTGGTTAACGCAGTTATAATGTGGGTTTCCACTTCGAGTCGAACACCGCTCATCCCGACTGGATTTTTTATTCCTGATTGGCCATCAACGATATAATCTCTTGGGATAACTTCTATAATCCTACGGATCGAGGAAAGATTAATCGCCTTAGCAGCCTCAACAACTCTTACCACATCTTCTTCAGTTATTTCTCCTTGGGGGTTAGAAACGGCTACTATTCCATGTGAATTTAGTGAAGAAATATGCGGTCCCCCCACAGCGACAAAAGCTTTGTCTATTTTATGACCTGCCATTCTTTCGGCTTTTTCGACACTATCTTCAACTGCCTTTGTTGCTTCTTTTATATCGACAACCAATCCTCTTCTGACTCCACGGGCTGGTGTTGTATTAAAACCGATTATTTTTAATTCATCTGTTTCATTTGAGCTCATTCCCACAACCGTAGCAATCTTGGAACTCCCGATATCTATTCCACAAATTAAAGTGTCTATCATATTAAAAACTTATGATCGGTTTATCAAACCTCAAATCAATTTTATTGAAATCTTTTCCCTCTATTTTAAACTGCTTTATGATCAATTCCAATTGGTAATCTTGGGTTTCTCTGTCTTTACTATTACTAAAAATAATTTTCTTTGTTCCAGCTAAATTAAATACTAACATATCTTGTCCTTTGATATCAATAGTTAATGGAACTGTATTTATTTGTTGCAATTTGTCAACAAAAAATAAAGCTTGTTTGATATCTTTATAGTCAATCCAATCGCCTATTTGAAAAAAACCGCTGTTCAGCTTTTGATAAAAATTAATAACCGGTAAATCATTTAAGGTATCTTGTGTTTTTTGTAAAATTCTTCCGTCGCACGATAAAATAAAAAAACCGTTATTTATAATTAATGAAGCACAAGGTTCGTAAAAAACTACCGATATTTTTAAAGTATCCGGCCAAATTTTTTCTACAACAGCTGCTTTTAATAAATAATTTTCTAGGATTATTTTTTTAGAAATTTTACCCTCATCAGCAAATAATAAACTCTTATTAATCAGTTTATCTTTATTGACTAATACAAATTTTTTTTCAGCAATAAGTTGAATATTTTTTATTAAAAAAAATTCGTTAATAAAAAAAATTACTGTGAATATGACAATACAAAGAAATGAAAAAAATACAAAAAATTTAATTTTTCTTAAGAATTTCATTAATGAGGTATTTGGAAACATCTTTTTTATAAAATTTAGATAAATTTTTAAAGTTTTTTTCATAATAATTAATTTTATTTGTCATTTGATAGATTAATCTTAATAATTTTTCACTCGGTGTAATTTGATAAAAAATTTCTCCACAACCGGCTTTAACAAAAATTTCCGCATGATGCTGCTGTTCCCGGCCAGATGACCAAGGCAGAGGTATAAATAATGCCGGTTTTTTCAAAGCTAACAGTTCAAAAAAAGTATTGGCACCGGACCGTCCGATAACCAAATCCGCATTACTATAGATATATCCCATTTGATCGTCAAAAAAATGTTTTACCAAAAAATACCGCGATTGCATATCTTTAGGTAGTCGATTTTTTAAAAACAATAAATCTTCGTAGTCATGATACTCTTTTGTATCTCCGACTTGATGAATGACGATATAATCTTTTAACAGTAAATTAATTATTTTCTTTATATGGATATTGATACTATGCGATCCAAGTGAACCGCCGGTTATATAAATTACCGGTCGATCTTTTTTTATTTCAAAAGGTTTTTTTATAGTTTTAAAAATAGATGATTTGACAGGATTACCTGAGATAAAAGTTTTATTTTTTGGAAAATTGTTTTTAACTTCATCAAAAGAAACAAAGATTTTTTTTGAAAAAAAGCTGATTAAATTATTAGCTAAACCGGGCTTGATTGTTTGCTCATGAGTAAAAATAGAAATGCGAAAAAGGTATCCCCAAAATACTAAAGGTAAGGCCAAATAACCCCCGAATGACATAATAACATCAGGTCGATACTGATTAATAATAAAAAATGCTTTTAAAAAACCAATTGGAATTTTTAATATTCCAATTAATGAAGAAACTGATATTATTCTTGTTAATCGGCCCGCTTCGAGTGAAACAAAGGTTAGTTTTTTTTTGCTGATTTCTTTATATTCCAAAGATAAGGTTCTTTCCTGATCGGTCGGATATTTGCGCCCGACAAAAATCACATCAACATCTTTCCTTGATTTTTGTAGTTCTTCTATTAAAGCCAAGGCCGGAGCTAAATGACCGCCAGTTATTAATAATTTCATATATTAATGATATCACTGAATGACTAAATAAAGAAATAATAAAATAAAAAAATAAATGTCTAAATAATCAAATAAATTAATTTCGTTTATTTATTTCTTTATTTTTTTATTCAATCATTTATTTCCCCATCTTTTTATTTGTTTATTTTGACATTAAAATGTTTTACACTTTGACTCTCCTCTCAATATTCAACATTATTCCAAGCAGTGAAAATGATATTAACAAATTACTTCCACCGTAAGACAAAAATGGAAGAGGTACGCCGACGATTGGAAAAAGCCCTGTCATTCCGGCTAAATTAATAATGAATTGCAGATTAAAAAAAGCAAAAATTCCGATAACTATTAATCTGGAGAGTTTATCCGGAACCAATCTTATTAAATGATAGATTTTATAAACAAAAACAAAATACATTACAATTAAAATTAATCCCCCGATAAAACCGTATTCTTCTCCAATTATTGCGTAAATTGAATCTGTGTGCGCTTCAGGCAAAAATAAATATTTTTGACGGGAAGCTCCAAATCCACGACCAAAAAATCCTCCGGATGACAAGGAAATAAATATTTGATTTATATGATAAGAAATTCCCAGAGGATCTATTGACGGGTTTAAGAAAGCTAACAAACGATTAAAACGATACGGTGATAACTTTATTAAAAAGTATAGACTCACAACTGAGCCTCCGAATATAAATACGAAATCCTTCAATTTTGCTCCTGAAAAATAATAAATTATTAAGCTAATTAAAAAGATAATTATTGCCGTCCCCATATCAGGCTGCATCATAATTAAAAAAACCAGAAAACAAATCACCGTTACAAAAGGTAAAAAACGGTTTTTTTCTTTATTTGAAAACCATGAAGACAGATATATTATCACTGAAAATTTTGCCAACTCTGTCGGCTGCAGACTAAAAAAACCGAAGTCTATCCACCGTCGAGCTCCACCGATTCTTGAACCAACTCCGGGAATGAGAACCACTATCAATAAAATAATGGTTAGTATTAACGAAACGAAGGATAAAAAATAAAGATTTTTATAGTCTATAAATGAAAAAACCATCATCGCTATTAGACCTAAAAAAATCCAAAGGGCCTGCGATTTTAAATAATGAAAACTGTCTCCAAACTGTTTGGCGCTATTAATGGCTGATGCTTCAAAAATAAAGATCAAACCGACCAAAGAAAGTATTAAAGGAATCGTCACCAAGGGAATAAAAAATTTATTGCGGATAAATAATCTTTTAAGCATTTAAAAATAAATTTATTAATTTTTTATTGTCTTGGTTTTCATCTGTAAAGAAATAGGAAACCTGACTTTTCTTTTCTAATTTATTTTCAATTTCTGGATGACGTAACAAATAATTTTTTAACTTTTTGGCAACAATCTTACCCTCAGAAATCACTTTAACCTTTGTTCCGACAATATTTTTTATCTCTTCTTTAATAATTTCATAATGAGTGCAAGCAAGCAGTAAACTATCAATATTTTTTTCTTTTAGCTCTTTAAGATATTCTTCTAAAATCAAAGTTAGAATCTTTTTGTTTCGGCCGGAATCTTCAATATACGGAACCAGAAGCGGACAGGCTTGTTGAAAAACTTTAGTGTTTGGAAGAACTTTTTTAATCTCACGTACAAAAGCTTCTGAATTAATCGTTGCCTTGGTGCCGATAACCCCAATGGTTCTATCGCCTCTTTCTTTTATTTCTTCAACAACCGGTTTTATAACTCCCAAAACCTTTTTATCAGGAAAAAACTTTAACAGATATTCTTGTTGAATTTTATGCAAAGATGTTGCTGTTGAAGTATTGCAGGCGATAATAATAAGTTGACAATTTTTTTTAAATAGGAATTCAACCGCTTCTTTTGTAAATTGATAAATTGTTTCCGGGGATCGGTTCCCGTAAGGAACCCTTGCGTTGTCACCAAGATAAACGTAATTGTATTGAGGCAATTCTTTTAATAATGCCTTAAGTATTGTAAGTCCTCCCAAACCGGAATCAAAAACCCCAATATTCATAGTAGTTTTTTTATAATTCTATTAAATTCATCTCCACGATGAAATTCATTATTAAACATTGCAAAAGAAGTTGCGCCTGGTGAAAAAAGCAAACAACATTCCTCATTTATTTTTTTTACTAACCTATACCCTTCATCTACGGCTTGTTCAAGATTGTCATACGGTCCGACCAACTTCTCAGAATAATTCCTTTTTAAGTCGGACAAAATTTCATCGGTAAAGCTTCCTGCTAAAAGAATAATTTTATCAACCAAGTTTAGTTTTTCGACTAACTGTTCTTTAGGAAGATTTTTAGAATTACCGCCTAAAAATAAAATGATTTTTTTGTCCTTTAATGATTCAATTGCTTTAATCGTCGCAATCGGTGTCGTTGAGGTTGTATCATTAATGAAAGTAATATGATCTTTTTTGCCAATTATTTGTAATCGATAAGGCAACCCCCCAAAATTTTTGATTATTTCGACAGCTTTGTTTCTGTCTATCTTTAAAATTTCCGCAACTTTTAAGGCCGCCCCTGCGTTTTCCAGATTATGGTCACCTTTAAGTTGAGTTAATTCTGTAGGAAAATCTTTCTTAGAAAAATTAATGGCAGATAAGGTAATTTTATTTTTCAAATTTAAATTCACTACTAAATAGTCTTCTTTTTTTTGATACTGAAAAATTGCCTGTTTATCATAGAAATAATCTTCTAGATTTTTATAGTAATTAAGATGGTCAGGATAAAAATTTGTAAACACGGCAATATGAGGGCTTATCTTTTTTCTATGAAACCCCGAAAGAGCCCATGAAGATAGTTCAGCCACCAACCAACTGTTTTCATCGGCTTCTTTAAGACAGTCAATAGTTGATATTCCTGGTAATCCGCCGCCTAAGCTGACTTTAAAACCTGACTCTCGAAGAAGATTATAGATCAGATGAGTCGTAGTTGATTTTCCTCTGGTTCCGGTTATCCCGATTACTTTCCCAGGATAATTTTCAACCACAAAAGACATCTCCATTTCAACAGGAATTCCTTTCTTTCCGGCTTCAACTATTTCAGGACTTGTCCATAAAACTGAAGGTCCTTTGAAAATAACGTCCGCATTTATGAAATCATCAATATTGTGGCCGCCCAAATGAAGTTGTATATCGAATCCTTTTAGCTTATTAATTGATTCAAGCAACTTACTTTCATCCTTTTTATCCGTTACGGTCACCTTAGCCCCCAGATCAACAAAAAATTTTGCAATCCCAACTCCTCCGCCCTGCAACCCCAGCCCAACCACAAGAATTTTTTTCCCTGTATACTTATTTTTTAAATTTTGAATTAATTGTCTACTCATCAGTATATTATAGAGTTTCTATTGGCGTAGTTGGTGCGAATTATTTCATAAATGCAATCATCAACCCGAAGATGACGAAGACAATTGAGATCAACCAGAGGCGCATGACTATCTTCGGTTCTTCCCAACCTTTATTTTGAAGATAAAGATGAAAAGGGGCGACCGGAAAAATTTTTTTATGAAAATATTTCTTTCCAATGATTTGAATCAAGGACGAACCGATCTCTAATATAAAAACTCCGCCGATGATCGGAAGGGCAAAAGCTTTTCCAAGTATTAAGCCGACAACGGCAAAAGTTGCTCCAAAGGAAAGTGATCCTGTATCTCCGAGGAAAATTCTAGCCGGATAAATATTAAAGTATAGGAAAGATAATAATCCTCCTATCCAAGCGGCAATAAATAAAGATGTCGGAACATCAAGAATTGATCGGGAAATCACCCAAAAACCGACAAGAGCAAAAAGTAATATTCCGCTCGCTAGTCCGTCCAAACCGTCAGCAATGTTTACGGCATTTGCAAAAGCGACTATTACGAAAGTGGAAAATATTATATAAAAATAAGAGATATTAAAAACTCCAAAAAATGGTATATGGATTATGCTTATCTTCAAACTTGAAAACAATAAAAAAGAAATAATAAAAGCCAATATCAGTTCAATTATAAATTTATGTCTAATCCTCAATCCAAAGAATTGACTTTTTTTAAACGTAAATATTTTCTTGAAATCATCTAAAAATCCGAGAATTCCGAAAGACAAAAAAGTAAAAATAATGATCAATATCTCTGATGAAGCTGAAGGATAATTTGTAAAAATATTTTTCTTAAATATCGAATACATCAGAATAAAAAAGAAGAAGACAAAGACCGTCGTTAAAAGGATTAAAATACCTCCGCCGATCGGGGTTCCTTGTTTATGCCTGTTAAAACGATCAAAAATAGGGGTTGGCTTGTTTAAAAAATCCTTAGTTTTTTGTTGCTGCCTTTGAAATTTTAACTGGTAAAGAAAATTTATAAAAGGAACGATCAATATTGAATTGAGAAGGAAAGAAGCAAAAACTGCAAATAAATACGTTGACATAATTATTAAATTAACTTAGGAATAAAAATCATTAAGGCGATAATTGTTGCCCCAATGGCATAAATCAACATAGCGGCGGCGGAAACATCTTTGGCTATTTTTATATCTTCCCTGATTTTTGTATCAATAGCATCGGTCGTCTCTTCAATTGCGGTATTAATAGTTTCGACAACCAATCCTACTGTAATTAAAAAAACGATTAAAAGAAATTCAAAATACGAAATTTTTAAATAAAAACCAGCAACGATCGATATCAAAGACAACGATAAATGGATACGGTAGTTTGGCTGGGTTTTTAGCGACCAGACTAATCCATTAAAAGCATTTTTAAAAGAGATCGTGTGTTTTTTAAACATAAAATATTTTTTTTAATTCCTCTGCAACTTTTTCCGAATCATGTCTCAAAATACTTCGATATAAAATGTCTGAAGTACTTTTTTCTATTTTCTTCCCGTCTACTAAATCTTTCTCAATTATTTTATAACCATTTTTATTTAGATCATTAACAACCTTAACTTCATTATAACGTTCATAACTGGATAAAATCTCAGGAATAATTTTTCCGTTATTTATTAAAACATAGTCAGGCTCCTTCCCCAGATACTTTACTAGATCGCAAACATGATCTGAAGCTTTATAATTTGTAGTCTGTCCCGATTTTGTCATCATATTCATTATATAAATAATTTTTGCCCTGCTTTTTTTTATAGCCAGTTTTACATCGTCAACTAAAAGAACGGGAATAATGCTTGTATACAAATCACCAGGTCCAATGACAATGAAATCAGCTTCCAGGATACTTTTTACGGCTTTTGGATTCGCTTTTCCTTTAGGTTCTAAAGAAGCATTTACTATTTTTGACTTTTCTCCGTGATTTTCATCAATTAGTCCTTCCCCCGTTATTTTGCTGCCATTTTCATATTGGGCTACCAGGTGTAATTTATTGTGAGTTACCGGTATCACGCTTCCTTTTGTTTTTAAGACGTAGGAAGCAGTATCAATAGCTTCATCGTATGAACTGCTGACCTTCTCCAGCGCAGCTAAAAAAATATTACCGAAATTATGACCTTTTAAATCCCCCTTCTCAAAACGGTATAGAAATAGCTTTCTCCAAAGCAAAGGGGCGTCTGACAAAGCGACTAGACATTGACGAAGATCTCCGGGAGGCAGAATTCCTAACTGATCCCTTAACCGGCCGGTTGAACCGCCGGAGTCCATCATAGTCACAACCACTGATAGATCAAGAGGGTATTTTTTTAAACCCGACAAAACAACAAACGTTCCCGTTCCACCGCCAATAACAGTTATTTTTTTCATAAGTATTAAACTTTTGAGTTTTCTTTTTCTTCACCGTCAATTAAATAAATTTTATCTTCAAGGTCATATTTTACCTTTTCACCTGGTCCTATCCATGTTTTTTTTCCTATTTTTACTCCCGGAAAAATTGTTGCGTTAACTCCGACTTTTGAAAGATTCCCGACTATTGCTCCCAGTTTATTTTTATTTGTGTCAACTTTCACATCATTAATTTCAGAAAAAACTTTTTCCCCATCAAATTTAAAATTTCCTGTTACCGCTTGGGCACCGAACATTACGTCATTATCTAAAACCGAGTCACCGATATAATTACGATGGAGAAAAACGTTATTTCCAATGAAAGATCTGGCCACTTCGGAAAATGAACCGATAAGACAGTCTTCTCCTATCTGAGTTTCCCTAACCATTGTATAATCGCCAACAATTGAATTATCACCGATATATGCCGGACCGACTATCTTTGAAAAGTCGCCGATTTTAACATTCTCACCGATAATAACCGGACCAACGATTAGAGCGTTTTTTGAAATTTCTGAGGTTGGGGAGATTTTGCTTTCCTTTATGGTTGATAAAAACCTCTTCATCATTTCTAACACATGCCACGGAAATTTTAATGCGTACCAATAGGATTGATAAATAAAATGTGATTGTTTTAAGCCGCTTTTTAATAGTTTATTAATAGCTGACTCATACAAATTATCTTCCTGGGTTTTTACATTTTTGAATTCATTTAAGAGAATATCAATATCGGAAAAAAAATCAAAAACTAACTTTGTTGTTGAGGAAGGAAGTTCGTCTTTGTCCGGCTTTTCGACAATTTCAATAATTTTTTTGTCATCATTAAATTTGAAATATCCCCCGGGAAAATACTCATTAAATTGTTTTCCGACCATTATCAGTTTATTTTCCTGATCTATTAATGAAATAAGTTTTGAAGTAATGGAATAATCTATTAAATCACTTCCGTTTATAATAAGTACTTCACCTTTGATGTGGTCTTTAACGGAAAAAATGGCTCCGGCCATTCCCGGATAGTCTTCTTTTTGAATTATTATCTGAAGTGATTTAATGTCGTTATTATCAATCAACCGCTTAATTGCTGTGGCATTAGATTTGCTTGCCACAATTGTCAATAGCTCACCATACTTTGCCAACTCTTCTATCTGGTGAAGAATCAATGGTTTTCCTAAGAAACTAAAAAAAAGCTTGTCCTGGAGAGGCCAAAACCTCGTACTATCCCCTCCTGCTAATATCAATATGTTTTTTAACTTCCGCATAGGTACATTTTATCAAATTAAACCTTTTTTATCTCTCCACCCAACTTTTTGATCTTTTCCACGAAGTCCTCATAACCCCGTTCTAAGATTGAAGCGCCGTTGACAATTGATTCCCCGTCCGCCAGTAAAGCCGCACAGGCTAATGCAGCTCCGGCTCTCAGATCAGAAATGTTTAAAATTGCGTTGTGAAGATCTTCTTCTCCCTGGATTTTAATTGTTTGTTTGTATTCCCTGTTTTTTTCAAAATTGAAATGGTAAAAAAATTCAGGGTTTTCCACGTTTACATTAACAAAATCAATTTTTGCTCCCAGTTTTTTCAGTTCTTCTACATACGAGAACCTATTTTCAAAAACTCTTTCATGGATTACCGATGAACCGCTTGCTTTAAGCATTAATATCGCCCAGCTTGGCTGCCAGTCGGTCATAAATCCGGGATGGGGCGAAGTTTCGATATTAACCGGCCTTATTGCGCCCTTATAATAAAACCGGTATTTATAATTTGATATTTCTTCAACACCGGCGCCGGCTTCTTTCATAATTTCTATAAAAGAAGAAACCAGGTTTTCTGTAATTGGACCGATTGTAACATCCCCGGCGCTTGCTACCGCCAACGTCGCATAAGTTACCAATTCATTTCGATCGGTCATTATCGTAAATGGTTCTTTTTGTTTCAGTTCGATACTTTTACAAACAGTAATTATATTTTTTTCTTTTGATATATTTGCTCCGGCGGAATTTAAATACAAAATGAGGTCGTCTATCTCAGGTTCATTGGCAACGTTATCTATCACAACTTTTCCCTCTGTCATTAGTCCGACCATCATCAGTAATTCTGTTCCTGTATGGCTCGGTTTTTCAAAACGGTATTTACCTGCAGGTTTTTTGGATATTTGAGCGTGATAATAACCTGTATCCGGATCATAATCTATTTTAATTCCAAGGGCAACCAAACCTTTAATGATCCGGTCGATCGGACGGGCTCCGATCCGGCAGCCTCCCGGATTTGGAACAAAGCATTCGCCAAAACGACTAAGCAAAGGAGCAAAAAGCATAAATGAAACTCTTATTTTAGATCCATATTGCAGTTCAACGCGGTTATTTCTTAAACTATTACTGTTAATTTTCAGTGTGTTTTTTTCAATAAAATCAGCTTTCGCTCCGAGTGATTTTATTAATTCAATAAGGTCTAAAACATCATTAATCTTGGGAATGTTTTTTAAAATCACATCATCTTTAAACATTAATGCAGCAATGATTGTTTTTAAAGCAACGTTTTTTGCTCCGGAAAGGATCACCTCTCCTTTGAGAGGTTTACCGCCACTAATTAAGTATGAATCATCCATAAAATAATTAAATTATTATTACCTCTTCCTCTAATTCTACCCCAAATTTTTGTTTTACTTTTGCTTTTATTATTTTAACTAATTCCAATAAGTCTTTGCTCTTTCCGTTTCCCCTATTGATAATAAAGTTTGCATGAATCGGTGAAACAAAAAAATCTCCAACTGCCGATCCTTTTAGTCCGGCCTGATCAATCATCTGTCCCGCCGACTTTCCTTCGACATTTTTAAAAAAACATCCGGAAGTTTTTTCACCCACAGGTTGAGTCTTTTTCCTGTATTCTAAAGATCTTTCAGCTCTATCTTTAAGTATTTGTGGATCAACTTTCTTCAGTAAAAAAATGGCTTCAAGTAAAATTTCTTTCGTTTTTTGAAGAACACTATAATCATAGGCAAACTTAAAATAGTTTTTATCAACTTTTTTATCTTGTCCACGATCGCCGATAAGATAAGCATATTTTAAGTTCTCCCCGAAGTAACTGATCGGCTTTGTCCATTTTGAGTTCATATAAAGAGCACCTCCGACTGTTCCAGGCAGTCCTTTATGATATTCAAAACCCTCATAACCTTTATTAACTGATTCGTTCACCAGTAACGAAACTGGATAACCTGAAGAGACTGAAATAAGAACATCTTTATCGGATTCCTTAAGTAACTTTAGTTGTTTATAACTATTTTTGATTACTAATCCGTTAATCCTATCTTTAACAATCGCCAAGTTTGAGCCTCCGGCTAAAATAAATAAGGGTAGCTTATTTTTCAATGCAAATTTTTTACCTTCTATTAAATCTTCACGGTTTTTTGCTTCCAGAAAATATTCCGCTATCGCCGATGTTTTTAAAGTATTAAATTGAATCAAATCTTTATTTTCCTCAATTTTAAGTTTACTATCTATAATTTTGATTAAATCATTTTTAAGTTTATAAACGTCCCCTGCCCCCATCGTAAAAATAACATCGTCTTTCTTTATAATTTTTTCTAGTTCTTTAATCAATTGATAGTTGGATTCGACATAATGGAGATTGTTTTTCCCTTGAACGATATCCGAGGAACTGACCTTAAAATTACCTATCTTTTCCCTAGCAGAAGCAAATATCGGTAAAATAAATCCCTGATCTGCCAAGGATAAACTCGTTTGAAATTCATGCAATAAATTACTCGTTCTTGAATAAGTATGAGGTTGAAAAATAACGACAATTCTTTTATTTTTAAATCGTGATTTGGCTGCATTGATTGTTGCGAAAATTTCAGCGGGATGATGGGCGTAATCATCAAACAAATAAATGTCATTTTTATGATAGATCTTTTCAAAACGTCTTTCTGCTCCGGTAAAACCAACAAGTGCCTTTTTAATTTCCTGATATTTGAAGCCTAATTCAAGCAATTGAACAATCACTGCGGTAGCATTAAAAATATTATGTTTACCAAAAAGAGAAATTTTGAACTCTCCTATATCCTTTATTTCAAAGGTTGATTCAATTTCATTTATTTTATAATTAGTAATTTGATAGTCTGCCTCGTCAAATTCTCCATAGGTTATAGTTTTCGATCGATTAATACATTGAAGCAGGTTTTTATCATCTATATTAGCAATAAGTTTTTTGTTACCAAAAAACTTTTTAAAAGCTTTCTTAGTTTCTTCGATATCTTTGTAAACATCAGGGTGGTCAAAATCAATGTTGGTAGCAATAATATAATTCGGATTTAATAAGTTAAATTTAGGTGTTTTGTCTATAGGCGGATTAACTCCATATTCATCGGCTTCCGCAACAAAGTATTTTTTGTCTTGAAAATCCCCCCCTTGATAACCCGTAAAGAAAGGCACACCAACCAGATAACTTGGTTGTTGTTTTAATTTATTTAAGGCATAAACCAATAATGACGAGGTGGTTGTTTTCCCATGACAACCACAGACGGCGATTTTAGTCTCAAACTGATCCATTAGTTCTCCTAAAAGTTTCGCTTGGGAAATGATATTGATCTTTCTTTTTATTGCTTCAATAACCAAAGGATTGTTGGTGCCTCCGTGAGCGGCTGAATAGACAATTAAATCTGTTCGTTCCGTCAATTTATCTAAATCAAATCCGACCGTCCAGCTAATCCTATTGTCTTTAAGTAATTTATCGGTTATAAATTCTTCTTCAATATCACAACCCGTCACATCTTTACCCATCTTCTTCAGGATCACTCCTAAATTGGCCATCGCCACACCCTTTATTCCCAAAAAAAATATGTTTTTAGCTTGTTCTAGCATAATAATTTATATAATTATACACTCTTGACAATAAAACTCATCATTTCTCCGTAATCCTTTTTTGTATCTCTTCTGAAAGAAAAAAAACGTTTATTATCACAACGGGTGCAAAAGGGAAAATGATCAATATTTTTTTCAGAAACTTCCAATTCTTTTATCTGAAGATAATTTAATAACGCTAAATTTAAATGCAGTTTTCCATTATGGCGATGAAAGATCTTATCGGCATAGTCTTCAAACTCTTCAATAAACTGGTAGTATCTTTCGTCCTCAACGTCATAACAACACTGACCGATTGAGGGACCAATAGCAACAAATATATTTTCTTTCTTTCCTCCCATCTCAAGAATTTTTTTGATCATTTTTTGGCCTAGCCGTTTTACACTACCCCGCCAACCCTGATGAGATATTCCAATCAAACCTTGTTTTTTTTCAACAAAAATTAAAGGTGAACAATCGGCCGTTATAACTGTTAATACTGAATTTACATCATTGGAAATAACGCCGTCGGTTTCCGGAATTCTTTGCAGATTGTCAAGAGAATTCGAATTAAAAACTGACACATTAGTTGAATGGATCTGTTCGGGGATCACGATTGTTTTAAAGTTCGGAATATTTGATTGGGCAAAATTAAAAATATTTTCTATCTTTCTCCCATCGCCTAAAAACTTTGTTCCAAACCCGCCAAAAAACCTATCATCATTGATTAAGGTAGAATAAAAGATTTTTAGATTGGAATCAAAGAATATCATACAAAATGACTAAATAAAAAAATAATAAAATAATTAAATAAATGAAAAAATGTATAAAATGTATTTAATCGTTCATACATTTAATTATTTATTTCTTCATTTGTTTATTTGATTATTTTGACATTATTAATGCTTTTTCCACTGCCTCGTATTCATCCCACGGCTCTTCCGTCTTTCCCCGACACAAGCTCTTTTCATGAGCTTTACCGGTTAAAACAACGACGTCGCCGGCTTTCGCAATTTTAATAGCCTGATTAATTGCCTCCTGACGGTCAACAATAATTTTATAGTCCTTATTTTTAATACCTGAACCTATTTGCTCGCATATCTTTTTTAAATTTTCGGTCCGATAATCTTCTTCTGTAACAAAAATAACGTCTGAATATTTAGCTGAGGCTTCGCCCATTAACGGTCTTTTAGCAAAATCACGAAGTCCGGCTGAACCAAAGACATGAATAAGTCGTCCTCCTTTTTTTAAAAACTGCTTCCGGACAGCTGGCAGTAGTTGTAATAATGCGTTCGGAGTGTGAGCAAAGTCAATTATTACCCTGAAATCCTTATCATAAACGAGATCAACTCTTCCCTTAGGTAGTTTAAACGTCATCATTGCTTTTAATATTTCTTTATCGGATATTCCCAGTCTTTTACAAACCGTATAAGCTGATGAATAGTTATGTTGATTAAATAAAGCTAAATTGGGGATTTGTTTGACGATGTTTGCAATTTTATCTGTATTTTTTATGCCTACTTTAGATATTTTTAACAATTTTGATTTTATTTTTGAATATTCTTCATAAGTTTTATGATAGTCAAGATGTTCATGGGTTATGTTTGTGATTACCCCAACTTCATAATTAATTCCCCAAACCCTGTTTTGATCCAAGGCATGCGAGGTTGTTTCTAGAACAAAGTATTCATCATGATTATCGGCTGATTGTTTCAATAATCTTTGCAAGGCAAATGAGCTTGGGGTGGTAACATGAAAACCTTCAGCAACAATTGAAGAAACAAAGGAAACTTTTTTACCGGCCGACTTCAATATATAGGCAATTAAATGTGTTGTTGTAGTTTTCCCATCCGTTCCGGTGATTCCAATCACCTTGAGTTTTCTACTCGGAAAACCATAGAAAATATTGGCCAAAATGGCCTGAAACAAATGATAGATATTTTTTAGTTTTTGAAACATATTATCTGTTTGGACTTATATTATAATATACTATAAGTTGTTTAGCGATCTCAAAAAATAAAGGAGCGGCTGTTTCTGATCCCCATTGAGATGATTTGGGTTCATAAAGAACGACAAAGGTCAAGAATTTAGGATCATTTGCCGGTGCAAACCCAATAAATGATGCAATCGTCTTTGAAGCATCATAAATTCCTTTGATCGGCACTTGAGCTGTCCCGGTTTTTCCCCCTATTGCAAAACCTTTCGGCCGGTCCCATTTTGCTTCAGCATTCTCAACAGTTGAAACAAGCATTTTTCTTATAATGTCCGAGGTCAGTTGCGAAACAATTCTCCGCTCAATTTTTGGTTTGATCTCAGTAGTTTTATTTTTAGAAATAATTTTTTGAACCACATACGGTTTCATAAGATACCCGCCATTAATTATGGAAGCAAATGCCCGAATCATTTGAATCGGTGTAACTGCAATCCCTTGACCAAAGGTTACTGTCGCGTAATCTATCGGATACCATTCTGCTGTTGGTTTCAAATAACCACCGGCTTCACCTTCAAGGTCGATTCCGGTATTTTGACCAAATCCATATTTTTGAAGATATTTAGATATGTTTTTATTACCTAATTTCTCACCGATATAGACCATTCCAACGTTTGATGATTTTTCAAGAATCCTTGTCATTGAAATTTTACCTTCATATTTATCATTCCAGGTTTTTATATTATATTCACCAACGGCAACTTGACCGGTTTCATTATAAGTTTCGTCAGGTTTGATTTTTTTTTCTTCCAAGGCGGCAGCTACTATCAAAGGTTTAAACACGCTTCCTGGTTCGTAAAGATCGGAAATGGCTAAATTTTTATAAAAATTTTCATTAAATAAATAATACTTTTCCAAATCGTAGTCAGGCAGACAGACTAAAGATATTATTGCCATGGTTTTTGGGTCCGCCGTAATGACACATCCTTTTTTAGCCTGATATTTTTCTAAGCCCTCAAGTAATTTTTTCTTGCTGATTTCCTGAACATTTTTGTCAATTGTGAGAATTAGATCACGCCCATCCTCTGCCTCAACTCTCTGTTGAACTCCAATCAATATCGGGCGTCCTAGAATATCTCTCTCCGTTTCGACAAATCCGGGCAAACCTCTCAAATCACGATCGTAAAAGCCTTCTAGACCTAAATAACCGATGTCTTCGTTTTGATTATCTTTTCCCAAGAAACCCAATATATGGGCTGATAAAGAAGCTTCGGGATAAAATCTTTTCGTTTGATAATCAAAACCTATGCCTTTAAGATTTAAATTATCTAATTTATCTTTTTGTTCTTGTGTGAGCCCGTTTGCAATGGCGACCCAATATTTTGTCATATCTAACTTAGCTGATATTGATGCTTCGTCTATCTCCAAACTTTTACTCAATAAATTCAGGAGCTTATCCTTGTCTTCAACTTTTTTAGGCTCAACATATAATTGATAGCTATTTTGGTTTAAAACTAAAGACTGGTTTTTTTGATCGTAGATCCTTCCCCTGACCGGATAAAGCTTGTTAGTTTTTAAATAAAGACTTTTGCTTGCTGGAGAATAGATAACCTGAAGAAAAAAAAGACGAACGATGATTGCTATATAAAATCCTATGAAAAGAAGAAAAATAAATTTAATTTTCATGTCTTAACGATATGCGTACTTTAATTGATCTATATACTGTGGTAGTGAGGAATTAGTAAAGTCATACTTTTGTGCTTGAATTTGGGCAAATTGCAGCGAACTAAGATTGGCCACTTCTTTTTCCAGGGTTAAATTAGCTTTGTGCAGTTTATCGGTTTTCTGTTCAAAATTATTGATTTCATCGCTTATTACTATTCCGGAAATAACCACAAAAAGATTAAGAACAATTAACCCGACGATAACTACACCCGTTATTCTCAAAAAAAAGTTTTTCATATTTTATTTTTTACTATTAATCTTAATTTGGCGGCTTTTTCAAAACTTTTACCTCTTCTATTCATAATTGGTTTTTTATTTAAGAGTTTAAGTCCTTGATTTTTAGAAAAATTTTTGACTATTCGGTCTTCAAGCGAATGAAAAGTGACTACGGCTATCTTTCCATCGTCTTTGATAATTTTTGCTGCTCCAATCAAACCGTTCTTTAAATTTTCAAACTCATCATTAACCTGAATCCGTAAAGCCTGAAAAATACGTTTATAAACATTGTTATCCGGACCTCCTACTGCTTTGTCGATACAACTTATCAGATCTGCAACTATTTCAAGTTTTTTAAATTGACGTTTAATAATAATTTCATGGGCTATTTTTTCGGAATTAATTTCTTCCGAATTTTTGGCAAAAACATCGAACATCTCCTCTTTAGACAGATGATTTAATAAATATTCAGCCGTCATTTCAAAATTTGTATTCATTCTCATGTCTAATGGCTCATTTAATTTCTTAAAAGAAAATCCCCGGCCGGACTGGCTGATCTGTCTCATTGACAAACCTAAATCAAAAACAACACCGTCAACCGGGAAAAAACTATTTTCTTTCGCGATTTTCTCAACATCTCCAAAATTCCCCTGGACTAACCTTAAACCCGTTAACCCGTTAACCTGTAAACCCTTTAGCTGATTCTCATCAAGATCTACCCCCAATACTTTCCCACCCTTATTTAAAATCGCTTCACTATAGCCGCCTTCTCCAAAAGTAGCGTCTATATAAAGTCCATCCTTTTTTATATCTAACGCTTCAATTACTTGGTCTAGCAAAACCGGTGTGTGCATAATCAGGAATTTTTAATTTTCTTACTATATTCGTTCCATTTCACGACATCCCAAATTTCAAAATGGTCACCAACTCCAATAATGACCGCTCTATTTTTTAACAGACCGTATTCCAACAAGTTTTTAGGGACTACAAATCTACCTTGTTCATCTATTTCCAGATAAACTAATGAGGAAAAAATATAACGGCGATTATCCATATCGGTTGGTTGAAGTAATGAAGGATTTAAAAGCTCTGCGGCTCTTTTTTCCCAATCATCTTTATCATATCCGGACAAACAACTGCCAAATCCTTTTGTTAAAATAAAAGTGTTCCCTTTAAGAAGTTCTCTGACTTTTTTCGGTAATAATAAACGGCCAGAACCCGAGAAATTAATTTGATATTCACCAAAAAACACCATATGATCCCATTATTAACCAAATTCAGCAGGTTGTCAAGCGCATTTAACCATAATTCACCCAATATTAAAGTGGTATAATTTATCCGTGGAAAGATTATTAAAAAAAACCCAGGACTTCATTTTTACCAAGCAAAAAAGTATTTTTTCTTCTGCTGTCTTATTGTCATTTATGATTGTTCTGACAAGCCTTTCTGGTTTTTTAAGATACCGGATTTTGGCAGGCTATTTTAACAAGGAAGAGCTTGATATCTTTTTCGCTTCATTCCGGATCCCCGATATTATCTTTGAAATTCTGATTACTGGAGCTTTAACGTCAACTTTTATTCCGATATATGTCAAATATAAAGCCAATAAAAAAGAACTTTCGGAAAATATTTCCTCGATCATAAACCTAATTTTTATTTTGTTAACCGTCTTTGTTGTCATTGTTTCACTCTTTCTGAATCAAATTATTCCGGCTTTAACTCCAGGCTATGATTTGGCTAAAATGGAAAAAATAATCAGTTTATCGAGACTGCTTCTTTTAGGTCAGTTGCCATTTTTTGTCTTAGGTAATTTTTTAACCGGGATCGGTCAGGCAAATAAAACTTTTTTTCTATCAGCTTTGGCTCCTATTGTTTACAACTTAGCTATCATATTAACAACCATATTTCTCTATCCAACCTTGTATCTTTTAGCTCCGGTTTGGGGAGTGGTTATTGGTGCTTTTTTTCTTTTTGCTATCCAAATTCCGCTTTTCTTTAACTCGGACTTCAACTATCAATTTATCCTGAAAAGGACCAGAGGACTATCCGAATTTATCAAAATGGTTATTCCAAGGGCTTTTACTGTTATTGTTGCTCAGATTGACGCTACCATCGACTTAACTTTAACGACTTTTCTAGGATCAGGAGCATACACTTTTTTTTATCTTGCCCAACATTTGCAGTTATTACCTGTTTCTGTCATTGGAATTGCTTTTGGACAAGCCTCTCTGCCGTATCTGACAGAAATGTTTCAAGAAAAAAAAACCGAAGAATTTAAAAAAATTATTTCTGACTCGCTCCTTAATTTATTTTATCTAACAATCCCGATCGCTTTCTTTTTTATTTTTGCTAGAACTCCTTTAGTCCGTCTTTTTTTTGGCGGACAAAAATTTGACTGGGAAGCAACCGTTTCAACTGCCGTTACTCTTTCTTATTTTTCGATATCACTGCCTTTTCACGGCAGTTATTATTTTTTAACCCGATGTTTTTATAGTATGCATGACAGCCGAACGCCATTTTATGTCAGTATTTTTTCTATCTTCATTAATACTTCATTGAGTTTATTATCTGTTTTTATTTTTCATTTGCCGGTTTGGTCTCTAGCACTATCTTTTTCAATAAGTGTGATCATTAATTCTTCGCTGCTTTTTATAATTATTTCGGCACGGCTTCATGGCTTGGGATTAAAAAGTATTTTTGTGGAAATAGGTAAAATGTTTTTTTCGGCTTTTTTGGCCGGATTTGTCAGCTATTTTTCAATGAAATTCCTGGACGGCCTGATATTTGATACCAGTAGAACCATCAACGTATTCTTATTGCTCACATCAGTTGCCGGAATCCATTTTGTACTATACTTATTTCTATCATGGTTATTCAATTTAAAAGAAATTTACCTCTTGACCTCGCTGGTGATAAAGATAAAAGAATATCAGAAGAAGTTTACGGAAATTTATATCCAATATGAATGACGATAAAGAAAAACTTGTGGCGATCAATGCTATCCAAAAAAAACTTCTTGGCAAAAAATTAAGTTACCGGGAAACTTTTGCCGTAATGGATGAAATCGCTCACGAAAAATTGAGTGATGTTCTAACGACATATTTTGTTGCATCTTCTTTTAAAGAAGGATACAGTCCGCAAGAACTGTATTTTTTTACCAAAGCGATGGTTGAAACCGGGAATAAACTTAAGTTTAAAGGAATCGTTGCCGACAAACATTCGGTAGGCGGTGTTGCCGGCACCCGTACAACAATGATAATTGTCCCTATAATTGCCGCAGCCGGGTTTCAAATTCCAAAAATTTCATCACGTGCCATTACAACCCCCGCCGGAACTGCCGACGTTATGGAAGCGATCGCATCAGTCGAATTTACTCCTAAACAGATTACAAAAATCATTAATGAAGTTGGTGGCTGTATCGCATGGAACGGAAAATTAGGTATAGCACCTGCTGATGATATTATTATTCGGGTTGAAGAACCTTTATCTTTTGAGTCGTTCGATAAAATAATTATTTCTGTCATGGCTAAAAAAATTGCTGCCGGAACAACACATTTAGTTTTAGATATTCCTATCGGTAAAACGGCTAAAATTCACCGCTTTTCTGAAGGAGAAAATGTCGCCAGAAAGTTTGAAGATTTAGCGGTTCGCTTTGGCATTAAAGTTATTTGTGATATTAACGAAACTTTGGAACCGGCAGGACGCGGAATTGGGCCTATTCTTGAAGCTCGCGATGTTTTGTATGTATTGGAACAAAAAACAGATCGCCCCCTTCGACTTGAAGCTAAATCGCTGCGATTAGCAGGGAAATTATTAGACCTTTGTTATAAAGAAAAAAGGATTAATAAAAACGGTGAAGATGAAGCAAAAAAAATTCTTGAATCAGGTGCTGCTCTTAAAAAATTTCAACAAATCGTTAAAGCTCAAGGTGGTGATCATAAAATTTGTTCTGACTCATTATCGTTGGCTGATAACAAGTTTGATTTTCATTCGCATACATCTGGTAAAATTAAAGATATTAATAATTATAATCTTAGTACGATCGCAAAGATATTAGGTTCACCTAATGATAAAAAGGCAGGTATTTATTTATTAAAAAAATTAGATCACTCGGTTGGCAAAGACGAGCATATTTTCACATTATATTCGGAGGATAAGTATAGACTAAAGGAAGCTGAAGCAACTTTGAAAAATTTACCAATTTTTAAAATAGAATGAAAAAAACAAATATATTGTTGTTTTTACTTATTGTTATTTCCGTTTCATTCTACCTGTTTTACAAAGAAGGCTCACTTCCTGTCAACAAAAATAGCACAGCTTCCAAAATGTTTGTTGTCAAACAAGGAGAATCTCTCGATTCTATTGTAAATAGTCTAGCTAACGAAGGTCTTATTAGAAATAAAATTATTTTTTACTTGGTAGTTAGGAAACTTGGAATTGAACGAAAAATTCAGGCGGGAGAATTCCGGCTTTCACAAAATATGAATGCAAATGAAGTCGCGAATACTTTAACTCACGGAACACTTGATATTCAAGTTACATTAATTGAAGGAATGCGCAAAGAAGAAATGGCCCAGGTAATTTCCAAAACTCTTGATATTCCTGAAATAGAAGTTATCAGATCGACTAACGAAGGATATATTTTTCCTGACACATATATGATTCCTAAAAATGCCACAATGGATTCGGTGCTTTCTATTATAAAAAATAACAGTAAATTTTCAAATGCTATTAAAACTATCACTAAAAAATCAAAATTAACAGAAAAGGAAGCCATGATTTTAGCATCGCTTGTTGAACGTGAGGCAAGACAGCCGGCAACGCGGGAAAAAATTGCCGGTATTATTTTGAAAAGATATCTTGCTGATTGGCCGCTAGACTTGGATGCCACCCTTCAATATGTTCTCGGTTATCAGCCTTTGGAAAAAACTTGGTGGAAAAACAATTTGACAAACGAGGACAAAAAGATTGACTCTCCATACAACACGTATAAAAATAAGGGGCTACCGCCAGAACCGATATGTAGTCCAAGTTTATCGTCAATTGAAGCTGTTATTAATGCCAATCCGAACACACCATACTGGTATTATCTAACAGATAAGAATGGCGTCATGCACTATTCAATTACTCTTGAAGAGCATCAAAGTAATATTAATAAATATTTACAATAACTAGAAATCGTTCCAAAGCATCTGGTTGTGAACTTCGTGGTGATAAATGACTTCGGAATTTTTTACCTTGGTTCCCAGATCAACCGGGGATCGATTAGCTGTTTTTTGTTTGAGATCAATGAATTTTTTCTTTAATTCGGTTCCCAGCATGACTTCCGTAAAATCACTTTGGCGGAAATGATTAATGGCAGTATTAATATCCCCGGGTAAAAATCTTGCCCTTGGTCTCTTTTCTTTATCAACTTTTTCAATCTTTCCTTCCAGTCCTGTTTTAATTAATGAATAAATTAATAAATATGGATTGGCATCAGTTCCGACACTTCTTACTTCGATTCTCGCCGATTTTTCATTATGCAAAGGAACTCTGATCATTGCCCCCCGATCAATTTCAGAAACTTTAATTTCGTTGGGAGCCTCAAAATGAGGATCGAGCCTCCTATAAGAGTTGACACTACTGTTTAATATTAAACAAATATCGTTGGCGTTGGATAAGATTCTTTCAATAAACACCCAGGCTAGATCAGAAAGCTGTCCACGCCCGCTTTTATCGTGAAAAAGATTTCTATTATTTTTAAAAACAGAAATATTTGTATGCATTCCGCTACCATTAATTCCCATTACCGGCTTCGGTAGAAACGTTGCTGTCATCCCCATATTGCGGGCTACTTGACGGCAAATTAATTTATATATTTGTATTTGGTCTGCCGCTATCATCGCATCAGAATACGTATAGTTTAATTCAAACTGCGAAGGAGCAACCTCAGGATGATCCTTTTCATTTTCAAAACCCATGGCTCTTTGAGCCTCGGCTGACCGATCGATAAACTCTCTTAAAACATCTTTAGGCAAAGAATGATAATAACCACCCGTTGAGACTAGTTCGAACCCGACTTTTTCGTTATAAACCTGTTCCGCGTCGATTCCTTTCACTAAAAAACCCTCAACTTCGTTTGCAGCATAAATTTTGTATTGATTTTTTTTACTTAATATATCTAAATAATTTTTTAATATGCCTCTCGCATCCATCTGGTAGGGTTTTTCGTTCTGATCATTAATCTTTCCCATCATTAAAACTTTACCCGGACCAAAAACATCACTTGGCAGCCACCAAAAGGCTGCCCAATCAATTCCAAGCCGCAAATCCGACTCAGCTTGACGGGCGAAACCTCTAATCGATGAACCGTCAAAGGTCATACTGTCGTAAGAGTTAAGAAAGAATTTTTTATCGTAGTCGATCATGTGAAAACGGCCTTCCAAATCAGAAAAACCAATCGTCACTGCTTTCAGTCTTTTTTCTTTTTTTAAATAACTTAAATAAAATTCTTTTAATTCTTTTTCAGGGATTCCTTCTTTTCTCTTTTTTTTTGCGATTAGATTCATTTCTTCCAATTCATCATAAGGGATCTCTAAAAAAGACCTCAAAGGTTTAAAATCCATAAAATTATATTAAATTAAATAATAATTAAGATAAATTTACAAGAAAGTAAACTAAAATACAAGTAGATTATTCTTGATTGATATTTTGCCTTCGAATGACAGCCCTTGGTTTTGCCCCTTCGGCAGGTCCGACGTAACCGGCTGCTTCCAGTTGATCGAGAAGTCTGGCTGCCCGAGCATAGCCTATTGACAATCGCCTCTGAAGAAGAGATGCTGACGCTTTATCTTGTTGCATAATAATTTCTATAGCCTGATTAAAGTAGGTATCGTTTTCTCCACCATTTACAGCAAAAGAGGCGCCTCCGGCAGTTTTTATATTAACAGCTTGCTCTGTTACCTCTTGAGTATAGTGAACTTCAGGCGTTTGAGATTTCAGAAAGTTAACCAAATTATTAACTTCACCTTCAGTAATATATGGACCTTGAATACGAACCGGCTTAGCTTTGTCGGGAGGCAAAAATAACATATCTCCCCGTCCTAATAATTTTTCCGCTCCCGGCATATCAATAATAACTCTTGAGTCGATCATTGACGAGACATTAAATGCGATCCTGGTTGGGATATTGGCTTTCATTAAGCCGGTAATAACATCGACTGATGGTCGTTGGGTGGCTAAGATTAAATGAATTCCCGTAGCCCGCGCCATCTGAGCTACTCTGGTTATCAATTCTTCCGACTCTCCAGGTGCGAAAATCATCAGATCGGCTAACTCGTCAATAACAAAAATAATATAAGGTTTTTTTTCTATTCCTGGAATTTGGTTATAACCTTCTACATTTCGAGCTCCTGCTTTAGCAAATAATTTATATCTCTCCTGCATCTCCCCAACCGTCCATTTTAAGGCGGAAATAATTTTTTCCGCATCCACTATAACTTCGGTTAGTAAATGCGGGATTGAATTATAAATTGATAGTTCAACTCTCTTTGGATCAACTAAAATCATTCTTAGATCTTCCGGACGGGTTCTAAAAAGAAATGCGGAAATCCAGGCATTCAAAAGTACTGATTTACCAGACCCGGTTGCTCCGGCAATCAAGGCATGCGGCATTTTAGCAATGGATGCGGCCACCGGCTGTCCGGAAACATCTAAGCCTAACGGAACTAATAAGGGATCATTGTTGGAAGTAAAGATAGGAGATGATAATAAATGTTTTTCTGTTACGATCTCCGGCCTTTTATTCGGGATTTCTATTCCAACCAATGCTCGGCCCGGAATTGGAGCTTCCAATCTTACCTGTCCGGTTGTCGCGGCAAGAGCAAGGGCTAAATCATTAGATAATGCAGTAATCCTTGATAACTTGGTACCTCGCGTAATTTCCAAAGCATATTGGGTTACGGCTGGTCCTTTATTTACTTCGGCTACCCTGGCTCTAATTCCAAAAGATTCAAGAGTTTTTTCAATTACTGAAGCATTATAATTAACATCTCCGCGATCGGCCTCTTTTTGAGAAACATCAGCCAATAAACTGATTGGCGGATAAACCCAGGTTGAATTAGTTGATTGAGGCAAAGGTTTAATAGTTATTTCGCCTTTCTTCTCCATTACAACTGAAGCTGATGAAAGCGGTGTAGCTAATTTTTTTGCTTTTTCTTCAATTTTATTATCAATAATAAATTGATTTTCTTGTTTGACCAGCTTCTCATTACCTTTAGTAAAAAATGCTCTTAGTAAATAATTTTTTATGAATGATATTCCTGATTTTAAAATTGTATAAATAAAAATTAGAAAAGCGTCTATTGATGTATCTAAAAAAAGCACCAAACCAATAATCAGGATTACACCCATGATGATCACTGCTCCAACAACGGAAAAATCTAATTTTAGATTTTCAAAAATACTTGATCCTATTTCTCCTGATTGAAAAACCCCGATCAAAGAAATAAAAATCATTATTAATCCGCTTGTTATGTTTGGTTTGATAAATTTAAATTTTTTAGTATTAAAAAAATGGATAGAAACAAGAAGTAGAATTAGAGGAATAAAAATAGATAAGCCGCCAAACTTGGCTACTAGCGTTTGGTTTAATTGATAAAGAATTCGACCGCTTTCCAAATTAGCAAAACTTTTTATAAATGAAACAAGAAAAATTAAGGCAGAACCAAAAATGATGAATCCGAATATGTTAAATATCGTCCCCTTATTAATTTTTATTTTCAAAAACGGTAATTTGAATAAAGATTTTCGTCTAGCCATATTTTTCATTGTAACGACAAAGCGCGTTAAAATCAATTGTTATTATGGAGATTATTTTATCATCTGCAGATTTACCCTGCCCATGTTGTCAATCTGATAAACTTTGACTTTTATTTTCTGGCCTAATTTAACAACATCTTCAGGACGTTTGACGAAACCTGTTCCCATTTTAGAAACATGAACCAAACCTTCTTTTCCGGGAACCATTTCCACAAAAGCTCCAAAAGGCAGCATTCTTTTGACCTCACCTTCGAACTCTTCACCAACTTGAATCTCCCGGGTAATATTACCGATATGAGCAACTGCCTCATCAACCTTAGCCCTGTCTAATCCGCTAACAGTTACCTTGCCGTCATCGTCGACGTTAATTTCGGTCTGAGTTCGGGCAATAAGGGCGCGGATATTTTTTCCACCCGGTCCTATGATCTCTCCGATTTTGTCTGGAGGCGGTGTTAATACAACTACCTTCGGTGCATAGCGGGAAACTTCTTTTCGGGGACTGGAGATAACTTTGTTCATTGCTTCAAGAATTTTTAATCGGGCTTCTTTACCTTGAATAAAAATGTCTCTGATCATTTTTGAAGTCAAACCTTTGTTTTTAACATCAAGCTGAATCGCCGTGATACCATCGATGGTTCCGGCAATTTTGAAATCCATCTCTCCGGCAAAATCTTCCAAACCAACGATATCGGTTAAAACTGCATAATCATCATCTGATTTAGAAACAAGTCCCATCGCCACTCCGGCAACAGCCTGTTTCAAAGGTACACCGGCATCCATTAATGATAAAGATGAGCCTGAAACGCTTCCCATTGATGAAGATCCGTTTTCAGAAAGAATTTCCGAGACGACCCGAATAGCATAAGGAAAATCCTCAGTTGAAGGAAGGACAGGCTCAATGGCTTTTTCGGCTAAGGCTCCGTGACCAATGGCTCGACGGGATGGCCCCATCATCCGGCCGGTCTGACCGTAGGAATACGGGCCGTCGGAATAATGATGAATATATCTTTTTATTTCTTTTCCTTCCGGCCCTTCAATGGTTTGCTCTAAAGTTGTTGAGCCCAAAGTGGCTATAGATAATACCTGAGTTTGTCCTCTTTGAAATAAAGCAGAACCGTGAGTCCGAGGTAATAATGATACTTCAACATTTAAATCTCTTACTTGATTAAATTTTCTACCGTCCGGCCTGGATTTTTTTTCCAGAATATCTGATTTTATATTTGCATAATTATACTTTGTGATTGCCGCCAAAATTTGTTTAGTATCGTATTTTTTTTCTAGCTCCTCATATATTGTATCAACAACCTCTTTAATCATTTTACTATCGCTTCCCGCAGTTGAAGCGGACTGTTTTACCGCCTCCGTTACCTGCTTTACATATTTTGATTTAACCAGCTTGATAATTTCAGAATAATCAGATTCGTCCGGAGCAACGTCCTTTTTCTTACCGATTTCCTTAGCAATAGTTTCAATAAATTCAATTATTTTTTTATTTTCAATTTTAGCCATTTCGATTCCTTCCTGAATTATTTCGTCCTTAATTATATTGGCCTTTGTTTCAATCATCAAAACCTTGTCTTTCGAGGAAGCGACTACGAGATCAAGGTCTGAAAATTCCTGTTCATTTTCAGTTGGATATAAAATAAAAGCACTTTCTTTTTTTTCTGCCGAGCTAACATAACCCACCCGGACTGTTGAGATCGGACCGGCCCAAGGAATTGAAGAAACTGAGAGGGCCATTGATACGGCGATTGCTGATAAAACCTCAGGATCGTTGACACCATCAATGGATAATAGGGTTACGACAACTTGAACCTGTTTTTTATAGGTCTTTGGAAATAACGGCCTGATTGATCTATCAATTAGCCGTCCATTTAAAACCGCCTCATCTGATGGACGTCCTTCTCTTTTAACCCATCGGGAACCTTTAATAAGTCCACCGGCATAAAGTTTTTCCGCATATTCAACGGATAAAGGAAAGTAATCAAGGTTCGGATTTTCCGGTCCAATTGCCACTGTTACCAATACGGCTGTGTCACCAAGAGTTGCATAAACTGAAGTGTCAACCGCCTGAGCTAACTTTCCGAACTGAAGAGTTAATTTCTGTCCATCGATTTCAATCGATTTCTCAATAATTTTCATAAGGAGATTTATATGCGGTGAGCGTGTTTACGGGTTTGCAAGATATGTCAATAATATTTGACGTAACTCGTTAACTCGTTAACACGTTAACCATCTAATTTTTAATTATTTCTTTAGTCCTATTTCCTTTATCAATTTTTTATATCTTTTTTCATCCAATTTTTCCAAGTAATTAAGAATTCTTCGCCTTTTAGCAATTACCTTTAGGAGTCCGCGCCGTGAATGATTATCTTTTTTATTAACTTCCAAATGTTCGGCTAATTTATCGATCTTAAGACTTAGAAGGGCAACTTGAACTTCAGGAGAACCGGTATCGCCTTTTTTTTGGCCAAATTTATCAATAATTTTTTGCTTATCATCCTCTAACGCAACCTTAGGAGCCTCAACGATTTTTTTAACTTTAACTTTTGATTCCTTAACAACTTTTACAACTTTTGCCACCTTAGTAATTTTTTTCTTTTTTTTGTCTTCTTTTACTTTAACCATAGTTTCCTATTATAATTGAAATCAATGATACTTGCAACAGAGAAATATGGTAAAAAACTTGTATTTTTAAGTTTGGTTTTTGGTTTGATTGCTTGTTTTGCTTTTTTGACTCCTCCATCAAACGTTTTATTTATTGGAATAATGAATTTATTAATAACCTCTTTTTTCTTCTTTTTATTTAAGATCTTTTTTAACAAAAAATTGGCGTTTTCTTTAACATTGCCGATATTTCTTGTTCTTGTCCTTCTATCTCTTAAACTTTTCGATCCTTTAAATTTAATTTTGGTTATCTTCTTTTCAATTGCCGTCAGACTTTTGATAAAATGATTAAATGAGTAAAAAATTCTATGTAACCGCAGCAATTCCTTATGTGAATGCTGCGCCTCATATCGGCCATGCTTTGGAATTTATTCAAGTCGACGTAGTCGCCCGTTTCCATAAGCTTCTTGAAGATAAGGTCACCTCGTTGACCGGCGGTGACGAAAATGCCTTAAAAAACGTTCAGGCGGCCGAAAAAGCCGGAGTCCCTGTTCAAGAATTTGTTGATAAAAATGCCCAGCTTTTTTTGGATTTAACAAAAAAACTTAACACTCCTTTCACCGTTTTTCAAAAAGGCACCAGTCCTTCCCACTTTAAATCCAGCCAGGAACTTTGGAACAGATGTTTTGAAAAAGGTGATATTTATAAAAAAGATTATGAGGGGTTATATTGTGTCGGCTGTGAAACTTTTTATTCTGAAGACGAACTTAATGAAAAAGGTGAATGTTTTGAACACCCTGGTAAAAAATTAGATAAAGTTTCTGAATCCAATTATTTTTTTAAACTTTCATCTTATCAAAAACAGCTCATTGAATTGATTTCCAATGACGAATTAAAAATCTATCCCGAATTCAGAAAAAACGAGGTCCTGTCTTTTTTGAAAGAACCATTGCGCGACATCAGCATTTCCCGTTCAAATGAACGGGCAAAAAACTGGGGAGTCCCCGTCCCCAATGACCCAACACAACGGATATACGTATGGTTCGATGCCTTGAATATCTACCGCTCCGGAGTTGATGAAAAAACCTGGCCCGCAGACCTGCACATTATCGGTAAAGGAATAATCAGATTTCATACTGTTTATTGGCCGGCTTTTTTACTTTCAGCCGGACTACCTTTACCAAAAGCGGTTTTTGCTCATGGATACCTGACCGTTAACAGCCAAAAAATGTCAAAGTCTGTTGGCAATATAATAGATCCTTTGGAGATCATAAAAAAATACGGAGTCGATCCTCTTCGCTATTATCTATTAAGAGAGATTCCTCCGTTTGATGACGGTGATTTTTCTTATCGCAGACTAGACGAGATATATAGCTCTGATTTAGCAAATGAATTAGGTAACCTGGTTATGAGAATCACCACTCTGGCTGAAAAAGACGGACTAACAATCAACAATTTAGCAATTCAACAATTTAGCAATGAAACTATTAATGAATTTAATAATTTTCAATTTAACGTTCTACTTGAAGGAATATGGAAACATATAAAATTACTCAATAAATCCACTGATGACTTTGCCCCTTGGAAAAAAACAGCTCAAGAACGAAAAGAGTTTCTAACAAAATCGTTAAACGAAATCAATCAGATCGGTTATGAGCTTCAACCATTTCTTCCGGAAACTGCTAAAAAGATATCAAAAGCAACAACAGGTAAAATTAGTAAAACATTACCTTTGTTTCCCAGATTATGAAAAAAAAATTAACTGAATTATTTACAAAAATTAAGGATCATAAAAAAATAGTTATCACAGTTGGAAGTATTGCTGTTTTATTATTTATTTATTTTTTCATTTTTTTTAAGCTCCCCTCACCTCAAAGCTTAAAAAATTATAAAGCCACTCCGTTATCAACCCATATTTTAGACCGGAACGGAAAACTCCTTTATCAACTTTATCAAAAACAAAAAAGGTCACCGGTAAAAATTAATGATCTCCCAAAATATGTGGCGCAGGCGTCAGTTTCAATCGAAGATAAGGGTTTTTATCAACACGCCGGAATTTCAATTTTTGGTGGAATGCTTCGGGCAATTAAAGACACGCTATTTAGACAACAACTTCAAGGCGGATCAACTATCACCCAGCAATTAGTTAAATCAGCCCTTCTTACTCCTGAACGCACCATTCAAAGAAAGATCAAAGAAATCGTCCTGGCCCTTTGGACCGAAAAAATTTTTTCTAAAAACGAAATCCTTGAGCTTTATTTAAATCAAATCCCTTACGGCGGAGCGGTCTACGGAATAGAGGAGGCTTCTCAAAGGTTTTTTGGTAAACAGGCAAAAAAATTAACTCTTGAAGAAGCAGCATTTTTAGCCGGACTGCCTCAGGCGCCCTCCCAATATTCTCCTTATAACAATCCTGATCTGGCAGTCAAAAGACGTAATGAGGTCCTTAAGGCGATGTATGAACAAAAATATATTGACAAAACCGCCTATGAAAAAGCAATTAGAACTAAAATTGTTGTCAAGCCGTTTGAAGAAAAAATAAAGGCTCCTCATTTTGTTTTTTATATAAAAAATTTGCTGGAACAAAAATATACAACTAAAGAGATTGAGGAGGGAGGATTAAAAATAACAACAACGCTTGATCTTGACTTACAGGAGGAGGCAGAAAAAATCTTGAAAGAAGAGTTGGATAAGGTCAAGGAACTTGATGTTTCAAACGGAGCGGTTTTGGTAACCAGACCGCCAACCGGAGAAATTCTGGCAATGGTAGGATCAGTTGATTATTTTGCCACCGCCAGTGGTACTTTTAATGTAACTACTTCGGACCGACAACCGGGAAGCTCAATTAAACCAATTAATTACGCGATTGGTATTGAAAGAAAATTAGTAACGGCAGCAACAGTTTTTATCGATTCACCAACTTGTTTTGTCGGTGGCGGACAACCAAAAGGATACTGCCCTGTAAATTACGACGGCAAATTTCATGGTCCGCAAGGTCTGAGATTTTCACTTGGTAACTCATATAATATTCCTGCGGTGAAGATGTTGGCTCTAAACGGGGTTAAAGAGTTTGTTGCTTCAGCTTCTGCTTTTGGGATAAACAGTTTTAAAGATCCAAAAAATTATGGACTTTCACTTACTCTTGGAGGCGGTGAAGTCAAGATGACGGAAATGGCAACTGCCTTTTCATCTTTTGCCAACCGCGGTGTTGTTAAGGAACTTAATCCGATATTAAAAATTGAAGACAAATTTGGTAAAACGCTCTATAAATTTGAAAGTCCAAATTTAGTTATCAATATTAAAAAACCTCTCAGCTACCCGAGTTTTTTTTCTATCGGAGGAAAAAAACCGCTTTCGGAAGAAACCGCCTTTATTATTTCTCATATTTTGCTTGACGATAATGCCCGCTCTCAAGCTTTTGGCGCCGGTTCACAACTCGTTATACGTGGACATGCCGTTTCAGTCAAAACGGGAACCACCGATGACAAACGCGACAACTGGACAATCGGTTATACCCCAAATTTTATGACGACCGTTTGGGTAGGAAATAATGACAATACACCGATGAATCCTTATCTTGCCTCAGGTATCACTGGCGCCGCCCCTATTTGGAATCGGGTTATGACCTATCTTTTGAAAACCCAGCCTGATCTTTGGCCAATTAGACCAAGTAATGTCCTTGGTGAACAGGTATGCTGGGATTCAGGGGATTTAATGACAAAAAAAGAAGACGGAACAGAAAGCTGTAAGGCTAGATTTGAATATTTTGTTAAAGGAACTGAGCCGAAAGAACCTCACCTTTTCAAACAAACCGTGGCGGTCACTAAAGACGACAAACTGGCTCCTGCCAATTGGCCTGAAGTTGATATGAAGGAAAAAACCCTTATTAAGGATATGTTTGGACTATATTGTGTCGACTGTTCCCATGAAAATGAACCGTATCAAAATGTTAGACTTTAAAGAAATAAAATCTATCGCTATCGTTGGGTTATCTGACAATCCTGAACGACCTTCCTATGAAGTTGGAAAATATTTAATTAGCAAGGGTTTTAAAATTTTTCCGATTAATCCGAATATAGATAATTTTTTGGGAATAAAAAGTTATAAAACACTTTCCGATATCAAAGATAAAATTGATGTGGTTGATATTTTTCGTAAGTCAGAATTCGTTGGTCCGATCGTTGACGAAGCAATAAAAATCGGCGCCAAAAGCATTTGGATGCAAGAAGGTGTCATCGATGAAGTATCCGCCAATAAAGCACGTTCTGCCGGTTTAACCGTTGTCATGAACATGTGTATCATGAAGCAACATAAACTCGTTAACCCGTTAACTTTTTAACCAAATAACTGTTTTTAAAAATCACTTGACAATTAAATAGCATACTAGTATGATAGTACCATTATGGACAAAGTAGGGGAGTTGGTTGAAGCTTTTTTAAAAAATAAAACAAGCAGTGAAATGCTTGATTTTTTAAAAGGCATTTTAACGCCGAAAGAGTTTGATGAAGTAGTAACCCGATTGCAGATCGTCAAACTTTTGAAAAAAGGCCTCCCCCATCAGGAGATTGCAAGAAGATTGAAAGTCGGTGTAGCAACGGTGACGAGAGGATCGAGAGAATTAAGAATGGGAAGATTTAAAAAAATATGAAAAACAAAATGAATTTAAAAAAATGGTGGACTTGCCAACTCTGGTGAAGCAGAAGATTTTTTGATGGTCAAACCTCTGCTTCAAGCAGAGGCTTTTTTTTGTAAACAATTACAAATTTAAATTAAAAAAATTATGAAAAACACACAATTTACACTTTCCGAATCAGAGATGCCGGAATATTATTTAAATATTTCTTATTACTTAAAAAAATATTTAGGAAAATTGCCTGACCCACCATTAAATCCAGCGACAAAAAAACCAGCCGGGCCGGCAGATTTATCAGCAATATTTCCTATGGAAATAATTAAGCAGGAAGTTTCTCTTGAAGAGAAAATTGCTATTCCCGAGGAAGTTAGGGAATTATATAAACTATATCGGCCGACTCCCCTTATTAGAGCTCACCGTTTGGAAAAATTACTTAATACCCCGGCACATATCTACTATAAATACGAAGGGACATCCCCTACCGGAGCACATAAATTGAATACGACTATCGCTCAAGCTTACTACAATAAAAAGGAAGGGGTAAAAACTCTAATCGCCGAAACTGGGGCTGGACAGTTTGGATCAGCTTTAAGTCTTGCCTGCAATTTCTTTGGACTCAAATGTCAGATTTTTATGGTCAGAGTTTCCTACGATCAAAAACCTTACCGAAAAACCGTTATGCAAATATATGGGGCTGACGTTACCGCAAGTCCTTCTACAAAAACTGAGTTCGGCAAAAAAATCCTAGCCGGTAATCCGGATCATACCGGAAGCTTAGGAATTGCTATCAGCGAAGCTCTTGAAACGGTCATGAAAACTAAAGGGTCTAAATATTCTCTTGGCAGCGTATTAAATCATGTTTCGCTTCACCAAACAGTGATAGGACAAGAAGCGAAAAAACAGATGGAAAAAGCCGGAGAATATCCTGATGTAATTATCGGATGCGTGGGCGGTGGTAGTAACTTTGCCGGAATTGCCTTTCCGTTCATGGCAGATAAATTAAAGAGTAAAAATAAAACCAGATTTGTTGGTGTTGAGCCGTCCTCTTGTGCGTCATTGACAAAAGGAAAGTATGAGTACGACTTTGGTGATACAGCTCAGATGACCCCTTTATTTAAAATGTATACCATGGGAAGCGGCTATGTTCCCTCACCGATTCATGCCGGAGGCCTTAGATATCACGGCATGTCTCCCCAAGTTTCGTTTTTATATAACGAAAAGTTGATGGAAGCAGTCGCCTATGACCAAAGTCCGGTTTTCCAGGCCGGCGTTGATTTTGCCCGAGCTGAAGGAATTATCCCCGCCCCCGAATCATCTCATGCGATCAAAGCGGCGATGGATGAGGCAATTAAGGCAAAAAAGGAGGGGAAGAAAAAAGTAATTCTTTTTAATCTTTCCGGCCACGGTCTTTTAGATCTCAACGGATATGACAAATTTTTACACAATCAGCTATGAATAATCGAATTTGTCTCATAAAGATCAATAAATTAATAAGTCATGAAATGGTTTCGCCAAGGAAGTTGAAACAAGTTAGAGACGACTTAATGATCAAAGGTTATATTAAAAATCCCGTGGTGGTTGATCAAGAAAATTTTATTATTCTTGACGGCCACCACCGGGTGGCTGCCTTAAAACAAATCGGAGCTGATAAAATTCCGGTCTATTTAGTAGATTATCAAAATAAAAATATTAGGGTGACTTTGCGAAGAAAAGAATTTGTTTTCGATGATATAAAACAAGCAGTCATTAATTATTGTTTGCAAGGAAAAATATTTCCTTCAAAAACCACCCGGCATTTGATCAAAAACCGCCCCAAAAATATTAATTTTAAAATTGCAAATCTATTTAATAAACATTTATAATTGCTATAATTAGAAATATGAAAAAACGAATTTTGACCGGAGATACGCCGACTGGAAGATTGCATATAGGTCATTATGTTGGGGCGCTAGAAAACAGAATAAAACTCCAGCACGAATATGACACGTATATTATCTTGGCTAATGTTCATGCCTATGCTAATTATTATCAAAATTCTGAACGTATAAACAACGATGTTTATAATGTTTTTCTGGATAATTTGGCTGTAGGAATTGATCCAAATGTAGCGACAATTTTTTTAGAGTCAGGAATACCGGAACTTTTTGAGCTTTACAGTTTTTTTCTGACAATGGTTAAACATTCAAGGGTTATTAGAAATCCTTCTGTTAAAGATGAAGTTATATATAAAAAATTAGATCCATCGATAGCATTTATCGTTTACCCAATATTGCAAGCCGCTGATATCTTGGGATTTAACGCCGATTTAGTTCCGGTCGGTGAAGATCAATTGCCGGTTGTTGAACAAACTCGGGAAATAGCAAGAGACTTTAATAAAACTTATGGGGAAACTTTTGTTGTTCCGGAAGGCAGAGTTGGACGAATCAAAAGGCTCGTTGGAACTGACGGAAAATTGAAAATGAGTAAAAGCGGTGATAACGCAATTCTTCTTTCTGACAATGAAGAAAATCTTAAGAAAAAAGTCATGAAAATATTTACCGATCCAAACAGAATTCATGCAACCGATCCAGGTAAAGTTGAAGGAAATCCTGTATTTATATATCACGACGCTTTTAATCCTAATAAAGAAGAGGTCGCGAACCTAAAATCCCGTTATCTTACAGGTAAGGTTCGAGATGTGGAAGTTAAAGAAAAGCTTTTTGTTGCTCTAAATAATTTTCTTAAACCAATTAGAGAAAAAAGGAAATATTATGAAGATCGCCCGCAAATTGCAAAAGAAATTCTGCTTGAAGGAACTAAAAAAGCTAGAAAAGTCGTTATTGAAACCGTAGAAAAATTCCGAGAAAAAACAAAACTAAATAGTCTTGTCGAATAAAAATTTTTAAAGTAATTAAATCTCCCTCTTGAAATTAAAAATGTAATACATTATTCTTATGGTGAACATACGTTCAAATAAACTATGGATATTCCTTTAGCTGAACAACTTCGACCGCAATCGCTTGATGAATTTGTCGGACAGGAACACTTGGTGGGAAAAGGCAAACCGATCCGCCGGATGATCGAGAATAAAAAAGTTATCTCGATGGTTTTTTGGGGGCCGCCGGGAACCGGGAAAACCACCCTTGCCCGTATTATTGCCAAATATATTGAAGCAAACTTTGTCCCCTTTTCGGCTGTCGCCGGCGGCGGAGTGGCTGAAGTAAGAAAAATTATCGCTGAAGCCAAGAAAAATTATGGATTATTTCAAAAAACTACTGTCTTATTTGTCGACGAAATTCATAGATTTAATAAAGCTCAACAAGATGCATTTTTGCCTTATGTTGAAGACGGAACGATAACGTTAATCGGGGCTACAACAGAAAACCCCGGTTTTGAAGTAATCGCCCCTCTGGTTTCCCGCAGCCAAATTTATGTTTTGTATTCGTTGACCGAGGACGAAATCACCACGATTGTCAAACGGGCAATGAAATTTTACCCAAAACATAAATTTGAGAAAGAAGCGGTTGAGCATATTATTAAAAATTCTAATGGTGATGGAAGAACTGCCATAAACGCTGTTGAACTATCCGCCTCTCTTTCAAAAAAAATTACCCTAAAAGTGGCTGAAGAAGCTGTCCAACGGAAAGCAATCTTTTATGATAAAAAAGGCGACTGGCATTACGACACTATTTCCGCCTTTATTAAATCGATGAGAGGGTCAAATCCTGATGCAACCTTGCATTATCTAGCCAGGATGATCAAGGCCGGCGAAGACCCGATCTTTATTGCCAGAAGAATGGTCATCTTTGCCTCAGAAGATATCGGTAATGCCCAGCCAACCGCTTTGGTGTTAGCAACAACGGCAATGCAGGCCTGTCACATGATCGG
>Ga0172379_10001942_pt1 | contig 38559 bp, 39 predicted proteins | sample GrowelOW334metaG_FD_119756 | JGI IMG/M metagenome (GOLD analysis project Ga0172379, IMG submission 119756) | Groundwater microbial communities from an aquifer near a municipal landfill in Southern Ontario, Canada - Groundwater well OW334 metaG | ecosystem: Environmental > Aquatic > Deep... | reverse complement strand
TTCCGGCAAGTCGGTAATCTGGAAATCGGCGATGACGGCTTGGCTAGGAAAGGGTTGATCGTCCGGCATCTTGTTTTGCCGGGTGGAGTGGCCGGGAGCCGGGCGGTCCTCGATTTCTTGGTTTCTCTTTCTCCCGATCTCTTTGTCAGCCTGATGGCGCAATACGGCCCGCGTCACCGGGCGGCGGAGTTTCCGGAACTGTCCGTTTCCCTGACGAAAGAGGAATATAACGAGATCGTTGCTCACGCCGAGCAAATCGGCCTGGGGAATTTATTTGTCCAGGACCCGAGGAGCAATGAGACTTACCTGCCTGACTTTGAGAAAGTGGAGCCATTTGGAGAGTAACCCTTCTGGTGGCTCCCGGAGCGGGTTGATCAAATACGCTTCCTGGCTGGGTGAGTAGACGAGCTTCGGGTCTTTCGGCATTTTAAAACGATCCAGGACAAGGTAGGGGGCCTTATGGTTATATTGTTCGCTGACCGGGGCCGAAACGGCGTAACTTTTTTCCCCATTATCCAGCGCCAGCCGGAAGAGTGACCGGACCAAGGTCGAACTGGCCTGTTCTTTGTCGGTCGCGTTGACGAAAAAGACGATCTCCGGATCGATCAGGTAGTCCGGAATATAAAAATTGTATTTGCCGCTCGACAGCTTGACCGGGCGTGTCCGCCACTGTTTCTCCGTCCAGCCGCTCGCGCCGCCGGAGGCGTAGTAAAACTGGACCTTAGCGTCTTTTGAACCCCCTTTGACTTCCGCGGCGATCGTCACGCCGCCAGGTTCGCGACCGTAGATCAGGTTGATTGCGGGGAATTTGTTTTTCGCTTTTAAATGACGATCGAACCAGGCTTTGGCGACCGCGGCGGTTCCGGGGAGGAACTGATGCCGGAGGTTGGGGACCAGGTAGTACTGTTTTTCCGCTTTTACCCGACCGTAGCTTTTCTGAAAAGTGTGGAGATAGTAGCAATGGTCGTTGGTCCCGGTGATAAAAAGGATCGGCGACCGTTGGCTGGCCAGAAAATTGCTCGGATCAAGCAGTTTGTCCCAAGCTTGTTTTTCCCGTCCGGTCTTGGCCTCGAACAGCTCTTGCCAGGTACACCCTTCAGGAATAAAACCGGCGCCAAAGACGTTGACGGCCGCTTTCAGCCGCGGCTCCTGGCCGTTGGTCAGAAGGGTTAAGACCCCGCCCCAGGAAAGGCCCAGCATTCCGATCCGGTTCCGATCGACTTCCGGCTGTTTGGCGAGAAAATCGATCCCGTTCCGGGCCGCCGTCACGGCGAAGATTAAGTAGTTGTTCGCCGGATCGGCCGTATTGAGCAGGTTTTTGACTTCCATGTCGGGACCAGTCGAGCGTGAATGCCGGCGTTGTTTCCCTTTGCCTGGCAGATCGATCACCAGGACGGCGTACCCGTAACCGGCCCAGCGGAGCGCGGTTTTTATGTCGGCCGAGCCGCCGCCGCCATGGGCAATAAGCAGGGCGGGAAGCGGGGCGAAATGGTCCGGGTAGCAATAATAGCCGAAGATCCTGGTCGCCTGGCCGCTTTGCGGGCGGCCGGGAAAAAAGACCTCTTTAATTTGGAACCCGTTAATTGAATATTGCTTGATCAGAACGGGATCGGCCGCGATCGAGGTTGGCTGCCAAAGCTCCTTGAGCGACAGCGCTTCCGGGGCAGCGGTCGCCGGCCAGATTAACAATAAAATCAATAATAAAAAAGAACGCACGGAAACTGATTTTACCTTATGTTGCGAGGCGGTGCAATTCTTTGTATACTGTAGAAATGAAGGATTTGCTGGTTATTGCCAAGAAAAAGTTTAAATCCCGGCTTCTGCTTGGGACCGGAAAGTTTTCTTCGCCCCAGGTAATGAAAAAAGCGGTCGAAGCTTCGGGGGCGGAGATCGTGACCGTGGCTTTGCGCCGGGTCGACCTGGCCAACCCCCGCGACCATATATTGGGCTATCTCAACCCGAAAAAGTACTTGATCCTCCCCAATACTTCCGGCGCGAAAAGCGCCGACGAAGCGGTCCGGCTGGCGAGATTGGCGAAAGCCTTTGGCCTCCCGGCCTGGGTCAAGCTGGAAGTGACCCCCGATCCTCGTTTTCTTCTCCCTGACCCGATCGAAACCTTAAAAGCGGCCGAGATCCTGGTGAAAGAAGGTTTTAAGGTCCTTCCTTATATTAATGCCGATCCGGTCCTAGCCAAGCGGTTGGAAGAGGCGGGGTGCGTGACGGTCATGCCGCTTGGCTCGCCGATCGGCTCCGCCCAGGGGATTCGAACCCGGGCGAACATTGAGATCATTATTCAGCAAGCGAAAGTACCGGTGGTCGTCGACGCCGGTTTGGGGAGCCCCGCCCACGCCGCCGAAGCGCTGGAGATGGGAGCGGCGGCCGTTTTGGTCAACACCGCGATCGCGGCGGCCGACGATCCGGTCGCGATGGCCGCGGCTTTTAAACTAGGTGTCGCGGCGGGACGGCAGGCTTATTTGGCTGGGATGATCGGCGGCAGTAATCTTGCCCGCGCTTCCAGCCCGCTCCACTTATGAACCTCCGGGAATTTGAACGGATCATCTGCGGTGAAGTCGCGCTTCCGGAGCTGTCAGCGGCCGCCCGGCGGGAAACCCTGAAACATTTTGGCCGGACGATTCAGCTTTACGCTCCGCTTTATCTTTCCAACGAATGTGTCAACAGTTGCGTCTACTGCGGCTTTAACCGGCGCTCGATGATCAAAAGGGTGACTTTGACCCTTGAAGAAGCGCTGGTCGAGGCCGATTGCGTCAGGCGGGAAGGTTTTCAGCATCTCCTGGTCTTGACCGGCGAATACCCCAGCAAGGCGCCGGTTAGTTATCTGCGCCAGATCATCGCCGAACTGAAAAAAAAGTTCACTTCGATCACGATTGAAGTTTATCCGATGATGACTGAAGATTACCGCTCTTTGATCGAAGCGGGGGTTGACGGGCTGACGATCTACCAGGAGACCTACCATCGCCCGACTTATCAGGCGGTCCACCCGGACGGACCGAAACGGGATTACGACTGGCGTTACGGCGCGCCGGCGAGAGCCGCTGAAGCTGGAATGCGAAAGATCGGCCTTGGTTTTTTGCTCGGACTCTATGACTGGCGGGAAGAGGCGCTGAAACTGGCGGCGCATGTTTCTTCTTTATTAAAAGATTATTGGCAGACCCAACTGCAGATCAGTTTTCCCCGGATCAATCCGGCGGAAACGAACTATAAGGTGGAATACCCGGTTTCCGACGACGACTTTCTCCGCTTGGTCTGTGCTTTGCGTTTGCTTTTTCCCGAGATCGGCTTTACATTATCGACCAGAGAAAAGGCCGCTTTTCGCGACCGGATCTTCCAATTCGGCCTGACCCAGATGAGCGCCGGTTCTAAGACCGCGCCGGGGGGGTACGCGCTTGACGATCAAAGCGGCAAGCAGTTTGACATCTCCGATGAGCGGACCCCGCAAGAGGTTGCCCTGGCCTTGCGGACTGCCGGTTATGAGCCGGTTTGGAAGGATTGGGAGAGGATCCTGGGATGATAAAAATTATTGTTAACGGCCGGGAATGGGAGGTCGCGGACGAAACCACGATCGCCGACCTGCTCGGAAAATTCAAAGTCCCGTCCCGGGCTTGCGCGGTGGAACTTAACGGCCGGATCATTAAACGGGATAAGTTCCAGAAAACCGGCCTGAAAGAGGCTGATGCCGTGGAGATCATCCGAATGATGGGCGGCGGCTAAGGGTATGTTATAATTTAATCATGGCTAAATACACCGCTCCCCGAGGGACCAAGGACATTCTGCCGGCTGAAGTCGGCCTCTGGCAGTTTATCGAGGATAATTGCCGCGATATTTTCTTCCTCTATAATTACCAGGAGATCCGGACCCCGGCCTTCGAATCGACCGAACTTTTTGCCCGCTCGATCGGCAAGACCACCGATATCGTCAAAAAAGAGATGTACACCTTTGAGGACCGCAAAGGCCGCAGTCTGACCCTGCGTCCCGAAGCGACCGCTGCTGTCGTCCGGGCCGGACTGGAAAACAACCTGATCGCTCCTGACAGTTTCACCAAGCTTTTCTACATCGGCCCGATGTTCCGCTACGAACGCCCGCAAGCCGGGCGCCAGCGCCAGTTCCATCAGGCGGGGGTGGAAGTCTTTGGGTCGGCCGATCCTCTTCTAGACGCCGAAGTGATCGTCATGGCGGTGAAACTTTTTGATTCGTTAGGCCTGAAGGAATTGCGGGTCGACCTTAATTCGGTCGGCTGTAAAAAATGCCAGCCGGGTTACCGGCAGGCGGTCCAGGATTATTTCCGGCCGAAGGTCGAAAAGATGTGCGCCGACTGCCGGGAACGTCTGGAGAGCAACCCGCTCCGGATTCTCGACTGCAAGGAACAGGGCTGTCAGCCTTTTCTGGCGACGGCCCCGGCTTCGGCCCAGCATTTGTGCGAAGAGTGCGACCTTCACTTTAAAAAACTACGCAGTTATCTTGATAACGCCAAAGTTAAATATCAGCTCAACGATCGTTTGGTTCGCGGGCTTGATTACTATACCAAGACCGCTTTTGAGGTTGTTTCCAGCCAATTGGGCTCACAGAACGCTGTCTGCGGCGGGGGCCGTTACGACAACTTAGTTGAAGAGCTTGGAGGAAAAGCGACCCCGGCGATCGGTTTTGCCATCGGTTTGGAGCGGGTCGTTGAAGTCTTGAAGCAGGCGAAATTGGCGGGGCACGATTCCCGCGGTTTGCTTCTTTATCTGGCGACGATCGGCGAACCGGCCAAAAAGGTTGCTTTTGACCTTTTGAACAAAGGGCGGGAGCTTGGGATCCCCTCTGATATGGATTATACCGGCAAATCGCTCAAAGCGCAGATGAAAGCGGCTGACCGGCTCAAAGCCCAATATACTTATATTATCGGCGACGATGAAGTCGCTAAAGGGACGGCGGTCCTGAAAAATATGGCGACTTCGGAAGAACGCGAGGTTACCTTTGAAAATGTTTTATACCAGCCGTTCGGCCTGGAAGACGTAAAAGAAGAAGCAGCTTGCGGCGGTTGCGGCGGCAGCTGCGGCAACAATTGCGAATGAAACAGGCTTTATTTTTTAAGAAGCTTGAGGCGGGAAAAGTCCAATGCGAACTTTGTCCTCATAATTGCCTGATCTTGCCCGGCGGGCGGGGGATCTGCGGGGTCAGGGAAAATAGGGACGGGTATCTCTTTTCCCTGGTCTACGACCGCGTTATCTCTTCCCAGGTCGATCCGATCGAAAAGAAACCGCTTTTTCATTTCCTCCCCGGATCGCTTTCCTATTCCATTGCTACCGTCGGCTGCAATTTCCGCTGTGATTTTTGCCAGAATTACGGGATCTCCCAGGGGCCGCGCGAAAAGAAGCCGATTGTCGGTCTGGAGACGACCCCCGAAAAAGTCGTCGCGGCCGCTTTGGCTCAAGGCTGCCGGAGCATCGCTTATACCTATACCGAGCCGACGATCTTTTTTGAGTTTGCCTACGATTGCGCCAAGCTGGCTAAAACCAGGGGGCTCCGCAATGTTTTTGTCACCAACGGCTTCATCAATCGGGCCCCGCTGGAAATGGTCGCTCCGTACCTTGACGCCGCCAATGTCGACCTCAAATCGTTCCGTGATGAATATTACCGAAAGATCTGCGGGGGCCGCCTGGCGCCGGTCCTGGAGACTTTGAAGCTGATGAAACAACTTCGGATCTGGGTCGAGCTCACGACTTTGCTTGTTCCCGGCCTGAACGATTCCGATCAGGAGCTAACCGAGCTGGCCGCCTTTATCAAGAACGAACTGGGAGAGGAAACTCCCTGGCACCTTTCCGCTTTTTTCCCGACTTATAAACTGGTGGATCTTCCTCCGACGCCGGAAACGACCCTCCGCCGGGCCAGGGATATCGGACTGGCCGCGGGGTTGAAATATGTTTATACCGGGAATTTGCCGATCGCCGAAGCGGAAGACACTTTTTGTCCGCAGTGTAAAGAACCGCTGATCACCCGGTCCGGTTTTTCAGTCCTCTCGAACCTGATCGACGGCGAAACGGCTTGTCCGAAATGCGGCCGGCCGATTGCCGGGGTTTGGCGCTAGCCTTTTTGCGCGGCGAAAAGATTGTCGAAATGGACCTCTTTCCCAAAGTTGAAAGTTGCCAATTGCGAAATGTTTTCCCGCCAGGATGTGGTCAGATCGGCCTCGGAGAGAACCTCGGTTTGGGTCAAGAACCAGCCTCCGGGCTTTAAAACCCGAATGATTTCACGCCTGACGGTCGTTTGAAAATCTTCAGTATAGTGCCCGCTTAAATGATTAAGGCGGTCGATCAAGCTGATGTAGCTGTGGTCCAGGAAGTGGGAACTGATAATTAGGTCAAGAGAACCATCAGGAAAAGGAAGGGCTCTGGCATCGGCCTCTTTGACCGGAGCGCCGATTTCCCGGGCAAAAGCAACGGCGTGGGGATCACAATCAATACCGGAAAAACCAGTCAAGCCGATCGCTTCCTTTAAGAACAAGGGATATAATCCCCAGTTGCTGGCTAGTTGGATGCCGACAGGTTTCTGGCCAAGAAAGATCAGCCGCCTGGCCATTTCAATCGGGCCAAAAGACTGGAAAGAAAAATCAGAATTTGCCGGAGTAGCCAACTGCATCATTATCTGCGCTTGAGATAATTGCTTAACTATGTCTAAAAGCTGTTCTTCCTCGATCATTTCTTTAATGATCGAGAGCTTATCGCTATGATATATTTTTATGGCTGAATGTGAAGGGAAACCTTGCGCTTGAGCGATCCGATCGGCCGCTTCCCGGCAGAATTCTTTCGGACGGAAAGCGCTAAGCTCATTAATTGCCGCGGCGAAGGCGGGCCGACAGAGCCGGGGACCAAAATTAGTCACTGGAACTTTCATAAAATATTATCATGAAAAACCGGTGATTATTTCAGCTTTTCTACGGGTGCCCTGATCCCTTAAAACCAGACAAGCGGAAAAACTTATAGTTATTAGTGATATAATCCTCGATCAAATAAAGCTTCAAGCCTTTTAATTCGGAGATCTTGGCGAATTCTTGTCCCGCCGCGGCTTTGAATTCTTTACTTTCTTCGCCGTAATAAATGACGGTTTCTCCCTTTTTCAGGTCGGGGATCCCCCAGAGCTCGTACTGCTTCTCTCCCCAGAGCGGCCCTGGTTTCAGGAAGCCGGTCGCCATGTAGGTTTGGCGCCCCAGGTAAAACTCAAGCAAGGATGACGAGACGTTGGTCCGGGCGAAAACCTTCTCTTTTGGCAGAGTGATGGCCAGTTCTTTGTTCTTCGCGTAATCTTTCTGGTGGAGGAGGATCCCGGGGGAACCCCAAAGGAGGATCGCCATAACCAAGAGGGAGAATAAGCTGATCCAAAGAATAAACTTCTTCAGCGATTTGCCGTATTCATCGAGATAAGCGGCGGTCAGCGGCAAAGCGGCCAGGTAGCCGATCGACGGCCAATGGGCCCAGACCTTGACCTTAAAGGAGAGGAGAAAGAAAACGATCAAGACCGGAAAGGAAAAGGCAAAGAGCAAGCGGGAATAATCGTTCTTTTTCAAAGCGTAGCCAAAGACCGGGATTAAGGTGAAGATCAGAAACGGGGTGAAATGGACTAATTGATCGCCGACAAAAGCAAGCGCGTTCGTTCCCCAGGCTTCGTTAGCGACTTTGGCGCCATGAAAAGTGAAAGAGATCCAATTGAGCCGGCTGTTCCAAAGGAGGACCGGGAGGAAAAGACCAAGGCTAAGGCCGAGGCAAAGGTAAAGTTCTTTTCTTTTTAGCCAGAAGCGGTTAGCCGGAGAAATAAGCAGGAAAACTGCCAGACACGGCCAGAAGATGAACATCGTATATTTGCTTAGGGTCCCAAGCCCGACGATCACGCCGAGCAGGTACCAGTACTTTTTCTGTTGGGCTTTGACGATTTTGAGCATCAGGAGAACGGCTAATGACCAGCAGAGAGCGAGGGGGAGTTCAACAAACTGGGTCAGCCAGATCACGATGTAGTGCGGGATGACCAGGAAGAGAAGGGTTGCCCAGAAAGCGACCTTTTTATTGAACGCTTCAAGGGCGATAAAATAAATCAAAAAAGTGACTGCCAGACTGATCAGGGCGGCGCCGAGTCGCAGCGTTAAGAGATTGGCTTGGCCGAAGGTCATCAGATAATTGATGATAGCGACCATTGGCGGGTGGTCGACATAAGAGAGGGCGAGATGTTTCGACCAAAGCCAGTAATATGATTCGTCGGCGGTCAGGGGGAAAAGGATCCCCAGGACCAAGCGAAAAAAAGTGGCGATGGTGATGAGCAGTAATAGGTTTGTCGGCATTGATTTATTATAAATGATTTTTCCGAAAAAAAACATTGAAATTTGCCGGCCGCCCGACGGATAAATAATCGATGTCAATAAGGCTTACGGACCAAACCAAACGGCCGGTGTTGCTCACCGCCGCGCAAACGCCGTTCATTAACCGCGGCAAATATCAGGAAGTCTTGCGGCAATGTGGCCTCGACCGGGAAACCCCCTGGGGGATGACTTTCGAAGTCTGCCGGCAGGAGAAGCTTAACGGCTCGCTTACTCTGGCGGAAGAAATTCTTTGCCACCGCGGACGGCTTGACTGGGTTGAAGAATGTGAAGAAGGCTACCGCTTGCATGGGCCGCTTGCCATCGAGATGCGGGTGGAAACCTGCGCCGATGAAGCGACCCGCGACGAGGCGCGGCTGACCCTCCTTGCCGATTTACGGCGATTCGGCTACCAAACCGCCCTACTGGCGATGGACCCGACCGAGTATGACACGGTCAATCCCGGCTTTAACGATGAGGCGATCGCCAGGGGACTTATGCCGCGCGATCTGCTGCTGATCAAAAGAGAACAAGAGTTGCCAGGCTCGATTGGCCTCTCGTTCCCGCGAGATCTTTTTACCCAGCTGGCGGAAACGGTTTATATTAATCCGGACGCCGGGGGCTTTGATTGGCGGCCGTTATTTAATTGGGCAGGCGGCGGCTTGCGCCAGAATTACAGCCGAATTGGTTGCGGCGGCGAGGTCGTTATCGGTGATAAGTACGCTTTCTTGTCGGAGCAGTACATTCCCGACTTTTCTTTCCTTCCTCCGGAACAGCGGCTCATGCTGGAAACGGAATCGCGGCTTTTTAATATGGTGACGATCGGCGAAACGGAAGCGACCCTGCGAAGATTTGGGCGGCAAGTTTTCCGGATCCCTTACGGTTGGACCGATATTTTCCCCCGCCAGCTGCTGGCCGAGCTCGGCACCTCCAAGCGGTTTTTGGTGCCGAACGACCACGCCGACATGAACCTGATGCACCTGCCGGACGAGAACGCCATTCTCACGGCGGAGCCGTATTATCTGGAGAACAGGGAATTGATCGATCGGCTCCTGGAAGAGGTCAAACCCGACCTGTTTCGCGTTTTACCGGAAGAGGACGGGCTGCCGGTCAATTTGCTTCCGCTGCCGGACGGCGGGGTTTACCTCGATCAGGCGGCCGTTGCCACGGCCCGGATCTTGCGGGAAGCGGGGATCAGGGTAGAAACAACTTCGCGGCTATTTGGCACCTTCCTCTGGGGTTCGCAGGGCGGGATACACTGTGCCACTAATACGCTTTGGTTATAACCAGTTCGGAATAATTGTCCCGCGCCAGCACTTTTCCTCGAATCTTCGCTTTTTCCCAACTCTTGGTGTCGCTTAACACGATCGCTTTTTCCATTGACAGGAAATCTTTCAACTTTACTTGGTCCCAAAAATACAGGTCAGCCGGGCCGGACATAAAGTCAACGTAAAAAAGGTCGGGACTATAAAAGAGCTGGCGGTCGGGCGGCCGATAGATCACAAAGGCGTACCCCTGACGGGTGTACTCTTTGATCATGCTCGGCCAGCTGACATTCGGATTGAACGAATTGACCAGCGGGAGCGAGACGTAGAAGAGGGCGCTGTAAGCCAGGACGGTCAAAGCGCAGAAGACGACGAATTTACTCCAGACCGGCCGGAACAGATCGAAGAATAGCCAGCTCAAGGCGACGACAAAAAGACCGATCGGCAGAAGAGCATCACCGAGATAGATCCCGTCGCCGTTGAAAGGCTTGATCAGTAACATTATAAAACCGACCGCGAAGATTAACCAGAAGAGGAGATTCCAGAGTAATTCAATACGGAAACCCGTGAATAAATCCGCCGCGGCGGACGGTTTCCGTATTTTCCATTGGATGGCTGTTAGTTTAATAGCCGCTAAGATGGCGAGCGGCGGGACAAAGACGGTAAAGGTTCGCAGATCGCTCTGGCGATAGAAAAAAAGCAGGAAGAGAAAGTTCGACCAGAGCCAGAGATTGCAGAGTCGGTTGAGGTTAAGGCCTTTGCTGAACAGCCGTCCTTTGATCGCCGTCAGGGCGAACGGCGCCCAGGGGAAGATCGAGATCAGCAGAAAGCCAAAGATTGAAGTGTAAAAGCCAAACCCCAGGTAACTGGTGTTGTATTTGCTTTGAATGGTGATACTCCGGAGATAAGGGAGCCATTGGTCGCGCAGGGGGACCGCTTGCAAGCCAAGAACCGCTCCAACCAGCAGAACGAGCAATAAAGTGCTTAGCAGTAACCGGTAAGAGAAAAGAAGCCGAAGAAACGCAGAGCGCGCTTCAGCATTAAAGATAAAGAGAAAAATGACTGTCAGTCCGGGCAGGAGCAAGCCAAAGCCTGATTTGACTAGGAAACCGCCGGCCAAAGCGGCAGTGAAGAGATAAAGCGCGCCGGGACGATCTTTCTTGATGAATTCATAAAGGGCCAGGTGGGCGAGCGTGACAAAGAGCGGCAGAAGAATGTCGAGCTTCGGCGCGCGTGAATAGACGACCAGGCCGAGGCTGGTCCCGGCGATGACCGTGGAGAGAAGCGCTAGCCTTTGGCCATTCGTTCTCCGCAGGTAAAAATAGATGATCGCCAGCAAGGCGGCGAAATAAAGGACATTCGGTAGGTGGACGGTCAGTTCACTGACGCCGAATATTTTCATCGGCCAGGCGAGAAGCCAGATCCCGAGCGGCGGTTTGTCGATAAAGGAAGCCGGGTCTCCCGGCGTAATATATTGAGCGAGCCATTGGTTATGGACGATCGCGTTCTTGGCGACCAGCGCGTATAGCGAGGCGTCGTCGTTCTGCAGCGGATTGCGCGGCAGAGTGATCAGCGCCGCCAGGAAAAATAATCCCAGGATGATGAGCAGGGCTCGCTTCAAGGAAGTTTGCCCCCCTTATAACCCTCGGCGTGAAAGATCTTGGTGAGGTTAGGGAGATTGGCGTCCTTATTGAAAAGCCGGTGCCGCGGTTCGACCCAAACTTTCTTGAAGCGCGGTTTTAATTTGTCGCCGATCTCTTGCTCGTTGATCGCGAAGTAGATGATGTTGTCCCCGGTTTTTAATTCCGGTTTTCCCCACATGTCGACCTGTTTCAGCCGGCCCGGCGCCATGTTGACCTTGACCTGGCCGTGGAAAGCGACTAAGCCGAGAAGTCCCAGATCGTTGGCAAAGTAATAAGTTTTTCCGGTCTTAGGCGTTGTCGCTTTCAAATAAGCCGGGAGCTGGGCGTTGATCGTAAATTCTTGTCCCCGTAAATCGGCCGGGGTTGGATAGAAAAAGAGATAGTAAGCGAAGCCCCCCAGATCGAGGACCAAGGCGAAGCCGATCATAACCCCGATCACCCACCGTTTCATCTTGCCGCTGCCGACCAGCGCCGGGAGATAAGCGCAGGCTGGCCAATGGCCGCCGACGTTAATGATCGGACTGATCAGGGTAAAGGGGAGAAGAACCGCGCCGGCGAAAGTTGCTAATAATAAGTTCTTTCTTGCTTTATAGATTAAGTAGATCGAGCCAAAAAAGATCGGGGGGGTATAGAGCAAAGTTTGAAGGCCAAAGAAGTTGAGCAGGTTGTCGCCGATCCGCGGGCCGGTCCCCATTTTTCCGCCCCAGTAGAAAAGAGGGGTGAAACCGAGGCCGAAGTTCCAGACCAGAACGGGAAGGAAAAGGCCAAGGCTAAGGCAAAGGCCAAGGTACGGTTCTTTCTTTTTGAACCAAAATCGTTGGCTCTTGTCGATGATCAGATAAAAGAAGGTCGCGATGACAAAAAGGGCCATGACGTAATCGCTCAATAGTCCGAGGCCAACGGAGAGGCCAAGCAGATACCAGTATTTGCCGTCGCCGGTTTTGATTAATTTTACCAGCAGATAAAAACTTAGCGACCAGAAAAGAAAAACGAGCATTTGCGGGACCAGGAACATCCCTCCGCCGAAAAAAGTCGGGACCAGGTTGAAAAGGAGCGCGCTCCAGAGGGCGGTCCGGCGGTCAAAGAGCTCTTTAGCGATCAGGTAGATCAGATAGGTGACCAGGGCGACGATCGTTAGCGCCCCCAGCCTGACTACTAGTTCGCTGTTTCCAAAAAGGGTCGATAAGATCAAATTGACGTAGGCGACCATCGGCGGATGGTCGACGTAGCTGAAAGCGGGGTGCTGGGCCCAGAGCCAATAATACGCTTCATCGCCAATCAGCGGGAAAAACCGGACCAAACCGAGCTTTAGAAGGTTAATAGCGACAATTAATAAAAGCGGCAAATTCATGCTAAAATTATAACACATAATGGAAATGACAAATGACCAATGTCAAATGTCAAATTAAGGAGACGGTAAAAGAGGAATATGGCGCAGAACATTGGTTTGATGATAACGCGGAATGAAGAAGACGTGATCGAAGAGGTCATGAACGTTAACCGGAAATATTTTGACACTATCCTCGTCCTCGACGGTTCCGATGACAGAACGGAAGAAATACTCCGGAGCTATGATTGCGTAAAGTATTTTCTCAAAGACAAGGAGATTCTTGACCGCCTCCCTAACCGAAAGTTCGAGGATGGGGCCCGCCAATTCCTGTTGGAAAAAGCCCAGGAGCGTTATCCGGTTGAAGGGTGGTTCACCCTTTTGCACGGTGACGAGATCTGGCATGATGATCCGAATTGGGTCGCGAATGAGGCGGAAAAGGCCCGGGCCGAAAAGGTCAACTGGTACGTCATGAATTTCTTTCTCCACACTTCTGATAAAGTGCGCGATCTTGGCTCGATCAAATCGGTCCAGGAGCGGCTCCTCTGGTATTGTCCCGGTTACCTTGAGATCCGCCAATTCCGCAACAAGCCGGGGATCTACTACGATCTGGGCCAGAAGTACGATGTTTTGCCGCGGGGGATAGGCTGGAAGATCTATAACAAATTCCCGATCTACAAACATTATCCTTTCCGTTCCGTCGATCAAATCATGCGAAAAAAGCAGGCCCACCGGGAAACCGGTTTTAACGGGACTTACGAAAAGTTTAGCGACGTTGAGAGTTGTTTTGCCGATATTCTGCCGAACTATAAACAGGCCCGCCGTTTTGACGGGTCGTTCCATGAGTTTGAATTGGCCAAACAAGGGTCCCTTCTTAGCCGCTGGCTAAGGGGGCATAAATATATTACCTGGTAAATATGAAAATACTAATCGTTAAATTAGGGGCGATCGGGGACGTTTTAAGGACGACTTCGCTTCTCCCCGGCTTGAGAAACAAATTCAACGACCCGACGATCGACTGGCTGACCGCCAACTCGGCTAAAGATATTTTGCTCAACAATCCGCTGATCAATCGCCTTGCGGTTTGGGAAGAGCGGGAGTCGCTCAACGATTATCAGCTGGTCATCGGGCTGGAAGACGACAAAGAAGCGTGCGAATATGTTTCTTCCCGTCGGGCGGAGCAGGTGGTCGGCGCTTTCTTAAAGAACGGCAAGCAGAGCTACACGCCGTCCGGCTGGTTCGATATGTCGATGATCTCCCGCTTTGGCCTGGAACAGGCGAACTTTCTCAAGAAAAAGAACCAAAACACCTACCAACAGCATATGGCGGCGCTTTTGCGGATTGAGATCTCGCCGTACGTTTTTAAATTGACGCCGGAGGAGATGGAATACGGTGAACGGGTGATTAGGGAATTGGGGATTGGAAAACGGGAAACAGTTGTTGGGATAAATACCGGAGCGGGAAAACGCTGGCCGCTCAAGAGCTGGGGAGTGGAACAGACGATTGAACTGATCAACCGCCTGCGCAAGGAGTTGGGGGTTGTTTCCCTGATCCTTGGCGGCGACCAGGAGCAGGAGCGGAACGCTTTGATCGCTAAAGAGAGCGGAATGCCGAACGCCGGAACACATTCCCTGCGCGGGTTTGCCGCGGTCATCGGCCGGACCAAAACCTTGGTTTCCAGCGACAGCCTAGCGATGCACTTCGGGATCGCTCTTAACAAACGGCTGGTCATATTTTTTGGCCCGACCTCGGCGGCCGAGATCGAACTATACGAATTGGGCGAGAAGCTCTTGTCGCCGGTTGCTTGTTCAGTCTGCTACAAGAAGAACTGTGATAAAAAACCTCATTGCATGGATTCTATTTCGATCGAGGAGATGTTCCAGGCGGTTAAGAGGCAACTGGCTGCGGCCTGACCGTCGAACGAATTATTCCGCCCCCGCCAAGGACAGCCGCGACCGCGGCAATAACTTCCTCAACTGGTATCGCCGCCCTTTGTTCGATCGCGACCGTTAAATGCCGGACCGCCCAGGGACCCCAGCGGGCTGGTTTGGCGTTGGGGTTCAATAACAGCATGACCTGCGGGACGTCAAAGGCCGCGGCAATATGGGTCGGGCCGGTATCCATCCCCAGGTAAAAATTCAAAAGGCTGATCAAAGCGATCAGTTCCGGGAGCGCCATCTCGCCGGCCAAATTTATGACCGGGGCCTTGATCATGGACAGAACTTCTGTCGCCCGGTCTTTTTCCGCTGGCCCGCCCAAGAGGATCGGCTGATGATCGGTTTTTTCCGCCAGCCAGTCGATGACGGCGGCAAAACCCGAGGTGGACCAGGGCTGGCTGGTCGCCGATCCCAGATGGATACCGGCTAGCGGCCGGTTCGGCTGCCAACCGTGTTCAGCCAACAATTGTTTAGCCTTCGCGAGCGATGGCGGGGCGATGGTGATCTTGGCTTTTTCCGGCTGATCGGTGATCCCCAGGCGGTGGAGCAGATCAAAATTGAATTCCACTTCATGCCTGGTCGGATCTTCCCAATGGCGGAAAACCCGGAGGTTGTTCATCCAACCGGTCAGAACGCGCGAGCTGTCCCCCAGGCGATACGGGATGCGGGCCTTAAAAGCGGCGAACGTGTCCTTGAACTCGTTAAAATAATTGATCGACAGGTCGAATTTATATTTTCCCAGTTCGTAGTCGTAAATGACCGCGTCGACTGCCGGTTGGCCGATGAGGAGCGGCGCGGTGTAAGGGCGGGCCAGAACGGTGATCTTGGCCAAAGGGAATTTTTTCTTAACGGCTTGGATCGCCGGCAGGGTCAGGACCAGGTCGCCGATGGCGTCCGGGCGGATAACAAGAATATTGTGTATTTCTTTGGCGATCATATTGTTGTCAGCTCGCTAATAGTATATCATTGATCTGTCATGGAGAAAAAACTTTTAAGTATTTGCACGTTGACTTGGGACCAATTGGGCCTGACCCGGAAGTTCGTGGACAGCGTCCGGCGCGCGACCGACGTTCCTTACGAATTGATCATAGTTGATAACGGCAGTACCGACGGGACGGTCGAATTTATTAAGCAGGAGGCCGATAAATCCCATTTTTTTCCCCAGAACACCGGTTTTGCTCATGGCTTCAACCAGGCTCTTACCTTGGCGGAAGGGGAGTATGTGCTGGTTATCAATAATGATACCGAACTGCCGAACGGTTGGTTCGGTAAATTACGGTCTGCTTTTGACGCCGACCCGCGCTGTGGCCTGGTCTATCCCTGTTATACCAGAGGGCAGAAAGTCGGCGAAAGATGGTGGCCCGGGACCAAAGTTAAGCTTTTGCCGGCTTTCAGCAAAGAATTGCCGGCCGGCGTGGCTATTTTTTCCAAAACCGCGATCTTTGCCGGAGAGTTGAAAGGGTTTTCCGAAGATTACCAGATTGCCGGCGGCGAAGATCTTGATCTTTGTTTTAAGGCGTGGACAGCCGGTTACAGCATTTATCTTGACGAAAGGGTTGTGGTTAAACACAAGGGGCATGGGACCTCGGCTAAAAAATTGCCTAATTGGAAAGAGTTATACACAAAGAACGGTGATTTTTTTCAGGCTAAATGGGGACAGTATTTTAAAAAAGATAAGCGTTAAGTCTGGCCGCCGCTTCAATTGCCCCCGGCGAGCGTTTGATTATTTCCGTTCTTGGGCAATGAACGCTTTGATTTCATCGGCGTAAAGGTTGTTGGTCTTGAGGTGCCTGGCCAGTGTTCCATTAAGATAGCCGCTCCGGTAGCCGCGCTTTTTCAGAAAATCATAAAGGGCGGCGTCGTCCGGCCCGTATGGGGTCTTAAACTTGATCGGATAGAAAACAAAATTCAGCGGTTCTTTAAGCAACGAACCCGGGATAACGAACAGCGGACCGGCGACGTTGCAGAGGAAGGGAGTAGCCAGGCTGTAGCTCTTGCCGTTTTTCCCTTTGATCGTTTTGGGCGGAAAGTAGAGGCCTTGCTCCGGATTAAAGCCGTTGTCGGCGTAGCGCATCCCCAGCATGCCGAGCTTTTCGATGTTTTCCGCCGCTTCCAGCAGCAGATCGAAGCTAAGCGGATCGAAGAGGACGTCCGGATCGATCGACCAGGCGGTTTTAGGCAGATTGCTCTCATCGATGTTCCTGGCGATAAAATCGTTGACGCCGTGCGGTTTACCGATATTAAAATCATAATGTTCGATGATCACCCGGTCCTGGTTGATGGTCTTCAGGTAATCACCAATCCCGTCCTTGGCGGCGCTGTCAATTATGATCAGGTAAACGTCCGGCCGGTCTTTCATAATAGATAAGAGGTTGTTGATGGAGAGAACAACGGCCGGTTTGACGTGATAAGCGGCCACGAACAACAAGTGCTTATCTTTAAGGGCGGCCCGATTGGTTAGTTGTTTCATTGGGTTTGGTCCCTTAAAATCCCGGTGATGGTGCTAAGTTCCGAGCTGAAATTAAAGGAAGAGGCGTTGACCGTTTGATGAATGAAATGCCTTTTCTGGAGACAGAATTCATCCCAGGAGTGGAGTTTTTTTTCACTGATCCTAGCCAGGATCTTGACCAAAAAAAGCGGGAGCGGCAGTTGAAAATAGGTTCGGTAACCGAAAAAAGAACAGATCTCGCCGATCAGGCGGCTGGCGGTGATCGGCGGATTGCCGAGGACATAAGTTTTTTCCGCCGGGTTCCTTAACAAAAAACTAGTGATCCTGGCGATATCGCGGGCGTGGATAAAATGGAAGCTAGCGTCAACCGTAAAGAAGCGGATCAGCCAGAGCCAGTTTTTTAGGCTAAGCATACCGGCGGAGGCGTGCGAAAAGGGGTGGCGCTGATCGCCGCCCAGCACCCAGGTTGGGAAGAGGGTAACGATGTTAGGGTAGATCTTTAAGTCCGGGAGTTTCTTGAATAGCCGATATTTACTACGGATATAATGGGTGCCATATTTTTCGGCCTCGACGATCGGTTGATTGTCCGAACCCAGAATGCTGGCAGTAGAAAAATAAATTACTTTTTGGCATTTGGTCGGGTCAAGCAGTTCAAATAATGTGAGAGAATAATCATAATTGCCTTCGTTGCCGCCCCAATCAGCCGCCAGGTGGACAACCGCGTCCATCTCTTTGAGCAGTTCGGCCTGACCTGCGATATTGTTCATGTCGTCGATAATAATTTTGAGCCGGGGATAAGCTTGGGGATCGAACCGCAGCTTTTGCGGCGTCCTGATCAGGCAATAAAGCTCGAGGTTCGGGTCGCCGATCAATTCGTCGAACAGGTAATGGCCGACGCAGCCGCTAAGACCGGTTATAAAAATTTTCTTCATTTCTGAATTATAGATGATACTGATCGCCGGCTCAACCAGTCGGTCAGATAAGCGATGACCTTCGGGCTGGAATAGGCGGCGGCCGCGATAAGCACCGGGAGGACCCCTGAAAGCAGGAGCAGGGCCAGGATCGTGAGCGCTTGGAGCGCCCGCTTGGCTGCGAGATTGGTTAAGCGGAGGGTTAGGGCCCCGGAACCGATCAGGATGAGAAAGACGACCAGACAAATGACCGGCCCGCGCCAAAGCAAAAGCGCGGCTCCCAGGGCGACGATCCCGTAAGTTTCAGAAGAGTGCCAGTTCATTCTTATTATGATACATGCCGGTAACAGTAAAAAGCAATGGGCCGATCGATTTTTCATAGTATAATAACGACAAATGGCAAAAGAAACGGTCGCGATAATCGTTCTTAATTGGAACGGCTGGCAGGATACGATCGAGTGCCTGGCCTCTTTAAAATCGATTCATTATGAAGACTGCCGGGTGATCGTGGTCGATAATGGCTCGACCGACGGCTCGGTCGGCAAAATAAAAAACTGGCTCGATAATAATAATTTCGCGAAACGCCCGGTAATAATTGAAACGCACAAAAATCTTGGTTATGCCGCCGGCAATAACGCCGGGTTGCGCTATGCTTTGAACGAGGGATTTGATTATTATTGGATCTTAAACAACGACACGGTGGTCGATCCGGAAGCGCTAAAAGAGCTGGTCATGAGGATGAAGGAAAAGCCCGGGGCCGGGATTTGCGGTTCGATGATTTTATATTATCATGAGCCGGAGAAAATAGCGGCGATTGGCGGCGGATTTTACGACAAATGGCTTGGGCAGGCCGTTCATCCGGGAGCGGACCGGCTTTTTGATCCGCATAAGATCGATCAATATATCAAACAAGAACGGAAGATCAATTATATTGAGGGGGCCTCGACTTTGGTCTCTCGCGATTTTTTGACTAAAATCGGGTTAATGAACGAAGAGTATTTTCTGTTTTTCGAGGAGATCGACTGGGCGACGCGGGCGCGGGGAAAGTTCGCCCTGGCGATCGCGCCCAAAAGTTTGGTTTATCATAAATGCAGCGCCAGCGTGAAAAAAAAGGAAAAAGAAGCGGCTAAAGGGGGGGGATTTAGTCCCTTGTTCGATTATTATAATACCAGAAATCGGTTGTTGTTTTCCTCAAAATATTATCCCTACACTTTGCCGACTGTTTACTTGAGTATTTTAGGCTATATTATCGACAAGCTAAGGGTCGGGGCTTGGAAGAACGCCGGGATAATAGCCGGGCAGGCGATTAATCATTTAAAGTTTTTCTAGAACGAGCAAGACGATCCGCTCGGTCCCGCCCCAGTCGGGCTTGCTCTCTTTGCCGATCTTGGCCATTTCTGCCATCCTGGCCGGGTCGCGCAGAATTCGCCAGATTGCCGCCGCTTTTTCCTCGGCGCTGCCGCTCAAAATGGCCATCGATTTCCCGGTGATCTTTTGGATCTCCTGCCAGCGGCGGAGGGTCGTTTGTGGCCCGCTCCCCGGGAAGCAGACAACCGGCTTGCCGAACGCGACTGCCTGTTCGTTGGCGATTCCGGCGAGGCCGATGATCAGATCGGAGCGGACGCAGACGTCGCCGAATTTTCCTTCCGCCAGATAGACCGCCGTTCCGCGCGGGGAAACCAGCATGCCGGTGATCCCGCGTTTCAGATCGGCCGGTAAAGTTTCGTACATCCGCCAGCCGACTTCGGTCATTTTCTTCGCCAGCCGTTCCCGGTCGAGGGTCGAGGCGACCAGGCCGACGAACTTTTCGCGGGCTTGAGCGGCCATTTTTTCGATGACCGAAAGGATCAACCCGAGGTTATCGTACGCTTCGCCCCTGGTGCCGGGGAGAATGCCGATCACTTTCTTGCTCCGGTCGAGGCCGAAGTCCTCGCCGGTTAAGGGGACGTAATCCATCACCCAGGTGCCGAGGAATTTTGCCGGGAGGTTTAGTTTGGCCAGATAATCAGCGGTTTCCCGGTCCTGGACGATGATCGTCTCGCAGAACCGGCGCAGCAGCCATTTTTCGAGCGGCCAGTAGCCGGCGATCTTCACCGACTTCGGTCCGTCGATAAAGATGAGCGGTTTTTTGACGAAGAGGCCGCAGAGGGCGACGACGTAAGCGTCGCCGACCGCCACTACCAGGTCCGGTTTTTGTTCTTTGAGAAGCTTGATCTGTCGGCGGAAGATCGAGAACCACCCGGCCCGAAGGTCTTTGAGAAAATGGAAAAGCCCTTCCTTGGCGAAGCCGCCGCTGGGGAGAAGTTTTTTTAAGCCGAGGCTGGTGATCCCTTTTTTCTTGTAAGCCTGGCCGAACCCGACGAGCGGCAGGGCGGCAAGCTCAACGTCCGGCCGCAACTGCGCAAGCCTGGCGCCGATCTCGGCGGCCGCCAGATCTTCGGCGTGGCCGTTGCTGACCAGTAAAAGCTTAGCCACGGGGTAGGTACTCTCCTTTAACGAAGATCGTTAAGATCGAAAGATAGGCGGCGAGCTTATCTTTGTGCTTCAGCCACGGATAGGTCAGGGCGGTGAGCAAGATGACCGGCAAGAGGAGGAGCGCCCCGAGCCAGCGGTAAAGCTGATAAGCGATCAGGCCGTAATGTTTCCGGCAGAAATATAAGCCGCCGCGAAAACCTTCCACGAAAATCATCTTTTTAAAGAGGTTGGTGGTATAGCCGCCATAGTGGACGACTTCCGCTTGCGGGACGAAATAGATCTTCCAGCCGTCCTTGATTATCCGCCGGGTGTAGTCGAGGTCGTCGTTGGAGAAAAAGAAATTCTCGTCGAGCAGGCCGATCCGGTCGATCGTTTTGCGTCTGATCAGAAGACACGCGGCGATCAGGTAGGTGACCGTGACCGGCTTGGTCGCCAGCCAGAAGCGGCGGCCAAGCATTCCGCCCTGGTGCTGGCTGGAGCCGTCCCGGTTGAGGAGCTTCGGTCCGCAGGCCCCGGCCCCCGGGTGGGCGTCCATGAACTCGACCAGCCGGTCGAGCGCCCCTTCTTTAACGACGGTGTCGTTGTTGAGGAGGAGGGCGTAGCGGCCGTGGTAGCGGCGGAGGGCCTGATTGTTCGCTTTGCAGAAGCCGACGTTCTCGTCATTGGCGATAATTTCCGCCGGGAAGCTTTTTAGTAATTGGAGCGAGTCGTCCTCGGAGTGGTTGTCGACGACGATCACTTCGAAAGTCGCTTTCTTTGTGGTGGCATAGACCGAACGGAGGCAATCTTCCAAGAGCTTGGCCCCGTTATAATTAACGATGATAATGGATAGGTCGATCATGCTACTTTCTTAGCCGGAGGGCTTGGCCGAGCTTGTAGAAGTTGAGCGCGAGCAGATGCTGGATATATTGGATCGTTTCCCGGCTCCCCATTTTACTTTCGCCGGCCGCTCGTTCGGCAAAGACGATCGGATATTCGATAACTTTTCCCTGGTGGTTTCCTTTGACCATCAATTCCAGGCCGACTTTACAGCCGATCGGGTTGATCTCGGTCCCTTCGAGGATCTTTTTGTCGAACATGAAGAAGCCGGAGGTCAGGTCGTTAACCGGGGTCAAGATCCGGCCGAGCATCCGCGCCCCCCAGGAAAAGAATTTCCGGTACCAGATCCAGTCGGAGGTCCCGCCGCCGGAAACGTGGCGGCTGCCGATCACGAGTTTGGCGGTGCCGTTCTTGATGAGCTTGTACATTTCAGGGAGGGCTTCCGGCGGGTGGCTCAAGTCGGCGTCCATGACGCAGACGATCGGGGCGTCGGCCAACCGGATCCCGTCCATGATCGCCGGGCCGGGACCGAGCCGTTCTTTTCGGACGTAGACCCGGAGCGGATATTTTTTAGCCAATTGCTCGGCCAGGTCGGCGGTCTTGTCGGGGGAATCGTCATCCACGACCAGCATTTCGGCGTTGATCCCGCGCAGGGCGGCAAAAACCCGCTCCGCCAGCGGGGTTAGATTTTTGCTTTCGTTGTAGGTTGGGACCGCGATGGTCAATTCCGGTTTCATTGGCACTCCAGCACTATTAGGTCGCCTTTAACTCCCAATATCTTAACATATTTGGGGAGATTGAAGCGGATCTTTTCGTACTCCGGCATCGAGATAAAGAGGAAACCCTGCCGACTGTTGATGAACGTCCAGACCGCCGGTTTGTCTTTCAGGAATTCGACCGTCCGCGGGCTGTAAAAAACGACGCCGGGGCGGTTGCCGGTACCGAAGGCGGCGATCTTTTGTCCCGGCTTAAAGACCCGCTCGATCTCCCGGCCGAGCGGCTTGGCCCCTTTAAAATCTTCGACCTGGGGGAGGACCATCAGGGTCAGGATGAACATGATGGCAAAGACCATCCCGGCCAGAGTGTTGATCGCCAACCCCCGGTTTTTGCTGAAATACATGATAATCGACAGGAGCGAGCAGGCGGCGAGGACCGCGCCAAGGAGGTATAGGACCGGGAGGAAGGCTTTGTACTGTTCCGGGTAATTAACGTTCCCGAGCATGGCAAAGCCGATAAAGAGCAGGACGACTACGACCAACAGTAGCAGGTTGGAGAGGATCATCCCGATCTTCAGTGCTTCCGGCTGGTCGAGCGATTCATCGAGCAGGCGGCCGACCATCAGGCCGAAAAACGGGTAGAGTGGCAGGATGTAGCTCGGCAGTTTCGTCTGGGCGACGGAAAAGACGATAAAAGCCGGGATGATCAGGCAGAGGCAAAGGAGGGAAGGGTCACTCCGCCAATTACGAACGGTCCGCCAGAAGGCGAAAGGGATAAAAGGGGACCACGGGGCAAAACCGACGATCAGCATCATAAAATAGTAGTACCAGGGGCCGGTGTGGTTCGAGACGACCCCCTGGAACCGGGCGAGAAAGAGAAAACCGATGGTGAAGTCGAGAAAAGGTTTACCGTGCCGGACCAGTTCGATGAGGTACCAGGGGAGGCCGATCAGGGCGAAGATCAGGAGCCCGGCCGGAAGCTTCAGCTCTTTGATCTTTCCCAGTTCCCCTTTCAGGAGCAGGAAAAGAAAAATTGTTCCGGCGGGGAGGGCGACCGCCAGCAGGCCTTTAATTAAAAAGGCGAGGGCGATCGGGAAATAACTTAAGGTATACCACCATTTCTTGTGGCTGGAATAACCCTGATAAAAACAGAAGAGAGCGAGCGTCACAAAGAAGGTCAGGACGATGTCGAGCTCGGCGATGCGGGACATGACCATAAATTGGAAAGCGGTCATGGTGACGAGCCCGGCCAGGAAACCGGCCCGTTCACTGTTAAAGAGTTTACGGCCGAAGAGGTAAGTGACGGCGACGGTGAAGAGGCCGGAGCAAGCGGCCGGGAGGCGCATCGCCCACTCGTTGAAGCCGATGATCTTGGAGATGATCGCGACGAACCAGTAATAGAGCGGCGGCTTATCGAAGATGACCGCGCCGTTGAAGTGGAGGGTCAGCCAGTCGCCGCGCAGGATCCATTTCACGAACTCGCCGTAAGTCGTCTCGGCCGCGTCATAGAGCGAAAAGCTCCCGAGCATGAAAAAGTAAAGGATCGCGGACAGAATTACTAAATAGGACAGGTAAGATTTCTTGGTTTTCTCGGTCATTAAATTGACTCCTTTCTGTGGACAAGGCCATGGATCTCGTCCTTAAGCAGGAAGATCGCCCACTGTTCGGGGTGGTTCTTCACGAAAGTTTCAAAATAGTTTCTGATCTTTTCGACCGCTTCTTCTTTGTTCTCCCGGTCGATCCGGAAGGGGGGCTGGAAATCGATGACGACTTTTTTTCCGACCCGGCGGGCGAGACACAGGACGATCTCCGCCCGCGAACGCTGGGCGAGGGTCAGCCAGCCGGTCGCGACCGGGATTTGCCGGCCGAGAAATTCCATTTCTTCATAGCGTCCTTCGTTGGCGCCGGTGTCGAGGAGGAGGCCGATGATCTGGTTCTCCGCCAGCGACTTGATCGATTCGAGGAACATGTTGTCGTTTAAGACGTTGATGAGTTTGGTCCCGTGCTTGGTCCGCGACTCGTTGATCATTTTAAAGAGCGGGTCGTCCGGCGTTTTGACGATCGAGGTAACGTGGTAGCCGAGATGAGAAAGGACCGACGGGATGAGCTCGTAGTTGCCGGTGTGCATCGTTAAAAAAAGCCCGCCGCTCCGCTTGGCGAGCGCCAGGTCGACGTTCTCGATCCCCTGGAGTTTGACGACTCGGGCGAAATGCTCATCTTTAAAGAAGGGGAGGCAGAGGAGCTCGAAAATTGAATAGCTGACGTTGCGCAAAAGCTGGTCGGCGTTGTGCCGGCCGTCGGTCCCGGGAAAGAACATTTCGTAGTTTTTGGCGACCAGCCCGCGGACCGGGGTGAATTTGGCGATTTGAAAGACCGCTTCGGCGGCAAAGCGCATAAGATAGACCGCGACCGCCGGGGGGAGCCGGAAGATCAGCCAAAATTTATAGCGTAATAGTTTTAGTAAGATCATTTAGCCTGGATCTCGTTGAGATATTGGTAGAGCCCGCCTTTGGCCAGTAATTCCTGGTGAGTGCCGACCTCGACGATCCGGCCGTTGTCCAAGACGACGACCCGGCTTGCTTTCTCGACGGTGTAGAGCCGGTGGGCGATGACAAAGCTGGTCCGGCCGGCCATCAGTTTCTCCAGCGCTTCGCGGAGGAGGCTTTCGGTCTCGACGTCTAGCGACGAGGTCGCTTCGTCGAGGATCAGGATCCTGGGATCGCGCAGGATCGCCCGGGCGATGGCGATCCGCTGTTTCTCGCCGCCGGAGAGCTTGGCCCCCCGCTCGCCGACTTCAGAGTCTAACCCGTTGGGGAGTTCGGCGATAAAGTTGTAAGCGTTGGCCGCTTTGGCGGCGGCAACGATCTCCGCTTCGCTCGCCTCGGGCCGGCCGTAGGCGAGGTTCTCGCGGATCGTGCCGCGGAAGAGGGCGATCTCCTGCGGGACGATAGCGATCTGGCGGCGGAGCGATTCGACCGTGACGTCGCGCAAGTCGATCCCGTCGATCAGGACCTGGCCGGAGCGCGGGTCGAAGAAGCGGGGGAGAAGGTTGACTAAAGTGCTCTTGCCGGAACCGGTCCGCCCGACGAGGGCGATCATCTCTCCCGGCTTGACCGCGAGGTTGATATTTTCCAGGACCGGTTCGGTTTCGTAAGCGAAGGAGATATTTTTAAGCTCGACCTGGCCGGCGATCTTGGGCAGCGGCTTGGCTCCCGGCTTGTCGACGATCGAGATCGGCGCGTCAAGAAGCTCGAAGATCCGTTTGGCCGAAGCCATCCCCTGCTGGAAGACGGTGAACGACTTGCTCAAGGTACTTCCCGGATCGGTCATGATTCCAAGAGCTGTGGCGAACGAGATCAGCTGCGGCAGGGTCAGGGTCCCATTAATGATCTCCATCCCGCCGTACCAGACGATGGCGACGGTGGCGATCGCCTGCAGGAAAGCGATAACCGGGATTTGCGTCGCCAGGAGTTGTTCTCCCTTCATGGTGATGTCAAAAGAGTGATCGTTCTCCTTCTTGAACTTGGCCGCTTCCGCTTCTTCCATAGTAAAGGACTGCACCGTTTTGATCTGGGAAACCGTTTCCTGGACGTGAGAAGTGATGTCGGCGGTTTTTTGCTGGACCCGCTCGCTGACATGCCGCAGTTCGGTGGCGAACATCCTGATCACCTGGACGATCAGCGGCAGAGCGATAAAAGTCAGAAGGGACAAGCGCCAGTTGAGCCAGAAGATATAGCCCATTAAGCCGACCAGCAGGATCGTTTGCGGAACGATCGCCGTGAAACCGGTCAAGATCGTCATTTGCAGGGTGGTGATGTCGTTCATCATCCGGGAGAGAATCTCGCCGGAGTGCCAATGGCTGTAGAAATCGAGGGAGAGCCGTTCCAGGTGGCGGTAGAGTTGTTGCCGGAGATTGATGATGATTTTATTGGAGACGTAACAGGAAAGATAGCCCTGGCCGTAGGTGAAGAGCCCTTTGATGAAGTAAAGCCCGATGATCCCGGCGGCGGTAATATTCAGCAGATAGAAGTTCTTTTCCTCGATCGCCTTAAAAGCGTTGCCCGCCAGCGGGGCGATCAGGAGCGTAGCCGCCGCGACCAGTATGGTGCAGAAAGTTGCCAGCATAATCTGTGGTAAATGTGGTTTTAGGTAAGAAAGGAGCCGTTTATATTGCCGCATTGAGTGCCTCCGCTAGTTTTTTTGCTCCGCCCGGTTCGCCCATCGCTTTGATCAAATCGACCGACATCTTCGTTCGGGCCGCTTTGTCGTGCAAGAGGCCAAGGGCCCGGCGGGCGACGACCAGCGGTTCGATCACTCCGCGGATCTCGGGGGCGACTTCGGTGTTTGCCTTCTGGTTGGGGAGGGCGAAAAATTTAGTTTTCTTGTTGATCGTCTTGGCGAGCCAGCGTTTCAGGGCCGGCCCGGCGATCGGGGTCCGGCAGAGGAGGTCGGCCAGTCCGTCGAGCGGAATGACTTCGGGATTGTTGAGCGGGAAGACGACGAGCATCGGGATCCCCCGGGCGGCGATCTTGGCGGTATTCGTTCCTGGGATGGTGATCACCAGCTCCGAGTTATTTATATCGTCGAAAGAAATGGTCTTAACCCCTTCAATTGGAGTCGCTTTGATGAAGGGAGAGCTGACGAGCTGGAATTTTAGGGTCGGATCCTCGGCTTTGAGCATCTTGATCACTTCCCGGTAGAAGGGGGTCATGTAATTGATCTCCCAGGTCCGGCTCCCCGGCATAAAGGTGACGACTTTTTCTTCTGGGCTCCACTTTTTAAGTTTAGCAATCGAGTCGACCATCAGGTTGCCGACGATTGCCAGTTTTTTCTTGGGGAGTTGTTTATGGAAGCGGTCGTAGGTCTGCTGGTCGGGGACAAAGAACTTTTGGTACGCTTTTTTCCAGCCGACCCGGTCCTGGACGTAAGCAAAAGCGGGGTAGTGCAATTTCCGGGCGACGATCATGGCGTGGGCGAGGTCGCCGCCGAGGTAGATGACCAAGCCTTTTTTGCTGAAAGTTATCCCTTCGGGGGGCTTATTCATGAAGGCCCATCTTTTATACTGGTCGGCAGTGACGATCGCCGAGAGGTTGGTCATGGTTTTAACGAACTCCAGTTCCCGGCCGCTGTTGTATTGGCAGGGGGTTAAGACCAGGATGAGGCGCTTGTCGCTTTTGCTCAATTCGTCGACGACCGGTTTGACCATCGCCGAGAGTTCGCCCGGGCTGTTAGCGACTATAACAATGTCTTCTTTCATTATCATACAAGTTTAGCTGATTTTGGGGGGAATGGGAAGCGGGGGAAGGGATAAGCTATAAGCAGTAAGCGCTAAGAGGAGAGATACGGAAACCTGTCCCGATCGGATCGGGACGGTTTCCTGGATCAAAATCGCTTCCGTTCGGAACCTGAGAATGAATTCTCGGTTCCTCACGAGTTTTATGAAACCTCTTGAAGGCCATATTTGTTTTAAACACCTTTTGAGCGGTTTGTCCCAGTGTTGAGAGAGGCAGATGCCTAAATAATGGCACTGGATTAGAATAAAAATTCCGGATGGGGCGCGTTTCTCTTACCTTAAGAAAAACAGAAACGTGTCCGCCGCAGGCGGATGGCCGGACAAAGAAAATGGTCGCCAAGTAAACAAGCTGGGAGAAAGTAATCTGCGTATAGGCCATAAGCCAAGCGCTCTTTCCTTTGACAAGCCCCGTAGCATAGTTTATAATATACGAAACAATGAAACAAATATATGAACTGCACGCTGATGTTTGCAAAACCCTGGCTAATCCCAAAAGGCTGGAGATAATTAATACCCTTGGCACGAAAGAGATGTCTTTCGGCGGCATCTTGGGTGTCTTAAAAATTAAAAAAGCCAACCTTTCCCAACATTTAGGCCTGATGCGCTCCAAAGGGATAGTTAAAACCAGAAGGGCTGGGGTCAATATTTATTATCGGATCGCCAACCCGAAGGTTATCAAGGCTTGCGATATCATGCGCGAAGTGTTGTTTGAGCAATTGTCCGAATCAAAGAAGTTGATCGGAAAGCTCAAGTAAAAGGAGGCGGGAATATGATGGGTTTTGGATCGATGAATGGGAATTGGTTCGGAGGAGGGTTTTTTATGATCGTAATCTGGATCTTGCTTATTGTCGGCGTAGTGTTTTTTGTTCAATGGACCGCGGAACAGGCGAAGAAAACCGGGAATGGCTCCGGAAATGAGACTGCTTTGGATATTCTCAAGAAAAGATATGCCAAGGGTGAGATCAATAAAGAGGAATACGAGCAGAAAAAGAAAGACCTTGGTTAAAGACGAGGACCTTCATGAAAATCAGAGAAAGCGGCATGCCGGAGCAAGAGAGGTGGGAGACGTTCTTCTCCCCGGATGAAATCCTGCAAACTCTTGGTTTGGGCCCCGAAGTTATCGACGCGGTGGAGTTTGGTTGCGGTTACGGAACGTTCACCGTCCCGGCCGCCCGGCTAATCTCGGGAAAACTGTTTGCTTTCGACATCGAGCCGGAAATGATCGCGTTCACAAAAGAGACGGCGGCCAGGCAAAGCGCGAACAACGTCGAGGCCCGGCTCCGCGATTTTATGGCTGACGGCACCGGTCTCAAGCCCGAAAGCGTTGATTACGCCATGCTTTTTAATATTCTCCATCTTGAGAACCCGGTTGCGTTGCTGCTTGAGGCGAATAGGATCTTAAAGAAAAACGGCAAGATCGGAATTATCCATTGGAATTATGATCCGGCGACTCCCCGCGGGCCATCAATGGCGATCCGCCCCCGGCCCGAACAGTGCCTTGAATGGGCGAAAGAAGCGGGCTTTAGCGAGCCAAAACGATTTGATTTGAAGCCGTATCATTATGGGATAGTTATGTCAAAAAAAGGAGGAGAAAAATGAAAATAGGTCTTATTATTTCGAGCAACGACGCGGAAACCTGCTGGAATGCCCTTCGTTACGCTAACTTTAGTCTTGGGCAAAAAGATGAAGTTAAGGTCTTCCTGATGGGGAAAGGGGTCGAGTATCAAGCCATCAGTACGGATAAGTTCAACACCATTGAGCAAGCGGAAAAACTGTTGAGCGCTGGAGGGAAGATCCTGGCCTGCGGGACTTGCATCAAGTCGCGTAATCAGGCAGGGACGGAAATGTGTCCGATAAGCACGATGAAGGATATGTATGACCTTGTGAAAGAAAGTGACCGGGTCGTGACATTTTAGATAGCTTCTTTATGATCCAGGACCCCGTTTTTTACAAATCTTCCCCGTCTTTTAGGATCAGGAGGTCTCGGCAGGGGACGGTCCCTTCTCCGCCGGAAAAATCGAGTTCATTGGCGGCCAATAAATTAATGGCCGGTTGGAAAGGATTATGAGCCGGGTCGCTTTCTTTTTTAACCAGAAAACTGCCGGCCGGCAGCCCGGTCCAATCCTTACCGGGAGTTAAATGTTCCCGATGGTAATAATACCGGAAGCCGGCCAAATTGGCGGCGTAGACGATCCCTGGGCTAAGACAATTGTCGGCCAGGTGGACCAGTCCGTTGTCCAGGACCCGGTAGAGTTCGCTTAGGCCGGCGACGACTTCCAGGATGGTGTCGGCCGGGTTGCCGAACCCGAAAATTTTGGGGACGGTGATAAAGTCGAAAGACGCGCGCTCAAAAGGAAGAGCGCGGACATCGCCAACCCTCGTGCCGGGAGGCAAGAGCTCGTCGTTTATGATGTCGATCCCGACCGTTTTGGCCCCGAGTCGTCCGTAATATTCAAAGAAAGGGGTTTCATCCGGCGGGACCCGGCAGCCGACATCCAGGACTTTCAATCCGGGAAAAAGCCGGGCCAGCTCTTCACCGAACCGGAAAGCTTGATTACCGAATCTGGGGAAGTAATAGCCCTGACATTCGTTCGTTAAGTCGGTGAGCTGTTCCCAGCCCGATTCGACCGAGGGGAGTCCTCGCAGTTTTTGTTGCCGGTGAATAAAAGCAGTCATTTGTTCGATCGCTGTTCGTTGGTCGGGGGCAAGTCGACCTCCTTTTTCCGTGCCGATCATTACCAAGTCGTTGGGCGAGTTATTTATCAGGTCGCCGGAGTTAAGTTTGATATTCTGGCGAAAAGCCTCCGGCCAATCAACCGGGCCGTTCTTTTTCAGTTCGTTGATCTCACTGGCGCCGGGGAGTTTAACTTTCGGGCAAAGGGCCGCTTCGATCGCCAAAAGGGGATCGTAGCCGGCCGAGAGCTTGGCCGCGATCGCTTTCCCGTCCAATTTGATTAGGGGGAAGAAATGATTAATTATGAGATCGATATTTGAGTAATCGGCGAGAGTCCGAACCGTTTCGTCCGGCCAGGCTAGGGTCTCCCGGCAATAAATTTCCGCTGCTTTTTCCCACTCTGCTCTTGCCTTCGGATCGTATTGAAGCCGGCAGTCCCGGGCAATTCGCGCCGCCTTCATGAAAGCAGTTGGACTTTCCTTGGTGAGCAAGGCCACGGTCAAAGTTAGATAGGTTGTTATTGTGGAAGATCGATTGGGTCTTTCTGCCCGGCGGAGGGTTTGTTCCGCCCAAAACAGGCGATTATTGTTGATGATCTTGGAGAGGCTGTGGGCGATTGAAGTGAGATGCCGTTCTCCGTCCGCCTCGACCAAGTCGAAAAATGAGTTGATAACCGTTAACCCGGGGGCTGCTTCGAGCTTGGCCACTCCCTCCGCGATCGCCTCCGTTGCCGCGTGCCTAAAGGAGAGGTCGCCGATCTTGCCGGCCAGTTCGCACGCTCTGTTAAAAAGGGTGAGATCGCGGTTTGCCAGGCCGACCGTGGCCAAGGCCTCCGCCGCGTTATAGTAAAGCTCTTGGCGAAGGTCAGAATTCAGAGCCTCGGCAATTTTCAGCCCCCGGTTGATTGCCGCGAGTGAACCTCGTTTTGCCCCTTTTTCAATTGCGAAATTGGCTAGATGATAGCTTTTATATGGATTGCTGAATCGATAATTGCCGAAACAGCTTGTTCTGGCGCGCATAGGATCCTCCCGAATTTATTATCGGGAAGACTGGGCAGATAATTTCAGCGCTTTATTTGCGACCCCCTTTTTCGAGCGCTTTATTGACGGCGATCATGATTACCCGGCTGCTCGATGAAGCGCCGGTGACCGCGTCGACCTTGGGAGATTGCGCTTTAATGATCCGGTCGACGGTCGCCAGCGCTTCGTAACCCGATCCGCTGTGTTGGTCGATGATCGTGATTTTGACGATCTTGTGCTTTTTGACGGTCACTTCCAGGCTGACGGTGTTGAGGAAATCGCCGTAACTGCCGGCGTATGTCCCGTCGGCGACTTTGGCCAGGCTGACGATGGCTGTCTTATCCAGTGTCCCTTCGATCCGGTGGGCCATATTGACCAGCCGATAAACCAGGACCCCGAAACCGATCGCAACTAATAAGCAGATGATTCCCAGCGTGATGCCGATCTTTTTTAACATGATTTTCTCCTTTGATAAACAGATAGCTGATTTTACTACACACCCATAAGCTTGGCCAGCCAGGAAGTGTGGAGCTTCACCGCGTCATACTGGCAAAGCTCGTGACAGCAGAAACAATGGATGCAATTTTTCAGGTCGATAACGACCTTTTTGTCTTTCCCCTGATGAATCGTTTTGGCCGGACAGCTCTTCAGGCAGACCAGGCACTTCACGCATTTTTTCTGGTCGATCTCCGGGTTGACGGCGATGTAACGGGCGAGGAATCCGGCCACTCCCGGGAAACGTTTCAGGATCTTGTAGAGCTGATCGGGCCGCGCCCAATCAGTCCGGCGGAGTTCAGCTAAAGTCGCGCCGGCGATCTCGATCTGTTCGAGCGCCGCTACGCCAAGCCCGCGTTCGCCGGCGATCTGGATCATATCGATATCGCGCGGGTCGAAGCCGATCAGGTAAGCGGCGACGGTGTCGAGCGCCACGCCGTCGGGGGAGGCGATGATCGCTCCCAGTTGGCGCGGAGTCCCATGGCTGGGCCCGGCTCCTTCCATTCCGATGACCGCGTCCATGATCGTCAGTCCCGGCCGGCTGATCTGGAAAACATCGACCAGCAGATTGGCGAAATCGCGCGGATGAGGGGCGAGCCGGTGAAATTCGGTCTTGAAAAAGCCGGGGACACAGCCGAACATGTTCTTGATCGCTCCGGTGTAGAGGGTCATGCCGTGAGTTTTGATTTTAGGCAGGTCGATCACAAAGTCGGCGTTCAGGACCGGTCCGGCGATCGGCACTTCCGGCAGGAGTTGGCTGCCGCTCGGGCTTTTAACTTTGACGATCCCGCCTTGTTGGAAGAAAACCAGTTCGCCTCCCGCCGCTTCCGTTGCTTGTTTGATCCCCGCTTTTTCCAGCGAAGTGACGACGTTGGCGTGGGCGTTGCCCGGTGAATCGCCGACTAAAGCAATTCCTCCGGCCGCGACGACCGCTTTAACGACGGCATATATTATGGCGGGGTGGGTGGTGATTGCCAGCTCCGGGGCTTCACCCATCAGGCAGTTTGGTTTGATCAGTACCTTTTGGCCCGGTTTAATGAAAGCGGTAATTCCGCCGAACGGAGCGAGGGCGGCGGTAACTGCGGCGTCAACTTCAGCTTGTTCGTAACTGCCGCATTTAATTAATGAAACTTTAGCCAAGTCTTTTCGCGACCTCTTCAATTTTGCAGGGGATGAAGGTTGGTTTGGTACCGAACATCAGGGCGTTGTCCGGGTCTTTGAGCCCGTGCCCGGTTAGAACGCAGACGACGATCGAATCTTCTTTGACCTTGCCTGCTTTGGCTGCTTTGATCAGGCCCGCGACCGACGCGGCCGAGGCCGGTTCGGCAAAGACCCCTTCTTTGGCGGCGATCAATTGGTAAGCGGCGACGATTTCGCTGTCGGTCACGAGATTTATCTCTCCGCCTGATTCTTCAGCTGCCGCGACGGCGCTTTTCCAGCTGGCCGGGTTGCCGATCCGGATGGCGGTTGCCAGGGTCTCCGGCTTTTCGATCGGATGGCCGCGGACGATGGGGGCGGCCCCTTCGGCCTGGAAGCCCATCATCTTCGGCAGTGTTGAGATCTTGTTGGCGGCGAAATATTCTTTGTAACCTTTCCAGTAGGCGGTGATGTTCCCGGCGTTGCCGACCGGGATGAAGTGGTAGTCGGGGACGGCGTTCAGCTGGTCGCAGATCTCAAAGGCGCCGGTCTTTTGCCCCTCGATCCGGTAGGGGTTGATCGAATTGACGATCTCGACCGGGTATTTTTCCCCCATTTCCCTGACCAGGTCGAGCGCCTGGTCGAAGTTGCCGTCGACTTCAAAAACTTTCGCTCCGTGCATGATCGCCTGGGAAAGTTTGCCGAGGGCGATCTTTCCTTTGGGAATAATAACAATGCAGTCGAGACCCGCCCGGGCCGAGTAGGCGGCCGCGGAGGCGGAAGTGTTGCCGGTCGAGGCGCAGATGACCGCCTGGCTGTTGTTCTCTTTGGCCTTGCTGATCGCCAGGGTCATGCCGCGGTCCTTGAACGATCCGGTCGGGTTCATCCCTTCGTATTTAAGGTAAACCTGACAGCGGACCAAATCGCTTAAGTGGTTAGCCTTGATCAGCGGGGTATTTCCTTCGCCTAGGGCAATGACCGGGGTTTCGTCGGTTACGGGTAAATATTGGCGGTACTCTTCGATTAAACCTTTCCAAGCCATGGCGCATCTCCTTCAAAAATTCATTTGTTTTAAGTATATCATATGTTACAATAACTTAAGAATCCGCCCGGGTGACATGGAGGCTGATCTTGAAAAGAACTGTGCTGTTCGCCTTGTTGCTGTTAACGGCCGCCTTGATCGGTTGCGGGACCAGCTCAACTTCGTCTACCGTCAACCAAGCGATCCAAACCACTCTCGATAACCAGACCGATTATTTTGATTTTGGTTCTTCCGACGCCGAGACCACCGGCGGCGTCACGGTTTTTCAGTCTTCCAGTGAATCATACAGTTGGTACCGCCATATTGGTTCGCCGGCTACTCCTGCTTATACCATCATTAGCCAGGACTCCGCCAACGCGGTCGTTAAAGTCGTTCGATCCGTCGAAGGGACCCTTTATTATCATTTGACCCCCGGTTCGGTCAAACGGGTGAAGTATTTTTCACAGGAGATCACCCGCTACGCCCAGCTGACTTCGGCCAATAACGGCACGACCTGGAGCCTGGCCCAACTTTCTCCGGCTGTCGCCAAATCAACTAAACAAACTCCGACTTTGGGGATCGGTTCCGTTCCCTGTGACGTGACGATGAGCAAAGTGGTCTTATCATCGGACGGCACGGTGATCGCTGAAGTGACGGTCGAAGCTTCGGTTGGCGGTCCCTGGATAAATTTAAGCTCGATTCCCAAGGTTCGACGGGGAAGCACGATCGAAGTTACGGTTTATGCCGCCGCCGAGGGAGGCTATAAGCCGCTGGTCTATATCTGGCCGTCGTTAAAGACCGTTTTTCGCGCGCCGCTCAACAAAGAATCTCCGGCCGGGGTCTTTTCCGGCGCCGCTAATTTCTTGACCGTTTCTTCGACCGAGACGACCGGGATCAAGCAATTATACATCGGGGTCTTTAACTCGGGGACCCTTTCCGACACGACCTCGCCGTACGATTACGGCGGCTGGCATTTGCTTTATCAGGTCGAGTAGAAAGGAGACCGGGGTGGACCGATTATTTTGGCTTGGGATCGCGGCCGGGACATTAACGACCGCCGCCTTTCTCCCGCAAGTTATAAAAACTATTTCAACCAGACACACCAAAGACATTTCCCTGTTAATGTACGTTCTTTTTTCTGTCGGACTTATTCTCTGGACCATCTACGGCCTTCAACTCGGCTCCTGGCCGGTTATTATCGCCAATTCCGTGACCCTTGTTCTTGCTTTTACTATCATTTACCTGAAGCTCAAGCACGGCTAGTTCTTGCCGTTCTAACCGCCCCGATTGGATCGGGGCGGTTAAAAATTTTATAACTTTTATGTTATAATCTAGATATCTTTTTATGAAAGGACTATCAACATGCCAAAGAAACCGCTAAAATATTATCTGATGATCCCCGGTCCGACCCCGATCCCGACCCGGGTCCTGGCCGCGATGAACCACGAAATGATCGGCCACCGCGGGCCGCTTTTCTCCAAAGTCATGAGAGAGGTTATGGACGGCCTGCGCTGGGCCTACCAGACCAAGAACGAGATCTTCGTTTACCCGAGTTCCGGGACCGGCGGGATGGAAGTCGCTGTTGTCAATATGCTCTCTCCGGGAGACAAGGTTATCATTTGTAACATCGGCGCGTTCGGCGCCCGTTTCGTTAAGATCGCCAAAGCGTACGGGGTCGATGTCATTGACTTGAAGTTTGAAAGAGGGAAGCCGGCCGACCCCGCGGTCCTGGCCGCCGAACTGAAAAAGAGCCCGGTCAAAGCGGTCTTTTTCCAGCAGAACGAGACCTCGACCGGCGTTGTCAACGACGTCGAAAAACTGGCCAAGACCGTCCGCGCCGTCCAACCGGAGGCGCTGGTCATTGTCGACGCGGTCTCCGGTCTTTTGGCCGCGCCGCTTAAGACCGATGAATGGGATCTTGATGTCGTCGTTTCCGGTTCGCAAAAAGCGTTCATGGTCCCGCCGGGGATCGCCGCCGTTTCCGTCTCCGCCCGAGCCTGGAAAGCTTACGAAACCTCCAAGTGTCCGAAACATTACTGGGATCTCGGCTTAATGAAGGCCGAAGCACCCAAAGGCCACACTTATACCACGCCGCCGGAGTCGCTGATCTTCGGGATGCGCGAATCGCTCAAGATGCTGCAGGAAGAGGGGCTGGAGAACATTCTCGCCCGGCATAAGTTCAACCGCGACCTGCTCCGGACCGCCGCTAAGGCGCTGGGGCTGAAACTTTTGGCCGATGATTCCTGTGCTTCGCCCGCGGTGACCGCCATTTGCCCGCCCGACGGGATCGACGGCGAAAAGGTCCGCGAACTGATGCGCGAAGACTTTGGCGTGGAAGTCGCTCCGGGACAAGGCGAACTGAAAGGAAAAATATTCCGGATCGGCCACCTTGGCTATGTTGATTCGCTCGACCTGATCGGGGCTTTGGCCGCTTTGGAAGTCCTGTTCAAACGGCTGGGAGCGAAGATCAACTTCGGGGCCGGCGTCAAAGCGGCGATGGAACTTCTCTGATCAACCATCGCTTAGTTGTCCAGTACGATGGCGCGGGGTTCGAGGGTTTTCAGTCGCAAACTCATCATCGGACTATTCAGGACGAGTTGGAAAAAGCGCTCGGCCGCCTTTATAAGCGTCGGATAAAAGTTTTGGGAACCTCCCGGACCGATTCCGGGGTTCACGCTCTTTGCCAGGTCGTCAGCTTTCAAGCCCCGCTGATTATTCCATTCCCCAAATTGCCGCTCGCGCTGAACGCTCTTTTGCCGGAGAGCATCCGGGTGATCAAAGCCGATCGGGCGCCGGATTCTTTTGTTCCCCGTTTTGCCGCCAAGAACAAGACCTACGAATACCTGATCTTTAATGGCAAGATCATGCCGCCGCTCATCAGGCATTTTGTCTGGCAGGTCAAACCAAAGCTCGATCTTAAAGCGATGCGCCGGGCGGCCGCCGGCTTGAAAGGCCGCCATGATTTTACCGCCTTCTGCAACGCCGGCGGGAAAGAACGAGCGGGGGTCAGGAATTTACGGCGGGTCGGTATCGGTTTTAAAAAGATCGTCCTTTGGGATGGCTTGAAGGTTGAGGTTATTACTCTTAAGTTCCAGGCGGATGGTTTTCTTTATCGGATGGTCCGTAACCTGGTCGGGACCTTGGTGGAAGCGGGGCTTGGCAAGATCGAGCCCGAGCGGATAAAAAAGATCATCAAAAACAGAGACCGAACGTTAGCCGGCCGGACCGCTCCCCCGCAGGGACTTTGCCTGATAAAAGTCCAATAATAACCGCGAAAATAACAGATACAGATTCACTGCTATTTATGATATAATTTCACCCGCTTGTGCCGAGAGTTAATCTTTAAATTTTCCTTGGCAAGGGAGAAAAAGTGCCGATAAAAAAACTGGCAATTTTTATGATGGCCGCGCTGGTCTCTCTTCCGGCGTTCGCTTCTCAAAGTACGAATTATAAACTCCTGCCGAAGATCGTTGATTCGGGCGGAAAAACCAGTAGTTCTCCCGCTTACATTTTTTCCTCCAAGACCGGGATTACCAACCAAGCCAAAATTACCGGCTCCAGCTATATTTTTTACCCCGGCTTTTTCTTTCCGGCCGAAATAACTGGGGCGGTCAACACTCCGGCGATCATCCGGATGGAAGACAAGACCGCGCCGGTTATCGAAGTGACCATCGCCGGCAGCGATTCGCCGCTTTGGTCGAACGACTCGATTGTCGCGGCGCCGACCTTCAAGATCGATCTCACTGACGACATAGAACTCGACCCGGATTCCGTTATCGTGAAAATCGACGGCGAGATCAGGGTCAACGCCAACAGTCTGACCGAAAACCTTGACTCGGATAAACCTCAAGGGTATAAAACTTCCATTTGTTTGTCCTGCGCGACTTCTTTTACTCCCGGTATGCACAGTTTGTACATTGAAGCTAAAGACAAGAGCCGGAACTTTGGCTTTAAACAGTACGATGGCTTGCAGGTTGCCGCGCCGAATGCCGCGCCGGAAATGAAAACCGGCTCACTGGTCGTCTCACCAACGACCTATTCGCCCGCCGCCGGCGGCGGGGTCACCGTCGCTTTTAGCGTCAATAACGAAACCGATGTTGCTCTCTTTGTTTACGGCCCCGGCGGTCGAGGGACCGAATGGGCGAGGAAAATGCGGGCGAAGGCCGGCTATAACCAGATCGAATTTAGCGGCGTTTCCGATCTGTCGGGCGAGCCATTGGCGAACGGGATTTATGTGCTGAAAGTTATTGCCGGCGGCAAAGAACTGGGCAAGCAATATTTAGTGGTTTACGGAACAAAATAGCATGGATTCTATCCGGGAAATGCAATATAATGTCGTCGTTGTCGCTGACGGAAAAATCAGTTTGGGAGGAAGTAAATGATTAACAGGATCTGGGTAATATTAATCGGCTTGATCGTCCTGGGGTCCGTCGCTTCGGCTGTCCCGCAAAAAATGAATTTCCAGGGGAGATTGACCGATGCCGGCGGGAATCCCATTACCGCCGCAGTTGACGTTAAATTCTCGATCTATGATGCCGCTTCGGGCGGGACCGAGCTCTGGACCGAAACAATTGGGGTTACCCCGGACCAGGGGCTCGTCAATCAGGAGCTCGGCTTGACCATTCCGATCGCCGCTTCGGTTTTTACCGCCGATACCCGATACCTGGCCGTAAAAGTCGGCGCCGATGCCGAGATGTCGCCGCGTATTCCGTTAGCGACCGTCCCCTTTGCTTTTCGGGCGGCGACCGCCGATAATGTTGCCGATAACATCATCACCGCCGATAAGATCGTTAATAATACCATTACCGCCAATAAATTTGCGACCGGCCAGGTTGTGACCGGTATTGCTTCCTCCGGTTCGATCTCTACGCTGAAAGACAACGTCGTTCTTGAAGGCGGGTCGGGGGTGACGCTTAATCAGAACGATCTCTTGAACAAAATCACGATTACCGCGGTTTCGACGGCCGGCGGGACGGTGACGCAGGTTGATACCGGGAGCGGTTTGACCGGCGGGCCGATCAACACGACCGGAACGGT